>Ga0209039_10000529_pt1 | contig 36849 bp, 29 predicted proteins | sample BogFormECP12_OM1_FD_188238 | JGI IMG/M metagenome (GOLD analysis project Ga0209039, IMG submission 188238) | Bog forest soil microbial communities from Calvert Island, British Columbia, Canada - ECP12_OM1 (SPAdes) (version 2) | ecosystem: Environmental > Aquatic > Freshwater > Wetlands > Bog ...
CCCGGTCCGCGCCATTGTCTTACCCGACCGCTAAGGAGCGCCCGTACGGATCCGTGCGGGGGGCAGCGGGTAACCGCTGTCCCTACCGCGACAATCGTTCTCTCCACGATGTTGATGAAACAAAAGCAACTTAGCCAAAATCGGAGAACCAACAGGGATACCTTGACTTTCTACATCCTCCAGATTAATGTGGCGCGCAATGCCTTGGCCCGCAAGATTCACGCAGGCCGGCCAGATTTGGGGCTTTAGAGTTGGACATTCGATCACGAGGTGTCGCCATGTACGCATGGAAGCGGATTCTGATGATAGGGGTTCTGGCGCTGCTCACCGTAAAGTGGCTGCCCGCCGCGTCTCTCAAGGCCGGGGTCGCGAAGGTAGATATCACTCCACCGGTCGGCGTCCCGCTGTGGGGTTACGAGCTTCGCGACAGCACCGGGACGCTCGATCCGCTTTATGCCCGCGTCCTGGTGCTGGAGGCGGGAGAGAAGCGCCTTGCCCTGGTCACGCTCGACATGGGCCGGACCTTTGGCCGTGATTCCCTCGATCGGCTACGCGCGGCTGCGAAAGCCTCGTGCGGGATCTCTTACGTATTTGTCGCTGCCACGCACGACCACTCTGCTCCAGCCCTTCAGGACAAATACCGTAACGGAACGCCGGCCTGGGAAACGGAGATGCTCGACAAGATCGGCAAAGCCATCGCCGAGGCCCACCGCACCGCGGTGGAAGCCCGGCTCGGCGTAGGTTATGGAGTAGCCTATATTGGGCACAACCGGCACCGCCTGAATGCGGACGGCACGGTCACCTGGTTCGAGCACAACCCCACGGAAGTTCCCACCGCCCCGGTTGATCCGACCGTGGCCGTGCTGCGCGTCGACGCCGCGGATGGGAGGCCACTGGCCGTACTGGTGAACTATGCCTGCCACCCGGTCGTATTCGGTCCGGATAATACGCAATACTCGGCCGACTATGTGGGAGTCATGGAGAAGACGGTGGAACAAGCCATGGGCGGCCAGCCCATCTGCTTTTTCCTGCAAGGTGCGGCGGGCGACATTAACCCGTACTATGCCGTGATTCCCCTGAAAGAAGACGCCGTCAAGCGCCGCGACTGGACGGGACAGCGACTGGGAGCCGAGGCGGCTCGTGTAGCCATGGGCATCCATACCCAGGCGACCGCGGAGCCGAGTCTGGACTTCGCCGAAGAGTTACTGCCATTCCATTTCCGCTATGACGTCGAGAAATACAAGCAGGCTTTCATGGGTAGCTCCGAGATTGACGCGCGAGGACTCGAAGTCTATATGCCTCCAACCGAACAAGAGCAGCACCTGCCTGTGGCTACGCTGCTGATCAACAAGCAGATCGCGGTCCTGGGTATGCCGGGAGAACCCTTCGTCGACTTCCAGATGAACTGGCGTTCGCGCTGCCCGGTGGAGGATTGTTTACTGGCGGGTTATTCGAATGGCTATTTCGGGTATCTGCCGACTATCAAGGCGGCTTCCGAGGGCGGCTACGGCGCCGCCAGCGCGGCCACTTGGATTGAGCCCGGAGCAGGAGAAATCATGGTGGATCATGCGTTGGTGAGGGTCTACCAGATGCTGGGTCTTCTGACCGACGCCCCGGAGGATCCCAAGGAGGACTACACGATCACCCACCGCAGGGGAACACCCTAACCCGGCGCCTGATGCCCGTGAAATTACGCACAACTCACCCGATCGGGATCACTTGCAGGGAACGGAGTTGATGGGGCTGGGAGGACCGGAGAGAAGTTCCCGGTCGAAGGGCGGCAGCCGAGGGGAGAATTTCTCGGGGCGATATGGCTGAATCGAGAACTGCTTGGCAAAGGAGAACTGTTGGATATAGTACCAACCGGCGCTCGAAATGAATCCGACGGAGATCTCCGATTCTCGAATTACTTCAGTGCCCGCTCGATGGCCGCTTCAGCTATAGGAGCCATCACCGAGTAGCTTCGATCATTGGCATGCGCCCCATCCTCCGAGTATCCTTCCTTCAGCATGCCTTTGCTATCCACCACGGCCGAGTAGTAGTCGGCAACCTCTGCATGTATCTCCGCGGCATAGCTACGCAGCCAGGTATTGAGCTTGACGATGTCTGCGAGCGGGTGCTTCTCGGTTTGCTTGTGGGCGGTGTAGTCACTGACCGGAAGGATCAGGCCGAGAATGACCTTGATGCCATTGGCCCTCGCCAGCTCGCACATGGCCCGAATGTTATCCTCAATCATTTCGGCAGTTTCTGGCCCGGTGTTGCCCGCGATGTCATTAATCCCACCCAAAATCACCACCGCCGCTGGGTGGAGATTAATGACGTCGGGATAGAACCTTACCAACATCTGGGGCGTGGTCTGCCCGGGAATGCCCCGGTTTAGATAGGGCTTGCCAGGAAAATACTTGGCCAGATCCCACGGCTCGGTGATGGCGTCCCCGATGAAAACCACGCGCCCATTGGTCACAGGCGGCACCTGGGCCTTAAGATTCTCGGCGTGGTAGTAAGTGATTTCGGCCCAATCCTGCGCTTGGTCGGCAACGGCCTGCGCCTGGTCGGCAAGAGCCTGCGCAGCAATCGTCGGACAGCAAGCGGGCCCTCTGGGGCGAGTCAACTCGGGCACAAGCTGTGCCTGCCCTCGCTCAGGACCCAAGAGCCCGGCCATCAGGAAGAAAAGTGGCAGCACATGTAGTTTCATAATGTCCTCTGTTGGTGAATTCATTCACGTCGGAAGGCATCGCAATACACAAGTTGCCCTGTAACACCTCATAGCGAGTGATCCGTGGGGTGGAACAGCGATACTCACCTTCCAACTCTCGATTGCCACTTCCGCTCTTGTCACGATACTGAGCGCCTCGCAATTTCAGCACTTATTCCGGTGACCTGATCGAGATCTTGTACAAATCCAAGTGAAAGAGTCTACCTCACAGCTCGGGACTGTGAAACTGAATTTGGTGAAACCTGGGGCTACGAGCGGCATGGCACCACGTCGCTGTTTGCTGTTTTGGAGATGGCGACTGGCAAAGTTATTGGTGAGTGCCCCCGCGGGCATCGCGCCATCGAGTTCCGCCAGCTTCTGGACACTGTCCCTCGCTAAAACGCAATGATGCTGTACTCGCTGCAAAAACAGCCGCCCAGAGACAGCCGCCTCGGCCCGTCGCTCTGGGCCTTGGTCTTGGGTCCGGGATGTCCTCGGGCCGGTCAAGCCTCTGAGCGGACAAGCGCCCGAGCAGATGTGCCGGTTCATCCAGCAGCAGGATTTCCGGTTCCTGGGCGAGCGCCATGGCGATGATGACCCGCTGGCGCTCCCCGCCACTCAGTTCGTTGATGATCCGGCAGCCGAGGCCGGTGGAATCCGTCAACTGCATCGCCTGCACGACCGGCCGCCGGTCGTGCGACCGGAAGCCCCGCAGCAAGCCTAAATGCGGCGTTCGTCCAAGCTCAACGATCTCTCGCGGCCGCGAGCTTGCATGCGCTTCGGCTGTCACATTCGATTCGGTTGGAGCGCTGTGATAAACTGGCTTACTGTAGGGGGGTAGACCAAGAAACCAATGCAGCGCGGACAAGTCTTCTGCCAAAACGGAAGCTGGTACGTTGGGTACGACCAGTACGAACTCAAGGCAGGCCGGATCGTGCGCCGCCGCGACTGCGAACGTCTTGCCCGCTACTGCGACGACTACAGGTCGAAAAAAGATGTGCTTCCGCCCGTCGATGAAATCCTCTTCCCCGTCAATAGCGGGGCGGCACACCCCGAAAGCTCGCTGACGCTCGCCGAATTCGTCGAAAAGCGCTACCTTCCGGGCCGGGAGAAGAAACTGCGTCCGAGCACCCTCAAGGGGTATCGCGACATTTTCAAGAACCACATCGAGACGAACGTCGGCCGGATTCGCATGCGCGACTTCCATACCCAGGACGCGCAGCATTTGTTTGATGCGATGGCTGAGAAGACGCCCGGACTCTCGAAGAGCGAAGAGAGCGGCGAGAATCCCGTGCCCGTCATCCCCATTCTCCGGCACGCGCTCGATCAGCATCGAATGCGCCATCCCGGCGGCAGCTATATCTCCGCCGGCGATCGCCGTGGCGCTCCTCTGGACCTCGACAATCTCTCCCGTCGCGTTCTGAGCCCCAAGCTCGACGGCGGATGGAAAGGTTGGCGCGGGTTTCGCAGAGGTCTCGCTACGAACCTCTATCGTCTTGGCGTGCCGCCCAAGGTCATCCAGGAGATTCTGCGGCACGCCGATGTGTCCACAACCGAGACGCATTACATCGTTGTGGATCACACCGAAACTAAGGTGGCGATGAAGAAATTGGAGAGGGCCGTGGGCAAGGAACGGGCAAGTGCCAAACGGCGGTCTGTCTCCAAGATTAAGAAAAAACAGGTACGGGCCCATAGCTCAGTTGGTTAGAGCAGCGGACTCATAATCCGTTGGTCCCAGGTTCAAGTCCTGGTGGGCCCACCATCCATCCTTTTGAGAGATTCCCGCAGCCTGAGGACGCTGGGTTGGCAACCCGTGTTTGGTGGCCGAGAGTATTGCCTGCCCCGGCGGGAAAGATGAAGGTACGGCAATACCAGTACCCCTTACCACTGGCTCGCCCGACAGATATACTGTCACGTGAAAAAATGTCCATGTCTGGGCAATTCTTGTGCTACGATGGCCACATGGCAGGATGAAATCATAAGACTATTTCTCGTCGCAATCGTAAATGGTTGATCTTTCGACAAGACTAGTACGTTTTCAGGGCTCCTCAAGAAAGCGGGCTTGGTATCTTGCGGAAGGCGGTGACTCCATGAACCTTCTTCGGAAAATCTGGAATTGGGTCTGGGGACAGTTTATCGGCTGGGTACCTAAGGACGATGCCGTTTGTGAGTTCGACTGCCGCAAACCGCAGTGCACCGAAGGGGAATGGGAGAACTGTGCGCGGCGTTTACAGCATGCGGTCGGGGATCTGATGCCTGCGAAGGAAGCACCTTCAGAGGTTGTGAGGGAGTCGACATCTGTGAATAATGTCATTCGCCACGATGCCGACCGACTTTGAAATCAATAACCTTGGGGCATGGGCAAAAATTTCATCTGCTCTAAGTTTGCCAGCCTCGTTGGCTTGTACCGCTTTTGGTCCTGAGCACCCGCCAGAACTGAACCGGGGCCCTTTGCCCCTCTTCTTCACCCACGTTTGCCTTTCCGTTTAACCAAGTCACGGGCCAAATCGCTGCTACAGGTTTTTCGCTGGCGAGCAGGATGGCAAACGATCGGTATCGATGAGCGGTCGTCGGTCACTCTTGATGATTACGTCAACGACATTATTCGGGCAACGAATTACAACCCGTTCTACGGAGACGGGATCTCCTGGGATGTCACGGTTCGCAAGAAAGAAGTCAGGTAAGTTTCTTCCGCAGCGTGACAATATTCTTCCCCCCAACGCGCTGGTACTCGACGCTGGTCATGATTTGGCGAATCAGGTAGATGCCCAGGCCACCCTCTTTGCGTCCCTGCAGCGGGGCATCAAGATCAGGGATAGGGTATTCGGTGGGATTGAACTCCACTCCGTCATCTTCGAAGCGGGCCACGAATTCATTTTTGCTCACGGTGATTTGCAATGTGTAGAGGTGCTCTCCGCCCCCTGGGTAGGCGTATTTGGCCACGTTGGTAATCATTTCATCGAGGGCCAAATTCAGGTCGTATTCTGTCTCCGGAGGAATGGAATTCCGGACGCAAAGATCGGAGACAAAACTCATCACTCGTTCCAGTTCCGATACGTCATTCCTCAGGATCAATGTGGTTTGCTCAGTCATGACATCCCATCTTTAAGTTATCATTCGCCGTTGTAGCGGATCACCATAACAGTGGCATCATCCGGCGGGGGAACGCCGCTGCACGTCACCCACGACGCGCCGGACGATATCCTGCGGCACAAGGTCGACGCTTCCCACCGAAGGGTCATAATTGCGAACGACAGTAATGTTAAAGGAGGAGTGCTATGCGCGCAAGCGGTGATAGGCCAGGTTCCAGTCCCCGATTGGCAAGGAAGAGCCGCGGACCTGCAAAACAGGTCCGCGCTACAAGGGCTTCCCGGCAGTGACATATTGTAGGCTCTAATACTTGCTGATTTATCTTGACTTACAAAGTATAGATTGATAGTCTAACGGGGTGTTACGGCGAGGCCCCGTCATCTTCGCGTGTACGTCTCCCACCTTCTCGAAGCCCAGCCCGTCCAATTTAAGACATCAGCCGGGCAGAATTGCCGCGCCAGAGTTTAAGTTTCAGGCGGAAGAGGATAGGCGGGGATGCGCAAAGATACCGCGAACCTTGAATGTCTATGAAAAAACAGGTTCTTAGCGATTTGCGAGGGATTTTCGATGAGCGCAGTAGAAAAACCAAGTTATCGAAAACAAGTAGGTTAATTAAATTGCAAGAGACAAAACAAACTGGAGAAAAAAGGGGGTCCCAAAAAATGAAGGTATTACTCTGAATGTTGATGAAAACAAAGGTGATATTAAATTGACCTCGGTCAAATTCGCTCCGAACCTTGAATGTTTATGAAAAATAAGCCACTTATCGCCGCGAACCTTGAATGTTACAGAAACAAAAGGAGAAAGGCATTATAAAGGAGATTGAGGGAAGTCGGTGGGTTACCTTCCGCGAACGAAATGTTGATGAAAACAAAGAAGATAAAAAACTGATTTCAGTCAAATTTGCTCCAAACCTCGAATGTTTATGAAAAATAAGCCACTTATCGCTGCGAACCTTGAATGTTACAGAAACAAAAGGAGAAAGGCGTTATAAAGGAGATTGAGGGAAGTCGGTGGGTTACCTTCCGCGGAAGGACAGGAGTTGACTGAACCACCGGCAGAACTGCCACGGCGAGTCGGGGCGCCGCCAGGCTTGGCATTGGCGGAGGATTTCGAGTTGAAGATATCAGAAGGACCGCACCTCAAGTCTTGCATTCTTGACATTTCGTCCGGTTCATCCCCCTCCAAGGATGGTCTTCCGGTTGCTAGGTCTTCCACCGTATGAGCCAAAGTGCGAGGTTAAGCCGACGGAAGTTCATGCAAATCACCGCCGTTGCCACGGCGGCAGGGCCTATGGCGGCGTGCCTCGGCCCCGGGAATCCGTGGCGCTGCCTGAGCGAGGATGAGGGTCGCACGCTGGAAGCTATCTGCGAGCGGATCATCCCGGCTGACCAGGACCCGGGGGCCGCATGGGCCGGGGTGGTCACCTTCGTCGATCGGCAACTGATGGGCCCATACCGGCGGCTGCGGAAGACCTACCGGTTGGGCATTGCCGGCACGAACGCGACCGGTCTCGCGATGTTTGGCAAGCCCTTCGTGGCGTTGACTTCGCAGCAGCAGGACGCCGTGCTACAGGCCATGGACAAGGGTCAAGCGCGGGGGGAATGCTGGAAACAAGTCTCAGCCAAATCGTTCTTTGACCTTGTGGTCGGCCACACGATGCAGGGGTTTTACGGGGATCCGCGGCACGGCGGCAATCGCGAGCGGGCTAGCTGGAAGATGCTGCGCCTGCCCTACCCGCCCGTGCGAGGGCGCTTGCCGGAAAAAGCATCCACAGATGACGCAGGTTTCGCAGAAAGAAGACCTGCGTAATCTGAGTAATCTGCGGATTGGAAAAGCAATGACACTGGAGAGAGTCAATGCGGTAATCGTCGGAGCAGGAGCGGGCGGTGGCATTGTGGCCAAAGAGCTGGCCGAGGCCGGCCTGTCTGTGGTGCTGATCGAGCGCGGCAAATGGTACACCGCCTCTGATTGCCGCAAGGACGACCTTCGCAACCAGCGAACCTCCGTGCTGGGCTGCGCGTTTGGACCTGACGACGACCGTAACCGGCGGGTGCTGGTGGACGCCGATGGCCAGGAGCGCGTGGTCTTGCCGAGCGACGGCGCGTACAACAACGATGCCGCGTGCGTGGGGGGTGGCACCTTCAGTTACGGCGCCATGGCTTGGCGTTACCTCGAAAAAGACTTCCGCATGCGTTCCACCTACGGTGCGGTGGCAAGCAGCACCCTGGACGACTGGCCCCTCAGCTACCAGGATCTTGAGCCCTACTACACCAAGGCGGAATGGGAAATCGGCGTTTCCGGGGACGACACGAACAATATCTTCAAAGGGGCGCGCAGCCGGCCCCTCCCCATGCCGCCGTTGCCGCCCAGCCGCGAGCATCTGATCCTGAAAGTTGCCGCGGAGCGCCTGCATCTCCACCCTTTTGATATTCCCATGCTGCGCAATACCGTCCCTTACAATGGACGGGGCGAGTGCATGCGTTGCCGCTGGTGCGTGGGTTTTGCCTGCGAGGTTGACGCCAAGTGCGGCACCCACAACACGGTGATTCCGCGCGCCCTCTCCATCGGCAACTGCACTTTGCGTACCGAGTGCGTGGCCAGAAAAATCGTGACTAACGATCAGGGCCGGGTGACCGGGGTCGAGTACTTCGACGAGCGCGGCCGCCTGCATGAGCAGCCCGCCGACCTCGTGGTGGTTTCCGCCTCGGCCACGGAATCGCCGCGCCTGCTGCTGAATTCCCGGAGCCGCCTTTTTCCCCGTGGCCTCGGCAATCGCTACGATTGGGTCGGGCGCAATCTGATGGGGCACGCCTACGCCGGCGCTTACGGGCTGATGGAATCAGACACCTACGATGACCTCGGTCCGGGAGCTTCCATTGCTGCCTGCGATTACAACCACGGCAACCCGGGCTTGGTGGGCGGAGCGATGCTTTGCAATGAGTTCATCCGCCTGCCCATCCATTTCGCCTCCCTCTCCCCGCCGGGCGTACCGCGCTGGGGCGCCGCGCACAAGGACTTCATGCGTAAATTCTTCAATCGCTGCATCGCGGTGCACGGCCCCGTACAGGAGATGCCGGTCTTCGCAGCGCGCGTGCAAGTGGACCCACGGGTCGTGGACGATTGGGGGATTCCGGTGGCTCGCCTTTCAGGCGCCCGGCATCCGCAGGACCTGGACGTCGCGAATTTCATTTCGGGAAAAGCGGCAGCGTGGCTGAAGGAAGCCGGCGCCACCATGACCTGGCCAAAACTCCCCGGCAAGGGCCTGAGCGGCGGCCAGCACCAGGCCGGAACCTGCCGCATGGGCAACGACCCCAAGACTTCGGTGGTGAATCGTTACTGCCAGGTGCACGACGTGGCGAACCTTTTTGTTATCGATGGCAGCGTACATGTTACGAACGGCGGGTTCAATCCCGCCCTGACCATCATGGCCATCGCCTATATGGCCGCGGAGCACCTCGTCCAAACCTGGAAGGGCACGCAAATGCGGGGATAATGATCTGTGCTGCAAATAACAAAGGGTAAAGGTTGAAGGGTAAAGGGTAAAGGTTGAAGGGTAAAGGATAAAGGGTAAAGGTTGAAGGATAAAGGGCAAAGGATGAACAACAATGGGTAAAGGCTAAAGGATCAAGACTTCGAAACTTTACCCTTTACACTTTACATTTTACCCTTGCCTTCTCCCAACCCCCAGTACCCCGACTTGGAAGGACAAATGCCTGATCCACGCCCCAAATCCCGCCGCCTGCGAATCCTGCTGATTGCCCTGGGAGTGGCGGTTCTCGCCTTCCCGGGCGCCAGTGTCTACTACGAATACTCCGGCGGAAAAGCCTGCGCGCGCTGCCACGAGATCTGGCAACCCTATTCCGATTGGCATACCTCCACGCACCGCGCCATCGCCTGCGGCGCGTGCCACGGCGACGTCGTTACTCTGGACGCGGGGTTCCACATCAACAATATGCGCCGGGTGTTCAACCACCTCAGCGGTGACGTGCCGGAACAGGTGCGACTGAAGACACGCGATGTTTTCCGCGTCACTGAACGCTGCAAGAACTGCCACCAGCAGGAGTGGGCGGAGTGGGCGTCAGGCCTGCACCACGCTGCGTACAAGGAGGTATTCCTCGACACCAAGCACAACCATCGGCGCCTACTAATGGACGATTGCCTGCGCTGCCACGGCACCCACTACGACGGAAGCATTCGCGACCTGGTGACGCCGATCGATACGCAGGGCCCCTGGAAACTGCGCGACCCCGCTCTTGCCGACCGTCCCGTCATCGTTTGTTTAAACTGCCATGTTATGCATCACCACGGCAATCCCCTGACGCGACCGGCGGAAAAGCCTTCGACGAGTTCGACTCAGGAATTGAACCGGCCCTCGCTCGCGCTCTTCGACCGGAGAGAAATGCAATCCATCGCCTTGGCCGATCTGCCCTTGCCCGCGATGCGCGAGCGGGACCGCGAAGTGAAGATCAGCCGCGACCCGCGGCAGGCGCTCTGCTACCAGTGCCATGGGCCGGATGCCACACGAGTCCTGCACACCGGCGACGATCGCACTCCCGTTGGTGTTCATGTGGGCCTCAGTTGCTTCGCCTGCCACGAAAATCACAGTATGCGCACGCACGCCTCCTGCTCCAATTGTCATCCGCGCTTGTCGAATTGCGGCCTCGACGTGGAAACCATGGACACGACGTTCAAGTCCACCCAGAGCCCGCACAACGTCCATTTCGTGAAGTGTACGGACTGCCACACCAAAGGCATTCCCAAGAAGCACCGGCCTGACGCGCCCGCCAGTCTCACCTCGTCCGCGGGGTAGCGCTCATAGGGAGTCTGCGCTAGACATTGTTGGAGGGAACCATATCCAGAACCTCCCGGACCTTATGTGCGAGCGCTTCCGGGGTAAAGGGCTTTTGTAGAAACGGCACACCCGGATTCAATACCCCGTGATGAGCGATCGCATGGTCCGTATATCCGGACATATAGAGCACCTTCGTGTTCGGGCGGGCCGCGCTGATCTGTTCTGCAACCTCTCGCCCGTTCATCCGAGGCATCACCACGTCCGTGAATAACAGATGGATGGGCCCCTCGAACTTCTTACTGATATCCAGAGCCTCATGGGGGTGGCCAGCTTCCAAAACCTTGTATCCATGCGCCTGGAGAATGCCCAGCACGAGTGACCGGATGCTATCCTCATCTTCCACGAGCAAGATGGTTTCTGAACCCTTCGGTTGGGAGGCGCGAATGAGCGTTGGCGGCGCCGGTTCCACAGGCGCGACCACGCGTGGCAAGTAAATCTTGAAAGTCGTGCCCGCTCCCGGCTCGCTGTATACCCAAACATTTCCTCCGCTTTGTTTGATGATGCCGTAGACGGTGGCCAAACCCAGGCCAGTACCCTTGCCCTTCTCCTTCGTAGTAAAGAAAGGTTCAAAGATATGGGCGCGGGTATGCGCGTCCATTCCGGATCCGGTGTCAGTCACCGCGAGCATCACGTAGGGCCCCGGGGTCACGGCCAAGTGGAGGTCCGCATAGGTTTGATCCAGGTCGACGTTAGCGGTTTCGATAATCAGTTTTCCGCCCTTCGGCATGGCGTCGCGGGCGTTCACAGACAAATTGATAATGACTTGTTCGAGCTGCGCCGGGTCGGACCTCACCGCCCCCAATTCGGGTGGCAATACCGTCACAACCTCAATATCCTCTCCAATCAACCGGCGGACCATCTTCTCCGTGCCTTTCACGACACTGTTCAGATCAAGCACCTGGGGCTCCATGGACTGGCGGCGGGTAAAAGCCAGCAGCCGCCGCACCAGCGCAGTCGCCCGGTCGCCAGCCTTGAGAATTTCGTCCATATAGGAGTGAAGCTGGCTAACCGGCCCCAAGAGATCCTGGGCCAACTCAGCGTACCCGCAGATGATGGTCAAGAGATTATTGAAATCGTGAGCTACACCTCCGGCGAGGCGCCCCACAGCCTCCATCTTTTGCGCCTGGCGAAATTCCTCTTCCAGATGCTGGTGGTCGGTGATGTCGACCATGACGCCGCGGAGTTGGCGGATCCTGCCGCGATCATCTCTCACCACCCGGACAATATCCTGGAGCCAAATCGTCTTGCCATTCGCCGCTATCGCCCGGTATCGGAAGCTGTAATCCCTCCCCTCCGCGATGGCTTTGCGGCACCGCTCGTTGACATGTTCGCGATCCTCCGGATGGACGTGTTGGACCCAGAAATCCGCCTCCTGCAACCACTTTTCCATGGGGAAGCCCAAAATGGCCTCCATCTGATGGCTCACAAAAGTTATCTGGAGGCTGGGCACGGCCATTTCCCAAATCCCGGCATTAAGGTCCTCAAGGAGATTGCGAAACCGCTGGGCCAATTCCTGTGCGGCTATCCTTAGGTCCTCACTCTGCGCCAAGGACTCGGAGGACTTTCCGATTTGCAACTCCAGCGTCCTCTGAATGTCTTTCAGGCTGCGAACCTGACCCTTGAAGTGCCGAACCTCCCTGGCGAGGTAACCACACAACACCGCCGTGACCAGGAACAAAGGGATCGGCAACAAAGCCCCATGATCTCGGAATAAGTGACCGCCACTTTCGTCGAAGAACCAGACGTAGATTGCCGAAATCCCAAAGCCTATTCCGACACTCTTCGGAACGGTCTCGCCCAAGGTCGCCATGAAAATCGTAAGGTAGAAGAGCAACAGCCAGGAAGGACTGGTTCCGTACATGTAATAAAGGATGATGGTGAGAATGGCGATATCGACGAAAAACAGACCATAGCCCAGCGAAGGATTCTCAAACCGGCTAGCCGGGAAAGCGCGCAATACGAGGTTTGAGGCGAGATAGATGGTCGCCAGCAGCCACAAAATGGATGAGTTTTGCTGGTGATGATAGTATACGAGAGCCAGAACCACTATGGAAAGGACAGCACGAAGCAGAAAGAAGTTAGAAAAGCGCCGCTCAATCTCACTCATGGCGAGCTCGATGTCCCTGGGGGAATGCAACGTCCCGATGATTCAACTCTCCACCCGATAGTAGCCGGTTGGCGTTTGCCTGTCAAATGACGGCCGGTAACAACCTGAATGGTCGGCGCTGCGCTTTCAGCATATAATCTGCTGCTGGCTCCAACGGTATTCACGAGACCTGCTCGCCGTCCTTCCTGCATATGTATCTGATTTACAGCATGCTTTTCTCGGTGGGCGCCATACTGACAGCGCCATTCTATTGGTGGCGAAAGGGCCGGTCGCAGAAGCGCGGCTACTGGGCCGAGCGGTTCGGGATTATTCCGTTTCAAGAAACCAGTCCTGGCGCGATTTGGGTTCATGCCGTTTCCCTTGGGGAAACACTGGCGGTGGCAGGCTTGGTCAAGGAAATGCAACGGACGTTTCCTGAGCGCAAGATCTACCTGAGCCACGTCACCCCGGCGGGGCGCGAAGCCGGGGAGAAGCAACTGCCTTCCATCGCCGGCCGCTTCTATATTCCCCTGGATTGGCGCTGGGCAGCGCGCCAAGCGCTGGCTCGCATCAAACCGTCGTTGCTGGTGATCGTCGAAACCGAACTGTGGCCCAATCTCTTGCGTGCCGCGCAGGAAGCGGGCACTCGGGTGGTCATGGTCAATGCGCGCCTGTCAAAGCGCTCTTTGCGCCGTTATCGGCTTGCGCGGCCCTTCATGCGGCGCGTCCTGGCCAATGTGGACGAGATCTGCGCGCAAACAGAAGAAGACGCGGAACGTTTTCGCCAGATCGGCGCCCAACCGGAACGTGTCAGAATGGTGGGAAACTTGAAATTTGATGCCCAACCTCCCAAGCTCGGGGAGTTTGCTCGCGCCTTGCAAGCCGCTCTCCGGCAAGCTCAGCGTGGGCCGGTTTTAGTGGCCGCAAGCACCATGCCTGGGGAGGAACCGCTGGTGCTTCAGGCCTGGGACTTGATTCAGGCGCGCTACCCCAAAGCGCTTCTGATCCTCGTCCCGCGCCATCCCGCCCGTTTCGAGGAGGTCAGCCAGGACTTGGCACGGGACCAACGCGGCTTTGTGCGCCGCACCACATTGCACGTTGAAGAAGGGGCGTTATCGAGCCAATTGGCCTCCACGGCCATTCTTCTCTTGGACACGATCGGCGAGTTAGCGGGGGTTTTCGAACTGGCTGACATGGTCTTCATCGGTGGCAGTCTGGTTCCCACCGGAGGGCACAACTTGCTCGAGCCCGCCTACTGGTCAAAGGTCATTGCTTTCGGGCCCCACATGGAAAACTTCCGCGACATCGCCAAGCGGTTTTTGGACGCCGGGGCAGCCATCCAAATCAGTAACCCGGAGGAGCTCGCCCACGCCACTTGGCTGCTAGAAAATAAGGAGGCACGCGAAAGCCTGGGGGCGAGGGCAAAGCAAGTGTTGGAGCAGAACTCCGGCGCCACCGCGCGCGTGCTCGATGGCCTCCGGAAATATCTGGGCCGTGATATGCAAGGCCGCGAGCCTCTCTCCCGCGAGGTCAAGTGAACCCACTCTTGCTGCCATTTTCTGCGGGATTTCGGTTGGGCGTCGCGTTGCGTCACGCCGGGTATAAACGCGGCTGGTTCAAAACCCGCCGCTTGGCACGGCCGGTGGTGAGTGTTGGCAACCTCACGGTGGGTGGAACCGGGAAAACGCCCCTCGTCGCGTGCGTCGCCAAAATCCTGTTGCGCCGGGGATGGAAACCCAGCATTCTCACGCGAGGGTACGGCCGCAGGAGCAAGGCAGAGATGATCGTTCTGGCGCCCGGAGCAGGCCGCCGCGCGGAGGCGCAGGAAATCGGCGACGAGCCGGCGCTTCTCGCCCACATGCTTCCGGAAATCCCACTCATCATTTGCGCCGACCGCTTTGGCGGTGGTCAGGCTGCGGAAGATCGGTTCCTGGTGGACGCCCACATTCTCGATGACGGCTTCCAGCATTTGGCGCTCGCCCGTGACGTGGACCTGCTGGCGCTCGATGCGACGCAAAGAATTTCCGACTGGCAATTGCTCCCCGCCGGCCGCCAGCGTGAACCGCTCTGTGCCCTGCGGCGCGTGCAGATCGTCGTGCTTACGCGCACAGATTCTGCCGATCCTCAACCTCTGGAAGAATTGGTGTTGAAGGTCCATCCCGGGGCCAAGGTCTTTCGCAGCCGGACGAAATTGTTAGGATGGACGGACGCTTTGAGCGGTGAGGCCATTTTCATCGAGGAAATTCGCGCCCAAAAAGTCACGGCCTTCTGCGGAATCGGCAACCCGCAGGCGTTTTTTACCGACGTGCGCCGCTGGGGATTCAGCCTGCTTGCTGAGGATGCATTTCCCGACCATCACGTATACACTGGCGAGGAGATGCAACAGTTGGTGGCACGGGCCCGCCAGAACGGTGCGGCCGCTTTGCTGACGACCCAAAAGGATGCGGTAAAGTTCTCCGGGGATTGGACGCCGCAACTGCCTATTTTGGCGTGCGAGATTGAGGCGCAGATCCTGGACGCCGAGGATTTCGAAAGAACCCTGCTGACTTATCTGGAAAAGGCGCATTAATGCCGGCTGCTGCTCGCTATGCCAACGTACAGCGCATTCTGGTGCGGTCCACCAATTGGGTGGGCGATGTGGTGATGTCACTTCCCGCCCTGGAGGCCCTGCGCGCGCGCTTTCCGCGCGCGGAAATCGTCCTGCTATCCAAGCCCGGGGTCAGTGAACTCTATTGGCACCATCCGGCGGTGAATCGCCAAATCATCTATAAGCCCGCGAGTGAGCATCGCGGGCCCTGGGGGTTCGCAAGGCTCATCCGGGAACTTCGGGCGGAGCGCTTTGACGCCGCCCTGCTTCTCCCCAATGCGTTTCAAGCTGCCTGGATGGCTTGGCTGGCGCGCATCCCGCTGCGCATCGGGTACGCGCGCGACGGCCGTGGCTTCCTGCTCCACGACGCCATTGAACCGGCCCTTCCTGCCGCCTATGGACACCAGGTTTATTATTACCTGCAGCTCCTTTTTCGCGCTGGCTTGATCGACAAGCCTCAGCCCGTCGAAGAAGTTCGGCTTCGCCTCAGCGAGGCGGAAAAGAATTGGGCCGCGAAAAAAATGGAGGCGCTGGGATTGAGCGGCCCGCGATTCCTCGTTGGCCTGGCTCCGGGAGCGGCCTTCGGCCCGGCCAAGCGCTGGTTGCCCGAGCGCTTTGGGGGACTGGCCGACCGCCTGATTGGTGCGTTGAATGCCGATGTGCTAATCTTCGGGTCCGCTGCGGAGCGGCCTCTGGCGGAGGCAATCGCCGGCTCCATGAAGCACACACCCGCAATCGCCGCGGGTGAAACCTCCTTGCGGCAATTGCTGGCGCTCATAGACCGATGCAGATTGATGGTGACTAACGACTCGGGTCCCATGCACCTGGCAGCGGCGTTGGGAATCCCCCTGGTCGCCATTTTCGGTTCCACCGACGAGCGCGCCACGGGGCCGGTGGGAAGGCGGATGCGCATTATCAAGCGAGGCGTTGAGTGCAGCCCCTGCGGGCGGCGCGTGTGTCCAATTGATTTCCGTTGCATGCATGATATCTCGGTGGAAGAGGTGTTTCGAGCCACCCTGGAACTCGTCAAGCGCTGGAACATCACGCACGACCGTTCCGGCTAGGCGGGATTTCCTATGACCATCCCCACGTCCGACCGTACTGAGTTGCTGACCCTCGTGGAGCGCTTCCCGCTCCAGCGCGTCGTCATGCTGGGAGACCTCGTCGCCGACGAGTCCGTCTACGGCGAGATCACGCGCGTCTCGCGCGAAGCCCCGGTGCTGATCCTGAAGGAGCGGGAGAGACAGGTAGCGCCGGGGGGCGGCGCCAACGCCGCGAACAACCTGGCGGCGCTCGGCGCCCATGTCACTCCCGTGGGGGTCATCGGCAACGATGACTCTGGCCATGCCTTGCTCCACTACTTTCGCGAGAGGCATATTTCCACCCGGCACATTGTCCGCGTGCAGGATTACCTGACTCCCACCAAGACGCGCATTCTGGGAGGACTTTCGCACTGGCAGCGCCAGCAGATTGTACGCATCGACAAGGAGCCGGCCCACCCGCTGACGGCGGAAGTGCGAAGCCGCGTGACCAGGGAGGCGGCGGCGTTGCTCGGCTCGTCGACGGGCGTGCTGGTCGCCGATTACGGCTACAGCACCACCAACGCCCAGGAAGTGGATTCCCTTCGCCGGCGGGCGCAACGCCATGCGCTGCCCATCACCATCGACTCCCGCTACGACCTCCCGACTTACAAAAACCTGACCGCGGCGACGCCCAATGAACCCGAGCTTGAGGCTGCTTTCAGTCAGCCAATTGGAAATGATCTGGAGCGCCTTCACACTCTGGGGAGGAAATTTCTCCGTCGCCAGTCGCTCCAGGCCTTGCTGGTTACCCGCGGGCGCGATGGCATGGCGCTGTTTGAGCCGCACCGGCCGCCACACCACCTTCCCATTTTCGGGTCGGACCAGGCCGTCGACGTAACAGGCGCAGGCGACACCGTCATCGCTGCCTTCACCCTCGCACTGGCCGCCGGGGGGAGCTTTCTCGAAGCTGCCCGCATTGCCAACTACGCCGGCGGGATCGTGGTCATGAAGCGCGGCACCGCCACCGTTTCCCTCAGCGAAATCACGGAGGCCATCCGCAACACATGAGCGCGACCCTGATCCCTCGGGAAGAAGTGCGCGCCCTCGGCAATCGCCTGCGCCGGGAAGGCCGCCGCATTGCCTTCGCCAACGGTTGTTTTGATATTCTCCACGTTGGCCATGTGCGTTATCTTGAAGAGGCAAGGTGCTTGGGCGATGTGCTGGTGGTGGGTGTGAACAGCGACCGCGCCGTAACCGCATTGAAAGGCGAGGGGCGGCCGATTCTCCCCGCCGAAGGCCGCGCGCAATTGGTGGCGGCGCTCGAATCCGTGGATTACGTCGTGATCTTCGACGGGCTGACGGCGGCGGAGATCCTGCTCGACCTGCTCCCGGACGTGCATTGCAAGGGCACCGACTATACCGAGGAGACGGTGCCCGAACGTGAAGTGGTGAAGAGTTTCGGCGGGGAAGTCCGAATCGTGGGCGACCCCAAGAATCATTCCACGCGAGAACTTCTGGCCGAGATTTCCCGCCGCGCTCAAGGAGAATAGCGCCGCCACCTCCGGCGCCAGAGTTCTTTTCAGGTGGGAGGGATGACGGATTCGGGGCCGCGATTCCTGATTGTTCGCCTCAGCTCGATCGGCGACATCGTCCACGCGCTGCCCGCGGCGGCAGCGTTGGCGGAATCGTTCCCACAAGCGCAGGTCGACTGGGTCGTGGAGAAACGCTACGCGTTGCTGCTGGAGGGAAACCCGCATCTTCACCGCATCGTGGAACTCGATACCTTGGGATGGCGTGGACATTTGACCTCCTCCGCAACCTGTTACGAGATCCGGAATGGCGTAAGCGAGCTGCGCCGGACCCCCTATGACGCGGCCCTCGACTTCCAAGGGCTCTGGAAGTCTGCCGTGGTGGCGTGGCTGAGCCGCGCCCAGGAGCGCATCGGATTTGCAGAGCGTTGGCTGCGCGAGCCCAGCGCCGCGGTTCTATACACCCAGCGGATTTCACCGCCCGAGCGCGTCCACGTGGTGGAGGAAAACCTGGCGCTGGTCGAGCGGCTGGGAGCGCGCGCGCAACGCTGGCAGTTTCCCTTGCCGTGGAATGAGGAAGATGACGCGTACGTGGACGGGCAACTCACCGCGCTGGATTCCGAAAACTTCGTCATCATGAACCCCGGCGGTGGCTGGCGCTCGAAATGCTGGCCGCCGGAAAACTACGCTGCGCTGATCCGGCAATTGGCAGGCATTCGGCACGACCAAATCCTCCTGACCGGCTCTCCCGCGGAAGAGCCGATGATCCGCGGAATCTTGCAGAGCCCCGCAGCCCAACGCGCACGTTACATTCCTACCACCCTGGTGCAGTTCATCGCCCTGGCAGAGCGCGCGCGGCTTTTCATCGGAGGCGATACGGGTCCTTTGCACCTGGCGGCCGCCGTCGGCGCCCCCATCGTCGGCATTTACGGCCCGACCGACCCGGTGCGCAACGGCCCGTTTGCTGCCGACGACATTGCCCTTTCCAACCAAGGCCCGATCAGCCACACGCGCCGCGGCGCAAACCCCGCGTATCTTTCCGGAATTTCCGTCGCGTCGGTTGTGGCCGCGGTGGAGGAACGTCTGGCGAGGGCACATGGATAGCGCCTACGCTCGATGGGCGGCGCGTTGGCGTGTGCCGCTGGGGTTTCTGCTCGGCGTCGCCTACCTGGTCTTTTGCCGGCCCACGATGAAACTCCTCATCACCGGCGGCGCGGTGGCCGCGGCGGGGGTGGCGCTCCGCGCCTTTGCCGCGGGTCATCTGGCCAAGAACCAGAGCCTCGCCATGAGTGGTCCCTACGCCTACACGCGCAATCCTCTTTATCTTGGAAGCGCCTTGATGGGAGCAGGGTTCTCGCTGGCGGGAGGCAGTTGGCTCCTGGCTCTGGCTTGTGGGGTTCTGTTCGCGGCAATCTACTGGCCGGTCATCCGCCGCGAGGAAGAATACTTGCACCGTGAGTTCGGAGAGGTTTACGATCGTTACGCTCAGCGTGTTCCCCTTTTCCTCCCGCGCTTTCGCCGGCCGGCGGGCGGTGAGAAGTTTCAATGGAAGCGGTACCGTAAAAATCATGAGCACGAAGCCTTTCTGGGCTACCTGGGCGTGATGATTTTTCTGGCGTTCAAAGTCTGGCTCCGCTAGATTGTGCAAGGCTGCCTTTATACGGCGCTCCGCGTCTAACTGGTTTATGCAAATTCCTAATTCGCGCCTGGTTCCCGCGTTGCTTTTCGTGGTCCTGCTCGTCACTCCTGCCGCAGGGAACCCGCAAAATTCCCGTGGACCTTTCACACCGGGCGAGTCGCTCACCTACGATGTGACGTGGACGGTCTTCCGCGCGGGGGAGGTGACCTCCACATTACGGACCAGCGGCGACGGGAATCACGACGCTTACGAGGTCACTGCCACGGCGCGATCGCAGGGCTTCGTCCCTCTCCTCTTTTATGTCGACAACGTCTTCCGCGCCACCTCCAGCCCGCAAACCCTATGCTCGGAGGGCATCGTCAAGAAAGTGAATGAAGGCCATCGGCACAAAGACACCCAGATTGCCTTTGACTATGCCCGAAAACTGGCTCTCCTCGATGAGCGCGACCTGAACCATCCCGAGGCGCCACCCAAACACGCCGAACTTGATATCCCCCCTTGCGTTGAAGATGTCGTGACCGCCTTCTACTATCTCCGCCGCCAACGCTTGGAGGTCGGCCGCACCATCGAATTACCGGTGAATGACGGCTCGAAAACCCAACGCGTCATCGTCGAAGTGCAAGCGCGTGAAAAGGTGCAAACCCCCCTGGGGACGTTTGACGCTCTGCGGGTGGAGCCTAAGGTTTTTGGTGGCCTCCTCAAAAGGAAAGGACGCATGCTCATCTGGTTCAGCGCCGACGAGCGGCAACTGCCCTTGCGCATCAAGGCGATGATTTCAGTGGGTTCCATTACCGGCACCTTGCGGTCCGTGACCTACCAGAAACAGAACGCCCCGCCCGTCCAGCACTGAGTGTCTCTCTGTCGGACCTAAATACGACTAGCCCTGAGGTGCGGATATCGAGTATAAGCTAACCTCAAGGCTGGATCTCCCGGTGTGATCATTACCGCGCAACGGGAACTGGGTGCTTGGGAAAATGCCAACCGCACGGTCGACGCGAAAAAGGGAAAACATTCGGAAGCGTTGGGTGATAGCTCGCCACGTGCTGCACCAAGCCCTGCTGAACTTTCTAGAAGAAGATTCGCTGATGGTGTCAAGCTCGATCGCCTACCACAGCTTGCTGGCCATTTTCCCCATGCTGCTCTTGTTGCTGGGATTGAGCGGGCTTTACATTCGTCGATTCGAACTCATAGGGTATCTTTCCGTGGTCCTCGAACGTCACCTGCCCGTCCGGATCGACATCATCATGCAGAACCTGGTTGGCATCAGCCGGGCTTACGGAAAAATCAGCCTCCTCTCGTTTCTGCTTCTCCTGTGGAGTTCCTCGGGAGTGTTCCTGCCCCTGGAAAAAGCTCTGAATCGCGCCTGGGAAGTTCCCAAAGAGCGCAGATGGTGGCAAAGCCGTCTGCTGGCTTTGGAAATGGCCTTCATTGCGGGTTGTCTGATCCTGATCGCCACCGCGTTTGTGGGCGTGGAAATCCTCTTCCGCAAGCAATTGGCGGCCCTGCTGGAACCCTCCCTGCATCCCCTGGGCATATTCCTCTATCACTTGTTGACCGCCACCAGCTCCTTCGCCCTTGCGCTGCTGATGTTCCTGGTGCTTTTTGAGCGGCTCCCCAATCGTCCCATGAACCTGCGCCGCGCCTGGCCCGGAGCTTTGCTGACCGCCGTCCTTTGGGAGGCCGCCCGCTGGCTTTTCACTATCTTCCTTCCTTTCTTCAACTACCGCCAGGTTTACGGATCGATTGGCGTTATGGTGTCTTTTATGACCTGGGCATATATATCCTCAGCGGTTATGCTTTTCGGAGCCCAGGTATCGCACACCCTTTACGGATCTCTGAAAGCCAGCGAGGCGACCTCCAGCATAACTATCCCTGCCTCTACCCCCAAATCTCTCGAAGGGTAGCGCCGGATACCTTCATCGAAAGGGATAAAACCGTGAACACCATCCTGCCGATTCATCGAGTGGCCAATCTGATTCTGCTCACTCTACTCCTGACAGTTTCCACCTCCGCGGCACTGGCATCCAGTCTGGTGGAGCAGTTGCGCTGTGAATATCGGGTCAACCCCCTTGGGGTCGATGGGCCCGCGCCTCGCCTGAGCTGGATCATGCTTTCTGCGGATCGAGGAGCGCGGCAGACGGCCTATCGGGTTCTGGTGGCCTCCACGGCAGCGCTGCTGGCGGAGGATCGCGGCGACCTCTGGGACTCGGGGCGCGTTCAATCGGATCAATCCAATCAACTGGAGTACGCGGGCAAGCCGCTGCGATCGTCGCAACAGGCCTTTTGGAAAGTCCGGATTTGGGACGACCAGGAACAACCTACCCCCTGGAGCCAGACGGCCTCCTGGACCATGGGAGTTATCAACGATGCCGATTGGCGCGCGGAGTGGATCAGCGCGAAGCAAGCGGTGGCGGAAAGCCAACCCTTTGCGGGGATCCACACCATGGGCCAAGCGCTGCCGCCGCCTTTCTCGACCGCCCCTCCCCGGACCTATCCCACCATGCTGCTGCGCCGCGAGTTCGTGGTGAAGCCTCACCTCGAGCGGGCCGTCGCGCACCTTTGCGGCCTGGGCCAGTACGAGTTGACCATCAACGGGCGGCGGGTAGGTGACGACTTGCTGGCGCCGGGTTGGACGAAATACGACAAGACCGCGCTGTGCGACACCTATGACGTTACCCCTCTGCTGCGGGCCGGCCCCAACGCCCTCGGCGTGCTGCTCGGCAATGGGATGTATAACGTCCGGGGCGGCCGCTACACCAAGTTCATCGGCTCGTTTGGCGCCCTCAAGGCCCTCGGTCAATTGCGCCTGGAATATGAGGACGGAACGATCGAAATCGCGGGTACCGACGGTAACTGGCGGGTTCATCCCGGCCCCATCACCTTCTCCTGCGTCTACGGCGGTGAAGACTACGATGCGCGGCTCGAGCCCCAGGGCTGGAACCAGCCGGGCTTTGGCGATGCGGGCTGGGAGGAAGCGCTGGTGGTGAGTGGTCCCGGAGGAAAATTGCGCGGGCTCTCCGGCGCGGCTCCACCCATTCATGCCTTCGAAAGTTTGAAGCCCGTGCACATCAATCCTCTCCCTGCGGGCACTAAAGTCTATGATCTGGGCCAGAACGTTTCGCTCATCCCGCGAATCCGCGTGAAAGGACCCGCCGGCGCCGTGGTGAGGATCACCCCCGCCGAACTGCTGAAGCCCGACGGAACCGTGGACCGCGGTTCCAGCGGCGGCGGTAAGGCGTATTGGCAATACACCCTGGCAGGCAGGGGTGAGGAAGAGTGGTTCCCCAAGTTCTTCTACCACGGCAGCCGCTATCTTCAGGTTGAATGCACGGCGCCGCGGGGCGGGAACCTGCCCGTCGTCGAGTCGCTGGAAGGCGTGGTGGTGCATTCTGCCTCGGAAGCGGTGGGCGAATTCTCCTGCTCCAATGAGCTCTTCAATCGCATCCGCGCGCTGGTGCGCTGGGCGCAAGTAAGCAACATGATGAGCGTGCTCACCGATTGCCCGCATCGCGAACGCCTGGGCTGGCTGGAACAGTATCATCTGAACGGGCCGTCGCTGCGCTACGAGTTTGACCTGGCAGCGCTCTACACCAAGGGCATGAAGGATATGGCCGACAGCCAGACGAAGGACGGCTTGGTGCCCGACATCGCCCCCGAGTACATACAATTCGAGGGGGGGTTCCGCGATTCCCCGGAATGGGGCAGCGCTCTCCTGCTTAGCGCCTGGCAACAATACGAATGGACCGGCGACCGGGAATTGCTTCGCCGGCATTACGCGGCCATGCAGCGGTACGTCGCGTATCTGGGCAGCCGCTCCCGGAATTTCATCGTTTCTCACGGCCTGGGGGATTGGTACGACCTCGGCCCCAAGCCGCCGGGAATGGCGCAACTTACTCCCGTGCCGCTCACCGCCACGGCGATCTATTTCGCCGACGCGGAGGTTCTGGCGAAGGTGGCCCGCCTGCTGGGATACGCCGATGACGCCGGGAAGTATGAAGAATTGGCTCGGAATATTGGCGCGGCTTTCAACCAGCAATTCTTTGATTCCGCCCGGGACCAATACGCGCAGGGCTCTCAATGCGCGAATTCGATGCCCCTGGCGATGGGACTTGTCCCCGCCGCGCATCGCGCCGCCGTCTTGAATGCCGTGGCCCAGGATGTGAGCCGCCGCGGAAACGCCCTGACCGCGGGCGACGTTGGCTACCGATACCTGCTGCGGGCGCTGGCCGAGGGCGGCCGCTCCGACGTGATTTACGCCATGAACAACCAATCCGAAGGGCCCGGCTATGGATACCAGCTCAAAAAAGGCGCCACCAGCCTCACCGAGGCATGGGATGCGGGGCGGCATTCCTCGCAAAATCACTTCATGCTGGGGCACATCATCGAGTGGTTCTATCATGACCTGGCCGGGATCGGAATCGATCCCTCCGTCCCTGCATTCAAAAAGGTCGTGATTAAGCCTGCCACCCCGGGTGATCTGACTTGGGTCAAGGCCAGCTACAATTCCATTTACGGCAAAATCGAAAGCCATTGGACCATCGCGAACGGGAAACTCACCCTCAACGTCGCTATCCCGGCGAATACGACGGCGGTGGTGTATGTCCCCGCCAAAGCCGGAGCGAATGTCACGGAAAGCGACAAGCCTGCCGACCAGGCCCTCGGAGTGAAGTACCTGCGCTGGGAGAACGGCGCAGCGATGTATGAGATTGCCTCCGGCCGGTACAGCTTTTCCGTGGATTGAGATTTGTGACGCGCGCGCCGGCCTCTTTGGCATGGCCATCTTGGCCATGACTTCCCACGGGCGAGACCCCGTGCCACCTCCAACCTTTCTCGACCCCCGTGCCAAACGCCTTTCTCCTTTCGTTTCAATGACATTCAAGGTTACTCGCCGATAAGTGGTTTATTTTTCTATAACATTCAAGGTTCCCGCGGAATTTGATCCAAATCAATTTTTTATCTCATTTATTTTCAGCAGCATGCAAAATACAACCGGTGTTTTTTAATTCCTCCTTTTTTCACCATCGCGCCGAGCTTTTTATTTAACTGACTTGTTTTCAATAACTTGACTATAGGCTAGAAGTCTTGTCATCCTCTCGTCTTTTTCGCTAACTGGCTGTGTTTTCATCGACATTCAAGGTTGGCGAGGAACTTTCCGTGACTCGCCACGAGGTGTTTTGTTAACTTACTTGTTTTCAGGTACTTGTCTCTAAGCTGAAAAAGTCGCAATCCTCTCAATTCTCCGCTAAGTTGATTTGTTTTCATGAACATTCAAGGATCGAGATGGTTTTCCGCTCTTTCCCGTCATTGTTTCCAGACGTTTATTAACTGCCCTATTTTCAAAGGCTTAGCTTATTCCCAAAATCGTCGTAAATCTCGCGATTTTTCGCTAAGCGGCTTTGTTCTCATAAACATTCAAGGATGACCAGGGCTTCCTCAAGCCTCTATTTTCCGGATTTGATGATTAGTTTTCGGCAGCATGTTGCTGCCCCGCCCGCCTTGCCAAAAGTTGGAATCTTGCCTTCTCCCCTGCCCGTCACGGTTTCTTCGTAAAGGACCTGCGCAACCTCCCTGTGTGCGGGGACGCAGCGCGTGCCGGAGGGCATAGGCTCGCGCTACGCCCAGCATACGCAAGACATATAGCCTCCATTCTAAAATAGGCTCCGCCAGTTATCAATGTCAAGAAGTTTATTTATGAATGGGGTGATGATGGCCGCGAAATCGAAAGTGATGGACAGTATGCCCGAAATTCTTCCAGGCCGCGGCTTACCGCGTCTTCCATTTCGCGGCAAGAATTGCGAATTTCTCTTCGAAGGTAGGTTCCGGCTTCGGTTGCGGTTTCGGCTTTGGTGGCGGCTGCGGCTTGGGCGGGCGTTTGGCTGGCCGTTCCTGCAGGGCCTTGATGGAGAGGGCGATGCGTTTCATTTTGGGATCCGCGCTCAAGACTTTTACCTTGACGATCTGGCCGGCCTTGACCGCGTCCGAGGCGTCCTTGATGTAACGGTTGGAAAGCTCGCTGATATGGACCAGCCCGTCCTGATGAACGCCGATGTCCACGAAAGCTCCGAACTTGGTCACGTTGGTCACCACACCTTCCAGCACCATGCCGGGCTGTACATCGGTGAGTTCGCGCACCTGCTCGTTGAAGCTGGGCGCGACGAATTGGTCGCGGGGGTCACGTCCCGGTTTGCGTAACTCTTCCAGGATATCGTTCAGCGTGTACGTCCCCGCCGATAGCCGGTTGCGGTCCACTTTATCGAGAAGCTCCGGGCTCTTGATCAGCTCTTCGATGCGAACACCCAGGGATTGGGCGATCTGCTCCACGATCTGGTAGGACTCCGGGTGGACGGCGGTCATGTCCAGCAGGTTGTCGCCATTGCGGATGCGCAGGAACCCCGCTGCCTGTTCGAACGTCTTGGGGCCGATGCCGGGAACTTTCCGCAATTGCGCGCGTGAACGGAAGCTCCCGTTCTCATTCCGAAAGGTGACGATGTTGAGGGCGGTGCGTTCCGTGACGCCGGCGACATAGCGCAACAGCGTCCACGAGGAAGTATTCAGATCGACGCCCACCCGGTTGACGCAACTTTCAATCACACTTTCGAGCGATGCCTGAAGCTGGCGCTGGTCAACGTCGTGCTGATATTGGCCGACTCCGATGGACTTGGGATCGACCTTGACCAGTTCGGAGAGCGGGTCCTGCAAGCGGCGGGCAATGGAAACGGCGCCGCGCACGGTGAGATCGAGATCCGGAAACTCTTGCCGCGCAATCTCCGAGGCGGAATATACGCTGGCCCCGGACTCGCTGACCGTCACGGAAAAAATGTTATCAAGCTGCCGCTCGCGCAGGAAACCACGGACGAAGGCGTCCGTCTCGCGGGAAGCCGTGCCATTGCCGATGGCAATGGCGCGCACGTTGTGCTGCTGCAACAACGTCTCGAGCTTTTGGGCGGCGGCCTGGGCTTCGCCTTGGGAACGGTGCAGGTAGATGACGTCGTGAGCAAGGAATTTGCCGGTCGCGTCGATCACGGCGACCTTGCAACCCGTGCGCAGGCCGGGGTCGATTCCCAACACGGAAATGGGACCCGCCGGCGGCGCCAGAAGCAGGTTGTGCAGATTGTCACGAAAGACCTGAATCGCTTCCCCATCCGAGCGCTGCTTCACATCCATCCGGATCTCGGCCTGAATCGAAGAATCAAGCAGGCGATCCCACGAATCCTCAATGGCCAGCTCGAGCTGCGGCGTCCAATCGCCTGGCGCGCGCAAAATCCGTGCTTTCAGCATGGAAACAGCATGTAATGGCTCAAGCTCGATAAGGAAGCTGAGGACGCCTTCACTCTCGCCGCGACGAATGGCCAGCATGCGGTGCGAGGGAATTGCCTTCACCGGCTCACGGTACTCGTAGTACATCTTGAACTTCTCTTGCTCATCGACGGCGTCGGCAACTTTGCGGCTGACCACCACGCCCTCTTCAAACATCATCTGCCGCAGAGCCTTGCGCAGATCGGCGTCCTCGCTGATCATCTCGGCAACAATGTGGCGCGCGCCTTCCAGCGCCTCTTCCCCGCTGTTGACGCCCTTTTCGGCATTCACAAAACCACGAGCGAAGGTTTCCAGCGATTCGGCCGCGGGCTGCTGCGCCCACAGATACAGGGCGAGGGGCTCCAGCCCCTTCTCGCGCGCCATGGTCGCCTTGGTGCGGCGCTTCGGCCGGTAGGGTAAGTACAAGTCCTCCAACTCGCTCTTATCGATAGTCGCTTCAATGCGATTCTTGAGTTCGTCGGTAAGCTTGCCCTGCGCGGCGATGGACGCCAGGATCGTTTCCCGGCGCGCCACCAACTCGCGGAAATAGGTGAGCTTCTCTTCGATGCCACGAACTTTAACCTCATCGAGATTCCCGGTCGCCTCCTTGCGATAGCGCGCAATGAACGGCACCGTGCCGCCATCATCCAGCAGTTCGATGACAGCCACCAGGCCGTGCATGGGAACTTCGAGTACCTTGGCGATGTGAAGCAGTAAGTCGATGGAAAGAATTTTTTGGTCGGTCATCATGGAAGCAACGGGTCCCCGGGTCAATTATTTTCTGGATCGGGCGTCAGGATTATACAGCCGCCATGGAGCGAAGTCATGAGTGATGAGATCGCGATCCTCCTCAGCCCTTCACTTCCCATAGCTTCGTCTCGATTATCGGGCAAGTGACCTCAGGCCTTGGCCCCAAGGTCGCGAAGCCGGCGCTCGATTGCGGCGTTGCCCATCTTCTTGGCCCACGCCAGCGGCGTGGCCCAGTCTCGGGAGTCCGGCTCGTTTACGGGCGCACCGCGGGCGATCAGTAACTCCACCAGTTCCTCCCTGCCCCAGCGGCACGCCCAGCCCAGGGGGGTGGACTCCAGCAGGTTGTCACGCAGGTCGAGCTTAGCGCCCCCGTCGACCAACATTGCCGCGAAGCGGGCACGGTCCGCCTCATTTTCGACCCCGCCGCGCGCGGCCGCGAAATGGAGAACCGTTTGACCGAGCCTCGACACGTTCACATCGATCCCCTGCCGCAGGAGGATCGCCATGCACGTCAGGCGGTCTTCCGTGGTGGCGGCCGGCCTCAACCCTGAGTTGTCTCCCAGGCCCCGAATCGGCTGGATCAGAATCCAGTGCCAGCGCGGGTCCTGCCGAGGCCAAGCGAGGCGCGGCAGCGCCAACTCGACAATGGCTGGGCAACCGTTGACGGCGGCGGACCAGACCAGCTCCTGGGCCAGGTCCGCGCTCGCGTCCATCTCCAGCAACCGCCGGGCCTCCGCCACGTCATGGGCTTCGGCGATCATGTAAGGCTGGGGCTTGGCGCCGCGCTCAACCAGCAACCGCTTCAGGGCTTCGTCGCGGCGTTGGTACGCATTGCGGAGCGGCCATCCGGAGGCATACACATTGGCGTTGGGGTCGGCGCCGCGGTCGAGCAACAACTCGGCGATGTCGCGCCGCCCCGCCAGTGCCGCATACCACAGGGGCGCACCCCAGCTTGGCGTGGGCTCCTCCAGTTCGCGCAGCAGGATCCGTTCGTCCACGTCGGCCCCGAGGTCGAGCAACAGCCGTACGATTTCCAAATGCCCGTGTTTTACAGCCAGGCTGAGGAGGCCGCCCCTCGACCAATGGGTGTCCCGCCGCAACCGGCCGGGATCGCCACTCACCAGCTCGCGGATGCGCTGGCTGTCGGCCAGCGCCACGGCAGCGTGGAGGGTCACCTCCGCACCGCGATCGAGCAGCAGCTTGGCGACGGCGGGGAATCGTTGGGCGTGATTGTTGCGCGGATCGGCGGCGCGCGCGGCGCGGTCGAGCGGGGTCAAGCCCTGGATGTCGCGCTTACGGACGTTGGCTCCTCGGCTGAGCAACCACCCTACCATCTCCTCATTCGTCTCTTGCGCAGCGGCGTGGAGCGGCGTCCCGCCGGCACGGTCGCAAGCGTGCACCAGGGGTCTGTCCGCTTCCAGGAGGCGAATGGCCGTGCCGTTGTCGCCCTCGCGGATCGCCTCGTTAATCTGGTCCTGCACGGGTGAGACGGCGGCGTTCGGACAGCTCATCTGCTGGCGGCGGTGCTGCTCCTCATCCTCGATCACCGCGACGACGTCCGCATAATCGCGCTCCTTCGCCAGGGCGAACGCGGTGGTGGCGTCGCGGTGTGGGAAGATGCCCTGGCGCGCGTCGGCGCCAGCTTGCATCAGCAGCCGCACCATGGCAACGTCGCGGCGCAATACGGCATAATGAAGTCCGCGATGCTCATTGTTGCCGGCCGTGTCCATCTGCACGAGCTCCGGCCGCCGCCGGAGCATCGTGCGTACGCGTCCGATGTCACCGGCCTCGACCGCAACCACAAAGCGGCTCATGGTGACGCCATCCACGAACGCTTTTAGCTTCGCCCAACTCTCGAAGCCAAATGCCCGGGCCAGGAGCAGTTGCGCGTCACTCAGTTGGAGTTCTTCTCCTTCGGCTCCGGAAATTGCGCCACGGTAGTGTGCACGCACTTCCGCGACAGCCGCTACTTCGCCAGCCCGAAACGCCTTCAATAAATCCTTCGCCTGTTTCTTGAGCTGCTTGAGGCTAGGCTTGGCGGGCAGCTTGCGCGTGGGGGTGGAACGATGGGGCGGGGACATGATGACCTCCTTGAGGCCTTTCCGGCCTGTCCTGCCCGTTGTCCGCTCGTTCGGGCGAAAGGAAGATCACCATCGAGGTATCTTGAAACCGCATGTCGTTCGGCGGGCTCAGCCCTTTCCGCGGACCGGAGGCGCCCGATGCGCACGACCGCATTCTACCATAGGACAAGCGCTCGGCGAAGCGGAGCATGAAGTCAGGAGTGGTACAGTTTGATGTAGAGACGGCTTATGCCGTCAAGTGGCGAGGTAAACTCGCCGCTACAACGTCAAACTGTACCACTCGCATATTCCCGGGGTTCTTCCATACGATGGTGAAGGCCCAGGCATAAAAGGGTACAATGCCGAGTTGAACCGAGTGGACAAACAAAGGAGACACCCAATGTCAATGCCAGTAACCACGACCTTCACGATAGAAGGGTACCGAATTCGCGAATATAGGGGCATCGTTCGGGGAATTATTGTGAGATCCCCGACGATTGTTCAAGGAATTGTGGGCGGTCTCAAGAACATTATTGGCGGCAGGATTGGCGCGTACACCGAGATGTGCGAGCAAGCGCGTCAGCAAGCCTACGATTTGCTCCTCGAGCACGCCGCGGAATTGGGTGCGAATGCCGTGGTGGGCTTGCACTACGACGCGTCGGAAGTGGTCAGCCGAGGGTCTGCGACGGAGGTTCTTTGCTACGGCACGGCGGTGGTCATCGAGAAAGTGTAGCTCAGCTACGGAAATCCGCATGAAAATGGACAACGGGAGGATGCTCGTAATCGGCGCCGGAGTCAACGGCTCGATCTGTGCCACATCCTTGCACAACGCGGGAATTGACGTGACGGTTCTCGCCCGTGGAAAGCGCTACGAGGAGGTGCGGGACGAGGGGATTGTTATCGAGGATCCTTTTAAGAATAATAAACGTAGCGTTACCAAAGTGCAGGTCATCAACCGCCTCGATCCGGATGATCTCTACGACTATGTGCTCGTCGTCGTGCGCAAAAACCAAGTGGCCGACCTTATGCCAGTTTTGGCCCAAAACCGGTCTCCGAATATCGTCTTCATGACCAACAACCTTGCCGGCCCGGAGGAACTTACCAGAGCGCTCGGCAAGGATCGGGTCATGATGGGCTTCGTGTTCGCAGGGGGAAAGCGCGATGGAGACGTAATCCGTGCCATCAGCGGAATGGGCGGTTCCAAAATTTCCTCGCCCTTTGGGGAGATCGATGGCCGGATAACGCCGAGGCTGACGCGGCTGATTGGCATTCTACGCCATGCAGGTTTGAGCGCCAAACCCTCGACCGATATTACCGACTACCTGGCGACGCATGCAGCGCTTGTCGCCCCGATCGGGGCGCTTATTATCAAACATGGCTGCGACACGTATGCCCTAAGCCGGTCGACGGCCGATCTCAGGCTGCTGGTTGATGCCTGGCGCGAGACGCTTACGGTACTCCGCGCCACCGGGTTCAGAATAAGCCCGCCGGCGACTAACCTCATCAGGATCATCCCGCGTTTTGTTCTGGTCGCCGCCATGCGCAAATTGTTTTCCACCAAATTCGCCGAAGTCGGCGCCGGTTGGCATTGTAGCCAGGCGCCCGATGAAATGCGCCAGCTTGCCATGGAACTCCGGGCCTTGGCGAATCAGGCCGGCCTCCCCGTCCCCGCGATCAGGAAAGTACTCGGGCAGGACTAAAGAGGCGGAACCATCCCATAGGCCGTCGCCCGCCACGTCTGCCATGCCCGCGTTTGCCAGAAGTTATGAATTGTGAACGGCGCTCAACGGCTTTATACTTGTGTGAACCCGCTTCGGGGTTGGCTTGAGTGGGGAGAAGCGTAACCGAAGTCCCAAAACGTAAGGGAGGAAAAGTCCGATGAGGGTAGTTACCTTCGCGACCTGCGTCCTGGCTGCGTGCCTCGGTGCGAGCATATTCGCTACGGATAAGCCTTCCTCGACCGCCAACACTGCGTCCTGGAGTGGCAAGGCGGCTGCCACGTACCTCGATGGGCGAATGGTTTGGTGGATGGGCTGGGACGTCGCGGCACGCGATCATGGAACATTTTGCGTCTCGTGCCACACGGTGCTGCCTTACGCCATGGCCCGGCCTGCCCTCCGCGCGACGCTCGCCGAGCAAGCCCCTTCCGCGCCGGAACGCCAACTCCTGGACAGCGTCACCAAACGCGTTCGGATGTGGAAGGAAGTCGAGCCCTTCTACCCCGACGAGAAGCGAGGCGTTCCCAAGACGGCCGAGTCGCGCGGAACCGAGTCCATTCTCAACGCGGTGATTCTGGTGGGTTATGACGCGCCCACGGGCAAGCTGAGCCCTGAGGCGCGGCTCGGGCTCGACAACATGTGGGGGGAACAACTGAAGACGGGAGAAGCCCAGGGAGCGTGGTCCTGGCTGCAATTTCACAACTCGCCATGGGAGGGTGATTCGCAGTATTACGGGGCCGCGCTGGCCGCGCTGGCGGTGGGCAGCGCACCTGGCAATTATCAGTCTGCCCCGGAGATTCAGGACAATATGAAGTTGCTCCGCGAGTATCTTGTCCAGCAGCGCGAATCGCAAATCCTGATTAACCGGGTGATCCTGCTCTGGGCATCGACCAAGGTGCCCGGCCTCCTCACGCCGGCCCAGCAGAACTCGATTATCGATGAAGCGCTGAGCAAGCAGCAGGCGGATGGAGGCTTCAGCCTGTCTGCATTCGTGGGCGCGTGGAAGCGGCACGATGGCACGCCCCTCGAGACCAAAAGTGACGGCTTTGCCACCGGGGTCGTCATGTTCGTGCTCGAGCAGGCAGGAATGAAGCGCGATCAGCCCCAATTGAAGCGGGGTCTCGCCTGGCTCGCATTGAATCAGGACAAGACCGAAGGCCGATGGCTGGCTTACTCGCTGAACAAGCAGGAAGACATCTCTACTTACACCGGCCATTTCATGAGCGATGCGGCCACCGCGTTCGCCGTGCTCGCGCTCCAGGCCGCGAATTAAAAGCCGAATGACATTAGGCCCGTCTCCATATCGGGTAACATTCTAAAATTGCGCCACGATCCTCGTCGGGTAACATTTTGAATTGCGCGATGCGCCACCTTGCGGTTTTCGTGTCACCAATCTATAATAATGTCACTTTTGGTATGCGAGGGACACATGGATCGAGAAACACGAACCCGCGTCGGCGAAAAGGGCCGCGTGGTTATTCCTGCCTCATTCCGCGAAGCGCTGGACGTCAAGGTGGGGGACGAGGTTGTGCTGCGAATCGAGGACAACGAATTACGGCTTTCAACTTTGAAAGGCCGCCTGGCGCGAGCGCAGCGACTCCTGCGGCGGTTTATCAAGCCAGGGCGGTCGCTCGCAAAGGAGCTGATCGCGGAGAGACGTGAGGCGGCCCGGAATGAGTAAAGTCGTATTGGACGCCTCGGCGCTTCTCGCCTTGCTGAACCAGGAACCTGGTTCGCAAAAATTGACACCGGAATTGTTGCGGGACGCGACCGCGAGCACCGTCAACCTCGCCGAAGTGCAAACCAAACTGGTCCGCGAAGGCGGCGACCCGGACGAAGCGTGGGAACTTGCTCATGCCCCCATTTCCGAGGCCGAATCGTTCACCGATGAACAGGCAAAAATTGCCGGCACGCTGGTAAGACAGACCCGGCCCCTCGGACTTTCCTTGGGAGACCGTGCATGCCTGGCCCTGGCCATGACCCTAGGCGCACCCGTCTATACCACCGATAAGGACTGGAAGAATCTCAAACTGGGCGTACCGATTCATGTTCTGCGGTAATTGAGCACGACGCGAAGCTTTTGTGTAGGTCCGCGGCGAGTGCGACTGACCGGAAGAGCCGCAGACCTTGAACAGCGGGTTTGCGCCACCTCGCTTCCCGCCGCAGCAACATGTACTTTCTGCGACACCCGGACCAGACGACCGTTCGGCTTGTGCGTTCACCGCTTGCTTTGTTCGCCGGACTGCTGTAAAAAGGGCATCGAACCCGGCTCGCTTGTTCGGTCGGGAGCCCGACGCACCCAAGTGACCTATGAAGAACTTCCACGCCTTCCTTATCCTCATCGTATTTCTCGTTGTCGTCGTTCAGATTGTGGGCCGGCAAGAAACCCAGGGACTAGCGAATGGAGGCCACCTGAAAGCCACCAGCGTGTCGCGCCAGGGGTCGAGCGTCGAGAATGGGCCAAACATCGGTAGCCAAGCTGCAGGACAGGCACACGAAAATTCGAAAGACGGCCTCAAATATGTCTGGATACCGTCTGGTAGGTTCTTGATGGGTTGTTCGCCAGGGGACCAAGAGTGCCTCGACGATGAAAAGCCTCCACATCACGTGACCGTCAGCAAAGGTTTTTGGATGGGGAAGACGGAAGTCACGGTCCTTGCCTACAAACGCTTCTCGCAGGAAACAACCCGGCAGATGCCTAGCGCTCCTCCGTTCAACAGCGAATGGGTTAATGACGCGATGCCAATCACGAATGTGACCTGGGACGAGGCGCGCGACTACTGCACGTGGGCGGGTGGTCGGCTGCCTACAGAAGCGGAGTGGGAGTATGCGGCACGCGGCGGGAGCCCTGGGCCTCGGTATGGGCCGCTTGATGAAATCGCATGGTATGACGCCAACAGTGGAATGCAGACGCACCCTGTGGCCCAGAAACTTGCCAACAAATTTGGATTGTATGACATGTTGGGCAACGTGCTGGAATGGGTGAACGATTGGTATGACAAGCCATACGCGCCCGACTATTACCAGCACGGCCCATCGCAAGATCCCAAGGGGCCGGCGCGAGGCATGGCACACGTCATTCGGGGTGGCTCTTGGAACATCTTTTCTGCAAACGTACGGGCTTCCTACCGGGGCAATAACCTCCCAAGTACAAGGTCCTATAATTACGGTTTTCGTTGTGCGCGATAAGTGGCTCCTTCTTGACTGTTTTTGCTTTTCCCCCGCAGCGGGTAGCCACGGTCAGCGCCTTTCTGACCGTGGGCATTTCTCATGCGCGATATCCTAATGGCAATCGCGCGTAATCAATATGAATAGGACATGCCGCCACCGTTACCTTGTCCAAAGCAAAGTAGTTGTAACTCGACCACGGCCAGAAGAACCCACGGTCAGAAAAACGCTGACCGTGGCTACCCCATTTCGCGTTACACGCTCACCATCATAGCCCGCGCAGCGGGCGGAAGATCGTAGCCCACTGCGCGAGCGGTGGGCAAAATAGGCGAGTAACACTCCCCCCAAGCCCCGGAGGGGCGAAAGAACCTGTCCTTGCGGCGATCTTACAATGCCACCCCGTCGCGGCAGACCGAGAAGAAAGCTATTTCGCCGTTTGCGTTGGCCGTGATTTCTTTCGCCCCTTGCGGGGCTCGGGTGGGGTGGGGGGCCGAATCTCCCACGGCTTGCGCCGTGGGCTACGATCTTTCGCCCGCTTTGCGGGCTGGCGGGATGGAGGCAGTTTGGACCATCAGACAGGCCCCCAAAGACTTTATCCAATCGGCGGGGAAGCGTCATAACGATTCGTCTGAATTTAAAAATCTAGTCTCTAGGCTAATTTTCCTGTTGCCAAGCCGATATCGTCACGATATGGTTACCAACAAGGCCAGGTCCAACTGGCTGAGTTGCAAGGCCGCGGACCTATTCAAGGGGTCGGCGTAATCCATACGAAAAGACAGGGGCTAGGTGCTGGCGACTAGGTGCTGGGGAAAATCTCCAGAACCCAGCCCCCAGCACCCAGAACCCTTCGGAGGTATTCCATGTCGCTCATTAAGAAACCCGAAATGACCGAGAAGAAACTGGCCGCGAATCGGCGGAACCAGAACCTTTGCCATACTCCGGGGACGGACGAGTGCCGCGAGCGCATCCGCGCCGCCCTCCTGTGTTTTGGGTTCGACACGCAGGCGGAAGAGATGGCAATGCGCGCCCTGGGCGAAGACCCGGCCCATTTCCAGAAACTGCTGGAACGCCTCTGGGAGGAATGGAATCCCGTCGGGGCCTTGCAGGAAGGCGTGGTGATCTCTCTCGGGCGGGCCATGTGGCTGATGAATCGCGCCGCCCGCATGCAGGAAGGCTACGCCGTGCGCCAGGCCCGGCAGGTGAGCAGCGGGCGGGAGAACCGGGTACACGCCCGCATGATGCGGCTCAAGATGACGGCGGAAACGCTGCGCTCGCTCGCCCGCTCGGTGGGGTGCTGGCATTATGTCACCACCGTCGAGGACCTGGACGTCATGAAGAAACTGCACCAGGAGGGGGTAGCGGGCGAAATGGGTGAAATCGCCATGGACCTCTTCTCCCAACTGCGAGAGCCGGACACGGATAAGGATGGAGTTTCCACCGAGGAGAAGTATCGCGGCGCCGTCAATAGCTTCCGGTCGATCTTCGGACTAGAAGAAATAAAGGAGCCGGTCTCAATGCTTAGCCCCACAGGAGAGCGTATTGTGATTCGACCCGAGGGCTATGAAGAGGCCGGTGCGTCTCCCGATGCTGAGGAGGATGAAAAGTCGGAAAAGGATGACCGGTACCCCAAGATTACCGAGGAGGATTGGATCGCGCGGGAGCGGGCGCGCAAACTCTTGAGGAATATCCTGAGCCGGCAGGCGGAGGCTTGCGAGGCGCAGCGCAAGGCCCTGCTGAAGGAGTCCGTGCAGGGCCCATCGCCCTACGAGCGCGCCGCAGAGATCGCGCCCACCCACCCTGACGCGCGGCTCATGCGGCGAATGCAGGATTCGAACCTTCGGGAAGTCCGGCGGCTCACCAACCTGCTGCTGAAAATTAAACGCTATGAGCGTCAGAGGGAAGCCTTGGAAGAAACCGCGCCTTTCCAGGATGTACTAGAAACAAAGGAAGTTAGCAGTTTAGCGCCAGAATGTCCAGAACTTTTATCTCACTCAAATGAAAATAGTTAGCTTCAAATACAGGAGCCCGCGCGAAAAAAAGGCCATGCCTTTCCAGGATGTACTAGAAACCAAATGGTTTAGCAATGAAGAGCGAAAATCTTGAAAAAACCTAGGTTATTGAAACTAAAGAAGTTAGTCTATCCGCCAGGTGGCGAGGGTCATGGGAAAAAAAGGGATAAAAAATGAGGCAAAAATTCTATAAGTTATTGAAAACACATGTAGAAAAAATGTCTGCTTTTTCGCCTTTCCACGATATTCATGAAAACAAACGAGTTAGTGCGCCGGGATAAACCGGCAGGAAGCAAAGGATGAAAAATCCTCACGAGAAAGGTGTAGCGAACCACTCGGCCCCGA
>Ga0209039_10000530_pt1 | contig 36846 bp, 24 predicted proteins | sample BogFormECP12_OM1_FD_188238 | JGI IMG/M metagenome (GOLD analysis project Ga0209039, IMG submission 188238) | Bog forest soil microbial communities from Calvert Island, British Columbia, Canada - ECP12_OM1 (SPAdes) (version 2) | ecosystem: Environmental > Aquatic > Freshwater > Wetlands > Bog ...
CGCCTTGCGGTCCCCCCTCTCCCCAAGGGAGAGGGATAGAAATCAAAATCACAGCCCTCTCCCAGGGGGAGAGGGGGGACCGCAAGGCGGTGGGTGAGGAGTCCCTTCGTGGGTGATATATCCATAGCTCTGAAGGTATGCTACGCCCGGGACTTTGACGGGGCCCTGGGATGGTCTCGGGTAGGCAGCAAAAGAAAGGCGGCCACCGGTTGGAACCGGTGGCCGCCAAGGTGGTGCTCAGGTCGATACCCTGCTGTAGCGCTGGGCGGCGCCGACCCTTCGCCCTGCTCAGGGCAGGCTCTAAAGATCGGCGCTACTACCCACGCCTAGAAATACAATTTCAAGGCGAACTGGATTTCGCGTGAATTGTTATTGGTTCCTCCGATGGCGCCGAAGGTAGAATCTTCGACCGTCCCGTCGATTCCGCCAAGGTTCACGTGGTTGAAGGCATTGAAGAACTCCGCCCGGATTTGGAAGCTTTCCTTGTTCTCGCGAATGGGAAAGTTCTTGTACAGTCCGAGGTCGAACTGTTGAAAGCCCAGATTTCGAGCGGTGTTGCGGCCCAGGTTGCCGTAGTTGTAAGGTGCAGGTTTAACGAAGGCGCTCTTGTTCAAGTAGCCCACCGTCTGGTCGGTGCCGGAGGCCGGCGTGATTCTCTGGGGGCCGCCCAGATAGTTGGGGCGCTCCGAAAGTGAACGCTGGCCGACATTGGCAATGTCTTCGCTGAGGCCGATGCCGAGCGGTTGGCCGGTGTTCGCTTTGAAGATGCCCGTCAACTCCCAACCTCCCAGCACGGCGTTAACTGCGGGGGGGGCGCTGTTCAGAAATTGCCGTCCCTTCCCTGCCGGCAGATCGTACACCCAACTACCCGTAAAAATGTGCCGTTCGTCGAAGGTCCCATTACCGCGGTCCGCACCGAAGTTCTGGTCATTCTGCGGGGCAGAGCTCTGGGAGAATCCGGAACCGCCGATGTCAATGTAATGGCCATAGGCGTAACTGAGCAGGAATTGCAAGCCATTGGAGAATTTCTTATCGAGTTTCACCTGAAGCGCGTTGTAAGAGGAACTGACCTCGTTGGCCATTTGGCTGTCAGCCCCGAAGCCGCCAGAAGTCGGATAGGTGCCCATTAGCGCGTCGGCATACTGGTAGGGACGGAAGTGCCCGGGCTGGCCCACCGTGCCCGGCCCCGGCAAAGGATCGTTGACGTTGGTGAAGAGCGACATGTGCCTACCGCCATCTCCCACATACTCGACTTCCAGCATGAGGTTATGGGCCAGTTGGCGTTGCACGCCGATATTCCACTGCTCGCTGTAAGGCGTTCGGTTGTAGCGGCCCATGGTGTGCTGTGCATCCGCAGGTGTGCCCAACGTAGGAAAGTTGTAGGTCGGGTACATGGTTTCCGTGTTGGTGATTGTCTGCGGAACACTCGGTCCGTTTAGGCCCCCGAGGGTGTCGGCGATGGCGTAAGGCCACGTACCGCGCGCCCCCTGCCCCTCCCAGTAGTAATTCGAGGAGTAGAAGATGCCATAGCCGGCGCGGATCGTGGTCTTATCACCCCATCCGTAGGACAATCCGACACGAGGTGCAAAGTCCTTGTAATCCGGCGCCATGAGCGAAGGATCGCTGATGTTTGGACCCACACCGAGCAGCGGATTTTTGCCGGCCCACACGAACTTGCCGCTGGCGAAGTCGAACTCCGAAAGGTGGCCGTGGACTTCCTGGGGCCACTGGTCGTACTCGTAACGGAGACCCAAGTTGACCGTTAAGTTGGGCTTCAGCTTGATGTCATCCTGGAAGTAAACGGCCTCGATGGTGTTGGCCACGTAGGCTGCGGTAATGCCCACGTTGCGGGTTCCGCCGCTCGGGATGCCCAGCAGGAATGATGCCAGGGACGATCCCGTGGCCGCCGTATCTGCCGGATTCGGGTCCGCGGTCTGGAGGTTCGAATAGTCAAATATACTCGTAAACAAGCCATCCGTGTAGCCGTGCATGTGATTGAGCTCGAAACCGGCTTTCATCGAGTGCTTGCCCCGGATCATGGAAACGCTCGCCAACTCCTGGAGGGAAGTCGTCAAGAACGGGTTTCCAGTCTGCGAAGGCGCGGTGTACCCGGCGATGTACATCTGGGGGAAGAGGGGATAGTTGGCGTTCTGGATCGGAGTGCCATTGATCGGGTGGCTGGAGAGGAAGGAGTCCCACCCGCGGTTATTGTCGGCAGTGAAAATGAGGGTGCGATTGAAAGCCGACTTAAAGTCTACAACCGTGGTCGGTGAGGCCAGCCAAGTCACGCTCCCTTCGGCGTTTTGGAAGTGGTTGATCAAGTTGTTGAAGTTATTCGCCAAGGCGTAAGGACTGATCGAAGAGGAGTCCTGGTCCGTATAGCGGGCGAAGAACTGGATATTGTCCTTGATCTTATAATCAACGCGGGAGTTGATCAGGTACTGGTTATCCTTGTAGGGAGAAGCAATCACGCTGTTGTAGCCACCATTGGCTTTGGAAGGAAGCGAAGTCGTTCCGGGGTACCACAGCGCCGCATAAGCCGTGTCGAAGGCGTCCAACCGTCCCGGGCAAATCACGTTGAGCGCGCCGTTGCAGTTGAGTTGCTGCCGGCCGTAAATGGGGTTACCCGCCTTGTCAGTTCCGGTCTGCGTGGTGGTAAGAGGATCGTAGACCGGGCCGATGGTTGGGTCATTGAGGTTGCCTTGAAGCTCGGCCGTGGTAGGAATGGTGCCCAGCGCCGTCGATGCCTGCCGCAGCTTTAAGCCTTCATAGTCGAAAAACCAGAAAGCTTTGTCGCGCCCGTTAAAGATATGGGGGAAATAGATCGGGCCGCCTAAGGTGAACCCATATTGGTTTCTCCTTAAAGGAGTCTTGGGCGTGTTAGTCTTGTTATTGAAGAACTCCGTGGCATCCAACACCTCATTGCGCACAAATTCGTAAGCAGAACCATGAAGGTTGTTGGTACCGGACTTGGTGGCCACGGCCACATTGGCTCCGGCCGCTTCGCCAAATTCCGAGCTGGTAATATTCGTCTGAACCTTGAACTCCTGGATGGAGTCAATCGAAGGTTGAATGGCATAAGCCTTGAAGAATCCTTCATTGTTGCTCACGCCATCCAGGGTGAAATCGTTCTGCTCGGAGCGGTTGCCGCTGATACTGTAGTTCTGACCACCGGCGGCTTGATAAATATTACCGTTCCCCACGCTGCCAGGAATCAAGGCCAGCAAGTCGGTATAGGCTCGGCCATTGAGAGGGATTTCCAGCACGTCGGCGTTGGAAACGGTGGTTCCCACCGTCGCACTGGTGGTATCGAGCAGAGGCGCCACGGCCTGAACTTCCACCGTCTGCGTGACCTCACCCAGTTTTAAAGTGACGTTGATATTGAGAGTGCTGGAGACGGTCAACTCCAACGAGGGGACTACGGAAGTTTCAAAACCCGTCTTCTCAACCTTGACGGAATAGGTTCCCGGAATCAGATCCACGATGCGGTAGCTGCCCACCGAATCGGTCTTGACCGAGCGTTCAATCTTCGTATTGATGTTGGTGGCCGTAACCGTACTATCGGGAACTGCCGCCCCGGACGGATCCGTGACGTTTCCGACGATCGAGCCGAAGTACTGCTGGGCCATCAGCCGCGTTCCAGGGGCGAGGGTGAGCGTCAGGAACAACACGCTCCCCAGCAAAACCAGCCATTTTGTCGTTCGGTCTTTCATGTACCCTCCTTCTCACTTATGGGTATTTCTTGGTTATTCTTGCCCATCCTTGCTTTATCCACTATCGGGAGGCGATATTGCCGCCTACCTTCAACTCTAATTCCGTTCGGCCGCTGACAGCTTCTGGTAAATGCCTTGCTCGCGCTCGGCCAGATCCGAGCGACCGGTAGCCCGGTACACCTCTGCGAGCAGTTGGTGGCTGAAAGCGTCCGACGGGTTTTGTTGTACCGCGCTTTCGAGTAAGCTTTGCGCCTTGACCAGGTCACCGCTTGCCATCGATGCCTGGCCAAGTGCCCGGTATACCTCCCACGAGGTTTGGTTCACTTGGAGCGCCGTTTCCAGTTGCGTAACGGCTTCTCCCACTTTCCCCTGGGCCAAGCGATACTCGCCAATCCGCAGGTGTGCTTCGTCGTCCAGAGGATAATTTCGCAACTCCGCTTCGTATTCCTGGGCGGCCAGCTCGAACTGCCGTTGCTCCCAGTACATTTCCGCGATTCCCCGGTGGGCGCCTTCCAGGTCGGGTTTCAACTGCAATGCCTCCCGGTACTCCAAAATCGCGTTCTGGTATTTCCCGTTCCAGGCAAAAGCCTCTGCCGCCAGTTGATGGGCGCGATAGGAATTCACGTCGCTCTTCTGGATTTGCCCGTAATAATCTTCCGCCACCCGGCGGTATACCTGAACCAATAGGTGATCCGCGTCCATCCCCCCCGAGGAACCAGCCGGTACTTTCTCCAGTTCCGCCGCGGCCTCCTCGCGCTTGCCCAGCGCCATCAAGGTCGCTCCCAGCCAGAAACGGCTCTCCGGCACGTCCGGCTTTACTTTCAATGACTTCTGTAAAGCCGTCAGGGCACTGCCAAACTGCGCCATGCGGTATTCACTGATTCCCAGGAACAGCTCAGCTCCCCACAAGGTCGGATCCAACTCCGAAGCGCGTTCCAGAGCAGGCACTGCCTGGTCATACCGATTGCCCAGGTAATAAGCCAACCCCAGACGCTGCCAAACCTCCGCGCGATCCGGATGTTCCTTGAGAAAGCTGGTATAGCACTCGGCAGCTCGCGGGAAATCTCGCGCCAACTCAGCCTCTTTTGCCTCAGAGAGCCAGTCTGTCGCCCCACCTTTCTGTTCCGCAAATGCTGGCGCGACCGAGGATAGGACAACTGTGAGTGCCAGTAGGAGATAGAAGGAAAAGTACGTGGGAAAGCCTTTTCTTGTCTCTAAATGGACGTTGGGTAGGGCAGATTGGAAAGGGCCAATTGCGGCGAGACTTCGCGCAGAATCGTTTGAGACTCTCAAGAACAACCTCGAATTACCCTGTCGCCCCGACTTTGGTCCGAAAGCGCCAACCTCTAAGTGACGAGAGATCAATCTTCTCGTTCCGGGGCGCATAACGGTCCGATGGAAGGGTTAAAGCAAGTCTTGTGCCTAATGGAAACATATTATAAAACACTTAGATTCACCATATTAGAGGTAACATATTTCTCAATGTTTCGCACGATACCAAAATTAGTATTCTATTTTATGGATTTATGTGAATTTGTGGAGGTCATCTGGTTCAGAATCGGCACTACAAAGTTCAGAAACTTGAAATAATTGGGGTGGCACGGCCATCTTGGCCGTGTCTAGCCGCAGTGTCGGTCACGGCTGCTCTCGCAAAAATAGCTGTGCGAAGCACCTTGGACTGCGGCGGCTCGACGCCGCCTTGGCATAACACCGAGGAGGAGGACCAAGGCGGCGTCGAGCCGCCGCAGTCCAAGGTGCTTCGCACGTAGGTATCGACGATGGCAAGTCGGAAGCTCTGAACAGCCCCCGATCGAGCCACTCAATGATAATGGTTTACGGTTGGAGACGGAGGTCGGTCGTTCATTTCCTGCTCTTCCCTTTTGAGGTTTTCCAGGCTGATCTCCTGGTCGTGTATAAGCTTTTGAGAAATCTCAGCCTCCTGCTGAGCTTCCTTCATGCGGCCCGTCTGACGGTAGGCGCTGGCGAGCATGGCATGGGCGGTGTGATCAGAAGGGTCCGCCTTGGTCACCCACAAGAGTTCGCGGACTGCGTCCTCGTAACGCTTTTGGGTGAGTAGACCGCGAGCCAGCGAACGGTGAGCCTCCGTTAGTGCAGGGTCGAGTTTCAGGGCCCGGTTGAGATAAGCCATCCCTTCCTCGACGCGTCCCTGCTTGATATCGATATCGCCGAGCTCAAAGTTCGCTCGGGGGTGATAAGGATTGATCTTCAGTTCCTTTTCCAACTGCTCGCTGGCTTCCGGGAGTTTCATCGTCTGGTAATAAACGTCTCCCACATTGAAGTGCAGGCCGGGAGCATCGGGTGCTGCCTTCAAGGCCGCCTGGTAAGCCTGGAGCGCCTTCGCGTAATCCTGCTTTAATCGGAACTGGTCTCCTTCCAGCTCAAGCACGAGATAATGGCCGGGATCTTTCGCGATCATCCCATCCAAAACATTCTGGGACATCGAGTTGTAGATGCTGCCGATCCAGTAGAGGGCGTCGGGATCATGAGGATTTTGCGCCAGCCAAGACTTCAGAGTGCTGATCGCCTCGGTGTTGCGTCCCGCCGACGCATAAGCGCGGCCAAGGTCAATCCACACCTCCTGGTATTTCGGTTGAAGGTCGCGGGCAAGCTTGAGGTGGGTAATCGCCAGATCGAAACTGTGCATGCGGAAATAACAGGCGCCGAGGATCTGCTCGACGTCCGCCCGGGGAGATCCGGCAAGCGGCTTGAGCGCATCTTTCGATTCCTCGCATCGGCCGAGCTTTGCCAGCATTCTGCCCACGCCCAGCCGCGCCTCCGGCGACGAGGGCGATTGTTCGAGGGCAGCCTGATACTTCTGCGCGGCTTCCTGGTAAGCGCCGCGGCTTTCAAGCGATTGAGCATCCGCCAGAGCATCTTGCCCGAAAGGCCCGGACGCCGCGGCACTAGCGCCAGAAATACATGAAAATAAAGCCCCGGCAAACAAACCCAGGAGGTAACCCCATAAGCGGCAAGCAGCGGTCGTCGCACGCTCTTGACAGGTCATGCCGTTGGTACCGAAACCAAAATTGGAATGAATCCTTCCCTCAAAGTCATCCCTGACAGGAAATCTCTGCTCCCCCGTCGCCAGGCTCCCCAACCGGCATTCTACCGCTCGAGGCGATGCTGTCAAGGCGCGATGCTGGATAGGATACTCGTTCGGAGGAGTGGAACCGCATTAGTGGTATAGTCTTCCCGCGCTTGCGGCCCGGCAATTTCTTGGCTAAGCGCGATGAGCCTGGGGAGGAGGTAGTGACTCATTCTGAAGCGGCACGGCGATCTTGGCCGTGACCGCTCACGGGCGGGACGCCCGTGCCACGGCAGAATGAGCCAATACCGGGGAGGAATGCGATGCCAACTTCCAGAAGGACCTTTCTAAAGAGCACGATTGCCGGCGCCAGTGCGGCCGTGGGAGGATTCCGGGCTTTGGATGTAGGCTCCGGCAGCGCCGCGGCGGCGGAGGCGGCGGCTGACGACCCGAGCACGCCTCTCGCGCCGGCCGAATCATCCACGACTGGCGCGGAGTATACGCGCGGGATCGGGGTCTACCCCGGTGATCCCCGCGAGGACTTTGGGCCAAGGCTCGAGCCCGACGCCTCAACGTATCGCAATCTTGCGCTGCATCGGCCCGCGTATCATTCCAGTTGCTACGACTACAACCTGACCGCCCAACTGGTCACCGATGGGATCAAGGACTCACACCTTCCCGACTGGGTCGCAACCTCGATAAGCTATCGTGGCCTGCTTCCCAAGATCGAGCGCGAGTTTTTCCTGGATCACGCCCCCACCAGCGCCGTCGAGTTGCGCGGCCCACGTCCCTGGGTCCAGGTCCAATTGGGGGGAGGGGCGAAAGTTCCGGAGATCGACGGCGTGGAAGTGCTCTTTGTCGCGCCGGCCCAATGGAAAGCGGAGGCCCTGAGTGTTTCAGTGTGGGTCTCCGAGGATGGGCGGGAGTGGAAGCAGGTGGGTAAGGTGACGAACCCCACGCTGGAACCTGTTACCGGCTACCCGATGGGTTTTGCCCAGCCTGGACAACTTTTCAAGCCCTCCATCCCTCTCCGCGCAACCTCGCAAAGCCGCTTCTACCGAGTCGAATTCGAGGCGGTCAACGCCCCGCCTTTTTCGTTCCAGATGCAATGGCAAGTAGGTGAGGTGGCGTTCTTCCATCTAAACCGGAGAGTAGAAATCGGCGGGCCTTACAGTTTCACCAGTGCGTGGATGAGCGGGAGTTTGGGTGAGGAGTGGGTCTATGTCGATTTGGGCGCGCGCTGTGAGTTCGATCGTGTGGTCCTGTATTGGATCGCGCGCGCCGCGGAAGGCTTCCTACAGGTTTCCGATGATGCGCAGAGTTGGCGGGATCTTCAACCTCTGCCCAGCGGAGGGGGAAACACCGACGACCTCAAGCTCTCTCCGCCCGTCCAGGGGAGATACGTGCGCGTCCTGATGGAGCGCCCCACCTCACCCGATGGCTACATTTTGAGCGAGGTGGAGGTCTATGGGCGGGGCGGTCCCGTCGCGCAACCCCAGCCCGCGCCCGCAGCGCGACCGGACGGGCGGCTGCACCTGGCGGGGGGCGCCTGGCGCCTCGAACGAGATTCCCGGGTCATGGCCGACGCCCAAACCCTCTCGAAGGTGGGATTCGCGGATCACGATTGGGTCATTGCTACGGTGCCGGGGACGGTGCTCGCATCCTATCTGAATGTGGAGGCAATTCCCGATCCGAATTACGGCGAAAACCAATTGCTGATTTCCGATTCATTTTTCTACGCGGATTTCTGGTACCGCAATGAGTTCACCGCGCCGGCATTAGCGGAGGGCCAGCGCGCCTGGCTGAACTTCGAAGGAATCAACTGGAAGGCGGAGGTTTTTCTGAATGGCGAGAAACTCGGCCGCATTGAAGGTGGTTTCATGCGCGGCCGCTTTGACGTTACCGGACGCCTGGTGGCAGGCGGCAAGAATGCGCTGGCGGTTCGCGTGGAGAAGAATGCCACGCCCGGAAGCGTCAAGCAGAAGACCTTGGCGAGCTCGGGCAAGAACGGGGGCGCGCTGGGACTCGATAATCCCACCTATCACGCCTCCATCGGTTGGGACTGGATTCCTACCATTCGCGGCCGCAACACGGGCATCTGGGGAGACGTCTTCCTCAGCCTCAGCGGGCCGATTACTCTCGAGAACTCGTTCGTCACCACCACCCTACCCCTGCCGGACACAACCCGAGCCGACGTGAATGTCGAGGTCGAGTTGGTGAATCACACTGCCCAGCCGGTAACGGGAACCTTGCGCGGTCGCTTGGGGGAATTGCCGTTTGAACAACGCGTCACGGTCGATGGCTCGGCCACGAAGAAAGTTAAGTTCGACCCTGCAAACACTCCGGGTCTGCGGATCGAGAATCCGAGGCTCTGGTGGCCGGCAGGATACGGGGAGCCGCACTTGTACCCCATGGAACTGAGCTTCCTGACCCAGGACCAAAAGGTGTCAGACACGCAGGCCTTGCAGGTGGGCGTTCGTCAAATGACTTACAGCGAAGATGGGGGAATACTGCGGATATGGATCAACGGCCGGCGGTTCATTCCACGCGGTGGGAACTGGGGTTTCGGCGAGTCCATGCTGCGTTATCGCCGGCGCGAATACGATGCCGCCGTGCGCTATCACCGCGAGATGAACTTCACCATGATTCGCAACTGGGTCGGACAGGTCGGCGATGAAGCGTTTTTCGCGGCCTGTGACCGGCACGGCGTCATGGTCTGGCAGGAATTCTGGCTGGCCAACCCTTGGGACGGGCCCGACCCGGCGGATAACGACCTGTTCATGCGCAATGTCCATGACTCGGTCCTGCGGTTCCGCAACCATCCCTCGATTGGCCTTTATTGCGGCCGCAATGAAGGCAACCCACCAAAGCCGCTTGATGATGGCATCCGAAAAGTGCTGGCGGAAAAACACCCCGGCCTCCACTACATTTCCAACTCGGCCTTTGGCGTGGTGGGAGGGGGCGGACCTTATATGGCGATGCCTCTCAGCTTCTATTTCACCGCCGGCGCACACCCGAAGCTGCACAGCGAAATGGGTATGCCGAATATTCCCCCGGTGGAAAGCGTGCGAGCGATGATGCCCACGGCGGCCCTCTGGCCGCAGGGACTCTCCTGGGGCCTGCACGATTTCTGTATGGAAGGCGCGCAAGGTGGCGAAGGTTTCAGGAGCATGATCGAATTCAACTACGGGGGCGCCGACGACCTGGAAGATTGGGTTTCACTCGCGCAATTCCTCAACTACGAAGGTTATCGCGCCATGTTCGAGGGCCAGAGTAATTACCGCATGGGCCTGCTTCTTTGGATGAGCCATCCTTGCTGGCCTTCCTTCGTGTGGCAAACCTACGATTACTACTTTGAGCCGACCGCGGCCTACTTCGGGTGCAAGAAAGGCTCGGAACCGCTCCACATTCAATGGAATCCCGCCACCGAGAGCATCGAAGTGGTCAACAACAGCGGCGGAAATGCCCCAGGCTTGACCGCGACGGTCGAACTCATGAACCTGGACGGGACAAAGCAGTGGGAGAAGTCCACATCAGTTGATAGTGCGGAAGACAGCATGGTCTCGTGCATCAAGATGGAGTACCCATCGGCGCTGACACCTTTGCATTTCCTGCGCCTCTCGCTGACCCGGGGAGCGGAGACGGTCTCGACAAACTTCTACATGCGCGGCCCCGCGGAGGGCAATTATCGGGCGATTCGCCAATTACCGAAAGTCAACCTGGAAGCGGCAACGCGCGTTGAGCGCAAGGAGAATCGCTGGCAGTTAACTACCGAGCTACACAACTCCTCGAATCAGCCGGCGTTGATGGTCCGGTTGAAAGCCGTGAGGGAAAAGGCGGGAGACCGCATCCTGCCGGCGATTTACAGTGACAACTACATTGCCTTGATGCCTGGCGAGCGGCGAACGATCCGGACGGAACTGGAGCACGCGGACACGCGTGGCGAGACGCCCCGCATCGTGGTGGAAGGGTTCAACGTCCGGCAATTGGCATCGACGTAGAACCTCTTGGGCGAGGCGGAAGAGGCGACGCGAAAGCGCCTTGACAGTGCCTGGAGCGCCGTTCGCTACCTGGAACGCCGTGGACGCCGTGGCGACCCCCTACCAAATTATGAGAGCATGCACTAAAATTGCTCATGCGAGGAGAGGCATGGTGTCAACCCGTTGGTGGGCCGCCGTCGGTCGGTACGTCCTGGCGGGACTCCTCGTTTTCAGCGTTGCAGGATGCTCCGGTTTGGCCAATGGGCAAACCCACGCCGGACATTCTGTCGCAAATGCAAAGTCGCAGCAACCTCCAACAGAGGCTGTCGGCCCCGTAGCCAACAATCTCCAGAACCGGGCCGCGCAACTCTTTAATCATGCAACAGATCTCTTCGCCCAGAACCAGTTTTCGGACGCCGTACCCGTGCTTCAGGAAGCGGCGAAGGTTGCCCCGGGCGAACCGATAATTCATCACTACCTGGGCTACGCTTTGTGGAAGGGAAACCACTACAAGGAAGCTGCTCAGGAGTTCCAAGAGGCCCGGCGCCTCGATCCTAAGAATGCCTACACTCTGTATTTTCTGGGGAGAGTCTTTGACGCCCGAGGCGAAACCGGGGCGGCTATTCATTCCTACGAATCCGAGTTTGGGTTGGGCGAACCCGTTTATGACACTTGCCAACGGCTGGGGGAAGCCTACCTGCGCCGGGGAGACTCGCAGAAGGCGCTCGATATGGTGCAGAGAGCCCTCCAAAAAACGCCCTGGGAAAGCTCTCTTCATTACCAACTGGCGCGGATCTACCAGAAGACCGGACGCCTCAAGGAGGCGAAGGAGGAGTTTGACGCCACCAATCGCCTGAAGCAAAGTGACCAGGCCTCCATTCAGAAACTGCTCGCCATTGCCATGGCAATTCAGGAAAGCAAGGCGGATCGTGTATTCGCCCTGCGAGACGAATTATTTGCTCAAACCCCCAGGGATCCCGAGATCATGAACTCACTCGGCTTGTTACTGGGCAAGAATGGCTTTTACGCCGAGGCGGCGGAACCTCTCGAGGTAGCTGCGCAGATGATGCCAGAGTCCTACGAGGCCCACTACAACCTTGGCCTCACGTTGATGAAGCTGGCGAGGACGGATGATGCCGAGCCTGCTTTGAAGAAGGCAGTGGAACTCCGTCCAGATGCCTTCGGACCCAATAGCGCATTGGCAGTGCTCTACGTCAGCCGGGGTCGGAGTCGCGAAGCCATTGAACGCCTGATCGTGGCCCGGCAGGCGCGGCCGGACGATGCAGGGATTCTCGCCCTTCTCGGCGATCAGTACTTGCAAACCGATGATGCGCGCGCGGCCATTCCCCTGCTCCGCGACGCGATCCGCATGAAGCCTGACAATCCCGATCCTTGGCATGTGCTAATCCAGGCCTATCAAAAGCAAAAAGACTTCGCGAACGCGCTGAGCTTCGCCCGGCAAGGAGCGGAGCGTTTTCCCTCCGATGGCCGCTTCCAGTTCGAAATCGGAAACCAACTATCCAATCTCGGACGCTACCAGGAGGCTTTGCCTTACGCTGAGAAATCCGTCCAGTTAAGTGCGTCGCTGGTCGAGGGGCACGATTTGGTCGGCGACATTGAATCGCGCCGTGGCGAATACGACCAGGCGCTGGCCAGTTTTCAAAAGGCCAAAGCCATTGACCCCACGGATTTGGAGGCCTTGCGGGGTATCGGGCAGACGCTCGTCCGGCTGAAGCGATATGACGAGGCGGTGGCCGCATTGAACGACGCGATCCCGGTTCACCCCACCGAGCCCGAGTTCTACTATGATCTGTCCCAGGCCTATGTAAGGCTCGGCGATCGCGAAAAAGCGGCGCAAGCGTCAGCAAAGTTCCAGCAACTCCACGCCATCGAGGTGGCCAGGCAGAACGCGGAGGATCAACGCCGGGCCCTGCAGGAGAAAGGCGCTGCTTCTAAACAGTGAGTGTGTGCCGACGTGCCTTTGACGAGGGTCAACATTTCCGTCACTAAATCCGGAGTGGACACTCCATGATCCGGCGGCCACTCCAAAAGTCGCGGCGCCGTTTTCTAGCACAAGTTTGTGCTCCTTTTTTGATGGGGACGGGCGGTCCGCGGCTTTGGGCAGCTCCCGGTCTCGCGCCGCTTAACCACTCCTCATCGGAGAGCGAGAACTCTTCTCCTTCTTCCCAAGTTACGTTCCGCGATGTCGCCACGGAAGCCGGCATCACACCTACACTCATCTGCGGAAATCCGGAAAAGAATTACATTGTGGAGGTTTACGGCAGCGGATGCGTATGGTTTGATTACAACAACGATGGCTATACGGACCTCTACATCGTCAACGGGTCCACAATTGAGAACCTCTTGCATCCGGCGGCGGTGAAGAATCCGCCCCGCAACTACCTCTTTCGCAATAACGGTGACGGCTCTTTCACCGATGTCACGCGAGAAGCGCATGTCCCGGGTTTTGGCTGGGGAGTGGGAGCCTTAGCTGCCGACTATAACAATGATGGTTTTGTGGACCTGTTCGTGTACAACTATGGGCCAAACATCCTTTATAGAAACAACGGCGACGGCACCTTTACCGACGTCACGGCTCAGGCCGGAGTCGCTGGCAACCGATTGGTCTGGAGCGCCGGCGCCGCCTTTGGAGACTACGACAAGGATGGCTATCTCGATCTCTATGTGGCGGGACACATCGATTTTGATTTGCATCATCCGCCTCCGCCCGGTCAGCCCACGTGCACCTATCGCGACAGGATGGTGAGGGTCTGCGGCCCTCGCGGCCTCAAGGGGGCTCCCGACGCGCTTTATCACAACAACGGTGACGGGACCTTCACGGACGTGACCGAGAGGGCAGGAGTAGTTGACAAGGCCCTGGGCTATGGGTTCGCCGTCCTCCTGGAGGACCTTGACGGCGATGGCTGGCCTGACATTGTCGTCGCCAACGACTCCGGTCCAAACTACTTCTACAGGAACAGGAAGAATGGAACCTTCGAGGAGATCGGCACTACGGCCGGAATTGCTTTCAACGGCGAGGGGCAAGAGCAATCCAACATGGGGATCGCCGTAGGGGATTACGACAACGACGGATGGACGGACCTGTTCATTTCTACCTTTGCTCACGATAACAAGACGTTATTTCATAACGACGGGAAGGGGATTTTTTCCGATGTCTCCTATCCCGCCGGCTTGGGAGACCCGACGATCAACTATCTGGGGATGGCGACTTTCTTCATCGACTACAACAACGATGGATGGAAAGACATCTTTATCGTCAACGGTCATTTGTATCCCGAAGTGGACCGATTTTTCGGCGACGAACACTACCTCCAGAATCCTCAATTGTTTGCGAACCAGGCCAACGGAAAGTTCCTGGAGGTCTCGAAAGACGTGGGTATTGCTGCGTTGCTGCTGGGCGGCAGAGGCGGAGCTTACTGTGACTACGACAACGATGGAGATCTTGACATGGTGATTACCACCATTGACAGCCGGCCGGTACTGCTGCGAAACGATGGCGGAAACCGTTCCGGCCACTGGTTACAGATCAAAACCATGGGAACGAAAAGTAATCGGGACGGCATCGGAGCTTGGGTCAAGGTGGTTGCCGGGAACCTGACCCAGTACGACCGCGTCCGGACGGGAGGATCGTGGCTCTCGGGTAATGATATGCGACTGCACTTCGGACTGGGAACCCGGCGAGGAGCTGAACGGGTTGAGATCACTTGGCCCAGCGGGAGAGTCGACCAGCTCAGCAACGTCAGCGCGGATCAGGTTCTCATGGTTCGCGAAGGGGAAGGCCAGATTGCCTCACCCTACAAACCCTTTAAACCGCGAACCGCAGCGGCCCGCTCCGGCCCTCCCGGAACGTCCCGGCCGTGAATCTCACTGGCGATGAGGACTCCCCGTCTCACTCGGCACAATCGCAAAGGCCTGAAGCGCATTGAAGGCCACCCACTTCTCCTTGGCGGAATCATCAGCATCCTTAGAGATTTTCAGGAACACCTTAATATTGGCTTTCCCGAGTTGGATTTTCGTCTCCGCTCTCGGCTTCGCCACGACTTTGGCCGCGTCCTTGGGGACGTCTTTCGAGTCAACCCAGGAAAACTTCAGGAACACGCGTAAGGGGGCAAAGATTTCCGGAGGAGGACAGACGACGGTTAGCTCCGGCTTGGGCGGACTGTCGACCCACTCAACGATGGAGCACTTAATTTCCGAGGACTTTATGGTGTTGCCGGGCTTGAAAGGATTCAGGTTCCTTTGCCAGGCATCGTCGAGCAATGTCGTATCGCGGCTGGCAGTTTGCTGGTATGAATGCTCAATAATTGATTGCGGGTATTGTGGATCTCCATGCGCCTGGCCCAGCCCTTGGCCCGCTGCGGAGGGCGCCATCCACCAGGCGGAGAGTAATAATAGGATCAGACCTTTCACTAAAGCTGACTTCATGTTACACCTCCCCGCGCCGAGATGTGCGATGAAGGTCTTGTCTACTCCGAACCCCGAGCTTTGTCAAGCCTGCGCTAAGAGGAACCTGTGGGGCCGCCGGTCTTATAGGGATTCCCCAGCGGATCTTTGCGTTTGGCGACCGAGTATCCCCAACGGTCGGTGGCCGCTTGATAGACATGGTTCTTGCGCAACGCGATGAATTCCTCCGCAGTTTTCATCACCTCGTGGGGCCGGATTTGGCTGCGGACGAGGAAGTCAGGCTCGGGGGGATTGCAGGCGACGGGCACGCCGACGGTCCCCGCGCTTTTGGCTTCGCCGGGCAGGCGCGTGATCGGCGCGTTGGTGGGCAACGTGGCGCTTTGGTAGCGCAGATCCATGCTCCAGCGCACGACGTCGGTCTTGTTTTCAAAGCTGGCGTGTGGGGTACGATTGGTCAGCAACAGAACGCCGCCCTTTGGCACCGGAGCCGGGACGGGCTGGCGGCCGCCGAATTCCTCATCGGGAATGACCAGATAATGCGCCATGGCGTCGGGTTGGTGGAAGAAGAGTCCGCCCTTGTGCATGCGCGGCATCACCCACAGGCAGCCGCGCTCTTCCGTGGCATCGACGAGCGGCAGCCAGACGGTCAGAATCAACCCCAAGTCGCAGTAAGGCTCAAAGTAACCCGAGTCCTGATGCCACGGCACCGGGCTCCAGGAGTGGCTCGGCACTTTCGGCCGCAGCCGGTAGACGCTGGAGGCGATGAGCTCCGGGCCGCAGAGTTGTTCGGCGACATCGAGCAGCTTGGGATTGGTCATCAGACCAAAGAAACTCGGCAGGGCAACCTTATTGTCCCACATGGATTTGGAAATGGTCTGGTTTTCGGCATCGACGCAAGTCAGGCGGTGCTCGAAATCGAATTCCTCGTAAGTCCGCGAAAGCTTGCCCTCGGCGACGGCCTTCCGGCAGCGCTGGTCGAGGTCGGCGCTGATCTCATCGATCACCGGCTGCAACTCCGCGTCGTCGAAGAGGCGCTCGATGACCAAGTACCCCTCTTCCTGCATGTGTTGGACCTGCTGGTCGCTCAGGTGATACTGAAGTGTGTCGCATGGCATCGCCGTGCTCCTTGAGGATCGGATTTCCCTTCCGCACCCTATCCGGTTGGGAATTCTCTATTTGGATTTCTGCCCGCTCACCATTATACCAGAGGCGCACGGCCTTGCGCCCGCAAAGCCTTGAGTTGGCCCCCAGCGGGCAGACTTGCCGTCTGAGTCAGGCGAACCCTCAATAGGGGGTCGGAAAGAAACCCCCGAAGGGTGGAGTAATCCCAACATAGTCGCCGATTTCCTTGGCGTCGTATGGGCCATTCAATTGACCTTGGCCATTGCCGTTGACACCGATTGTCCCCAGGCTGAATACGATGGTTCCCTGCGGGTTAACCTCAATCACCTGCCCATCGAACTGATTACTGATGAGAGTATTCCCGCCACACATGCGAATGGCGCGTGTGGGAAACGGGTTTGGAATGCTTCCCGGCTGGGTGTTCGTGTAATAGGCGGACACAACATTACCCGAGGCATCGACTTCCAGCACCCGGTTGTTGTTCGAGTCCGTAATCAACGTGTCGCCGTTGCAAAGGCGGCTGGCAAAAGCCGCACCACTGAGCACGCTGGGGTCGCCGGAATTATTGTAAGACCACACGATTTGCCGGCTCCGGTTGACCTCGATCACCCGATTGTTGTTCTCATCGGCGATAAGGATATCCCCATTCTCCAGCAACTCGGCGCTGTTGGGATTGTTCAACTCATCGAAGCCGGCGCCGGCGACGCCGGTCATTCCATACTGCCAGACGATTTGCTGGCTCTGGTTCACTTCGATCACGCGCTGGTTGCCCTGATCGGTAATCAGCACATTCTTGTTGGGCAGGAAGGTGGCTTGGACAGGGGTGTTCAACTGGTTGGGTCCCGATCCCGAGATACCTGCTTCCCCGTATTGCCATACGATTTGCCGCGCGGCGTTAACCACGAACACGCGATTGTCCAGGCAGGGTGCGTTCGCGCAGCCAGGTTCGGTGCCCTGGGGCGCCCCGGTGCCGGAGATCAGCGTCAGGCTACCGACCCGTTGGGCGTCATTCGGCGCGACCACCGATAGTGGACCCGCCACACTGGAACCGTTGCCGAACTCCCATACGATATGGTTAGTCGCGGGATTAACCTCGATGATCCGGTTGTTGAATTGGTCGGAGATCAGGATGTTTCCCCGCTGATTGAATGCATCCTGAGCGCTCGCCGTGCCGACAACGGACAGGGTGAGCAATAGCCCTGCAAATGCTAGAAAGGTTCCCTTTTTCCTCATGTCTTCCTCCTCATGCAAATTGGTCATTGCTGGGCAGCGAACCCAGATCATTCCTCACACTAAACCCGTGGGCCTAACAGTATGTCATGTGGACGTAAAAGCATCATCAAGAAATAGGCATCAGATTTATGCGTTCCAGGTATAACTCAGGTGCGCGGGTTGGATTTCCGCCCTCGGCTTCGTATATTCTTACCGGTTTGAAAAAGAAAGGGAGAATAAAAACATGTCTGAGCGCTTGGTTGTCTTCACGGAAAGGGAAGAGGGGCCGGTACCCGGTCTCGACGAAGAGTTGATTCGCCAAAACGGAGGGACTATCCGTTATGGGAAGGCGGTTGATGAAAGCGATCGCGTCCGGCTGGCCGAGCGGGCGGAGGTCATGGTGGTAGGCATGGCGCCTCTGACGCGCGGATTCCTTGCCGCCGTGCCGCTTCTGAAAGGTGTGGTGCGTCTTGGAATCGGCGTGGACAGCGTGGACCTTGAAGCTGCCACCGACCTTGGAATCGTGGTGGCCAACGTTCCGGACTTCTGCTCGGAAGAAGTGGCGGAGCACGCCCTCGGATTGATCTTCGCCGTGACGCGCAAGCTCGCTCTGGCCGACCGTAGAGCGCGCGCCGGCCAATGGGTTGCCGGGATGGACGCACTCCTCCGGCCCATGTGGCGGCTCAGCGGCCAGACCCTGGGACTGATCGGCTTGGGGAAAATCGGACGAACCTTGGCTCGCCGAGCTCAAGGATTGGGACTGAAGGTGATTGCCTACGATCCCCACGTCCGTGCCGAGGCGGCGCAGGCAGCGGGCGTTACTCTGATGAGCCTGGAAGCGCTGCTGCCCCAAACGAATATCCTTTCGCTTCACGTGCCGGTGACCGCGGAAACCAAGGGCATCGTGAACGCCCGCACCCTGGCGCTCCTTAAGCCCGGCGCCATCCTTATTAATGCCGCGCGCGGACCCGTGGTGGACGAACCCGCGCTTGCCGCCGCACTGGCTTCCGGCCGGCTGGCAGGGGCCGGATTGGATGTGCTGCAACAGGAACCACTGCGCCTGCCCCATCCGCTGGCGGAATTCGAAAACGTGGTCTTCACCTGCCACTACGCGTCGTTGAGCGAGGAATCTTACGCCATCATGCGGCAGCAGGTGTCGGAGCAGGCCGTGCAAATCTTGCGCGGTGAATTTCCGGTACACCTGGTGAACCCCCGAGTGAAAGATCTGCCCCAGTGCCGGTTGCGGAAAAGCGACTACGGCAGGGATCGCTGAAGGGCGGCACGCGCCAGGGCGATTTGGGGAAGGCTGGCGCGGGATTTGTCGAAGTGGGATAGGAATTCCTGGTATTCGTTAGCGGCTTGTTCGCGCTTTCCCGTCGCTTCATAGACCTGGCCCAGACAGAAGTGCGCCAAGGCGGCGAGCAGTGGCGAGCGCGAGCGCATGGAGTCGAATTTTGACAACACCTTCTCATCAAGAATCGCCACTCGAAGATCCTGCTCAGCCCGGCTATAGTCCTTGCTCCCGTAATAAGCCCACCCGCGCGGATATCGAAAGATTGAATCAAAGGAGTTCGGCAGACGGCCCGTCGCAGCCATCACTCCTTGCGGGTCCTTGCGTGCCAGAGCAGCAAAAAGGGCGCCGTAATTCCGGATGTGGTCGATGCCTTGAGGACCCAGTTCCGGGCGAGCCGCCGCATAGAGCTTGAGGCTGTGCTCGGAAGCCGCAGTGTCACCCTGCGCCGCCTGCAAGACCGCCATCACCCCGTATTCATGCCCGGAGAGCTCTTGCTGGCGGGCGATGGCCAGAGCGGAGTCCATTCCCTGTCCGGTTAGAAGGGAAATCATAGCCAGCGACCGGAGAGCGCCCGCGGCACCATCCTTTTGCCCGGCGCGAGCCAAGTCTCCGGCGGCACGTTGATAACTGGCGCGCGCGCCCTCCAAGTCACCGCGCGTTTCCTGAAACTGCCCCGTAAATATCGCCACGTAGAATTTGCCCGTGCCCGCGGCTCGTTTGCCATATTCTTGCAGCGCCGAATCCGCCAAGTCGAATTTCTTCTGATCCGCGTAGACGACGGCCAGTTTGATGTACTCCTTGTATTCTATGAAATCCGGCTTCAGCCCCAAGGCTTTTCGATAGGCTCCCACCGCTTCATCATCCTGATTCGATTCGTAGAGGATGTCCCCGCGCGTGTCCCAGGGATTCGGCTCGTTAGGGCGAAGGGCCATGTATTGATCGTTGGCCTGGAGGGCGGCGGGCAGGTTTCCGGATGCCGCCTGAAGGTACCCGAGTATATTCAAGAACGAGTCATCCCTGGGATCGAGCTTAAGCCCGTCCATCAACAAGGAGATGGCACGATCCGGCTCGCCGTTGACATACACAGAGTTGGCCAACTGAAGACGGGCCAGGTCCTGGCGGGGAAATTCCTGGAGAAGTGATTCCAGGATCTTTCTCCCCCCTGCATCATCTCCGGCTCGAAAAGCCTGGTCGGCCTGAAACTCCAACTGGTCCTGGCGCGGAAGGCGGGACTGTAATTGTTCGATCTTCGGCCAAAGTTCCTGGGCTTTGCGATAATCTCCCATGAACGTGTAGCCCCCCGCAAGTCGCAAGTAAGCCAGCGCGAATTGGGGATCCAGCCGGACGGCTTCCTCCATCTCCCGAACCGCTTCGGCGATGAGAAAGCGGTGGGCAAGATCAACCCCGAGCTGATAGTGCCGATAGGCTTCGAGGTTGGAGGTTGCCGCCTCTTCAATGCTGGGAGCATTGGTGGCCATTTCGGCGGCAGGAACAAAGCGCTGCGCCACGCGGCCCGTCACCGCATCCACCATGCTGAAGATGCCTTGGACGTCCGGCGCCTCCACCTTGTCGGAAAACAGAATCTGACCGGATTGGGTGTCTTGAACTTGCACGTCGAGCCGAAGCTGCTTGGGGCCGACGCGCAGGAGCGTGCCGGTGATAAACGCGTCGGCGTCCGTGTTGCGCGCCACCTCCATCGTCGAGGCCGAGTCGAGTTCCGTCGCTTCCTTCTTCCCCAGCCGCTGAATTTCTGCGTAAATCCTCTGCGTGGAAAGCACATCAAGTCCCTTGACTTGGGCCAGATTCGTGGTGAGCATTTCGGTCAGGCCGCGGTTGAGCCAGTCGAGCGAGGGATCTTGCGAGAGGTTGGAGAAATAAAGGACCGCCAAAGCCTTATGGCCTTCCGCCGCCGCAGGTTTGGATGGGCGGTGGCGCGTCAGCCACCAACCCAGAGCCAACACCATAACCAGCAAAGCTGCGACGGCAGGAACCAGGAACCTGGGACGTCGCGTTTCGACAGATGGTGGGGGCAACGGAATAACCGCGCCCGAGGGTTCGGCCGGAACAGGAGACGGTGTGACTGCGCTGCCTCCACTGGGCGGGGGTGTAACCACCTTTGGCCCGCTGGCCGCCGGCGGCGCGGTCGGCGGAGGCGTCATCTCCGTTTGTGCTTCTTGCTGCGGTTGGCTGGAGCGCGCAGGCATATAACCGCTGGGTTCCGCCACCGGCATCCGGCCGGCAGAGCGCCCGGAGTCCGTATCGCGCTTCAAACGCTTGAGATCCGTTCGCAGGTCGGAAGCGTTGTGATAGCGCATGTCGGCGTCTTTTTCGAGCGCCTTGGCAATGATTTCTTCCAGCTTGGGCGGCAAATCAGGATTCAGGCGCAGCGGAGAAATCGGGACACGGTTGAGGATGGCTTCATGAATCACGCCGGAAGTGTTCCCACTAAAAGCAGGCACGCCCGTGGCCATTTCGTAGAGCACCAGTCCGAGCGAAAAAATATCCGACCGCGCATCGAGGTCTTCTCCACGCACCTGCTCGGGAGACATGTAGGCCACCGTCCCCAGGGTGACGCCCGGGCTGGTGATGAATTCTTCGCGCGTCGGAGCGGTGAGCATGGCGGAGGCGCCCGCTCCCATGTGCGGACGGCTCGCCGGCGCAAGCTTGGCCAAACCAAAGTCCAACACCTTGGCTTGGCCGCGCTGGGTGACGAAAATATTGGCGGGTTTAATGTCCCGATGCACGATGCCTTTGGCGTGCGCCGCATCGAGCGCGTCAGCAATCTGAATCGCCAATTCGAGCAGAGTATCGGTCTTTAGGGGTTTATCCACAATGCGATGCTTGAGGGTCTGCCCCTCCAAAAGCTGCATCACGATGAAGGGCTCACCTTCGTGCTCGCCAATTTCGTGGATGGTGCAAATGTTCGGGTGGTCGAGCGCCGAGGCCGCGCGCGCCTCGCGCCCGAAGCGCTCGAGCGCCTGGGCGTCCTTGGCCAGATTCTCGGGCAGAAATTTGAGCGCCACAAAGCGGCCGAGGGTGGTGTCTTCGGCTTTGTACACCACTCCCATCCCGCCGCCGCCCAGCTTTTCCAGAATTCTATAGTGAGAAACGGTTTTCCCAATCATCTTTGAGTTTCATGTTACCCAGCCCGCGAGGGCCTGTCAACCAAGGGCGACATAAGTCGGACCCTGATCCGGGCCGTGGGTCTGCTCGGCCAATTTCAGCCCCCTGCCGACCCTTCGATAATTTGCCCCAACCCATTGAAAAGATTTGCGGCCTTTCGCCTCAGCCGGGCCGCGGAAGCGGTGTGTGGCCCCATGCGAAGTCCGGTAGGGGTCAAGAGGTCTGCATCCCGGGCAGACCGAGGGTATTTGGTCCGCGGGGCGTCCGAGATATTTTGCGGCTCGCATCTTGGCGTCGCCAGGACTGTACATTGGCGGTTGAATCGCATCGAAAAGGTGACTTTTGTCGCCCCTAGTTGGGCAATCTCCGTCAAAACCGGCGCCGAATTGCCTAAAATGTCCGTTAAATCGCTCGACAAAATGTCGTCGTTTCTTGTGTTTTCAATAACTTTACGGCTTCCAACGTCGATTTCTAACATCTTTTTCTTTTGCCCTCTCCCCCGTTCGAAGGTAAAGGTGGTTTGTTTTCTTTGCGCCTCAGCGCCTTGGCGCCTTGGCGTGAGATGTTCTTGCTCCTTCAGGAATTCTTTCCCAGCTTCTTCCGCCCCGGCCGGCTCATGAGGCTCGTTCTTGCTGGCACCCCATTCCGTTTGCTTCGCGGCCACGAACTCGCGGAATCGGCGTTCGTCCCCGGCCACCATGCTTTCCGCCCAACGAGCCAGGTCCACAAGTTCGGCGAACACGGAGTGCGCCGCCTGCTCGCGGGTCAAGAGCGCGCCGGCCATCCGCTCGACCGCACAAGGCGGGGCGTCGAGTAATCCGCCCCACAATCGGCGATAGACGCGCGACCGCGCGCCGGTCTTGAGCCGGTTCAGGCAGGATTGAGCCTTGCCCCGGCGGGTCCAGGGCCCGGTGGATTTCCGCGCGTTGCGGCGGTTGGCTTCCAGGAAAGCCGGCGTGCGGGTGGGAGACTTGCGCAAAGACAAAGCGGCACCTCGCCTCGTACGGCCTACAGTATAGGCCAGTTTTGTGAGTCTGTCAAGAGGAAATATTGTCCTAATCCGGGGGGTGAAGCCCGGCGCAACCCGGCGGGCCACGCATCCGCCCGCCGTCCTCCCCACAACTTCCGGCGCACTCCCCAACCCTGCGGGAGGAACCGGAAAGTCACCGACCGTGGCCGCGTGGTGCTGGGTCATAAGGACGGTTAGGCTATACGGGCAAGTAACGGGGAATCCGTCAGCCTACGGCGTCACAGCCGTAGGGCACTGCCTTGCCTGCTTCAATCAATCCAGCAATGGTTATACTGGCGCCCCGAATCATGGGTAGCAAGGTAGCGCAGACTCTCGCTGTCCAGAGAGTCTGCGGCTTTTCCTCCGGTCCCCGCGATCCGCGGATTTTAATCGCCTCGATTTGTTTACGGGTGTTCATATTCGGGCGCGGGCGTCGCCGGGCAGCGCGATGCGGTCCACGGGGATGGGGCTGCCCGCAAGAACCAAGAACCGGTCCAAAAAACTAACTGCCGCAGCCGTGACATCTCCGCGCACTATACTCCAGTAACGGGATCACGGAACGAAGAGCCGCAGACTCTCTGGACAGCGAGAGTCTGCGCTACCCTGCTGGGCGGGCTGGAATCAGTGGGTCGATGAGGCGGGCCGATACGACGCGAGCCGCCGAGAGGCATGCGCGACTATTCATATCGCAAGGCGACCATGGGGTCCAGGCGGCTGGCGCGAAGGGCGGGCAGATACCCCGCCGCGCAAGCTACCAGTGACAGTCCAGCCGTAGCCAACGCCAGGGTGGAGGGGTCGTGCGCTGACAAGCCGTAGAGTTGCGTTGCCACCATCCGCATCAGCGCCAACGCCGTGGGCACGCCCACGGCAACTCCGATCGCCACGAGCAGCAACACGTCGCGCATGACCATCCAAATAACCCTCCCCGGCTCCGCCCCCAGCGCCATGCGGATGCCGATTTCGCGTCTCCGCTGGGCCACCGAGTATGCCATCACGCCGTAGAGCCCGATGGCCGCTAGCAGGGTCGCCAAAAAGCCGAAAACCGTAGACAGGCTGGCGATCATCCGTTCGGTAGAAAGCGAGTTGCTGATTTGCGCGCCCGTCGTCCGCATGTCGTAAATGGGCAGGCTCGAATCGAGTTCCCGAACCTTGGCTCGCACTGCCGGCATTAACTGATTGGGATCGGAGGTAGTTCGCAGGTATACCGTCATGCTGCCGAGGAAATGGCTCCCGAGATAGGGGACGAAGGCCTGCTCGGGAATGTCGTCGCGCAGGTTGGTGTATTTGATGTCCTTCACCACGCCGATGATCTCCATATCGGTGTGGGTTCCCGGATCGCCCCCGAACCCAAGATGCCGGCCGATGGGATTCTGCCCGAGGAAATAACGCCGCGCGAACTTCTCGTTGATCATGACCGTGGTCGGTGTCCAGTCATCGGGGTTGGGGCCGTTCTTGACCTGGCGGTTGTCGTTTACCGTAAAGTCGCGTCCCAACACGATGGGCACGCCGAGGGTGGCGAAATAGTTGGGGCTGATCATGTTCATGAACGACTCGACATGGTAATCCGGCGTCGCGGGATGATACCCCTCGACGGTCATGCTGCTGTCCCATTCGCTGTTCTCGAGAATCCGCATCGCCGCCAAGCCCACCGATTGGACGCCCGGGACCGTGCTGAGGCTCTCCGTCAATTGCTGGTAAAAGATTTTCGCTCGCTCGGGTGTGTAGCCGCTGAGCGACGGGTCAATACCAAACCCCACCAGCCGCTCCGCCGCGAAACCCGGACCCAGGCTGCTGAGATTGTTCAAGGTGCGGAGGAAGAGTCCGGCGCTGATCAGGAGGAGCAGTGAAAGCGAGACTTGGGCCACCACCAGCGCCTTGCGCAGTCCGCCGTGCCCGCCGCCCAGCACTGCACCCACCTGATCCTTGAGCGTCCGGCCGATATCCGGCCGGGTCGTTTTCAATGCCGGCGCCAGCCCGAAGATGAGTCCGGTCGCAACGGTCACCACCAGCGTGAAGAAGAGAATGCGAAGATCGGGTGCGGCGGAAATGCTCAAACCTCCAGAATCCGCCGGCAAATAGATCGCCATCAAGGCCTTGTCCGCCAGAAACGCGAAGGCCAGGCCGGCAAGCCCTCCCAGGGCGGAAAGCGCAAGAGTTTCCACCAGAAGCTGCCGGACGATTCGTCCCCGACTGGCTCCGACCGCCAACCGCACCGCGATTTCCTTCTGCCGGCCGGTGGCCCGCGCCAGCAAGAGGTTGGCAAGATTGGCGCAAGTGATCAGCAGCACCACCCCGGTAATCGCCATCAGCACCCAGAGCGGCGTCTTGAGCCCCTGCCGGAAGTAGGATCGGCCTTGCGATCCGGGCAACACGTCGATTGTGCATTTGACGAACTGCTCGCGGTCATAGGCCGAGGCGTGGGCGAACGCGGCCTCGCGAACCTCACTCTCCAGCATCGAATGCATGAACGGTTGTAGCGACGCCTTCGCCTGCTTCGCGGTCACACCGGGCTTCAAGCGCCCGAAGGCATTCACCCAGCGGCTGCGGCGGTCGGTGAGCATACTCATCGGAACGATCACGACCTGTTCCTGCATCATCACCGGGATGAAGAGTTTCGGCGAGTAACCCAGTTCCACGCCGTCAAAACCCGCTTGCGCCACGCCGATGACGGTCATATCGTGCTTGTTCACCGTCAGCGTCTTCCCCAAAATCGCCGGATCGCCGCCGAAGCGCTGCTTCCAATAGCTGTAGTTTAGTACCACCAGCGGAGCCCCGTTCGCCACGCGGTCCTCTTCCGGTGTGAACGAGCGTCCCAGAGCCGTGGTCACTCCCAGCACGCTGAAGTACGTTCCCGAGACCAACTCTGCTTCGACGCGTTCCGCTCGCCCCCCGAAGGTAAGGCTCACCCGAGTCGGGAAACGACAGAACATGCCGGAGAAGACTTCGTTGTGGCTTTGGAAATCCCGGTACATCGGATAGGAGATCGCGTTGCCGCCCCAGTTATTGCCGTAGTGGCGGCCGCGCATGGTGAGCAGCACCAGTTGTTGCGGCTCCTTCACGGGCAGCAGGCGCAGCAGAACCTGATCGAGCAGGGTAAAAATCGCGCTATTGGCCCCGATGCCGAGCGCCAGGGTCAGTACCGCAACCGCGGTAAACACCGGATTCTTCGCCAGCACTCGCGCGGCGTACCGAATGTCTCCGACCATTATGCCCATGAGCATCACCCCTCAGGGAAGCTTCTATCCTTAGACGCAGAATCGAGAAAGAAGTTTTGCTGGTCTTTGAAAAAGTCTCCGGCCACCGAAGATCATTGGTTCCTGGGAAACGAGCCCCCGAGTCCCGAGCCCCCGCGAGACCGGCCCGTGGCGCTTCATCAACATTCGGGATTTCAAGGTCAACCTGGCCCGCGAGCGACCTGATCCGGACTTCTCACAACGGATTTGGTAAGGGTGGGTGCCGATGCGAAGCTTTGTACGTCCGCGCAAGTTGGAGTGGCGGCGACGACCTCAGGACTCGGATGTACGGCTCAAAATGGAAATGCAGAGTAAAGCCGAAAAAAAAGGGGTCTCCCGGTGGAGACCCCGTTAGTATTGCCTGTCGATACTCCGGGCACCGTGAGCGGGGGAGAGGAGCCCCTCAGCTTTGCCCTCGCCCCGCCCACTTGCATCCCGGAAACTTGCCCAGGAGCATTCCTGTGGTGGGATCGATTGCTCCATCTGGCCGGTATGCCTTTGGGCACTGACCTGATCTCGCAATCCCCACAAGAACCATTCCCTTTTGACCCAGCCTTCCTTTCTAAATTGGCACGATTCACGAAATATCTTCGTGCGGGGCCTGTACGTGCACCCCAGTTGCTTCGATGATAAAAAGCGGAAGGTTATGGGTCAAGAGGTGAGGTGCATGAAGATGAAAATAGTTTGGCTAGGTATACAATCAGTGGTGGTTTTCCTGAGAAGGCCCCAAGATATTGTATGTTCAGAATTTCTGCACTGTGGCTAGTGGTTCGGGCGCCCCCCTCGCGCCTTATGGGCTCACGCCGCGCTTGCCTGCTGCCCAATCATCCCACTGACCGAAGCTTTTCATCTGCTCGTCCAGCTTGGCATCGCGCAAAAGCTTTTCCACTTCCGCGCGCGTCTGGCGCGGAGCGGGCCGGTCAGGGCTTTCGGCCAGTCCCCACACCAGCACCGCAGCAAGGGCGGCATTATTTTTAGCCTCTTGCGGGTTTACAGCATCATAAACGTCTGATTCAGCATGATAATTCGGCAGGTAAGGGGCCCATTCCTGCTTGGCGATCAGGTTAGGAACGCCCGAGAGGAGGAAATCGAAGTTGTCGGTACCATCAATGGCCTCCAGGGAATCGTCGGTCGCTCCCAGTCCGGGGACGGCGGCGAGGGCCTGGTCGACGGGCCGACGGAGGTCCCCGCGGCCATTCAGATAGAAGCCGGTGGTGTGTCCTGAGCCCGTGTCAAACGTGATCATGGCCACGTGGCGCCCCATTTCCGCAGCGTGGTGCAAGACTTAGGCCTGGGAGCCGAACATGCCCTGTTCTTCACCGGTGAAAAGCACAAAGCGCACGGTGCGACGCGGCACGACGCCCAGCGCTTTAAAACTGCGCGCGAGGTCGATGATCATGGCAGCGTTCACGCCATTGTCCTCCGCCCCGGTGCCGAGGTCCCAGGAGTCCAGATGCGCGCCGATCAGTACGAATTCCTCAGGCCGCTCGCGGCCCCGTATCTCCGCCACCACGTTCCGGGCTTCATAGGGACCGCCCAGGCGGCTGGGAAGCTCCAACCGCACGCGAACCTCGCCGCGTTCCGAAAGACGCGCCAAGCGTGCCGCGTGTACGCGCGCCACGATGGCGGCGGGAAGTGGAGGGCCGTTACCGCCCCATCCCAGGATGTGGCGATAGAGGAGCACTCCATGCTGGGTGGACTGCATCAGCAGCGCCGCCACACCGGCCCGCAGGGCCGCCTCGACCATGGCGCCGTCGCGCCCGTATTCGGCAAAAAGGTCAGCCTCGGTTTTCATTTCCGGCGAGAGCACCAGGGCGATCGAGCCGCGCGCTTTGTCGCCGAGGCGGGCAAACGATTCCGCGCTTCCGTCGCCTGCATTCACGAGCGGGGCCTCCAAAGCGTGCCCTCCGGGCGTGGGGGCGGTAAACGGACCGGCGGCGACACGGATGGGGAACTCCACGGGAGCCAGGCACTCGGCGCGATCGGCTCCGCCCACCCAAGACCCGGGGATCGTGTAGGATTCCGTCCAGGTGGACTGCACGCCTGCGGCGCGGAAGCGGTCGACCGCCCAATCCACCGCGCGATCGCAGGCCCTCGAGCCCGTTGGCCGGCCCCCGATGCCGTCGCAGAGTTCGCGTAAATCGTCGAGGAGCGGTGTCGGCCCCTGCTCGCGCGCGGCGAGGAGTTCGGCCGCGTGGGCTTGCGGTGCCGCCGCCGTAGCAGCGGACTGGGGCGGCTTTGCTTCCGTCCACGGCAAAAGCATCGCCAGGCCGCAAACTAAGGCGAGAGTGAACAGGATTTTTCGAGGGGCGCCCTTTGGCATCATACTTCCTTTAGTTTATCGTGACTGCCACTCCAATACATCGCAGCAATTTGTCCTAACTTGAAGGTAGCGCCACCAGCTTGGCGGCTGTGTGTCGGCGGGAAGCCGTCGCCACATCTGAAATTAGGACAGTACCATTTTTCGTCAGCGCATTCCGCATGTCACTTCGGCGAAATGCACGGCGCGGGAACAGGCAGCATAGGGTCATAATGGTCGGGCTGCCGCCCGCGCCACCCCACATTTCTCCCTAACCGCGAGCCCTCAACGCCGCGGACCGCGCAATTTGGCGGTGAGGCGCGGCCGCGGCTGGCACTGGGCGCAGAAGTGGCTGCTGCGTCCCGCGATCACGATGCGGCGGATGGCGTGGCCGCAACGCCGGCAGGGTTCGCCGGTGTGCTGGTACACCCGCAACTTCTTGAGAAATGCGCCCGGCCGGCCCTCGATGTCGAGGTAGTCACTGAAGGTCGTCCCTCCCAGCCGCACGGCGCGGCCCAGCACTTTGCGAACGGCCACATAGAGTTGGTGAGCCTTGCCCGCAGAAACGCGGCCGGGTTGTGAGAGGGGATGGATGCGCGCTTCGAACAAGGCCTCATCGGCGTAAATGTTTCCCAAGCCCGCCACCAGATTCTGGTTCATCAGCCAACTCTTGATGGCGCCTTTGCGGCCCCGCATGGCCACACGGAATTGCGGCTCGGTCACCATTTGGGCATCCGGGCCGAGCGCCCCCAGAACCTTGCTCAACTCCGCCTCCGTCAGGGAGCGCAATCTGCCGAAGCGCCGCACGTCGCGGAAACGCAATTCTTCGCGGCCATCGTCCAGGGCCATGAAGACGTGAGTATGCGACTCGATGGGCGCTTCGCGCGGGGTAACCGTAAGCTGGCCCGTCATGCCTAAGCGCACCAGCAGAAAGCGCGGCGCCGAGCCGTCCTCCGCGGCCAGTTCGACGGCAATGGCCTTCCCCTTGCGCGACACCTTGGCCAACGTTCTGCCCTCGAGGGTGGAAGCAAATTCCTCCGCGGAGCCGGCGATGACGCCGCCATGGCGAACTTCCACGGCCGCGATGCGGCGACCGAGCGCGCGCCGTCGGAGCCCTTCGGCCACAGTTTCAACTTCCGGAAGTTCAGGCATAGAAATGCCGGGACACGGGGTACGGGACACGGGACACGCGAGGATTTCCGATTTGTGATTTGTGAATGCCTTACCGAGTCGGGTGCGCGGTACCCCGAGTCCCGAGACCAGAGTTGGCTATCCCGAGCCCCGTGTCCCGAGTCCCGTGCCCCGTGTCCCGGCCTTTCAGACTCCCACCTTGATGTCGGCGCCCTCGACTTCGACGGGATACGTTTCCAACTTGATGGAGTTATTTCCAACTTTTTCGCCCGTGCACACGTTGTATTCCCACATGTGCCAGGGGCAGGTTATTATTTCTCCCTCCAGGATGCCTTCGCCGAGAGGGCCGCCCTGATGGAGGCAGGTGTTATTGGTGGCGTAAATCTTCCCTCCGACGTTATAGAGGGCAATGTCTATCCCGTTCACGGCCACGGTCATTGCCGTTCCCGGCTTCAGGTCGGAAGTGCTTGCGACCTTCACAAAGTTAGGCATGTATGTCTCCTCGGCCCACGCAAGGAACGCATCCCCCGAGGGGCCGCCACTTTTGCTTTACAAATTAACAAAGATTATTAAAGGATGATATAGGCTCAGCCAATCTGAACAAATTCCGGCGTCCCCGCCTTGCCGATACGGACGGATTTCTTGAAGTCTTCAATCATGCTCTGGTCCAGACGAACGTCGGTAGGCCGCTTCCCCACGGTCATATTGTCGATTTTCTCTTGCAGTTTCAGCAAAGCATAAAAGAGATTTTCCGGGCGTGGCGGGCAGCCCACCACATAAACATCCACGGGCACGATCTTGTCGACGCCCTGCAACACGGCATAAGTGTTGAAAGGCCCGCCCACGCTGGAGCAAGCACCCATGGAGATGCACCACTTGGGGTCGGGCATTTGTTCCCAGATACGCTTGACCACCGGCGACATCTTCAGCGTCACGGTCCCGGCCACGATCATCAAGTCGGCCTGACGAGGGCTGGGGCGAAAGACCTCGGCGCCGAAGCGCGCCATGTCAAACCGCGACGTGGTGGAAGCGATCATCTCGATTGCGCAGCACGCCAAGCCGAAGGTCAGCGGCCAGATGGAAGACAGGCGCGCCCAATTGAAAATATAGTCCACGGAGGTGATGATGAAGTTTTTCTCGAAGCGATTCTCGATGAATCCCATACCCCAGCCTCTTTTTTCCGCGACGCCCGATGGTCTCGTTGCCCGCTCTGCGGCCCGAACCTATTATACCCTGCCGACGGCGACGGTTCGAAATATTTCCCGGCGGCGCGCGATCGGCGCGAGTGATACATTTGCGGTCCCCGCCACCGTTATGATAGGGCTTAGGGGAGCTGGCGGCGAGGCGCTTACCCAATCGGCGTGAGCTGGTATGGCAAGGGGGGTAGTGGCACAGATTATAGAGGCGGCTTTAAGCCGCCAAGTGGCGAGGTAAACTCGCCGCTACAACATCAAACTCTACTACCATCGGCAAGCCGGACAATTTACGGACACAGGTTGAAAAGCATGGCGAAGGTCGAAAAGAATGACGAATGAAACAAACCCTGACGCACCGTTACCCGACGGGAAGGGGGATCTGGACCAGGGAATTCCTGCCACCGCTCCCCGTCTTGCTGCGTGGTGGGGGATTGCCGTTGTCCTCGCCCTGACGTTTGCGGTTTATATTCCCACGCTTCGCTATCAGTTCGTGTACGACGATCGCGGGCAGATCGTGGAGAATCCCGCGGTTCATTCCTGGCATGCCGTCCCCACCTACTTTACCGCGCACGTATGGGCAGCCGTAATGCCGGAGGAGTGGGTGAACTATTACCGCCCACTCTTCCTGTTGTGGCTGCGAATCAACGACGCGGTATTTGGAAATCAAGCTTGGGGTTGGCATCTCACCACCATCCTGGCCCACGTCCTCTCCACCCTTCTGGTATACCTCCTGGCGTGGCGATTGGGAATCGGCCGTGATGTGGCGCTTTTGGCGGCGCTGATTTTCGGTCCCCATCCCGCGCATATTGAGGGTGTCGCCTGGATTTCCGGGGTCACGGAACCGCTGTTAGGAATCTTTTTGATTGCCTCGCTTCTGGCTTACTTACAGTCGCGCGTTGAGGGAGCGGGTGCGCTGAAATGGAAAGTCATTTCCCTGGTCCTGTTTGCTCTCGCCATGCTGGAGAAAGAGACCGCGCTGATACTTCCCGGCCTGCTGCTTGTCTATGAATGGATTTTTGGCAGGGAGTGGGGACGACCGCTCGAGGCAAGGAGAATTCTCACGTGGTGCGGAGAAGCTCTCGGCAAAATCTGGCCTTATTTCTTCCTCATCGCCCTTTATGTTCCTGCGCGGATCTACGCTCTGAAAGGGTTTAATCACGAGGTGACGCCGCTCAGCACGGCGCAGTTGGTATTTACATGGCCGTCGCTCGTGGGTTTCTGGGTGCGCCACCTGATCTGGCCGGCCGGCCTCAGCTCCTTTTATGATTTCCCCGCGGTACTCCATCCGACGCTGAGGAATTTCATTCTTCCCGCCATCTTCGATGTCGGTGTGGGGTTCGGGGTGTACGCCTGCGTCCGGAGTTCCCGCCCGGCCGCCTTCTTTGCGGTATGGCTGGTGCTGCCTTTGATCCCTCTCCTCAATCTCCGCGTTTTTAATGCCAACGACTTTGCCCACGACCGGTACCTTTACCTACCCTCAGTGGGTCTGGCCGTCCTCACGGCGATGCTTCTGAAGAAGGTGTGTTGGGGGCCGCCGCGATGGCTGGGCACCCCTGCCTCGCTTCTCGCTGCCGGATTGTGCCTGGCCGCTGCGCTAAGTTATGGAACCATCACCCAGAGCTCCTACTTTCGAGACAATCTAACGTTTTACGCCTATTGCCTTACCAAAGCGCCTCACAATCCCTACGCCGAGTCCAATTACGCCAGCATCCTGGCAGAGCGCGGTCTGTACGGTCCCGCCCTCGAGAAATTCCTCGATGTGGTGAGCCACGATCCGAACAACTGGGTCGCGACTTCCAATCTGGCCCTCACCTACTACAAAGTCGGAAATATTCCCGAAGCGGAAAAGTATTTTCTCCAGGCGATCCGCATCAATCCCCACAAACCGGACGAGTATTTTTACCTCGGCATGACGCGCTTCAAATCCGGCCGGACACCCGAGGCCATGGTTTGCCTGCGGCAGGCCATCGCGATGCACCCCAACGGCTTTGTTTATCATTTAGCGCTGGGCATGATGCTGAAAACCCAGGGCGACCTGGCGGGCGCTCTCCAGGAATTCAAGGAGGAACTGGCCAACAATCCGGGGGAACAAGGTGCGGCTGCGCAGGTGAAGGAAGTTGAGACCCAATTACAGGCGCACCCCGGAACCGGGCATCCGTGATGGCGAAAACCAGATTCGCACTACAGCATAGAGTCCCCATGCTAACCAAGGAGTGGACGTTCATCAAAATAGAAGCCGCAGATTTGAACTGGACAAACTCTGCGGCTTGCCAAACGTTGTCCTTCATTTCTTGATGCCGTCCTGGAACTTCATGCTGGCGTGGCTGCCATTGCAGAAAGGCTTGTTGTCCGAGGCTCCGCAGCGGCACAACGTCACTCGGTTGCGCGTCTCATAACGCTTGCCATTCGCGGACTCGATGGGAATGCCCCCTCGAACCCAGAGCGGCCCACTGCATCCCAGTGCCGGATCTTCCACCACGCCAATCGAGGCAGGTAGAGGTTGCTCGATGGCCTGATGCGTTTTCTTGTCGTGAATGACCAAACGGCCCGCCGGACAATGCATCGCCTCGCGGATCACCAATTCACGAACCTCGGGCTCATCGGTCCTCTCCATGAGCGACCAGATCTTTCCGCCCGGATCGCAGAACCGGGCGAACGCGCATAGGTTTTCAGCATCGCTCAGAACCAAGGTGGGCCCATCAAGGGTTTCTGCCTGCCGGGCGTAAGGCACGCGGCTCGCGGTCTCCCGGCCATCGAACCCGACCTTGGTATGCGAACCGTCACAGAATGGTGCGCTCTGGGAATGGCCGCAACGGCAAAGCGCGTAACCTGGCTTCGCCTCAAACGTTTTGCCTTCCTTCCATTCCCAGGACATTCCCTCGCTGTTTGGGGTGATGACCTGACGCGCCAGAGGTACGTCTCCCGATACCAGATAAGGACCATCCTTGCTCACAACAATTTTTCTCTCTTGCGCCAATTCCGTCATGTGCGTGGCTCCTTTTTTGCGATTTTTTGATGGATGAGATGGTACCCCGGTTGGGGTATTCGCCATGAAGTTCCCTCAACTCAGATGATAGCACAAACCCCTTCAGACCTCGCGAGACATCACGCCCAGCGTAGTGCCGTATTTCTCGTCACTCGCCACTCGCCACTTCTCACTGTTCTTACGTGCGCAGTTCGAAATGCCGCGGACTTCACGCCGCAGATGCCCGCGCTGCGCTTGCTTTCATAGAGCATCCGGCTTGCGGTTGCTGTACACTAAGGAATGAGATGGCTGCATCAAGACTCCTGGCCACACGAATCGACTCATGGAATTTGAATGGGATGCCCAGAAAGCAGCATCAAATACCGCGAAGCACGGCGTCACATTCCCCGAAGCGATGACTGTGTTCGGCGACCCGCTGGAACTCGTGATTGCTGACCCACACCACTCCGAGGACGAGTTCCGGTTTCTCAGCATGGGTCTGGCCGCAACAGGGCGTCTGCTCGTGGTGGCATACACTGAACGCGAAGGGCGAACCCGTATCATCAACGCCCGTGAAGCGGCTCCCAGAGAACGGAGACAGTATGACTCAACACGTTCACCAAAACGATAACGACGAAATTCGACCCGAGTACGACTTCTCGCACGGCGTTCGTGGAAAGCATCATGAGGCTTACCGCGCCGGCACGAATGTGGTGTTTCTCGACCCCGACGTGGCCAAAGCGTTCGCTGATTCAGCGTCGGTCAATCAAGCCTTGCGCCTGCTCTTGCAGCTTGCCCGGACAAACATTCCCTTAGACATTCAGCCTGACAAGCCGGCGCGACCTACGAGTCGTGCCCCGCGCCGTGCCAAGAAGTCCAAGCCCGTTCGCGCCTTTCGCGGCTGAGCACCCCTGACGCCACCTCGGACATCGGATTTCGCACGGCATTTCTCGTCACTCATCACTCGCCACTCGTCACTTGCCAGTGTTCATTCGATCCCGGACATTAGACTCCGGACCCCGGACTGTCTTTCTCGTCACTCGTCACTCGCCGGTCGTCACTTTTATTGTGACTTCGCACCGCGTTTCTCGCCACTCGTCACTTGTCACTGTTCTTACGTGCGCAGTTCGCAATGCCGCGGACCTCACACCGCAGAGGGCGCTACGCTCGCTACGGATTCGCGGCTTTCGCTACGTCTTTGGGATGGACCACGTGGATCCCCGGATATCGAGTGAAGTCCGGGCCGTTGAAGGTAAGGAGATTGGTGATTCCATAGACGTCCATGTCCGCGACAATGCGTGCGTCGTGAACTCGGACACCTGAAACGGAGTGGGCGACGACAAGCCGGCGCAATTCGGGGTAGATCGCCGGAACATCGGGGTGAAGAGTCAAAAGGCCTTCGAGTCGGGAAGCTTCACGGTCGGCCTCGGCAGGGCCGAGAGGCTTTCCTCCGGCACCGGTAGCGAGGTTTCACCTACGGCTACTCACGGTGTTCCCCTTGCGGGGAACCTGGCAACGGTCAAACCTCTTCGAGTCGCACTGGTCAAACCAGTGGCTTACCCTCGTGACAGTTAAGAGGCAAGCGGCGAACGATGAGCATCGTTTGGTCGTCGGACTGAGGTCCGTGCTGGCGAGCCGTGCGTTGCAGGCGGAGCGAGATTTGTTCCAAAGGCTCGGCGCCGGACTCCCGGAGGGCGCGCTTCAAAGGCTCCAAGCCCAGTTCCGTCTCATTTCGGTCAAAGACTTCGGTGAGGCCGTCCGTCAAAACCACCAGGACGTCGCCCGGGGAACACTGAATCTCCGAGGTCTCGAATGTCGGTTGGGGAAAAAGGCCTAAAGGAAAGTTGAGGATGGAGTGTTCAGCCACCGCTCCGATGGCGGCTTGGAAGTGGAGTATGGGCAGGTGGCCAGCCAGTGAAAAACGGAGGGTAGTCCCGCCGTCAGACTGGAGGTAAGCGCAGGTGACATACATATCCTGCGCCCTCACGGCGCTGACCACGGAGTTCAAGGGTTCCATCAGGCTTGATGCACTTTGACCCTGAACCCAATGCATTCGGATGGCGCTTTTGACCATGGCCATCATGACCCCGGCTGGAACCCCATGACCTGAGACGTCGGCCACGTAGCCGAACCATCGGTTTCCCTCGAGGATGACGTCCACCAAATCGCCGCCTACCTCTCCGCTTGGCTGGGAGACGCCGTGCAATTCAAATTCTCCGACCTGCAACACAAAGGAGGGCACCAGTGCTCGGTGGATTTCACTGGCCAGCCTGATTTCGGTGAGGGCCTTGAAGTACCGCGTTCCCTCCCGCTGAAAGAAGATCATGAACAGAATATATCCCCCTAAGACGAGTACCATGGCTCCAATGCTGTCCAACAAGATCTTATGTTTCAAGGCCAATGGGATATTGAAACTCGCGGCAGCGCGATGACCCAGCTTGGGCAGCAAGGAGATGGCAACGATGTGGGCGGGAATAAGAAAAAAGAGAGCTTTCGGCTTATGCCGGGTGCCGACAAGGGCGTAGCCGATGGCGAAACCCCCCGTAATTAGAACCACTAAAGCTTTCTGCAGCGGCGTTACCAGGTCTGGGTTCAAGCCCACGCTTAGAAGACCGATGCTGCCGACTACGCAGAACACAGCCGCCAGGAATATGGCGGTCGAAAGTGGTGGAATCGTTCGCCAGAACTTGGCCCGCTCGGCCCATTGGTTCAAGAGCTCACTCCTCGCCGGCCCCCTACGGTTGAGACGAATACGAGAGTACGGTTCCGGTCAGGGCGGCATTTCAGTCTTCATTGGCCGACCGGCAATATACAACTGAGCGCCTACGCATGCAACGCTCCAGCCCAGTTTTGCGGACGAGTGCGCCAGTAGGCCGCATTTCTCTCTGCCTTTGAACACTCTTTGGGGACCGCTGGAAGGGCCGGGCTCTACAGGCATAGGCTTGGGAAAGGCAATCATGAAGCCGCCAGTGGAACGGATCGCCCGTCCACCAGCGGCACAGGGTTCCGTCAAAGTCCGACGGGGGATGAAAAAGACCCCTCACCCACCGCCTTGCGGTCCCCCCTCTCCCCAAGGGAGAGGGATAGAAATCAAAATC
>Ga0209039_10000531_pt1 | contig 36793 bp, 31 predicted proteins | sample BogFormECP12_OM1_FD_188238 | JGI IMG/M metagenome (GOLD analysis project Ga0209039, IMG submission 188238) | Bog forest soil microbial communities from Calvert Island, British Columbia, Canada - ECP12_OM1 (SPAdes) (version 2) | ecosystem: Environmental > Aquatic > Freshwater > Wetlands > Bog ...
GCCGGGCCGTTCCCGTGCCCAAGAATCGCGGGCTTTAGCCCCTGAGGGGATCTGGCCGTTGCCCTTCAGAATGTGTTTTTGAAACACGCTCTAGGAATCATGGTTCTAGGAACTCCGTTCAGCAAAGGAATAGCTTACACAAATTCGTCGGCTGGCGGATCTGCGATAATCGGTACTTCAGTCGTTAAGAAAGTGAGGACAACATGTATTCGCAACTTCGGCGGACCATCGTGTGGCCCGTGCTCGCGTTGAGTACTTGCGCGTGGGCTCAGCAAGCAAACTCATGTGCCAGTCTGATGAACTTCAAAGCGCCTAGCGTCGAGATTTCAAAGGCTGCACCGATTGCTGCCGGAACCACGGAGCCGAATCCGTGGGGGCCGGGTCACAGTGCGCCGATCCCTGCATATTGCCGCGTCGAGGGCGTGATCAATCGCCGTACCGGAGTTGGCGGCGAGGAATTTGGAATCAACTTTGCACTAGCCATGCCTGAGAAATGGAGTGGCGATTTCCTGATGCAAGGTGGAGGTGGCGGAAACGGAGTGGTGATGGCCCCGCTTGGTCTGAATGCTGCAGGAGACACGCCCGCCCTTATGCGCGGGTTCGCGGTGGTTAGTACGGATACAGGTCACAAAAGCCATCGTGGACCATTCGACTTCGATTTCATGAAGGATGAGCAGGCGTATCTAGACTTCGCCTATCTCGCCAACGCCCAGGTCGCCGCGCTGGCGAGACAACTCATCGTGCAGTACTACGGAAAACCTGCATCCTTTTCCTACTTCTCCGGATGTTCCACCGGCGGCCGCGAAGGCATGATTCTTTCGCAGCGCTATCCCGCGGCTTTTGACGGAATTATCTCGGGTGATCCTGCCATGCGCACCGGACTTTCGAACCTGGCGATCGGTAAATGGATCCCCGTTGCGTTCAACCAAATCGCTCCAAAAGATGCAGATGGCAAACCAATCATCGCGCAGGCCATTAGCGACGCTGACCGTAAGCTGATCACGGATGCGCTGCTGCAAAAGTGCGATGCGAACGACGGAGTGGCCGACGGCATCATCTCGGATCCGCGGGGCTGCGATTTTGATCCCGCGGTATTGACGTGCAAGGAAGGAAGGAGCGAGCCGTGCCTGAGTCCAGAGAAAGTCGCTGCGATCAAGAAGGCTGCCGGCGGACCAAAGACGCAGGGTGGCGTCCAGGTATATCCAGGTTTCCTGTACGACACGGGCATCACGGCTAGCGGTCCCATCCGTGGGATTCTCTCCCCAGGACCAGGCATTTTCGGACCCGCAACCACCGCGATGGAAGTTGATGTCGAGAAGGAAGCGCTCGCGGATAATCAGCCCCTCGTGGACTCGATGTCGACGAACTTGACTACGTTCTCTGGGCATGGAGGGAAACTGATCTTCTACCACGGCGATAGTGATCCTTGGTTCTCCCCGCTCGACACGTTCGACTACTACAAGGATATGTCGGCTGCGAACGGTGGACTCGAAGCCGTCTCTAAGTGGAGCCAGTTCTATTTTGTTCCCGGCATGGCGCACTGCGGCGGAGGACCCGGCCTTGATCAGTTTGATTTTTTGGGTGCGATGGTCAACTGGGTGGAAAAGGGAACCGCCCCTACGTCAGTAATCGCGACCGGCAAGGCGTTCCCAGGACGAAGTCGACCGCTCTGCCCTTATCCGAAGCACGCTCACTACAAGGGCCATGGCGATACGGAGGACGCGAACAACTTCGAATGCCGTTGAGTTACCACTTGTGAGGAGCAGATTCCGTCATATGAAGCGCACCAATAAGCAACGGGTTCGGTATCTGACCGGTCTCACTTTGTTCTGCCTCGCACTTTTCCCGGCGACTTCAGCAAAGACGGCGAAGCCAGCTCAGCGCAGCATTGAACTCGACGTCGCTCAGGCAACCAGGCCGCTCGACCGCTTCTTCGACTTGTCGGTGGGGTCCGATTTTCCGGGTACACTCATTCGCGATGACAGCCAGCTGCAACTCAAACAGGCTGTCGATGAACTCGGCTTCCGCTACATTCGCTTCCATGCCATCTTCCACGACGTTCTGGGCACCGTCAGACTCGAGAACGGCAAAATCGCCTATGACTGGACAAAGATCGACCAGCTCTATGATGACCTGCTCGCGCGGCGCATTAAGCCATTTGTTGAACTGGGCTTCACGCCGAACGCGATGAAGACGTCCGACAACAAGATCTTCTATTGGCAAGGCAATACCTCCCATCCGCTACTGCCGGCGTGGAAGGACTTGGTCGATGCCTTCATCCGCCATCTCGAGCAACGTTATGGGCGGGATGAAGTCCGTAGCTGGTTCTTCGAAGTGTGGAACGAACCCAATCTGTCGGGATTCTGGGAAGGGGCCGACCAGAAGGCATATTTCGAGCTTTACGATCTGACCGCAAATACGATCAAGACGATCGATTCGAATTTGCGAGTCGGCGGCCCGTCAACGGCTGGAGCTGCCTGGGTGCCAGAATTCCTTGATCACGTGACGCAAAGCGGAGCAGCGGTCGATTTTGTCACCACTCACACCTACGGTGTCGATGGCGGCTTTCTTGACGAGAACGGTAAAGAAGACACCAAACTCTCACCGTCGCCGCATGCCATTGTGGGTGACGTACGCAACGTTCGCGAGCAGATCAAGGCATCTGAGTTCCCCGACCTGCCACTCTACTTCACCGAATGGAGCACGAGCTACACCCCCCGCGACCTCGTGCACGATTCCTACATCAGCGCGCCGTATATTCTCAGCAAGCTCAAAGCCAGCGAAGGCCTGGTACAGGGCATGAGCTACTGGACTTACACTGATCTTTTCGAGGAGCCCGGTCCCCCGCCGACCCCGTTCCACGGCGGGTTCGGGCTGTTGAACCGCGAAGGGATTCCCAAACCGGCTTACTTTGCTTACAAATATCTCCACGCGGTCCGGGGCAACCAGATTCCGCTTCAAGACTCGCAGGCTTTTGCTGCGGCCGACAATGGCAACGTTTCCGCCGTTATCTGGGACTTTCAACAGCCTCAGCAGAAGGTCAGCAACCGGCCATTTTATGGTCGCATCCTTCCGGCCACGCGAGCGCCATCGCTGCATGTGAGCGTCAGAAATTTGAGCTCCGGTAGCTATCGGCTGAAGGTTCACCGGACGGGCTTTCGCGCCAATGACGCGTATTCCGCTTACATCGACATGGGCGCGCCTCGAGAGTTGACGCCAACACAGCTCGATCGGCTCAACTTGCTGACACGCGACCTCCCGGGAATCGATCGTGTCGTCCGGGTCGGAAAGAGGGGCTCCTATGCGTTTTCGCTGCCTATGCGCAGCAATGATGTCGTACTCGTCATGCTGGAGAAAGTTAAAAAGTAAGGCTCTTCCGATGTAGAGTCTGCTCGCCCCAGATGGACTGGGGAACATTAACAGCTTCAGCAAAGGAGATGGTCTTGCGAACAATCTCGATTGCTTCGGCGCTGTTTTTGGGCAGCACACTGCTTCTTGGACAGAATGCGGAGAAACACCCGGAATGGCCCGGGCCCGGACAGCTGTTTGTTGGCACCTGCTACCAGCCTGTAGACCGGTCACCCGAACAGATCCGACAGGATGTCGCCCTCATGAAACAGGCGGAATTCACTATGGTCCGCATGGGCGACCTTTCCTGGGACGCCTTTGAACCATCTGAGGGACAGTTTGAATTCGCATGGTTCGACCAGATTCTGGAACAAATGAACCAGGCGGATATTAAGGTGATTCTCGACATCGGCGGATCGCCGGCGCCAATCTGGCTGCATCACAAGTATCCATCGGTGAACTTCGTCAACCAGCAAGGCGCAACTGTGCAGCCAGCCGAACGCTATATGGATGACATCAGCGATCCGGCTTATCGCGAGCACCTGATTCGGTTTGCTGACGAGTTAACCCGGCACTATGCTCACAATCCTGCCCTGGCCGCAATTGGCTATAACAACGAGATCGGCAATGGCGTCATGTCGTACTCCGAAGCGGATCGGCAGAGATTCATCGGGTGGTTGAAGGCAAAATACGGAACGATTGCAAACCTCAATAGAGCATGGGCAACCCAGCGCTGGTCGCGGCACTTGAACTCGTTCGATGAGGTGCAGTTGCCCTACGCGGACGGACCTTCTCCGCCGGAGCGCTATCTTGACCTGCGGCGCTTCTGGTCTAACGTGACCATCTCAGTCCTTGAAGACCTCGAAAAAGTGCGCCAGCGCAACGTTCCCAATCTGCCCGCCGTCTCTAACCTGTGGGACACCGCCGGACGCAGAGGCTTCGATTATCTGAGCTCCTATAAGGAGTATGTGAGCTACGGAGCGGAGGGATTCTATCCATCAAACCCGCTTGACGTCTCACTTGGCGCGCTGCTGGTAAGGGGCGATCTTCCTACGCCAGCGTGGTTCAACGAATTCATCACCGGCGGTGGAGGATATTACGGCGGCCCCAAAGGCATTATTCGCCTGTGGGCCTATCTGGCCTTGATCGACTACGGACAGACGTTTCTTGCGTGGACCTTCAACACGCACCGGGGGGGTGAAGAACAGGCGCTTTTCGGATTGCTGGATCACGATGGCACACCGTCATGGAAGTACGCGGAGTTCAAGCAGATCGCGACCGAGTTCTCGAAACTGCAGCGTCTGGGCTTCCCGCGCTATCACAAGCCGGATGTCGCAATTGCTTACTCGTTTGAAAGCAACATTGCATCTCATCCGCCGGGTCCAAGCAACACAGTCCGCGACTATTTCACTGTCGGCTATACCGACCAAGTTGAAAGCGCCCTGCAACCTTTTTTTGAAGACAACATTGATGTCGCGATCATCAACATTGGCCACAGCACTCTCGACTACAAACTCCTGGTTGTGCCGGCGGACTATGTGATGGATCCAGCAAGCGCCGAGGCTATCCGAAATTACGTCCGCGACGGTGGCACGGTGATCATGACTGCGCTCTCGGCCAAGGTAGACGAGAACAATCAGTGGTTCGATACACCGCTGCCGGGACGGTTGAGCGATGTTTTCGGGATTCGTACTGAAGAGTTCTACCGGCCAAGCGCGCCTCCGGAGATCAATCTGAACGGCAAGATTGAGAAGTCGAGTATCAGCTTCTATGAGGTGCTTGAACCCCACACCGCGAAGCCAATGGCTACGTTTACGAACACTCCCGAGAAGTCGCCGGCCATCACGGTCAATAACTACGGGAAGGGGCGTGCCATCTACGTTGGCGTTCCTGCGCAGATGTCGGTGCTCGCTCCGCTCGTTCGCGGTTTGTATGCAGATCTCAACATCGGAAAGGGACCAGAAACTCCCTCGGGCGTCTACGCGCGCGCAGTGGAAGGAAGAACTCTTTACGTGAACACAACCGGCGAGGAGAAGACCGTGCCCATTCGTGGAAGCAAGCGGGGGATCATTAGCGGTACCTCATATGAAGGCGTCATTCGGCTGAAGCCGTACGATGCAGACCTGGTCGAGTAAAGATGTCTTCGTGCCTTCGTGTACGTTCTCCCAAGGGAAATGAGACGATGAACACGGTGCTCATCTGCCGATCAGGCACACTCGGAGCAGAAATCAAGGACTTTTTCGATATCCTGGGAACGACGACGATCCTCGATCCGATGCACATCGCGGCCGGTGCGGCACTACGGATTACGCTACGGTCTTGCCCAGCCTACCGGGGATTTTCAACGACTTAGAGGTCGTCCGCCTCTTGTAGGTCCTTTAAGTTGTGTATGGGCCGTTCTTTCACGGCGGTAACACGGGTTCAAATCCCGTCGGGGACGCCAAGTTCAGCGTGGTACCTCTTCCCGATACCGATAGCATACCTATACAAACGTTGTGTTGGCCCTTCGGATCTCCGCGCGCGGGGGACTGCCGCATGGTGGCTATGCGTGCTCAACGACGGCTGATTTTGTACGCGCACTGTTGCGGATTTGCTTTGTAGTGAACTCGCCTCCGCAAACGCTGCAACGCCAGCCAGGCGACGCTGCGGGGGCAACTATCGACCCTGGTTGCTGATCAGAGCGCCTGGCCCTCACCAGTTCGCTACCGCACTGCGGACACTCCCGTTGAATCATAAGCTCCTGCAGAAGAAACGTTTCCTCGCACTCTGGAGGATTAGTTGTCAGGGTGGATGGTGCGAGCCTCCTCGACCGTGAGCCGGGAAGGATCGCAATAGCCGAACCCTTTCAGACAAGCCGTGTAATTGCGCTTATGCTCAGCGTCAGCCAATGCCTTGGCTTCAACGGCACTCAGTTTTGCATAGTCACAAGTCGCTTGCCCGTCCTTGCAAGCCGAGAGGTTGCGCTGGTGTTCTGAGTAAGCTGTTTGTCTTGCTTCCAGCGGAGTGAGTTTGGAGTGGTCGCATTCGTCCCAGCCATTCTCGCAATTCTGCGCATTGCGCCGGTGTTCCGCAGCGGTCGCGTCCCTGGTTTGCTCAGAAGTTAACTGGGCGTGATCGCACAGCCCGGCGCCACTCTCACAGTCGGATGCGTTGAGCTGACGCCTGGCGACATTCACTTCCCCGATTTCAACCTGACTCAGCTGGGAGCGATCACATCCGCCTGCCCCATTCCTGCAATCGGCCAGGTTGCGCTGGTGCTGGACTGCGGCCATCTCGCGGGCTTCAAGCGGGCTCAGTTTGGACCGGTCGCAGGACAACATGCCGTCGTTGCAGTCCGTGACATTGCGCTGGTGATCGGCCACGGCCAATGCAATACTTTCCGATTCAGTGAGTTTTGAACGGTTACAGGAGTCGTAGCCGTTCCGGCAGTTCACAACGTTTCGCCCATGCACAGCGAGAGCCACATCCGTCGCTTCCGATTGGCTCAACCTGGAGCGATCACAGGTATCGCGACCCGCTTTGCAGTCCGCCAGGTTTTGCGCAAGATCCGGTGTCTGAGCGAATGCCAGAATAGGCCAGAGGCTGAGACAGGCTACTTGCGCACCAAAACACTTGCGTAAGCTGATTTTCATGTTTGTGTCCCCTTCGGGTGATTGAAGAATCACGCTGCCGCTTCGTCAGCTAAGGTCTCCATCGGCCCAAAGCCGGTTTGCCATTTGAGTCAATAATGATGATCGCTTAGACCGTCAGTAATAGCTGATCTGAATTGCTCACTTTATGTCGTCCTCCTCGTAACTGCCTGAGTGTCGATGGACCGCTGCAACTCATACATCTGTGCGAAAACTGAGCACTTTTGCACAGAATTGCCATGATTGACGTGTCATCGTGAGCTGGTCAGGTTAAGAAGAGTGATCTAGTAGACGCTGAGGCGTCAGGTGTTGTCGTTTGGGCCCCTTTGTGACCGCTTGGTGCTGCGCCTGGTTGGGCAGCGGTTCAGAGAAACGCGATGTGACTATGGATAGTGTTTTGCATCGGATCGTTGTCCGTGTTCGTAGCCTGCGTGCTTTCATAGCTGCTTCACTGAGGAAGTCGATTGGAATGGAAGCACATGTCGGCGATTTCGCGTCCCAGCGGATGTGTCCATTTTGTGGACTCATCACGCCGCGCTACGAAACGTGTTGCCTGGAGTGCGGCAAGATACTCAAAGCAGCTTAGAGTTGCAAATGCACGGCTTACGGGAACACTTCAGCGCATCCCCGTTGGCTCAGCCCCGGAAGTCGGCCGTTCCGCTACTTTGTCCGCTGGTTAAGGCTCAGCTCAGCCGGTGGCTTGGAAAATGTGCGCAGTATCACGCCGATCACCAGGCACAGCACCACCGCTCCTAACATGATTGGTACCGCTAGAGAACTGCCGGTTTTAGCGATTTGAGGTGGCTCCGCCAGGCCTGATGCTTGCGGCAGAGCCAGTACCCAGACCGCAGCCAGGCAGAGTGTGCTTGCAACGGTCCTAAACGATTTCATAATCCCTCCTGTAATTCTCTAAGGTTCGCGTGGTAGTGGGCAGGTTCTGAGGTCTTGCGTAAGGGCGCGCGAGAAATTTGCGCGCCGACACCCCGCCATTCTGTTACCCGTCGAAAGTGAGTGATATCTCAGTATCAGGCCCTAGCGGGCCGATTACTGGTCAATTCTGACCACAGTGTCTTTTCGCACTTATGGCAAGGATTCCGAAACTGCTTTGACCCGCGATTCTGAATCCGAGCAAATGTGAACAGACCCGTCGCGCTCGGAACCGTAGCATGGGCTTTGGATCTCTTTTCTCCTTCTCTCCTTCGAGGGGACGCCCATGAGCAAACAGTACCTTCACCTCTCCGCGTATTCGTGTGACAAGTGTCATGGTCCGGTGGTCTCAGCTTCGCTTGCAGTTCGCGAGAATGCAATCTCGAAAGAGACTGACATCAGGCAAGTGGGGGCAATGTGCCTGGCATGTGGCCAGCGACAACACAACGCAATAGGAACGGTAGGTGTTCGTCATTTTTCGCCGGTGGAATGGGAAACTGCGGACGCGATCGACCTTCGTCATCTAACGACCGCTTTTGTGGAGGCGCTAAACCGTGCGGACCTGCACTGAGCGGCACGCCTGTGACTCGCTTCAGCTTAACCACAACGGTAAGGTGGCCTAGTCGTGCAAAACGATGTTAAGCAGTGAACTGTGGACCTGCAGCGCGCCTTCCGAGCCGCCGGCGTAATCAATGAAGCCCAGTCTCCTGAATCTGTTCATGAAGAAGCTGACTCGCGAACGGGTCGTCCCCACCATCTCGGCCAGCGTCTCCTGACTGATCTTGGGGACCACGGTTTCAGGAATGCCATCCTTGCCAAAATGAGCGAGCAAGAGAAGAACTCGGGCCAGTCTCTTTTCGCTGGAGTTGAACAGTTGGTCAACCAGATCCTCTTCGTAGCGAATATTGCGCGCCAGCAAATACGCTACGAACATTTCAGACAAGGTGGGTTCGCGGTGGAGTGCATCCATCATCGCCTTCTTCTCCACCCGCAGAATCTCGCAATCGGTCATCGCAACCGCGGAGCCCATTCGCAGGAGCTGACCTGCCAATGAGCCTTCCCCGAAAAAGTTCCCTTCGCCCACAATCGCGATTGTCGCTTCCTTCCCGATCTTGGATACGACGGTGAGCCTCACTTTGCCTTTCTGGACATAAAAGACAGCGTCCGCTCCGTCTCCTTGCGCAAATATCATTTGCTTCTTCGGAACGGACAGAATCTTCCTGCCATCCCCAATCGTCGCCAGGAAAGTGCTGGGGTCGAATCCGCCGTTCTTTTTGGCTGCCAACGCAGGGCTCATCCTTTACAAGTATACTCCCCTAACACAAGTACAGTTCCCCGGTCGGGCCCGTTCACACGAATCGCACACTCCCTCATTCCGCAAAAGTTGTCCTCGCCCGGCAAGTGCCAGAAGAAGTGTTCACTTTTGAGCAGTTTTTCTGTGCCATGGGGTCGAATATCGGTACTGCGAACAGGCGGAAAGTCCAACACCACCAACGGACAAGGGAGCTATGCCACCAACCGTGCAGGTCGGCACTATCCTAATGACGGAATGGCCCGGGATTACACAGCATCTCGGCCTGGAGAGTGAGCCTTGCTCCGGAAACTGGCGCATGCTCAAGGCGCTGGATAACTTTGATCGCAAGATCCATGCCGCCGGATGGAATTTCTTTTTCATGGCGGCGGAAGTCAAGGTGATGTTCTTTGGCGCTCTTGGGGAGAAGAAGATTCAGAACGCGCTAAAGCGCATTCTAAGAAAAGTGCAGCCGCGACACTTTAATGGCCTTGAGATAACTGAAATCGTGGCCAGGCGCTTTCTGGGCGTGCCCTACGTGACCGTTTCCGCACACTCCCGTCATATGCAACAGAGCTGCTATCTGGATAGCGCCGAAGCACGGGAGACGTCCCAGCACAACGCGGAATGGGCCGCAGGTTGAGCTGCACGGGGCGAGGCTGGACCGTTGTCAAGACCGGGCCAGCCGCACAAAGCGTGCCATTATGAACCCGAATGGGAATCCCAATCTCGAGCGAATTCTTGAATCAGCAGTTGTCATGTCTTGGGATGATTTGATGCGCGGCGCACACGCTGGTGTGATTCATATTGAATACGGTTTTGCCGCCGTCGGAACTTTGGACTACCTCAAGGTCTGGTCATCCCTCACCCGAGGGCATTGGGTTCTGGCTTGTGAGTATTGGATGTCCGCGAACACGTTTCACGCTGCCGGCCTTGGTTTTGATAATGGATACCAATCCGAAGGTCTGGCGCATATTTTGCAAGTCGCGATGCAACACCAGAACTCGTTCGTGCTTCCCCCGAACCTCGGCCGGCAGGGACTGCTCCAGATTTCAACGCCTACGGCAGAGGAAAGTGTAGCGGCCGCGGCACTGATAAACGAAGCTTTCGACCGTCTCGCTGCACCGCTCGCACAGTCCGCGGTCGCCTGAAGGTCTCCGCACCACTCACTTTTCCGAAGCCGCTAAACGGCGGTCTCGATGCGGGTCTGTTCGGGGCAGGCCCGTGCTGAGCTCGCACTTTTCGCCCGGCTTCGCGCCACACGTAGGACAACGAAGCGCCAGCGCTTCCTTCTCTGTGACTTTCATGCCTACACAATGCACCGTTGCTCGCCGTTAAAATGGTCAATTGTGACCATCGCGCAATCCTCCGCGAGGCGCATTATCTCTGTAGAAAGGGGTGGGAGGCCAGCGCTAGAAGTTGCGACGGCAATGTAATCCGATGATAGCCGCGCCTTTCCTCGATCCCTTTCTCAGGAGCGATCCCATGTTCAACCAATTTGCCACGAATGCAATCAAATCCCCGGAACCGCCGCGGACGCACCCAGGAGCACCGCTTGAGTCGGAGCGCGCCAAACAGCCACCGCTGCCTGAGCCTCGGTATGAGCCTTACGCTGAAAAGCCGGCGATGCCCGATCTTCCATATAAGCCTTACGCGGAGAAGCCTGCCCTACCTGAATCTCCTTACGAGCCTTACAAAGGCATGTAGCTGCCGGGCCGAGTCTGTCGGGCAGAGGGTGCAACGTTTGGACAGTCGGAAGGCCGTGACAACCTCTTCAATAAATGTGCTGATGTGAGCAATTCTGACCAGTTCATAGGGGTAAGCAAATAGTAATGTAAGAACTGCTTTACTGGGGCAATCCGCTGCAAGGGCGGAACGCTTCTCTGGAGCGGACATGGGTTAGTGTCGGCCAGGTTGGCGACGTTGGACCCTCACGTCTGCTCCCGTTTTAGTTAGCGGCCCTTTGGTCCCGACTGGCGCTAGCGCGTCAGAGCGTCGTTCGCGTGGAGCTTGCTATGTACATAAACGAAAGGCAACTTGCGATATCCCTGCTGGAGGGTCTAAGAGAAGACTTGACTTATGCGCGCCTCAACGACGGGCGTCGTATCCTCGACGTAGCTGACCTTCGCCAATACATCTATGAACAGATCGGGCGAATCAGGACAAACGCGTATTTTGCGGGGATACTGTACGGCAACAGCGATGGCAAAGGGCAAGACGTCAGCAAGAGTGACGGCCACAATGGGAAAGCCCATCTCTAGCCGGTTGCCGCCGCCTCATCGCCAGGAACGGGCAGCGTCTAGGTGGGAGAGCGCATTCTGGCCAGTTTGACAATACTTACGCAGAAGCCTAACATCGTAAGTGAGCAAGCTTCCTCTTCTTACTCTTTCAGGTTCTCTGAACTAAGTCAGCCCATCTGAAGTTCTCCCTCTTAGTTTCCCCTTGAAGGAGGAACTGCGTTATGACTCTATTGACCCGTTGGGAACCTTTCCGGGAGTTGTCCACTATGCAAGATCGCATCAACCGCATGAACCGTCTTTTCCGTGAGTCCTACAGCGCCGAAGGCCCGGAAGAAGCATTGACGACCACCAGCTTCGCACCGCCGGTGGACATCTACGAAGACGAGCACAACATTACTCTGAAGCTTGAGGTCCCGGGCATCGACGAAAAGGACATCGATGTACGCATCGAGAACACTACTCTCACCGTCCATGGCGAGCGCAACATCGAGAAGGAAGAGAAAGAGGAGAACTTCCGTCGCGTCGAGCGGCAGTACGGAAGCTTCACCCGCTCGTTCACGCTGCCCAGTTCTGTAGATCCGGGACAAGTGAGCGCCCACTACGACAGGGGCGTGCTCAAGATTAACCTGGCCAAAAAGGCCGAAGCCAAGCCGAAGCAGATCAAGGTAAATGTTGGCAGCGAGAAGACCCTCGAAGCCAAGGCACACGGCAAGGCCGCCTGAACACCAGCAGTCGGTGAAGGAATGGGAGGCGGCTTATCTCGCCTCCCGTTTGTTTCTCGCACCGAGTTAAACAGGAGAAATCATGAGAAACATCAAATTTGTTGTAAGAGTGAGCCGCGGTGGTACTCGCGCCCCTGCCTACGTGCAGCGGATCGATCGGGATCCCGTCCAGATGACAACCAACCGCAAGCTGGCACTGATGATGGGAAAATTCACGGCCGAAGACGCGGTCAAATCCATCCAGAATTCTCGGTGTATTCCGGAGTTAGTGCCCGTACAGGTTGCAGTCTAGCCTGCTACAGATAAACTCGATGTTGCATCTGTAACAGAACTTCTGCGATGCAATAACAGGCTTTGGTGTCAGTGACGGCTTACGCGGGCTGCTATTATTTGCGCAGACGGCCGCAGGCTATTCGCAAAGTCAGAATTCGGTGCAATCACGCTGGGGTTGCAGTGCTACCATCGCCACCCCACTTATACCATCCGATCTCGGGATGAGGACCTGATCCACAGCAACCATACTTCGAGGAGAGTGCCACAATGAAACCCAACCGTTCCGCAACTACTGCGCGTGAAACATCAACAACCGTAGCCGTGATGAAATCTACATCTGAGCTTCAAGACCAGATTCGTCGCCGTGCCTATGAACTCTACGAGCAACGCGGGAGCAATAATGGGCACGAGGTGAGTGATTGGCTGCAAGCGGAGTCAGAGGTCGCTCAGAAAAAGGTAGCAAACGCGCCGAGAACAAATCGCGAGCACGGGGCTCGCGTTTTTTAATAGCATTTCCGCTACTCGCGAATGCCATCTACGTCGGGCTGCGATTTTCGTGGCTTAAGGCCTCTTTTGTTGGTGGACAAGCCAGCGTAGTCCGAAATTCCGAAGCGAATTCTGTGCTGTGATGAATTGGTGATGAAGAGCAAACTCCGGGAGTAGCCCGCACTCGCGCGCGACTGGTCAATTTTGATCAGTCCGCAGGTCCACTCGCGTTGGATACTGATAAAAGGTAAATCCATTTGCCGACACAAACGCCAAGCCAAAGCCGAGAGTGTCTAAACAGCCGGGTTGCTTTCAAAGCGCAACTTCGCACGAGACGATCGGGAGAACGGGCCCCTCTAGGCGCCGGTTCTCATCAGGTTAGGGACGAATGTCGCTATTGAACAGCGTGTTTCCGAAAAGGACTTTGGAAGTGGTCGCCCCGCGCTCTGTATTACGAGAAGGGCCAGCAGCACCGCGCCCACGATTGCAGTCGAAGCCATCGCTACCCAGTCGAATCGCGGTGATCGGCAATTATCTTCCGCGACATTGTGGGATCGCTACCTTCACCACGGACCTCTGCGGCGCTATATCGGCGGAGTGCGGATCAGCTCGATTGTTAGCGCTCCCGGTCAACGACACTGAGGAAGGATATGACTATCCCGATCGCGTGAGATGGTCGCTTGCACAAGACGATGTGAAATCGTATCAGGAAGCCGCTGAATTCCTGAACTTCAACAACATCGACATGGTATGCCTGCAGCACGAGTATGGAATCTTCGGCGGTCCGGCCGGAAGCCATATCTTGCATCTGCTGCGCGGTTTGAAAATGCCGGTGGTAACCACGCTGCACACAGTTTTGCGCGAGCCGAATCCTGACCAAATGCTGGTGATGAAAGAGATCGCGGAGCTCTCCGACCGGCTCGTTGTCATGAGCCAGCTGTCGTCCCAGTTCCTGCAGGAAGTCTTTAAGGTGCCCGGCAGTAAGATCGACATGGTGCCGCATGGAGTTCCAGACCTGCCTTTTCTGGACCCGAATTTCTACAAGGACCGCTTTGGCGTGGAAGGAAAAGCGGTCCTGGTCACGTTTGGCCTGCTCTCGCCGAACAAGGGGATCGAGAACGTCATTCAAGCGTTGCCGCAGATTTTGTCCAAACACAGCAATGTTGCCTACATTGTCGCAGGCGCGACCCACCCTCACATTCTCCGTCGCGAAGGAGACAAGTACCGGGCCAGCCTGCAGACTCTGGCAAGGGAAGTGGGAGTGGAGTCAAAGGTCATCTTCCACAACCGCTTCGTCAGTCCCGAGGAGATGGTCCAGTTCATCGGGGCCGCCGACATTTACATCACTCCCTATCGCCATGAAGAACAGGTGGTTTCCGGGACGCTCGCCTATGCGCTAGGAGCGGGCAAGGCGATTATCTCGACGCCATATTGGCACGCCATTGAGTTGTTAGACGACCGCCGGGGAGCGCTGGTGCCCTTCCAGGATCCTGGTGCTATCGCACAAAAGACGATCGAACTGTTGGACACGCCCGCCATACGCCACGGGATGCGGAAACGCGCCTATCTGTTCGCGCGGGAGATGATCTGGAAACGAGTTGCGCAAGGTTACATGGAAAGTTTCGCCCGGGTTCGCAGTGACCGTATGGAAAGTCCAAGAGTTCAGTTCTCGGCCCGCGTCGTGAAGAAATCGCTGAATCATTTGCCGGAGTTGAAACTGGATCATTTTCATCGGCTGACCGATGACACTGGAATGCTGCAGCACTCGATCTTCACGATCCCGAATCGCGGGGAGGGCTACACCACCGATGACAATGCCCGCGCACTCATTTTCACTGTGCTGCTGGAACAAGCGGGTGAAGAAGAACTTGCGAAAAGAGACTCGGCGGTTCCAGGTCCCGCTATCCGGGACTCGGCTATCAGGTATCTGGCGTTCTTGCAGCATGCGTTCAATCCGGCGACATGCAGATTTAAGAACTTTCTCTCTTACGATCGCCGGTGGAACGAGACTGACGGGTCCGAAGACTGTCATGGGCGCGCCGTATGGGCGCTGGGAACGGTTTTGGGCCGACCCGGAAATCATGGGTTGAGAGGAGCCGCCGGGCGTTTGTTCGAGTTTTCTCTCCCCGCGGTTGTCGAATTCAGCAGTCCGCGAGCCTGGGCCTATAGCCTGCTCGGAATTCAGGAATACCTCACTTCGTATCCGGAAGATCGCGATGCACAGAAAACACGATCGGTCCTCAGCCGGCGGTTGCTCCAAATGTATGAGTCAATCCGGCGGCCGGATTGGAAGTGGTTCGAGGACGTTCTAGCCTACGGCAACGCCAGGCTATCCCAATCCATCCTGCTCGTGGGCTCAGCTTGTTCGGATGATCGGATGGTTTCCGCCGGACTGGAATCACTGGATTGGCTGCTGGAGACGCAGCGTTTCGACCCCGACGGCCACTTTGTTCCGGTCGGTTCACAAGGCTTTTATCGCCAGGGGGGTGAAAGAGCCCGCTTCGATCAACAGCCGCTGGAAGCCGCCGGCGCGGTTTCTGCTTGCTTGCAAGCGTACCGTGTAACTGGTGACACTCGCTGGCGCGACGAAGCCTGGTCGGCTTTCAACTGGTTCCTGGGCGACAACGATCTGCAACTGCCTCTATATGATTCCGCAACTGGCGGCTGCCGCGACGGCCTGCATCCCGACCGCGCCAATGAGAACCAGGGCGCAGAGTCAACACTATCGTTCTTGATGGCACTCCTCGAAATGCGATCTCTGCACGCGTCTGAACCACCGGATATCCAGTCATGACCATGCCCGTAGAAAAACCCATGAGCCTATTGAGTACTCGCTTCGAGCCGCTGCTTCATCGCCATCCCGCAAACCCGCTCCTGACCAGTAAGGATTGGCCGTATCCGATTAATAGCGTGTTCAATGCGGGCGCAACCCTACTCGCGGACGGCACGACCCTGCTGCTTTGCCGCGTGGAAGATCGACGCGGTCTGTCGCATCTGTGCGCCGCGCGCTCTCATAACGGCGTCGATGGATGGCAAATCGATAGTGAGCCCACATTGATGCCCAACCCGAAGAACCATCCGGAAGAGATCTGGGGCATTGAAGATCCTCGCATCACGTTCGTCCCCGAACTGCAGCAATACGTCATTACTTACACTTCTTATTCGCGTGGGGGCCCGGGAGTGTCCCTGGCCCTGACCAAAGACTTCCGCAGCTTCGAACGATACGGCGTCATCATGCCGCCGGACGACAAGGACTCCGCGCTTCTGCCTCGGCGAATCAACGGATGCTGGGCCCTCATTCATCGTCCCATGACGAAGCTCGGGTCGCACATGTGGATTTCCTACTCTCCCGACCTGCGTTACTGGGGCCGGCACAGGCTCATGCTGGAAGCTCGCCGCGGCGCCTGGTGGGATGCAAACAAAATCGGGTTGTCACCGCCGCCCATCGAGACTTCCCGCGGATGGCTCCTGTTCTACCACGGAGTGCGGCACACGCCTTCCGGCTGTTTGTATCGATTGGGCTTGGCGCTTTTCGATCTTGAGAATCCGGAGAAATGCCTGCTGCGAGGAGATTCGTGGATCTTTGGCCCGGAAGCCTCCTACGAACGCCACGGCGACGTGGACGATGTCGTGTTCCCCTGCGGATACACCATGGACGCCGACGGCGACACGATCAACATTTATTACGGAGCCGCGGATTGCGCGATTGCTCTGGCCCGAGCCAGCGTTCGCTCTCTACTGGAGTGGCTGGATGCCAATGGAAGTTGCGAACGCCGCCAGAGAGCGCAGGATGTATGAAACTGTTCCTGGGGGTCTTCCAGTTTATCTTTGGGTGCCGGCACCGTAACCTCAGCCGTGTGTTCACAATCAAACACCGCACCTACCGGGTCTGCTTCGACTGTGGTGGGGAATTCGAGTTACCAGATGCTCACGCAGCCAGTACAGTCTAACTCCCGCGAAATCGAAATCTAGCCTGCTGCTGGCTTTCGCAGGACGTTCAGACGCGCATGGCATAGTGACTCTGGCGGCATCGAGCAGGCGCAAATCCATCACCCGCAGGGGTTCGACGAAGTGCAAACCGTACGTTGCACCAGCAACCCAATTCCCGTTTGTTAACTGGCGCGTTTCCAGTGAGATGCACTGCCAAACGGACCTGGAGTTGACCCACCACGTTCAAAACAGTCAGTCAGGAGTTGGTCCGCGCGGATCTGTCTGGGAAACGTGGAAGATGTAAAAAGAATGTCAACAATTGCATAAATCCCATCAATCCTGAGTCTAAGGCTGTAAAGTGCTTGGAAAGGGGAAGAAGCGCGCCAGGGGGGGCGCGGTCGACACTATGAATATGGGGACGAATCAAAGTCGCGAGACGCATCCGGGGCTGGAGCGGGCGGAGCGGGGATACTCGTCGGGCAAGGTGCTGGTGGTGGAGGACGATCCGCCGGTGCAAAAAGCACTGCGCCGTTTATTTGAGTCCGAGGGGTATCAGGTGGAGATCGAGGGCAACGGCGTGGCGGGACTGGAGAGTTTTCAAAGGTCGCTGCCAGAAGCGGTAATCCTCGACTTGCAACTGCCGAAGATGTCAGGGCGGGATGTATGCCGGGCGATGAAAGAAATGGCGCCGCAACTTCCGATTGTGGTGCTGAGCGCAGCCAGTGATGTGTCGGATAAGGTCCTGCTTCTGGAACTGGGTGCGGATGATTACGTGACCAAGCCGTTCAGCCCGCGAGAGTTGCTGGCGCGGCTTCGAACCGCGCTGCGGCACAGCCGGCCGGCCACGCCCGCCACCCTGCTCGGCTTTGACCATGTAACCGTGGATGTGAACCGGATGGAAGTGAAGAGAGACGGGACCCCGGTCGTCCTGACCGCCCAGGAGTTCAAAACGCTCCACTTCTTCCTGCAGAATGAAGATCGCGTGATCAGCCGGGACGAACTTCTGAACGAAGTGTGGGGATATCAGAACTACCCCTCGACGCGCACCGTGGACAACCACATTCTGAAGCTGCGGCAGAAGCTGGAGCGAGAGCCGGCCCATCCCGCACATTTTCTTACCGTCCACGGCGTGGGATACAAGTTCGTACGCTAAGCCACGATGCGTCCTGAACAACATCAAGCAGACCCGGCCCCAGCCGGCCGCGAAGCCGCGGACAGAGCGCCCGCCCGCTCTCCGCTGCTTCCTTCCTTGCGCCTGCACACGCGGTTCCTGCTTTCGATGGCCCTGGTCACAGCCGGCCTGACTACGCTGAGTTTGCTGGTAGTCAGGACAGTGGTCGAGCGCGAGGTGCGGGCCAGCATCGCCGATGCCCTGCAGCACTCCGCCATCACATTCCAGACGTTTCAGCAGGAGCGGGAAGCGCTGATGATGCGTTCCGCGGAACTTCTGGCCTATCTGCCGATCACGCGGGCGCTGATGACGTCGCACGATGCGGCAACCATTCAGGACGCATCGGAGGATCTGTGGCGTCTGGCTGGGACGGATCTGCTGGTGCTGGCCGACCGGCGGGGAGCGATCGTGGCCTTGCATGCCCGGCCGGGCGGGCTCTCGCGCGAGACGGCACAGCCCGCCCTGGCCAAGATGCTGGAGGATGAAGACCTGAACCGGTGGTGGTACGGGGAAGGGCGTCTCTATCAGACGTTTGCTCAGCCGATTTACTTCGGGTCACGCGTGAACGGGCTGGTGCTGGGATACCTGGTGATCGGGGCGGAGGTGGATGAGCGTCTGGCGAAGCAGATCAGCCGGGTCACGGCCAACCAGGTTGCCTTTTCCTACAACGGAGAAGTGGTGGCGACCACACTCGACCAAACCCAGGCGCGCAGCGCAGGTCTTCGTACGCTCATTTCAGGGGCTCCGGCCGCTATTCCCCTCGATGTGGACTTGGGAAGCGAGCATTTCCTGGGCCGAACCATCGACCTGGCACCCACGCTGCCAGCCGCCGTGAGGCTGAGCGTGCTTGGGTCTTATGACCAGCAGACGGAGTATCTGCGCCGCCTGAACCGCCTCCTGCTGATGCTTGGGCTGGTGGCGATCCTGACCGGCGCACTTCTGGTGTCGCTGCTGTCTCATGCATTCACGCGGCCGCTGGCCAATCTGGTGGCCGGGGTGCGGGCGCTGGAACGCGGGGATTTTCATCATCCCCTGGACTCGCGCGGACGCGACGAGGTAGCAGAGCTGACGCGGGTCTTTGAGGGAATGCGGTCCAACCTCCTCAAGACTCAGCAGGACCTGCTCGAGGCCGAACAGCTGGCGACGATTGGACGCATGGCGAGTTCCATCTCGCATGACCTGCGGCACTCGCTCTCCGCGATTACAGCCAACGCAGAGTTCCTCAGTGAGGGGGGACTGAGCAGGGAACAGCGCGAGGAGTTGTATGCCGAGGTGCGCGCGGGCGTGCGTCGCATGACCGATCTCATTGACTCGCTCCTGGAGTTCGCACGCACCCGGGAGTCGCTGAACCCCGGGTGGGGAAACGTGCGCCCCTCGGTGGAGACGGCGATTCAGGGGGTTCGGAAGCTCCCGCGGCATGCGGCAGTGAAGATTGAGGCGCACTACGCCGATACCAGGCAGGCCTTCTTCGACGGACGAAGACTGGAGCGCGCGTTGTTCAACCTCCTGCTGAACGCTTGCGACGCGGCGCCGGAGCATGGCGGAATCGTGGAGGTGGACGTGAGTGATTCGGCGAAAGGCACGGCCATTACGGTGAGTGATAACGGGCCGGGGATTGCGGACGCAATTCGCGAGACCATGTTCCAGCCGTTCGTGAGCTTTGGCAAACAGAACGGCACGGGACTCGGCTTGACCATCGCGCAGAAGATCGTGCACGACCACGGCGGAAGTATCACCATGGAGCGCAGGAACGGACGCACAGCTTTCCGGATGGTATTGCCCTATCCGCCGTTTGCCCGCTTGCCGGGCACAGTCATCGACCAGAGATCACTGGGCCCGGTGACGGAACTGTCGCGGACGGAGGGCCGGAACAGGGCGTAACGAACGAGAACTCGGCAGTGGGGAGAAGTCACGAAACCAGGGTGCCCCGAACAGGGAGGAAACCATGGGGAATTCAGCAAGGCAGGCGTGGAAGGCCACGAGGATCGTGGCTTTGCTTTGGATGGCATGCAGCGCGTCGCCGGGTCAAACGTCGCCCGGTCAAACCAGCGCGCCCGCAACCGCGGAGCAGAACGACATTGCCGGCCAGGTCCGTGAACTGCGCACGATGGTCGAGGAGCTGCGCGAAGAGGGCCGCGCATCGCGCACCGAGATCCAGCAACTGAGGCAGGAGTTGCAAAGCACGCGAACAATGCTGGAGCACTTCGCTGCCGGGAATCAGGCGCAGCCGGCGACGGTAGCCGCACCCGCGCAAACCAGCGCGACACCGCCCTCTGGTAACGTTCAACCCGCGGCGGCGGAGGCGCTCGCCGCACGGGTGGAACGGCTCGAGGACTCGACCGCACTTTTGGCCGCGAAGGTGGACGAACAGCACCAGACCAAGATAGAAGCTGCCGGCAAGTACCGTGTCCGGTTGTCGGGGATCGTGCTGATGAATGCGTTCCACAACCATGGAACGGCCGACAATTTCGACATTCCCAGCTTTGCCGCAGCCATTCCGTGGGCTTCTCCATCGGGCTTTGGCGCGACCCTGCGACAGTCAGAGGTCGCGCTCGAGGTTTTCGGGCCAAATATTGCCGGTGCGAAGACTTCGGCCGATGTCCACTTGGATTTTGCCGGGAACCTGACTTGGGCGCCGAACGGCGTCTCCTTCGGGTCCGCGCGGCTGAAGACGGCCAGCCTGCGCTTGGACTGGGAACACACGTCGGTAATAGCGGGGCAGGACCAACTGTTCATCTCTCCGCTGTCCCCCACATCGTTTGCCTCGCTGGCGACTCCAGCATTTGCCTATGCCGGAAATCTCTGGGGATGGATCCCGCAGATTCGAGTCGAGCACCGCTTCGACCTTACAGGCGCGCAGAAAGTCAGCGTGCAGGCGGCGATCATGGACAATCTTGTCTGGGAGAAGCCAACCGACCCATACCTCCGCACTCCAGGTCCGGGAGAGCAGTCCGGGCAGCCGTCCTATGCTGTCCGCACAGCGTGGTCGCACGCGGTCCGCGATGATCGGGAAATCGGCTTGGGGGTGTCGGGCTATTACAGCCGGCAGGATTGGTCGTTTGACCGGTACGTGGATGGCTGGGCGGGGATGGCTGACTGGCATATTCCTCTGATCTCCCGGTGGACCCTCTCGGGCGAGTTCTATCGCGGGCGCGGAGCTGGCGGCCTGGGCGCGGCCATGGGGCGAACCGTGCTCTATGGTCCGACTCCGGAATATGGAGCCGCGCCGATCCGCGGCGCCGACTCAGCGGGTGGCTGGAGCCAGTTGAAATGGCAGATCACACCGAAACTCGAATTGAATGGCGCCTTCGCCGAGGACGATCTGTTCAGCACTGACGTGCGCGGCTTCGCCGCCGATGCGGACAACAACGGTCCTATCCTGGGCCGCAACCGGGGCGCGCTGGGGAACCTGGTCTTGCGCCCGCGCTCCGATCTCGTGCTCTCGGCCGAATACCGGCGCCTGCGAAGCTTTCCCGTGTATGAACCGGGTCTGGTTACGAACCAGATCAATCTGGCGATGGGAATTCTGTTCTGATGAGACGCCAGTCCATTCCCGTGATCGCTCTGGCGCTTCTTGCGGCGGCGCCCTCTCTGCTGGCCCAGACGGTGACCTTAACAGCCCGCGTGGAGATGATCGAACACGGGCACGCCCTGAAGAATGCCTCCAATGCGGTCGTGTGGCTGACCCCGCTGGACGCTCCCGTGGCGCCACCGCCGCAGACCGCGGTGCCCCGCCTCGTGCAGAAACATAAGAGCTTCATCCCGGCGCTGGTCGTGATTCCGGCTCGCGGCAAGGTCGAGTTCCCCAATGAGGATCCTTTTTTTCACAACGTGTTTTCGCTTTTCGAGGGGAAGCGCTTTGATCTCGGTTTGTACGAAAGCGGCTCGACCCGATTCGTGCAGTTCGATCGGCCGGGAATTTCCTACATTTTCTGCAACATCCACGCCCAGATGAGCGCAGTCGTGGTCGCGCTTGGCACTCCGTATTACGGGATATCGAACCAAAAAGGAGACATAGCCATCCCTGACGTCCCCTTCGGAAGGTATCGCATGCAGGTCTTTCACGCTTCGGCCTTGCCGGATGAGATGCAAGCACTAACCCACGAGATCACAGTCACGCAGGGCACCGCCAGCCTCGGCTCGCTGACGTTGCATGCCTCAGATACGATTGCCCACCACAAGGATAAGTACGGTCACGACTACGATCCGCCCAACGAGGATTATTCCAAACCATAAGAAGAGGCGCGCGCGAACTTCCTGGCCGGGGTCACATCGAGGACAGGACATGGAGTTTCCGCCGGCTTCTGAAACGCGATGCAGTGCTTCCGCATGCAGTAGTTTGTTAGAGTGACGTCTAGCAGTCCTCGCCTTTGCGACTGTACACCGGTTCAACTGCCGTGGGTGATGCCAGGCAATGGCGCTACGTTTTCTGCCGTCATGAAAGGATCTTGCGATGAAACGTTTACTGCATTCATGCCTTACGCCTTGGTTGATGATCGCGATCGCGGTCTCGTGCGCGGCACAGACCGCAACTTCTGCGGAGTCGAACGCGGACGAAAAAGCTCTGCAGTCGTTTGCCGCCATCCATCCCATCGATGTTCACGTTCACGTCTTCAAGACTGATCCCACGTTTCAAGCGATGCTCGAACGGTTGAACCTGAAGTTGTTGGATATCCTGGTCATGGATGACACCAACGCTGCCCGCAAGCAGCTGACGCAGCAGGTGGATGACGCGCTCGCGCTGGTGCGCTCCAGTCGTCGTCATGTCGCTCTGTGCACTACATTTGACCCGTACAAATTCGACAGTCCCACTTTCGCCGTGGATGCCATCAAGCGACTGGATCATGATTTCGCCGAGGGTGCGGTCGCAGTGAAGATCTGGAAGAACATCGGAATGGAAATCAAGGATCGCAACGGCCGTTACATTCTGGCCGACGATCCCAGGTTCGAGCCCATCTATCGAGACATTGCCCGTCAGGGCAGGACGCTCATGTCGCACCAGGCGGAGCCTGACGTGGCTTGGGGACCGCCAGATCCGTCCGATCCGTCGTGGGCGTATTACCAGGAAAATCCGCAGTGGTATGTCGCCAACAAGCCCGGGTTCCCGTCGAAGCAGATGATCCTCGAGGCTCGCGATCACGTGCTGGCACAAAATCCCAATCTGCGAATGGTGGGAGTGCACCTGGGCAGCATGGAAAGGGATCTCGACAACATCGCCCGGCATCTCGACAAATACCCGAACTTCGCCATTGATACCGCCGCCAGGATGGAATATTTGATGATGGCGCCGCCCGACAAAGTGCGTGCCTTTCTCATCAAGTATCAGGACCGCGTGATCTATGGCACCGATCTCGACCTGAACGCGAATGCGAATATCAGCGAAGCCCTCGAAGAGTGGCAGCACCGGTATGCGCGGGACTGGAAATACCTGGCGACCGACGCGACCTTCACTGACGAAGGCCGTCAGGTGCACGGATTGAATCTTCCCCCGGAAGTTCTCGGCAAAATATTTCGCAGCAACGCGATGCACTGGGTTCCGGGATTATAAGGTTTCCTGAAAACGGGGTTTTGGGTGGCGCAGCGCTTCAGCGCTGCGATTGCCTCTGCCTCTTTTGGGGGCTTTAGCCCCTGCGGCGACGCGAGGTATTCTATCGGCTCATTCCGCGAGAGGCTCGACCAGATAAAGATCTCGTCCGGCCTGCTCCACGATCAGAGTGTCCGGGTCGCCCTCGTAATTCTCGCGGCGAAAAGTTCGCGGGTCCATATAACGCAGATTCACTCGCCGGCAGGTGTCCGCGTCCACCGCCGATGCCAGCGTGATCGAATAGCGCGGCACAATTGTGTCGTCGGCAAGCCGCCGTCCCGCAAAACTGACGTGCGCCAGGTGCGCTGCCACGCAAAGGTTCTGCTGCAACTCCGCCGACTGTGCGACGAGTTCCCGGATTTTCTCCAGCGGGGCATAACCGTATCGCTTGATCAACGCTCCGTGGGTCTCAGAGATCATAGTAAGGTGCGGGGCGTAGATGATCAGCGCGCCGTCCTCTTCGATCACCGGGCCGAGGCGATAGCTGGCTTTGCCGCCAACCCAGAGATCGTCATAGTGCGTGTCGAGTAACGCGACGACTCGCTTATATTTCCGTCCCGCGTATTTGATATGGATGTGGCGGCTTACCTCGGCCGCTTTTCGAACAGCCTGCCGGAAGTCTCCACAAAAAACAGCATGCGTTCGAAGCCGGCCATGGTCGCGGGTTACGACTGAACTGAGCGAAATCACCCGCGCGGGCACGAACTCAGCCGCGGCTTCGAACAGGTGACGAGTGGGTGTCTCGACTCGGCCAATCACCTTCTCGATGGTTGCCAATGCCCCGAGCCAGTGCGTGGCGTGGGTGAGTTCCGGCCCCGCAACGCCGGGAAAGAAATATTTTGCTCCGCCGGAAAAACCTGCAACCTCATGCGGAGCAGTGGTTCCGAAGATCAGAACCGTATCGTAGAGCCCGGGGGCCAGCAGGCGATTGACCGTCAATTCGATTGGTCGGTCGATTAACCCGCCGGTAATCTCACTCACGCGAGCGGCACTCAAGGCGCCGATTGTCACCAGTTTTTCTGGATCGGCCCAATCGTGATCAAAGATCTGGCCGAGTCCGGGAACCTGCGTTGTGCCGGGAGCCCCGATTTTCGTTCGCTTGTCCGCATCGCTCATGGGAGCGTGGGTACCCTGCGCTACCAGAGCATCCAATTTCGCAATCTTGCGATCGGCCAGGATCTGAGCTGCCAGAGGAAACAGAATGTCGGTGTTATCGTCGCGTGTTTTATCCGCCACGATTGCTAAGACCGATGATCGCGGCGAGATGCTGGCCAGAGCTTCCGAAAGAATGTCGCGCAAGTCAGCTGAACTGAGATCGAAATCCGGCTGGCCTTTCCCGGTGATAAAAGCCGCCGGCGCGGATACGATGCTCATTTTCGAAGCTCCGAGCTGAAATTGTCTGATTCTCGGTCGGCGTTGCGCGCAGCTCAGCGTTGAACGCGCGCCGAGCCACCCTGCGCAAAGGACCGTACTTGCTCTAACGTCGCCATGGTCGTGTCACCGGGGAAAGTCGTAAGCAGCGCGCCGTGTGCCCAGCCGAGTTTCATCGCCTGCTCCGGTGACTCTCCTGCGAGAATGCCATAGAAAAATCCGGACGCAAACCCATCGCCGCCGCCGATCCGGTCGTAAACGTCAAGCTGACATTGTGGAGACAGGCAAGTCTGCCCGTTGATCCACGCCACAGCGCCCCAACCGTGACGATTGGAAGAGTGAACCTCACGCAAAGTTGTGGCGATGATCTTGATGTGAGGATGCCGTTCGAGGACTCGATCAATCATTCCCAGGAAGGCGTGCGGGTCGAGTTTTGAAGCCGCTGCCGCCTTCGGACCGGCGATCCCAAGCCCTTTTTGCAGATCCTCTTCATTGCCGACGAGAACGTCGACGTGCTTCAGAATGCGTCCAATCACCTGGCGGGCGCGCTCCTCGCCGCCCGACAGATTCCACAACTTCTCCCGGAAGTTCAGATCGAACGAGACCACAGCGCCGGATTTCCGCGCCGCCTGCATGCCTTCAATGATCACCTCCGGGGTGGTCTCGGAAAGAGCAGCAAAAATTCCTCCACTATGAAACCAGCGCACGCCCGCGCCGAATATGGCGCTCCAGTCAAAGTCGCCTGGTTTCAGCTGCGCCGCCGCTTCATTCGCCCGGTTGTAAAAGACTACGGGCGCACGCACGCCGTGTCCCCGGTCGCTGTAGACGGCAGCGATATTGGGGCCGCTGACGCCATTGTGCACGAAGATTTTGTAGAAAGGCGTCACGCCCATAGCCCGCACCCGCTCCGCGACCAGGTCGCCAATGGGATACTTGACCATTGCCGTAACCACTCCGGTACGCAGGCCGAAGCAGTCGGAGAGATTCGCCGCCACATTGAATTCGCCGCCGCTGACATGGATCTGACACTCATGTGCCTTGCGGAAAGGAATAATGCTGGGGTCGAGCCGATGAACCAGCGCGCCAAGAGACACGAAGTCCAGCGCCGCCGAATCACGAATTGCGAGACCGTAGTCCATTGCCATTTCCTCGAAAATAGGTTCAGCAATCCCACTCTATATAGATTTGGTTGAACAAGTCCACGGGAAATATGGGAAGTGCCGGCGCGCGCAGAGTCCTTAAGAAGAGCAGCTAAGCGCTGGGCTCGGCGATCGCCTTCTTCAATTGGACTGTCGCGTTGCTGATCAGCGGCTTCGCCCAGAAGCCAACGCTCAGCACACAGCCGAAGGTGAGATAGAGAAAGCACAGGCCGGTCCGCAGTCCGAAGTGATCGCCAAGGCGGCCAATGATGACCGGGCCCACGGCGCCGCCCATGATTCCCGTGCTCAGGATTCCCGCGAACGGCCCGTGATGCTCCGACACGGAATTCAGCGCCAGGGAGACGAGCACCGGCCACATGATGGAAGCGAAAAGCCCAACGCACGGGAAAGCATAGAGAGCGACGCGAGAAGGGCCGAATAGTGCGGCCGTCAGGCACAGTAACGCTCCCACAGAAAATCCAATAAGTACTCTGCGGCTGTCAAAGAGCTTCAGCAGGCCCATTCCAATGAAGCAGCCGGCTGTGAGCAGTCCCCAGAACCAGGATACGGCCGCTGCGCCGGTGGTATGCGGGTCATAGCCGTGATAGACGGAGAGAAACTTCGAAATCCAGTTGGCCGTACCCTGTTCGCATGCCACATACGCGAACACGCAAAGGAAGAACGCCCAGACCATCGGCCGGCGCAGCAGGCTGGTGTACATCTCGAGGGACCCGGCAGTCTCGTCGGCCGTATGTTCGACTTTCGGGAACCGCAGAAATCCGAGAAGCACGATCATGAGAGCAGTCAAAACTGCAAAGATCCAGTAGATCGATGCCCAGGGAAGCGCACGAGGAGTGAGCTTCGCGAGGATAGTCAAAAACAGATTTCTCTTGGGAGAGAACTGTCCCAGATTGATGACGAGATAGGAATATAGGTACGGACTCAGAAAAGATGCCGAACCGAAAATCAATTGCGCGAGTGCAGAGTTGAACGCAAAGTGCTCTTCCCCTCCGGCCACGCGCAGTAGCGGATTGATGGCCACCTGCAGCGTCGCCATGCCTGCGCCTATGACGAAAAACGAGCGCACGGCCACGGAGTAGGTAGGGTGGAACGCAAAACTCAGTGCGCCTGCGGTTGCGGCCGTAAAGGCCACGATCATGACCGGTTTCTCCGTGAAGCGTTCGACCCAGAAGCCGGCGGGGACCGACATCACCCCGTACGCGATAAAAAAGGCGAAGTTCAGAAAGGCCGCCGCTGCCAGAGTGACACTGTAGCTGCTGATGATGTCGGGTATGAGCGAGTTCAGAATGTTGGTAACGAGCGACATCACAAAGAACGTGAGAAAAACCAGCCCAACCATGGTTCGGTTTCGTGTCATGCTTTTTCTTCCGCCTTACTCTGTGGTTGTCACTTTGGTAGCCAACTCGAACTTTCCCGGCTCGCGGCCCGCGCGCGCGGCTAGAGCCAGGGTGATCATCTGAACCGGCAAAATCTCGTAAATCGGGCGAACGCTGCTGCTGTGATCTGGCAGCCGGAAGCAGTCGAGCGCTGCCGCTTCTCCCACGAGTTCCGCGCGGCCGCCTTCCTTCTGGATGTCCGCCAGTAGCCGGTGATTGAGATTACGGGTCCGGTCGTCCCCCGAAAACACAACCACGAGAGTCTCGTCGCTCAACATTTCGAGGGGACCATGCCGGAAAGCAGCGCTGCTCATTCCCTCGGCGTGAAAATGATCCGACTCTTTCACGATGAGCGCGCCGGTGCCGACGGCAGCCAGCGACGCACCCCGTCCCACCAGGAACAAATGGCGAACACGATGCAACCGTTCCGCCAGACAGCGCACGTGCTCTTTCCAGCCGGCCAAATAAGCGCCCACGGCGCCGGAAACGTGCTTAAGCTCGCGGCGGCTCTGCCGGACATCCCGTTCGCAAAGAACATCCCCGAGCCACTTCAGCGCCATCAAGGCAGTGACATAGGTTTTACACGAAACCGAAAACTCGCGCCCGGCCTGGGTGCAGAGCGCAGCAGTCGCGTGTTTTCCCAGAGGACTTTCCGGCGTATTGGTTACGGCAATTACGGATGAGCGCTTGCCGTTGACCTCGGCCAGGCGAAGCATTTCCACGCTCTGTCCGGACTGCGACACGGCCACGATGAGCGTTTTGGGATCGAAGAAGCGAGTCTTGTAATGAATAAGCTCCGAGGTCTCCACCATGATAGCCGTGAATCCCTGGCCGATCAGTTGCAGATTCAGCGGGTGGAGAGCGTGGAAGGAAGAACCCATGCCAGTCAAGACAATCCGCTGAAATTTCCTGCGATGGAGCCGCGAGGCCAGGTTCAGTAATTCCTTAGACCGGTCCAGACTCTTGAAGGTATTCTCCAGTGCCTGCGGCTGATCCAGGAGATCTTGTAAGTACTCCCCCTCGATCACCCTGAGATCAACGGCCACACTGGTCTCCTTCGGAGGAGAAGCGGTGATGCCACACTCTCGCTGCGCCAATCAGGTTGGCATCCTCTCCCAAAGACGCCAGCGTCAGCTCGGTTCTTTCGCAGGGAACCAGGCGGCAGCTTTCCGAGACAATCTTTCGGAGGCCCTCGAGAAGAAGGTCGGCGCTCTTCATGATGCTCCCGCCCAGCACGATCGCGTCGGGAGTGAAGATCGTCACCAAATTGGCCAAGCCGAGCCCGAGATAGTAAGTCTCCCGCTCCACTGCCCGTCGAGCAAGTTGATCGCCGGCCCGCGCGAGTTCAAAGATTCGTCTTGCTGTTAGTTCATCGCGCCGCGGATAATCTGCCGGCGCTTCCTTCTTCATCCATTCCGCCATGGCGGGACCGGCTGCCATCGCCTCCCAACACCCCCGAAAGCCGCACACGCAGGGCGGTCCGGAAGGATCAATCAGGTGGTGTCCAACTTCCGGGTGAGAACCGTCAACTCCGCGATAGAGTTTCCCGTCGATAATGAACCCGGTTCCGATCCCCGTCCCCACGGTCACGTACATCAGCCTTTTCTTATTTCTGCCGGCGCCCCAGCCCGCTTCTCCCAGAGCAGCGGCATCGCCGTCGTTTTCCATCGCGGCCTTTACCTGGAAGATTTTGGCCAGATCCTCCACCGGATTCTCGCCCTTCCAGTTGGGGAAAAAGTTAACATCGCCAAACTCGCCTGTGAGCGCAAACAGTGGCCCGGTCGATCCGATGCCGATGCCTGTTACCTCGGTCTTTTCTTCACTCGCAGTTGCCTGGAGCATCTTCCGGATGTTGCCGAGCGCGTGCGCGTAGCCGCCGTCGGCATCCGTCGGGAATTCGCGGCGTGCCCATACCTTGCCGTCATTGTCCACCATGCCAACGGCGATTTTGGTTCCACCAATATCCACCGCTCCGATCAATTTGTTTCCTCTCTTTCGAGTCCTACATGACTAGTACCGTGAGCGCGTCATATGTAACACGCGGTATTCGATGCGCGTGCCGCGTGGCAGAAGTAGCGCCGCCGTCCCGGCGGCTGTCCGGCGGGCGTCCTCGCCCGCCGCGCCGAGGGCGAGACGCCCTCGGGACTGCCGGCAAAGCCTGCCCTGAGCGGAGTCGAAGGGATGCCGGCGCTACGGTCTGCCCCGCGGCAATGATCACGCGGGCACTTACTGGTTACTTCCAGGCGAACACCGCGCCCTCGTAGGCTCCGATATCAACTTTGAAGCTGGAGCCGGCCACATTGATCGCCGAACTTCCCTGCGCTGTGACTCTGGCCACGGAATGAAGCGGCGTCGCAGAAGTAACGGTCACTTTCTGAGGTTCACCGGAGTGATTGGTGACGATAACATATCCGCCAGCTTTGCCGCTCAGGGCCGCGGCCTCCACCGAAGGCTGGTCGCTGTAAAACAGCGGCTTGATGCCCGACCACTCGCGGAACGCCTGGTAGATGCGGTGCGTGCTTTCCGGCTTGTCGAACGCCGCCGGCAGATTCGCCAGATAATTCTCCAGCGGATAAGCGCTCAACAGAGTCTTGCCCGAACCCACAGTATTGGCCACGAGTGCGGGTCTGTTGTCCTGATCCACCGCAATGACCGTGCCGCCCTTGACCTCCAACACGGCTCCCCAGGAACGCGGTGAACCGCCGGGGACGGAGTAGTGAAATGTGTCGCCGACCTTCAGACTGCCGAAGGCAGCGACGACTTTCAGCGTGACCTCGTCTTTGGGATTTGCGTCAACCATTCTGGCTCCGAACAGCGACTCCATCTCTGGAATTGCCGCGTCCGCCGCAACCGACGCGTAGAGCGCTCCGCCTTGCGCCACGTATTGCTTGGCTTTTTCCCAGAAATCAGAATGAACATGCACCAGGAAACTGTCGGTGCTGGTGAGCGGCGACGGCATCAAGGTTAGCGGACGTTTCTGCCAGTCGTCATATTCGCGCGGGAAGTCTGCTTTCACTCCTGCCCGTCTCGCGAGTATAAAAGCGGACAACCAGGAGCCCTGTATCCAGGCATTATCCTCGCTGAAATTCGGCTGCGGTTGTCCTGAGACGTTCGCGCCTTCATCGGTTGAGACGTAAGGAACAATTTCCGGCCCGGTGAGACCAAAATGTGAAAAGTCTCCGTGCGGCTTTGACCACTCGTACGGCACAATGATTCCCGCTTCCGCCGGGGCCGGTTCGATGCCGGTAAGATCAAGCCGGGCGACAACCTTCTCGAATTCTTCAAACATCTGCCCCTGCGGTCGATCTTTCCCCTCCCAAGTCGTCAGCCCGAACTGAGTTTCGTGCGGAGAGCGCAGGTAGGGGACTTTGTGGAACTGCTCCGGCGCTGCATCGGTGTAGCACCAGATCAGAAACCCGTTCGCCCCAGCGCCCAGTCCCGAGTAGAGGCTGGCCCGCAGGAATTTCGCAATCTGCTCCGGTTCGTATTGCGCCGACGACGCCCCGATCTCCTGCACCATCACGGGCCGTCCGGCACTTCCGGACAGAGCCGTCTCGTACGCCGAGCCATAGGTACCGCGCTCCGAGAGCATGGGGTCGGGAAACAGCCTTGGAGAATAAATCGAGTAGGGATGAACGCTGAAAAAATCTGCTTCCTCGCGGACGTTGTCCGGACGGAACGGCCCGCGACCAACATCCTCCATGCTGACACCGACGACGATGGGGTGCAGCGAGTCGTGTCGCCGGATCGACCATGTGAGCAGCCGTGTCCAGTTGATGGCCATTGAGTCCGTCGTGCTGTCAGCGGCGATCCAGAACGGTGGCTCATCCGTGAGATCCCAGCCGAGAATGGCGGTCTCTTTTCCGTAGCGGCGCGCCAATTCCGCCACATGGTCGGTCTCAATTCGGAGCATGTCCGGGTCCGAATGCGGATGCCGGCCCTGACGGTAAGGCACATCCCAGTAGGCTTCGCCGACTTCGCCGCCGATCAGCAAACAGGGATGCAGGTAAATGTGATAGCGGTGCGCGAGGGAAATCAGAAAGTCGAGCGCGCGAAATGCCTCCGGATTGTAATCGCCGGGCCGCGGCTCAATCCACGCCCACACGAAATCCAGGCGAATCGTGTTGAAGCCGAGTTCGTGCATGCGCGCGAAATCCGCTTCGATCGCCTTGGGATCCCATTGCGTAGGCCACTGCATCGCTGCCTTCGCCGGTACCCAGTTTGCGCCCACGGGAATGAACCGGTGGCCGTCCCGGGAAAAATAGTTGCCATCCAGATGAACTGCCGGAAGCTTCGCCTCGTCTGAACTGGCAGGAGCCTGAGCCTGACCTTGCCCCTTCGGCCCCTCCGGTTTAGCCGCCGCAGCGGACAAAGCGCAGCACAGCAGTATGAACATCAGCATGATCGCCGGCACTCGCTCAAGAACAACTCGTGTCTTATCGTTCGTCATTTTCTATAGCTCCGTGTTTATGAAGCAGGTGAACTCAAATCGGCCGGGCTTCATTCTAGAAGCTCAGCTTCAACGATGGTTGCAGTTCACGCGAGGCGTGGACCGTGCTAATCGACCCAGAAAGACCGGGAGCACAGCTTTCTTTTTAACAAGCATATCAACCTCGTATGCATATACGATGTCAAGTGATATTTCGGTAAGAGCTCGTGCCCAGCTGCCTGTATGGCCCAGTAAGATTACTATAAGTGATTGATAAGATGGTATATACGTCTTACGCTAAACGGTCGCAGACCGTCCCTTCAGGAGGCGCAAGCAGAAGCCCTTGCAGTATTGATATACACATTGTATACTATGTTACCAGAGAAGCAGGAGGTTTGGCGTGCCCTCAGCTGCGACTGTCCCCGATCCAGTCACGATAGAGAAGTTGAGTCTCACCATCGATGCTGACAGTTTTGTTCCTTACTACGTGCAGATCGTCGATCAGGTGCGTGAACTCATCAAGAAGAACAAACTGAAACAAGGGCAGACTTTTTGCTCCGAGGGTGAGATTGCCCGCGCGCTCAGGATCAGCAAAATGCCCGTGCGTCAGGCCTTTCAGAAACTGAAATCCGAAGGCCTGTTGCTGGTCGCCAAGGGCAAGCGGCCGGTCGTCGGTTCCGGACGCGCGCCTTGGAACTTCCAACAACTGCGCGGCTTCAGTGAGGAAATGAGGCGTCGCGGATTGATTCCGTCCGCCCGCTTGTTGAGTATGAGTCTGGAGGACCCTGATCCCGAAGTAGCGCAGGCTCTGAAACTCACGCCTGGCGAACGGGTTTACCGGGCGCGGCGTCTCCGCTCCGTGAATGGCGAACCGGTCGCGATCGTTACCAGCTATCTTCCGGCGCGGATCTTTGCCGGGATCGACAAGCAGGATCTGGAAAAGCAATCTCTCTATTCCATCTTCGAGCACAGCTACAAACGCCGGTTACAGTGGGCCGAGGAGGTGATCGGAGCCGTGAGTGCCGGATCCGAGGAAGCCGAGGTTCTGCAAACTTCTGCCGGCAGCCCCTTGCTCTTCATCCGGGAAACGACTTATGACTCGCAAAATGTCGCCATCGAGTACAGTCTCTCGTTGTTGCGCGGAGATCGCCATACCGCGTCCGTGATCTCAGTGCGCAAGAACTGACCTGCGGAAATACCAAGTTCCCGGCGGCGTCCAGAACATGTTTCTTGGCCCTGAGGGCGAAATGCCCTACGAGAGGATCATTCATTCGGCCAGATCTAGAGAACATCCGCCGCCCACAGTGCCGCTCCGCCCGCGATTCCTGCCTCCGCTCCGTAGTGTGCCATCAACAGCGGAACTTCCGCGACCCGTGGATTCTGGCACCAATTGGAAAGCCGGCTCTTGATTTCATCGAAGAACGGCCTGAGCATGGCAGCCACGCCGCCGCCCATCACGATAACGTCGGGGTCCAGCAGGTCCACAATGTTGCCCAGCCAGATCGTCAGCAACTCGACCGTCTCCACGAGGATCTCTTTCGCCAACGGATCGCCGGCGGCGTAGGCCTGCCCGACCATCTCGCTGGTGACGGCGGCAACGTCTCCTTTGGCCAAGTCGAGAATGGTGGAATGCCGGGACGATTCGCTGCCGAGCTTGCTGCGCGCCCGCGCCCCAATCGCCGGCCCCGCAGCCAGTGCCTCGATGCAGCCGCGCTTGCCGCAGCCGCACACCGGGCCCCGATAGTCAATGGTTGTGTGCCCACCTTCTCCCGCCGCGCCGGTTCGGCCGTAATAGATGTGGCCGTCGAGCACAATGCCGGTTCCAATGCCAGTGCCGATGCAGGTATAGAAAACATAGCGATAGCCGCGCGCCGCGCCCCACAGCGCTTCTGCCAGCGCTGCCGCGTTGGCATCGTTGTCGAGTCTCACCGGCACGCGGTACTTCGCCTCAATCTTCTCCGCCAAAGGGAAGTTCCTCCAGCAGGGAAGATTGGCAGGATTGACCACCACACCGGCACGAGGATCCAGCGGCCCGGGCGAACAGATCCCGATGCTGGCAAATCCTCCCCGCGCCCCCTCTGACGAGGACAGGAAATCGATTGCATTCGTAACCGCCTGCAGAGCGGCCTCTGCCGTGCCGTTCGCCAGCATGGGCTGACGCGCCTGACTGAGGATGTGGCCCCCGGAGTCCACCAGTCCAACCGCGACCTTAGTGCCGCCGATGTCAACGCCAAGGATCAAGCCTTTCGGGTTTGATTGCTGAGCCATTGATGGCTGAGTCATGGTTGTGCCGCCGCTGCCGGCTGGGGCATTGAAGAATACTTTATTTTGATGGTCTTGATCTCATACGGTTTCGTGTGCACCTCGACAGCGCCACCTTGCACAGGAATGCTGGCGATCGGCCTTTCCATTAGATCGGTCTCTGAGGCCGCGATTGCTGCCGGGGGAAACTGCAACTTGACCTCGCCCTCTTTGCCCGCCCATTCGTAATACCGCAGAACCAGCGAGTCGTCATCCTCGGACTTTTTCAACGCGGTTACGATCACATTGTCGGATTGCGTCTGCACAAACGAGTACTCGGCCGCCAGAGATCCCTGGTGGTTTTCCACCGGCAGAGAAATCAACTTGTAGTTCAGTTCATATCCGCGCCGGATGGTGAGCGCGTCTTTCCAGCCTCCGCCATGCGGATACAGCGAGTAGGTGAACTCGTGATGACCTTCGTCGGCGTGCGGATCAGGCCACTCCGGCGAACGCAGGAGCGACAGGCGAAGCACATTTCCTTTCGCGTCGTATCCGTACTTCGAATCGTTCAGCAGGCTGAGCCCATGCCTGGCGTCTGAAATGTCGGCCCAGCGTTGTGCCGGAACCTCAAACTGAGCCTTTTCCGCGGGCGTGTTGCGGGTGGTGGGACGCTCGATGGAACCATAGGGGATTTCATAGGCCGCTTTATCGCTATGCGCGCTTACCGGAAATGCCACTTTAAGCAGGATGTGCTTCTCATGCCATTCCACTTGCGTCTTCACATCAACCCTTGGCACACCTGCATACAAGATGACATCACGCACAAAGTTAGAATTCTGAAAATGATTCTTGATCTCGATGACGGCCCGCAGCGGCCCGCTCTCGATCATCTTTACTTCATCCGCCTTGTCCAGATCCCAGTGTTGATTTTCAAAGCCGGCGTCAATGTTCCAGGCGTCATATTCCTTGGGCCTGTCCACAAACGTCTGCAGCAGATTGCCGCAGGTCGAATTCTTCGGTCCGCCGGTATCCGTTTCTGCCGGCGCGAGCGATTCCGTGCCGCTCCGCTTGTCGAACAAGCTGGTCATACAGCCGGTTTGCGGATCAATCTTCACGCGGATGAATTCGTTCTCCAGCGTATCCGGAGAAGCCTTCAGCGTCGTGTGAGACCTTTCTTCCACCTTCCTGATGGGGCGCACAAAGTACGTCTGATATCCCATTGCGGGGACGTTCGCGAGCAAGAGAAAACGAAACCTGTGGGTATCCGAATCCTCCGAAAGCGTTTGGAACTGAGCCGGCTTTCCTGCGGAATCGACGACTTCAATTGCCGCGGCCGGAGCCGGAAGTTGCGCCTCGATCTCGGTGACTTCAGTGCGCGGCCAGGCCAGCGAATTGAAAATCATCACCGGCACGCCCTCGCCCTGCGTGTTGGCGTGCGCCGCTATTTCGCGGATGGATCCCATGGTGACCGCGTGCGCGACCCGGTCCACGTTCTCCAGATTGCGCTTCGCGTCCAGATAGTTCACCGCGATCCCCGATCCCGGCATGATGTCGTGGAAGTGATCAAAGAGCAGATTCTTCCAGGTCTGCTCCATTTCGTCCTGCGGATAACGCCGCCCGTACAGCGACGCCAGCGCCGCGAACTTTTCGGCGTTCAGCACATTTTCTTCGGCGCGCCGGATTCTACGCTTGGTCTCGGCCTGCGTCGTGAAAACACCGCGGTGATACGCGAAGTATAGCTCGCCGTCCCACGTGGGAACCTGCATGCTGGGGAGCTTCTTCTCCATGTCGCTGAAGAAATCGCGAGCGAAACTGAACTGCACCTTGGGAAACACGGTATCTGGGGCCCGAAGTTGCTCGGCATGATCCAGCATGACGCGCGTCGGTCCGCCGCCGTGATCGCCAACGCCATACAAGTGCATCATCTCCGGGCTGTCGGTGAGTTTCGGGCCGTAAATCGAGGGCATCCAGATGGAGAGGTCTGTGCCCAGCGGTTCGGCGTCGATGCCTCCGGCGTAGTCATGCGGGAAATACGTGAGCAGGCGGCTGCCGTCGGGCGCCTGCCACCAGAACAGCTTGTAGGGAAACACCGTGAATTCGTGCGCCCAGAGCAGCTTTTGGGTCACGAAATAATCCATGCCTGACTTCTTGTAGATCTGCGGAAGCTGGTAGTTGTATCCGAACGAGTCCGGATTCCACCCGATCTTCACCTCCACGCCGAAATTCTTCTGGAAGTATCTTTTACCCACCAGAATCTGCCGCACCAGCGATTCGCCGTCGGGCATGTTCAGGTCCGGCTCGACCCACATCCCGCCAATGACTTCCCACCGGCCTTCTTTGACTCGCTGTTCGATCTGGTGAAAAAGGTCAGGATACTTTTCCTGCATCCATTCGTAGGTGCGGGCCGACGACATGGTGAACTTGAAATCCGGATACTCGCGCATCAGATCGAGCACGCTCTGAAAGGTATTGCGCACGACCTCAACCGTCTCGGTCCACGGCCAGAGCCACGCCATATCAATGTGCGAATTGCCCACCACGCGAATCGTGAACTGCTGCAGCCAGGGTTTGAGCACTTCGAGCTTCGTGTGCGCGGCCTTGAGCGAAGCGTCGAA
>Ga0209039_10000533_pt1 | contig 36789 bp, 25 predicted proteins | sample BogFormECP12_OM1_FD_188238 | JGI IMG/M metagenome (GOLD analysis project Ga0209039, IMG submission 188238) | Bog forest soil microbial communities from Calvert Island, British Columbia, Canada - ECP12_OM1 (SPAdes) (version 2) | ecosystem: Environmental > Aquatic > Freshwater > Wetlands > Bog ...
TCGCCACGGCCAATTCGTCTTGGGGATTGACCGTGGGTTCGTCATAGAGTATTCTTGTAGCACCTAAAAAGGTGCTGTTATAGGAGCAGGCCCATGCTTGACATTACCAGGGACATCCAGTCGCTGACGACCTTCCGCCGCCGGTCCGGCGATTTCATGAAGCAGCTAAGAAAAAACAAGCGCCCCGTGGTGCTCACCGTGAAGGGGAAGGCGGCGGCCATCGTCCAGGACGCCGAAGCCTATCAGCGATTGCTCGATATCGCCGCCCGGGCCGATGCAGAGGAAGGCATCCGTCAGGGCCTGGAGGATGCGAGAAAGGGAAAAGTCCGGCCGGCCAGGGAATTTTTCGACGAGTTCGAGGACCGGCATGGCATATCTCGTTAACATCACTCCCCGCGCCGAGCGCGACCTTGCCGACCTGTATGAGGTCATCCATGCTGAGCATTCCGACGCAGCCCTGAAATGGTACCGGGGGCTCAAAGAAGCCATCCTGAGCCTGGAAGATCATCCGAACCGGCACCCCGTTATACGCAAGAGTGATAAGCTGCGGCACCTGCTCTATGGTCACAAACCTCACATCTATCGTGTAATCTACCGCGTCCTGGAGAACCAGAAGCATGTTGAAGTGCTCCACATCCGCCACGGTGCAAGGAGGAAGCTCAAGTCGTCCGATCTCGCCTAGACCTTACAACCTACGACTTGCCGCCACCGAACAGAAGTAAGCCACTCAATTCGTCTTGGGAATTGACCATGCGTTCGTCATATAGGAGACTGGAACCATGCCGATGAAGAGTCCACCCCACGCCGGCGGCTTTGTGCTGCGCCAGTGTATTGAGCCCTCAAATGAAGATACTCGTTTGTCTGGCAGTCAGCCCATACGAGGCAGCAAGTTTCATCCGCCGATTCCTCCGCCATCCGCAGTTTCAGACCCAGGCGAACGAAGGTGTGAAAAAATAATATCTCAACCACAGAGGCACTGAGACGCAGAGAAAAAGGCCTTTTGATTTTATCACTCTGCGCCTCTGTGTCTCTGTGGTGAGAAGGTTCTTGGGGATTTTTTCACACCTTCAACCGGTTGGGTAAGGTCATTCGGGCCGGCCACACGGGAATTACTTTGCGGAATCTCATTGGTACCTCGCGCGCCTCGCGTGGACGGAGAAGAATTGAGATTCTACTCCAAACGTGGGGAATTGCTACCTTCACCGCAGTGGCGCGGAGAGGCTGAGAAAAAGAGGTGTCAGGCGCCGGGTGCCAGTAGAACCCCTACACCTGACGTCTGATACTTGACGCCTAATCTGCCCTTCTGCGTCTCTGCGTGTCTGCGTTGAGAAAGCATTTCGCCGCCATAAGGAAAGCAAAACAATCCGCGATCGAGACAATTTGTCTCTTGACACACTGTAGGCTAGGGTGTACACTAGAATGGTAGTTAGGCGTGAGGCGCCGAGATAGCGTGTGTTTAGACCTGTGGAATCACGAAAAAATGCCTCAAACTCACGCCAGGCCAATAAATTCTCAAAACTCTTGCCTCGCACCTCGCCGGGTTGGTACGATTTGCGGATGGAGGCGGAAGGGCCGGAGGCTCTGCGCCCCAGGAGGCTTCTTCGTGCCAGAACCCATGGTGACAATGAAATACGGTGTGGCGCTCGTGGTATGCCTTTTGGTTGCGATCTTGGTAAGTGCAAAGAAGGGACCTAAGTCTCCGCCGCCGGCGCCCCCCAATACCAAATCGGGCTATGATGTGTCGCGCGACCCTGCCAAAGATCTTCAGGATGCCATTGCCGAAGCTACCCGTACGAATCGGCGGATTCTGATGGAGGTCGGAGGCGACTGGTCCATCTATTGCAATATGATGGACGCTACATTTCAGGGCCATCCCCAACTTAAAAAGGTGCTCGACACCCATTACGTGATGGTGAAAGTCAACTACAGCAGGGAAAACCCCAACGAAGCATTCCTCTCGCATTATCCCGGCATCCCCGATTACCCTCATTTTTTTGTTCTGGATTCCAAGGGCACTTTGCTGCATTCACAACCCACCCATGGCTTTGAACACGGGAAGACTTACAATACCGGAAAAATCGATGCGTTTTTGAAGAAGTGGGCGCAACCGCCCCGGCATTGGCTTAATAAGATGAGTTAGAGCCAATTCTTCAATTCGCCGCTGGCATTTGACGAGGGCATCGACTGGGAGGCGCTTCAAAGCCCAAGCTGCGGCGCGGAAGTTCATCGGGAAAACTTACGACTTGCACATGAAATCGGGGCCGGGCCGCGGGATCACGATTTCACCGGCCCATCAGGAAAGAAAACCAACTGCGCTTTCCCCCGTCGCCACGGCCCTCGGACCAATCCGGTTGGGGAGGCAAAGGGAGCCCGTTGATGACGGCTTCCGGATTCTTCTGCAAAAGCAGGTCGGCGACTTCCGCGCCTTTCGCTTTTGCCACCTTGCGGTAACAACCGGAGAGAAGCGGGGGTCGCCTCTTGACGTCGTGGGCATCGCTGGCAAAGAAGTGGACCAAGCCGGCGTCGAGCCACCGCTCAGAAAACTTGCGCGCATGGGAGCCGAACCCACCCGTGTACGATTGCGCCGTGATTTGCACCAAGCATCCAATCGAAACCCATTCCGCAAGCAGATCCGGTTTACGCTGGAGGAGGGGGTTCCGTTCCGGGTGTGTAATGATCGGCTTGAGCCCGGCGACCTGGATGTCGTAATACACGCGGCCGAGGTGGTCAGGAATAAACTGGTCCGGGAGTTCCACCAACAGGTAAGAAGTTTGATTGATGGTGAAATCTTTGGAATTCTGCGCGCAGATTTGGATGTTGTCGTAGGAAAGATGAAAGTCGCAGCCCAGCAGGAGTTTGGGTCTCTCGCCAACTTTTTCTTGGAGCTCGGCACGCAGCTGCCGGTTGAGGTCAGGGTCGAATTTGTAGCTGTAATTGCTGTGCGGCGTCGCCACCAAATGCGTTATACCATCCTCTGCCGCGATTCGGCACATCGCGACTGCCACCTCAAAGGACCTGGCGCCATCGTCTACACCAGGTAAAGGATGGGAGTGAATATCAATCATATCGGGGCCCGGGAAATGGGCGTAAACAACCAGGCGTTCCCGCCCGTAACGGCCAGGAAACTTCACTGCACAACAGTCCAATAATCGAGGTCCCCGGTGCCCGAGGCGGCATCTTACCCCGGAATCGGTCAACCCTAGGATGTCAGCATAGCACGCCAGCGCACGCGGTCGTCAACAAGTTTGGTTAATAGGGACACAACTTTATAGTACATGCAGGCCGGGCGCGCCTCGCGGAATTCTGTATTTGGGATTTCAAATATAGAAGAAATTGATAGTTCCTCGATCTAGCTTGTGTCTCCCGCATGGGACTCCGCCCCTGAGAGTTGCTGAATCTTAACAACTTAGCATCGTTACAAGCGGGAGGAAAATTGAGAAATTGATTGGAATCCCGCTTGCTCTACTCAGTCAGCGAGCCGACGTCGGACAAACCTAGAGGGTAGCCAGCGACGGCTCGGAGTTTAGACCCAAGACCCGACGCTTGGAGGGGGAGAGAGCTTCCCCCTCACTTTTATTTTAGGCCTCCTTCAACGCTTAGTCGAACCATAGCCATCCAGCCAGATCATCCTGACCGCATCATCGAGGTCTTGTGTACCTACTTGCCTCTTTGTCTGCCTCGGTGGATTCGAGGACCAAAGGGCAGCACACGCAACTCAAATCAAAGTCGGAATAGGGGTATTAAGTCCGCATCAGCCTGCCCTCTGTTTGTATAGTCTTGGGGTGCACTCTGTAGTAAAACGAAACAACTCGAAAGAAGTCAAAGAACTCCTTGACAGCCTACCGCACATCGCATACAAAGCAAAAGGGCGGAAGCTCCTGATTTCCTCGCAGGTTCTAGGGCTTCGAGAAGTTGTGGGTAGACTCCGTGCTTGCCCACCATTCGTACCCCTGCGGCGCCAAGAATGAGCGTTTCTCCTCGGAAGGATGGAATCATGTCACTCGCCTGCCTGAAAGCGTTCAACCCCGGGCGCGGGCTAATGCCCATTTTGACTCTGTTGGATTAATTTTCATGGCTGACCAGGTTGGCGACGCAACACTCGAAGCGCTCGGATATAAACCGGAATTCAAGCGCGTGCTGTCCCTGCGCGACCTCATTCTCTACGGGTTAGTCATCCTCACGCCCACGGCACCGTATCCTGTCTACGGGATCGTCCAGAAAATCTCCCACGGTCATGCCGCGCTGGCTTACCTGGTGGCCATGGTGGCGATGCTGTTCACGGCGGCGAGCTACGGGAAAATGGCGGGAGCCTTTCCCGCCGCGGGTTCCACCTACACCTACGCGCAGCGCTCCCTGAATGATCATGTGGGATTCCTGGCCGGCTGGGCGATGATTCTCGATTATTTTCTGATTCCCCTCCTCAGTGTGGTTTACGCGGGCCTCACCGCAGCCCGGTTGCTCCCGATGGTGCCCTATGCAGTATGGGCCGTGCTTTTCACGGTTCTCATCACCGTCGTGAACGTTCGCGGCATCCAGATGACCGCGCGAGCCAGCCGCCTGATGATGGTGATCATGACGTTCTCGGCGGTGTTGTTTGTCGTCCTGGCGGCATTTTATGTTGTCCATCAACACGGCTGGGGAGGCTTGCTCGTGGGGACCGCCATTTTCAACCGTGGTACGTTCGTCCTGCGCCCCTTGATGCTCGGCGCCGGCGTTGCGGCGCTTTCCTATATCGGCTTTGATGCCGTTTCGACCTTGGCGGAGGACACGCAGAACCCGGAGCGGAACATCGCCATCGCCACGGTAGCGGTTTGCCTCATCCAAACGGTTTTCTGCTTCGCCACGGTTTATCTGGCGGCGCTGGTCTGGCCGAACTACAATTCCTTTCCCCAGGATGAGACTGCCATTCTCGATATCAGCAGGCTCCTGGGTGGCGCCGCGATGTTCGGCTTCATCACCTTCGTACTACTGGTCGCAGGCCTGGCCAGCGCGCTGACCGGCCAAGCCGGCGCTTCGCGTTTGCTTTTTGGCATGGGTCGCGATGGTGTGATTTCGCGCTCCATCTTTGCTTACGTCAGCCCGCGCTACTCCACTCCCACGCGCGCCATTTACTTGATGGCCACGGTAACGTTGGTGGGATCACTCGTGATGCGCTTCGAACTCGCCGTGGAACTGCTGAACTTCGGAGCTTTTGTGGGATTCATCCTGGTCAATCTCAGCGTCATTCGACATTATTATTTCCGCCGGCAGTTGCGGGCAGGCCTGGCCCTCTTCACGAATCTAATTTTCCCCATGCTGGGTACTATTACCTGCGTTTACCTCTGGATCAACCTCTCCACGAAGGCGAAGATTGTGGGGTTCATTTGGCTGGGACTGGGCATAATTTATCTCGCTGTCCTCACCCGGGGATTTAGCAATCCTCCCCGCGCCATGAAAATCTGAAAGGGAGAAGTTCCGCCTATGCCGCTCGATTCAACTCTCGAAAAAAAGCTTGGCTCCTTTGTCGAAGAGCACCGCGACCGCTTGGTTGAGATCATTCGCGACCTGGTGCGCATTCCTTCCGAGAATACTCCGCCCATCGGAAGTGAAGAAGCCTGCCAGCAGTACGTGGCGGAGTTCCTGCGCCAACAGGACATGCCCCCAACTCTCTATGAACTCAGCGAGGTTCGCGGCTTGCGGGAGCATCCGTTGTATGAATCGGGGCGCAGCTATGAGCACCGGCCCAATGTGGGAGCGCGGAAGAAGGGGCGTGGCGGCGGGCGCTCACTGGTACTGTCAGGGCACATTGACACGGTGCCGCGCGGGACGCAGCCCTGGACCCGCGATCCCTTTGGCGGCGAGATCGATGGCAACCGCCTTTACGGGCGCGGCTCAAATGACATGAAAGGTGGCGTCGGCACGAACCTCTTCCTTGTCGAGTCCCTGCGTGCCTTGGGAATCGAACTGCGCGGCGACTTGGTCTTTGAGACCGTCGTCGACGAGGAGTTTGGCGGTGTCAACGGTACGCTGGCGGGACGGCTGAAGGGCTTCAATGGGGATGCGGCGGTTATCTCCGAGCCCTCCTTCCTGCGTATTTGCCCCGCTCAACGGGGTGGACGGACGGTACACATCAAACTGAGCGCCGCGGGAGGGGTCCTTACGGAAGGCAAATTTCCGGCCGGCGTCATCGATCAGTTGCGGCATCTCCTGGTCAAAGTCCAGGAATTCGCCGAGCAGCGCCGCGCCAAGGCGGTTGTCCACGAACTTTACGCTGACTCCTCTGACCCCGTGCCGGTTTCAATCACCAAGGTCTTTACCGGCCCGTGGGGTACGAAGGAGCCTATTACTGTTCCGGAGACCTGTCAGGTTGAAATGTACTGGCAATTGATGCCAGGCGAAAAGCAGGACGAGGTCGAACGCGAATTCCACAAGTGGTTCGATGCGATGGTGGCCTCCGCACCGCAACTATTTCCCTCCCGGCCGGATGTGGAATTCCCCATTCGTTGGATGCCGGGTTCCTCCATTCTCAAAACTGAGCCGCTGGTGCGCGAACTCGCGGCCTGTGCCACCAGGGTTTTGGGAGCCGAACCCCTTATTCAGGGGATTGAGGGCCCGTGCGACATGTACGTTTTTCATCAGGCCTTCGGAATTCCCGCGGTTTTGTGGGGAGCCCGTGGCGGCAATACTCACGGGGCGGACGAATACCTGGAAATTGATTCTGTGGTGCGAGCGGCCCACACCCTGTTGATGTTCGCCTGTGATTGGTGCGGCGTGTGAGGCGGGCCGGATGCCTATGTGCGAAGCAGCTTGGACTGCGGCGGTCTGGCGCCGCCTGGGCCTTCCACTTCGGCGTTAACGCAAGGCGAGTTGAGCCATGGTTTTAGTCACAGAGATTATTCCAAGGCGGCGTCGAGCCGCCGCAGTCCAAGGTGCTTCGCACAGCTATTTTCATGAGCGTAGGGGCAGCCTGCGAACTGCCCCTACTTTACGTCATCCCTATCCGTGGGTTTCATCCGTTAGGTGACGGACTAACGGCATTGTTCCCCTGCGGGGAACTTGGAACAGGATCAATCTATGCGCCGATTTCATTGGCAAATCTTCCTTCTTCTTCTACTGCTTCTACCGGGATACTGCCGGGCCGCAGCCAGCCTGGAGGCGCTGCCCGAATTTCTCCGGCCCGACCCTTTCGGGGGAATCGTAACGCCCGATCAAGGCGGAGCCCGGCTGCGTTCCAGTTTGTACGATGCGCGCCATCGCGTGGTGCTCAAGGGTTGGCGGGACGGGTACGTTTCCTTCCAATTGGTCGTCAATTCGCCTGCGCCGGCGGCGTACTCGCTGGAGGTCTCCCTCGCCGATCCGGCCCACAAGATTCAAACCGACCTGTTCCGCGAATGGTCCCACTTCGCCGATGCCGACAAGCACTACTACCCCGACGCACTGGTTCCCGTTCACGGGCCCTATAGTTCTCGTCTGCCGGAGCCGGATAATAAAATTGCCCAACAGACCGCCCAGGCATTTTGGGTCGATGTCTATGTACCGCCCGAAGCGCAACCCGGAATTGTTTCCGGCAAGGCCCGGCTGAAGTGTGGTGCAAGCACGATCGCGGTTCCGCTTCAGCTCACCGTCCTCAATCGTGCCATCCCCGCTGAGGACGTGGTGACGATCGATCATAATTCCTATGGAAGTTCTTTCCTCGCTGAGCAATATGGATCGGCTTACCACCGCTATTCCGGCAATTGGTTTGAGAGCGACCAGTTCTTCCGGCTGATCCACGCCTATCACCGGATCTATTACGAGCACCGTGGAATAATGCATCAACTCGGCTATGGGCACGCTGGGAAAGTGAGCACAGAGTTCGTCCCGGTTCTGTGGGGTACAGGCCGTGCCAGACATATTGTCGATTGGACCCTGTTCGACCGACATTATGGACCTCTTCTTGACGGCACGGCGTTTGCCTCCAGCCGCCGCGGTCCCCGGCCGATTCCGTTCGTCTACCTGCCGATCAATCCCGAGTGGCCCGCATCCTATGAATTCTGGGGCGAGCCCGGCTATGAAGCGGAGTTTGTGAACGTGCTCTCCGAGATGCAGCGCCACTTCCGCGAAAAGGGCTGGACGCACACCGATTTTGAGGTCTTCTTCAACCACAAAAAGCGCTACATGGGATTTCCCTGGGATGGCGACGAGGTGCGGTTTCCCAAGGACCTCAACTACTTCCTCGAGTATGGGCGCTTGATGAAGAAAGCTTTGCCCCAGGACAGCCCCGTACACTTCGTCATGCGCGCCGACGTGAGTTGGGACATGGAGCAGCAGTTCAAGGTCCTGAAAGGCGTCGTGACCTTATGGTGTTCGAGCGGGGGGATTCTGAGCTTCTACCGGGATGCGCCCCAGGCCCTCCGCGACCGGGGCGATGTGGTGTGGTACTACGGTGGGCCGCCGACCGTCACTGAGAATGCCGCCGCCATTACTGAACGCCCCCTGCGCGCCTGGCTGTGGGGAGTAAATGGCTATGTTCACTGGCTGACAATTGCTCCGGGAGACGACCCCTGGTTTCACTTCGATGGTGGAGGCACGGTGCTGGTGTATTCGGGGGAGCGCTTCGGCCTCACGGAGCCAATCCCCAGCATTCGGCTGAAGATTCAACGCAATTGCCTCCAGGATATCGCCGTTCTGGACAGCTTCAAAAACCAGCAGCCGCTCGATTCCCTGCGGAGCGAGGCGGCGCACCGTTTCAACAATTCCACCCTGGATGATTGGTGGAATCCGCGCCCACCACTGGCGGATATACCTTCCGACCAGTGGCAGGGTAGCTCCATTGACGCGGCGATGGAGCACACGAACAAGTCGCTGGCGCATCCCGGCGTCTCGGCATGGTACAACGTTCACGAGTATGCGCTTCAGCTCGCAGGGGGGACGAAATGAAAACGGTCTATCTTGTATCACTCTTCTTGGCGCTGGCAACCTTGGCGCCGTCGCAGGATAACCCTGCTACGACTTCAACGATGCGGCAGGAGATGGAGAGCGTCGCGCGCGTCGGCAGCGTCATGGTGGATGGCGACGTTTGCCAGAGAATCGTTACCCCTCTGGCGAAAGAATACATGTTCAAGGTTGATCCTCACGACCAGTGGCTGGCGGGCGACAACTATGACGTGGATGATGTGTCGTTCAACATCACCAAGAAGACCTTGATCCGCCTCTCGCACCTTGCGTCCTTTCCCTCCGACGTCAACCTGTGGATGCCGATTGACGGACACCCGGGAAAAATCCAGATGGTGATTCGCAACAAGAACGAAATGAGCCAATTCTGGCGCTGGGGAGATCTGTACCAGGACATGGTGCCGCAAATGGAGACGGTGCTTAAGACCGGCCAGCGGGTGACGGTGATGGATCGGCCGGGTTGGATATCGGTTTTGGCTCCGGTTTATAACAGCCTGGGCGATGTCGTGGGAGTGATCGAAGCCGTCAGCCGCGCGAAGATCGACGCGCACGAGAATGTGAAGTGAAGGGGTGGGAATTCCTCGACAAACCTCGAGTATTGGCCGTATACTTGCTAAGTTAGAGCTGCAAAGTTTCTCTCGTTCTGTTAGAAGGGAAAGTATTATGGCACGCCCAATTGAAGCAACTCCCGTATTGAAAGGCAAGGACGCCAAGGCCTTTCTTGAGCAAACAAAAATCACCAAACCCATCTCCTCCGAGCGTAAGCTTTGGATGGCAAAACTCGTCGCAGAAGGTAAAGCTGCGGAAAAGTAAGTTCCTTCCTTAGGGTATATGTCCGTTTCGCTAGTCAACCTGCAAATAGTGTCCTTTGATCCCAAGGCACATAATGTTAGCGGTTTTGATTGCGGGGATTCCGACCTCAACGACTTCCTGAAGAATGATGCTGCCCGATACCAGGATCATCACCTCTCCCGCACCCGGCTGGCGTTTCTGGACGGCATTATTGTTGGCTATATTACATGTCTGGCCGATGCCATCATCCTGAAGAGTGGCGAGAAGAGGCAGCTTTTTGATTTTCACCAATCCGTCTATTCATTTGCCGCCCTCAAAATTGGAAGGATCGGGGTTCAGAAAGAGTCACAGGGAGACCACATCGGAACCCAACTTCTAAAATATGCCATCAGCTTAGCCATCCGAATAAATCAAGAGCTGCATGTCGGCTGTAGGTTCATAACGCTTGACGCATATCCGAAATCTATCGGATGGTACAAGAAGCACGGATTCGTATTTAACAAGCAATACACCACCCCTGAAAAGACGCATCCGAGCATGAGATACGATATTCTGAAGAGTCCCACGATATCTTGAAGGGGTGTAGCAGACCTGTTTCTCAGGTCCGCGGCTCGTCCCCGATGGGCAAGGAAAAGCCGCGGACCTACAAAACAGGTCCGCGCTACAATTGCTTCAGGCTTGCCATCATCGACGAAAATGATTTTCATAACATTCGCGAGACGGAAAGAGGGGCCATGTTGACTCAAGCACAGGGACGTGAATTCAATTCCGGCAAGTTTGCGGGCGTTTTGCCATTTCGAGAGGTCCGGCGGATGGGTGTCATGTTGTTCTTGACGCTGGCGGCAGCCAGCGCCGCTTTCGGAGCAAACCCCCAGCCCGTCAAATTCACGCATGGCACGCGGGTGTGGCCCACCTACACTTACAGCCGCGAAGAAACCGACGCGCCCCTTTTCAAAGCGGTCGAAAACGGGGGAATATATCCCTACACCGCATTCGACTGGGAATCGCGCTCGGAAAAACCCTCGCCCGTTACCTATGACTCGCTGGTTTTGGAAAACGAGTATCTGCGCGTGGAGTTTCTCCCCGAGTTGGGCGGACGCATCTGGTCGGCGTACGACAAGGTTGCGAAGCGCGAGCTTTTTTATCACCCCACCGTGACCAAACCCGGCCGCTACAATAACCGCAACGCCTGGCCGGTGGGCAATCTCGAACTTTACGGTCCCTACGACAGTCACATGATCACGTGGCCCGGGGAGCCGTGGCCCTGGGCGCTAGTGCACCACCCGGACGGCAGCGAGACAGTGATCCTGACTCACATCGATCACTTTTTCCGCGACAAGATGAGTTTGGAAGTCACCCTGCGCCCCGGGAAAGCCTACCTGGAAACCACCGTCCATCTCTACAACCGGAACCTGCTTCCCAATCGATATTTGATTTGGACCAACGCCGGCGTGAAAGCCTATGAGGACAGCCGGTTCATTTACCCCATGACCAAAACCATTGGCCACGTAAGTTCGGCCATCCGCGAATGGCCCATTATCGATAGCGTTGACCTGAGCTGGAACAAGAACAACAAGAACATGCTGGGCGTCTTTGGCCTCGATATCGACGACAACTTCATGTCGATTTACGATTCCGGGAACGATTTTGGGACCGTCTGCTACACCAATCGACTGCTGGCGCGCGGGGAGAAAACCTGGACCTTTGGGTCGGGCCTCACCGCCTATCGTCAGGCCGAAGCCTACACCGACCACGACGGAATTTACATGGAAACCCAGAGTGGGCGCTTCATCTGGGATGGCGATTATGAATTCATCGATCCGGGGAAGAGTGATGGATGGACCGAGTATTGGTTTGGAGCCAACAAACTCGGCGGATTAACCACGGCAACGAAGGACGTGGCCATTAACTTTGAAATTCCTGCGCAACGCCCGGGCGCCGCCAAACTCGCCGTGTCGCCGACGGGAGCTTGGCCGGGAGCGATCCATGAACTTTACGCGGGCGATGAGAAGGTGTGGAGCCAAACTGCGGACCTGATTTATGGCCAGGCTTTTCACGCCGAATTCGAGCTGGGGGAAAGCACCGTCGGCAAGATTTTGGAGCTGAAAATTCTGTCCCACGACAAGACCGTTCTCTTGGATCACAAGTTCTACCCGAATGGCGAGCGGCCCGAGGCGTCATACGCCAGCGATTCGATCCCCCGGAAGTGGGGACCCTTGGAAAGCCTGAACGTCGAGGAAGCTTATCAAAAAGGTTTAGGCAACGAGAAGTTTGGCCAAATCGACGATGCTGAACGCGCTTACAACGCGGCGCTCGCCAAGGATCCCCTCTTTTCGCTGGCGCACCTGCGCTTGGGCTTGTTGGCGCTCGATCGTTTCCAGGTGGAAGAGGCCATTGAACACTTTGAAAAAGTTCTGGAGCGCGATCCCAGCAGCGGCGATGCCCATTACTATCTGGGCGTGGCGTACGCGGAGCTGGGCAAGCATCTGGACGCTCGCCGGAATTACTACAAACTTCTCCCCTCTTCCGATAAGTACAATCTTCGCGACTACGGTTTGGGTCTGCTGGCCCTTAACGAGAATGATTTCCGTGAGGCCGCGCAGAAACTTTCCGCCGCCGCGGCGCTTACTCCCGAGGACGTATCGGTGCGGGAGGCGTACGCTTACTTGCTGCGTAAGCAAGGGCGCGGGGACGAAGCGGAGAACGAGCGGAAGGCGATTCTGCAACTTGATGAGACCAACGCCTTCGTCCCAGCGGAGCGTATGATTGAAGAAGGTGTGAATGCGTCCGCGCACGCCGGCTCCGGCGACTTGCTGGACCACGACTGCGCCTACCATCCTCAGGGTTACCAGGAGCTGGCCACAGAATATTTCCGGCTCTCGGCGTGGCAGGAAGCGGCCCAAGTCCTGGATCGTGGCCTCAAGGTCACCACCCAGAAGGGGCAGGCTGCGGACCCCTTGCTCCTTTACTATCGCGCGTATGCCTCGGCGCAACTGGGGGATCAAGAAACCGCCCGGCAGTTTGCGGCGAAAGCCAGCAAGGAAGACCTGAGACTCGTCATCTTCCCCTTCCGCGCGGAAGACGTCAAAGTTCTCCGGACGGCAATGCGCCTCGATCCTAACGACGCGAATGCCGCCGCATTGCTGGGCGACCTTCTCTACAGCCGGAATCGCCGGGAAGAAGCGATGCAACTCTGGACCGGGGCCGTTCAGGCTGATCCGCAGAATTTTTCCGCACTGCGGAACCTGGGCATGGCGACGCTTCAGGCAGGGAAGCAGGAAGAGGGGCTGGGCTTTTTGATCCGAGCGTCCGCGGCGCGGCCTAACCACCTGGACACTGCGATGCTGGTGGCCAACGTCAGCGCCAGCTTGGGCCACACCGAGCAAGCGCGTAAAGCCTTCGAAAGGCTCCTGCAAATTCAGCCCGATAGTGACCAGGTATTGCAAAAGCTGGCGTCGCTGGAAGCCCAGATGGGCAACGACGCGCGGGCTCTGGAAATCATGGACACGCACAAATTCCAGGCCACGCACCTCTCTTACTCGCTGCTCCACCTCTACCGCGGCGTGCGCCTGACGCTGGCGGTGCAGGCAGCTAAGAACTCGCAAATCCCCGCGGCGCTGGCGGACGTGGCGGCGGCCACCAAGCCTCCCTCGAGCTTGGGCGTGGACGATTTCGCCTCCGTGAAAAGTTCGCGCCTCTTGATGTACGACGCCTTGCTGCAACAGGCGGCGGGGAATTCCGCCGCCGCGCAGGCAGACTGGCAGGCTGCCGCCCAGACGCTCGACGACGACATCGAGGGCGAAGGCCTGTTCCGCGCCATTGGCCTTTATAAGTCGGGCCAGGTGCAAAAGGCGGAGGATTGGTTCAAGGAGTTTGCGGTCGTCAATGAGCAACGCAAGACCGACAACGCCGTCGATCTTCGCCTCCACGCCTATGACCTGGCCGGCATCTACGCCGCGATGCGCGGCGACGACGCGCTGGCGCGCGAGAATTTCCAGAAGGCGCTGGAGATTGATCAGTCCTATCTCTACGCGCGGCAGTCCATGGCGTGGCTCGATGGCGGAATGTTTAAGCGGTTGAGATAAGGAGGTGTCAGGTGCGGGAAAAGAAAATGTAAAATGTAAATGATAAATGGTAAAGGGTGAAGCGTAAATTGTGAATGATAAGAGGTAAGGTATGAAGCCGACTAGCTTTTACCATTTATCATTTACAATTCACATTTAATCTTTTCCCTCCCTCAGCAACTAATCCCGAACCACCAGCCACCAGCCCCCTTCCTCACGGCACAACTATCTCATACCGGTGCAAATGGTGGGTGTGGAGTTGAAAGGCTTGGTAGAGCTTCTCCACTCCGTAACGGACGTCGGGCGTCCACGTATAGCTCCAGGACTCATTATCGAGCAGCAGCGGGATGCGCGTGCCATGCGGCGTATCGGGAGAAAGCCGGATGACGCTGGTGCGTTCCATGCCGCTGGTCCACTCCAGTTGCTTCTGCTCCTCCAGGTCGCCCACTTCCGTGACCCACGGAGAGTCGGAGTAGACTTTCGCGCGGTACCAATTATTCTTGTCAAACGGGTCCATGCCCTGATGCAGGTGTACCCAGATGGTCGCTTCCTCGCCCGGCTCGAGCACGCCGTTCGCGTTGCCCTTGCCTTCCGTGACTTGACGCGGGACCGACCCGCCTCCACCCTGATTTCCCTTCTGCCGGAAAACGTTTAAGGTCGCGGTCCGGCCGTCCAGAATCATGACCTCCATCGGCGGCGGAACATTTTCCGGAATGACCATGACATCGACATCCTTGGCCACACCGTGCCATCCCTCGTAAGTCATCTCCAATTTGAGGCGGGTGCGAGCAAAGTAACCTTCTCCGGCGGTGAAGCGCACGTGCAGGGAGGAGGAGAGGTCCACGGAAGCGCCGGGCTCAATCTTGGGAATGGTGATCCCGCTCCCCAGAACCTGGACGGTCGCATAGTCACTGGAGAGCGCCGCTTTCACATCCGTCATCGGCACATTGCGTGGATTGTAGATTCGAACCGGCAACGCCACGTCCTGATTGGGCGGAACCCGCAACACATCATGCAGCGTCAGCGGCAGGAGTACAGGTGGCTGATCGGACGCCCCCGGACCTGTGAAGCTGAACTGGTGGCCCATGCCATCGGTGGTCAGGGTGAGCCGCGCGTCAGGTGCGGCGACCAGGGTTTGCTTCGTCGTCTCACCCGTGGACAAGTTGTGGTCCAAAAGCAGATAGGAAGCGCCAGGTTCGTAGAGTGGGGCGGTGGCAATGGTGATGCGGCGCGTGGCGAGCGGTGGCCCATCGGGGGCCCACTGCCGCGTGGTCACGCGCCAGCCGCCTTGGCTCACGTCTTCCAGGTAGGTGATGGCAGGCTCGTTGCCCACCGATTTCACATGATAGCCCCACACCGTAAAGTCCGCGTAGGCGTCATCGTGCTCCCACGTATCCGGGACATTATCCAGGTTGGATTGGGCAAAGGCACGCAGGTGAAACTCAAACGTCTCCCCAATGGAGGTGGCCCAGTGGCGGTGATATTCATCCTGGCGAAATTCAAAATCCACGTTGTCGGCGCGCGCGTAAGCGTCGTGGGTTTCTTCCGTGTACTGGCTGATGTAATCTCCGCTGGCGCGAATTAGCCGCACCATCGTGTGAGTGTGATTTGAGACGTGGTCCTTGGGACGCCACAAAACGCGCTGGCCCTTTTCGCCGACGTAGAACTCCGGGCCGGGATTAAATGCTGACGCGCTGCCGATCAAATCGGGGTAGCGCGCGCTCAAGTAGAGGCTCATGAAGCCGCCCATGCTCAGGCCGGACGTCGCGCGGAAGCGCCGCGAAGTCAGCGTGCCGTAAGTACCATCGATGTACGTGACCAGTTCGCGGAAGTAGGGGCCGAAATCGTAATCGCCACCGTTCCTCATAATGTCCCAGGGCGTCCCGCCGTAAAAGCCCTGGTAATCGCGCGCCACATAGCCATCCACGGACACAACAATCACGGGGTGCGCGGCCACAAACGCGGCGATCTTCGGCACTGTGTCCTTGCCATCGTCGTATTTTTCCAAGGTGTAGCGGTCGCTGTGGCCGTGAAAATAATAGATAACAGGATAGGCCTTATTACTCGTGTTGTAATCGGGGGGCAGGAAGATGCGGTAATGGCGCTCCTCGCCGAAGACTTTCGACATATGCGTGCAGTCGAGGAATGGCTGGTGGGGCAGATCGGCCGCACCCCCCGGCGTCGCCGCCAGGGGTAGGCAGTAGGCAGTAAGCAGTAAGCAGTAGGCAGGAAGAAGCCGGCAGTGGGCAGTCGGCAGTAGGCAGTCGGCAGAAGGCGGAAGCCGGTGGGCGAAGCGCATGAAAGAGACCCTTTCGGAGAAGTCAGGAGTCATGAGCCAGGAGTCAGGAGTTAGAAGTAGGAAGTTAGAAGTTAGGAGTTGGGAGTTAGAAGGGAAGGTTTCTCCTCATGCTCCACCCCTCCTCGGAGAGGACCGGGGCGGGGGAGGTTGCTGACTTCTGACTCCTGACTCCTGACTCCTGATTCCTTGCTCCTGGCTCCTGACTCCTTCCCTTACATGTTCCCGAACTTCAGCCAGGCATCGACGATATCTTTGCCACGGAAGACCCAGGTGCGCTCGTTCAGGCGTTCCACGCCTTCGCGCGGATGAATGGCCGGTTCGCCGCGGGTCGTGAACTCCACTTTCACTTCCATGGGGCCGGATGTTCGGAATGGCTGGAATTCCCCCAGGCGTTCCATGGCGCGTTGAGTTTTCTGGCGAATCAGCGCGCAAGCGGCGGGGTGCGAAAGCATGTAACCGGCTGTGCGGCTGACGCCGGACTTTACCTCGGCGCACTCGGCTTGCGGAACCAAATCGTGAAGCTCCTCGCACGCAGCGGTGTCACCGGAGAGCATGATGACGGGAATCCCAAAATATCCCGCCAGCATCACGCGCCCACCGATTTCGCCGGTGGGTTTCCCATTCACCCAGATATTCTGAATTCCCAGGGAGCTGAACGAGTGGCTCAAGATGCCGTTGCGCGCTCCCGCCATGGCGTGCTGGCCGATGAAAATCACGGCGCTATAGGAAGGGTCAAGTTCGCCCGTGGGCGAAACCGGCGTGCCCGTCAGCAGCCGGGCCTTGGGATGAATATCCAGGACGGAAAGTGACTGGCTGGAGTCGTGGCCGTCCCACACCACCACGTCCGTCGCGCCACCTGCCAGCAGGCCGTCTACCGCGGCGTTCACCTCACCCGTGAGCAGTTTGTGGGATTCTTCCCAACGCGGGCTCTTGTAAGGTATGCATTGCAGATCGCTATCGAAGATTCCGCTCACTCCCTCCATGTCGGTGATCATGAAAACCTTTTTGGGCTTGGAGGTCTGGGCGAAGGTGGTGAGCACGCAGGCCGTGAGGCAGAAGGCGATGGCGATAAGTCGAGTGATGCGAATTGCGCGGACGGTCATGGAGTTCTCCTGTCTGAGCGCGGATTATTCACCAATTCTGGAGCGATTGAGGACAGTAAAGAATTTCTCACGGAGGTCACGGAGACCAGGCACGGAGAGCACGGAGAGGTCTCGAGATTGTCCCTGTGCCCTCTGTGGCCAAGGGGTTCGACGAGACCGTGGATAAGACGCTCAGTGAACTCTGTGTGAACCATACTTAAATCCACCCTACAGCTACCGCCGATCCGGCGGAAGGCACATGGCTTGGTCGAGCTTGCACGCGGTTTCGAACTCCGGTCGCGCTGCCGCCTCATTCCCCGATTTCTGATAGGCCAGCGCCAGATTGAAGTGCGCTTGGGCGTTGCCCGGATCCATCTCCGCCACTTTCTTGAATTGCGCAGCAGCCTCGCCAAACTTGCCACTCTTGGCCAGGAAATAACCCGTCTTGTAAACGGCCACCTCGAACCCAGGGTCGAGGGCCGCGCACTTTTGGTACTCCTCCAGCGCCTGCTGGGGGGCGCCCTCTTGCTCGTAGATCCCTCCCAGATAGAAGTGCAGGTAGGGCTCATTGGGAAGCGTCTTGGCGAGCGGCTGGAGACTTACCAGCGCATCATTGAACCGGCCTTCCTGAAACAGGCAGATGCCTTGGTAGAACTTTGCTTCGAGGTTATCGGGGCGGAGGCGCAGGGCGGCATTCAAGGTCGATTCGGCCGCAGGGTATTTGTTCAAAGCGAGATCACACTTGCCCAGGGTGATTTGGGCCAAAAATAAGGAGGGCTCCTCCTGCGTCAGGCGAGTCAGCGGGGGTATGGCTCGGGCGCACTGGCCTTGACCGGCCAGTTGCGTGCTCGAGGTCAGCAGTTTGTACGCAGCCAGCTCGTCTTTAGGGTTAGGCAACGCCTGGCCCGGACGTCCCGCTCCGGGGGGGAGCCTGTAAGTCGAAGGGAAAAAGGGGAGTGAGGTCGCCGACGCTTGGCCCGCAGGGCCCGGGGCGGGGGCGCTCGACGCAGCAAAGTAGCCGAGTGAAGCGAGCATCTCGGCGTCCGCAGGAGACACCGGGGTTCGCTGAGGAGGCGCTTTGGGAGTCACTCTGGCAACCAAACTGTCGAATTGTGATTTAAGCTCAAGCGCCACGGCGTGCTGGGTCGGATAGAGGTTGTGGGTTTCCTGGGGGTCAGATGCCAGGTCGTAGAGTTCGGGCTTGGGAGCGTCGATGTACTTGTAACGCCCATTGCGAACCCCCCGCAGCGGACTCCAGCCGAATTCGCTCGGGTAGAAAGTTTCGCAATAAGCTACACCCGTGGGTGAGGTGGTGGTCTTCCCCTGCATCAGGGAGAGCAAGCCGCTGCCCTGCATGCTCGGCGCAGGAGGGATGCCCAGGAACTGAAGCACGGTAGGGGCAATATCAATGCTGCGGACGGGCGCATCGATGCGGCGAGGGGTCATCGCCGCGCTCGCGGGTGGTTTGATAATAAGCGGCACCAGCAAAGTCGCGTCGTAAAGGAAATACCCGTGGGTGTCTTCGCCATGCTCCCCAAGACTCTCGCCGTGGTCAGATGCGGCGACGATCAAAGTAGGATCGTAAAGAGAGTGTTCCCGCAGATACGCCAGGAACTTTCCCGTCGCATCATCCGCGTAAGCAATCTCTCCGTCATAGCGATTCGGCAGCAGGGAGCGAAACGGCTCCGGCGGATTGTAGGGCTTGTGCGGATCGTAAAGATGAATCCACACAAAAAATGGTTTGTCGGCGCCACGCGGCTGGGCGCGCATCCAGCCCAGCGCGTCGTTCACCACCTCTTCCGCCGGGCGCCGCACGTCCTGAAGATTGAAGATCAGAGGATTATTCCGGCCCGATTTTCGCCGGAAGGGGCTGGAATAGGTGTCAAACCCTTGGTTCAGCCCCCGCCGGGGGTCGAGAACCTCCGCGCCCACGAAGGCGGCCGTCGTGTAGCCTTTTTGTTTGAGGAGGGTGGCGAGCGTGGGAGGATTGTCACCCAGTGTGTACCCAAGGTTGTCACGCACGCCGTGGAGAGGGGGATAGGTTCCAGTCATGATCGAGCAATGGGAAGGAAGAGTCAGTGGAACCTGTGCCACCGCAGTCCGGAAGAGAACTCCCTCGCGCGCCAGGGCGTCCAGGGTCGGGGTATGAGCCTGCCGGTCGCCGTAGCATCCCACGTGGTCAGCTCGAACCGTATCAATGGTGATCAAAACCACACTCGGGGTCGCCGACCACGCGGGCGCAGCGAGCGTCAGTCCCCAGAGCACGGCGCACACAAGAACCCAGAGAGCAGGCATGCGAAGCTTTGGAGTGCGGCAGCTTGCTGCCGCTTTTTCACCAGCCAGCTTGCTGGCGAGGCTGAAGTTTGATCTTTTACCAGCCAGCTTGCTGGTGGGGAATTGTGCACGCGTTCGAATTCCCGCGAGCCAGCTCGCGGGGAGGAAAGCGGCAGCAAGCTGCCGCACTCCAAAGCTTCGCGCCCACGCCGGAATCGCGCACCCAACGGCCCTCATGGTTGTGAGCTCCTACCGGGATTGCTTTCTCCGTCCCTGAGCTTTTGCAGGCGTTGGCGCAGGTCCTGGCGGTCGGGCGCCAGGCGGATGGCCGCCTCGTACTCCTGCATCGCCTTTTCCTTTTCCCCGAGCTCCGCGTAAATATCGCCCAGCATGGTGCGCAGTTCAGAATTATCCGGCCGGCTCGTTTTCACCTTTTCCGCGTAAACGCGCGCGCGAGTGTATTCCTTTTGGTGAAACCAGTAGCGCGCCATCAGAAAATTACCGATGGGGGACTCGGCGTTGATTTGTTCCAACTTTTCGAGATGCGGGTAGGCCGCTTTGAGGTCGCCGGCGTTGAGGTCCATCTCCGCCAAGTAAGCGTTCGGTTCCCAGCGATTAGGATCCATTTGCAATGCTTTGTCGAAAAGGGTGCGGGCCTCCTCCGTGTGCCCTTGGTCCAGTTGGCGCTGGGCCTGCCCAATGGGGCGATCGGCGGCGATGCGCCGATCCAGTTTGTCGCGCTCGGCGGCCGTGATCTGCTGGAACTTTTTCACGTACTCAGCGCCGCGAGCGGCATCACCCTTGCTCCGGTAGGCCCGTCCCAAATCATAGTAGATCGTAGGGAACTTGTCGCCGGAGGTTTCCACAACTTTCGAACATTCGATGGCGGCGTCCGGGTCGTTCATGGCCAGATAAACGGATGCCAGCTTGGAGCGGTATTCAGGATTGTCCTTATCCTCCTGAACCGCCTTACGCAGGGCTTCCCGAGCGGCGGGGAAATCACCTCGCTGGTAGAGGATCTTCCCCAATTCAAAATAGGCCTGAGGGTTTTGGTCTGACTCGGCGATGCTCGTCTGAAAGAATTTGAAGGCCACATCAGGCTGGCTCTTGACCACATAACTTTGGCCCCGGTAGAGATCGATGCTGGCGTTATGCGGCGCGCTCTCCGCCCACAGGTTAAGAACACGAAGGGCGTCGTCGGTCTTTCCCAAGCGGTAATAAACGTCGGCGAGTAATTGCAGCCACGATGGGGCGAGTTGACGAAGCGCGTGTTCGTCCTGGAAGACTGCCAGAGTATGTTCCGCGGCATAGGTCTGCACAAGTTGCTCGAACACGTGGGCCTGGAAGACCCGGTATTCCAGGCGGTCGGGGGCGAGGTGAACAGCTTCCACCAGCTCGGAGGCAGCGTCTTGCAAGCGCCCCGCCTGGGCCTGCGCCATTCCGCAGTAGAAGTATGGACGGGGGTCCTGGGGGGTATCCTGCTTGGCGCGGTTGAGAACTTGCACGGCTTCCGGAAACTGTCCCTTGGCGATGAGATTCACCCCTTCCGCAAGCGGACCTTGCAAGGGGGGCTCAGCGGTCTGCGCCCATCCATGCGTAAGGAAAAAGGAATTCACCACCGAGGCACAGAGACACAGAGAAACTGCGAGAGCAAGAAAACTGCGCACTTTAATTTGATGACCCCCACCCGTCGCCATCGCTTCAAGCCTTGTTTTGCGATTCCAGGTTCCTCTATGTCTCTGTGGTGAAGTTCTGCTTGGGAGCATGAACCCGGCAACAGTGAATGTTAGCGCAGCGCGGCCCTTGGCCGCAACCAAGCGCCGATTTGGGAGCGGGGCAGCTTTCTGCCGCTTTCCTTCCCGCCTGTTGGCTCGCGGGAAGCATACCGCCAGCAAGCTGGCGAACAGCAAAGCGGCGGCCAGATGCCGCACTCCATATCTCACATCGTTCATACTTCCTGGAGGTTGATCTACGAATGTCCTTATGTTACCCTTATATTGGGTTGTCTATCCGCAGGAGGTCACGTGTATAAATCAATCGTATCGGTAAAAGGCCAAGTGGTCATCCCTTCCCATGTACGGCGCAAGTTTAGGATCAAGAAAGGAACGCAAGTCTACTTGTACGAGCGGAATGGCGAAATCGTAATCAGGCCTGTTACCGACGAATACCTGCGAAGCTCGGCCGGCATAACGGGTACGGACGGTAAGCTATTGAAGGCTCTGGCGCAAGAAAAAGCAAAGGAGCGTGCCCTATGAGAACCGCCACCCGGGTTCTGGACTCATACAGCCTCATCGCTTACCTCGAAGGTGAGGCAGGCGCGGATAAGATGGTCGAGTTTTTTCGCGGCGCCCGAGATTCGTCACGCCCGCTCCTGCTCTCCGTGGTGAACTGGGGTGAGGTCTTCTATATCACCCTAAGAGAAGCCGGACGTCAGCGGGCCGACCAAGTTGCACATCTGATCTCAACTTTGCCGATCGAGATCGTGCCAGCCGATCTGGAGCTGACCCAACAAGCTGCGGAGTTCAAGGCCGCCCGCAAGATGTCGTACGCCGACTGTTTCGCGGCTTCGCTAGCCAAGTTGCGTAATGCGGAGTTGGTGACGGGAGATCGAGAATTCAGACAAGTCGAGGAGGAGGTGAAGATCCATTGGTTATGAGTTTGGCGGATTGCGGCGGAGGCCGCGTGGGGCGCGGCCTCCGTGGGGTAAAACCAGCAGGGTTAGAATTCCAGCCGCAGCGAGAGTTGAATAACCCGCGGGCCGTTTAAGTCCTGTGATTGCTGCGAAATGTCTTGCAAGCCCGTGCTGGGGCTGGGGGGCGGATCGTTCGGGTGGTTGAAGGCGTTGAAGAAGTCCGCCGCAAAACGCATGTCGAGTCTCTCTCCGATCTTGATATGTTTGTACAGGGAGAGGTCGTCGTTCCACGCTCCGGGTCCAATGAGGTTATTGCGGGGATCGGGGTTGTAAAAGCCGCCGAAGGGGGCGTTGTAGCACGTCCCACTTGCCAGCGTCACGGCAAGCTGGCCAACATACGCGCCGCTACAATTCGGCCCGGCCTGGCGTACAACCGGCGAAGCGAGAGTGCCCTTCACGTTGGTGGCGTTGGCAGTGTTGAAATTGCCGGCGAACCACTGCCGGTAGTTATCGCTACTGCCGGAGATGTTGAAGGTAGCCCGCTGACCTGCGGCAATGCGCGGGCTGCCGGTCTGCACCAGGCCCGGATTGACGCCCATCCACAATCCACTGTTCCAAATGCCGATGGTGGCCAACTGCCAGCCGCCGACTAGATAGTTGAGCGGGGTGGAGATATTGCGGCCGAACGATTTGCCTTTACCGAAGGGAAGATCGTAGATGCCGTTGAACCCGACATGGTGGGGAGGAATGCTGACATTGTTGGTGTAGGTGAGCTTGAGTCGTTGTTGATAAGAGAGTTGGGGCTCGCCTAGTATTTCGTAATACTCAGGAACCGTAGCCCCACCGCCTGCGCCCAGATGACCGGTCCCATTGCCGCCGCCGACGGAGGTGTTTCCATCGTTAAAGCCGCTGGGGTCCGTGGTGGTCAGACCGCGCACGAACGTGTAGAAGACCTGGAAGGAGACCCCCTGGGCGAAAGTCCGATGGACTTCCGCCTGGAAGGAATTGTCGCGCGAGTAGCCGGTGTGGTTGATGCCGTACAGACTCCACTGCGGGACAGGGGCCAAGAGGCTGGCCGGGCTGGGCGGCAGCAAGCCCGTGCGGACCGCGTAGTTGTATTTCGGCTCCTGATCGTCAACGGCGTATTGCTGCTCCAGGTCCCCTCCCCAAGTTCCAATGTAGCTCAACCGCAGGCCGGTTTGCTTGGGGAGTTGGTGTTCCACCGTGAGGTTCCAAGTCTGCTGGCGTTCGTCGTTCCAATTGGGGCCATCCCAGGTGGTCCCGCTGTTGCCGTAAGGTGACAGCGTATTCTGCGGGCTGGTGATGTTCACCGTGGCCGTGGGGAGGTAGTCGGTGGAGGCGGGCACGACCATATCGGGATACAAACCGAAATACGGGCCATTCTGCCCTCCCGGTACGTTGGGATTGATATAGGGGTTGTTCTGGAAGCGGAGATTCAGCGGTGGATTGTTGCGGGTGGATTGCAGGAGGAGGGCCAGCGGCATGGACACGTAGTAGATGCCGTATGAGCCGCGGACCACGGTGTTGTGATTGAGTTGGTAGGCCACGCCCAGACGCGGGGCGAAATCATGGTTAATGGAGCGAAACAGGTTCGAGGGGTAGTTCACCGAATCGGCGGTGGCATACTTCAACCCATCGTTGGCCCAGGACGTGACCACGGCGGCCGGTGTGCCGAGGGAGTTGATGTCGTGGCTGCCGGTGGTAATCACCTCGAAGGGCTGATTGGCAACTCCAAACGCGAAACCCGCCGGGTCGTAAGGCTCGGTGAGCCGGTTGCGGGCTTCTGTGTACGGCGTCCACTTGTCCCAACGCAGTCCCAGGTTGAGCGTCAGGCGCGGGGTCAACTTAATCTTGTCCTGGAAGTAGATTCCCACCTCGGTTTGATGGAAGTAGAAATATCCGCGGTTGTATTGGTTGGAGAGGTAGTTGGGCAGGCCCAGCAGGAGTTCGGCAAATCCACTGCCGGTGTCCGGGAAGGTGGTCAGGTCCGGCTGGTCGAAAAGGGTGGTGTAGGCCGGGCCCCAGTTGTGGGAGCCCTGGGCTTGTTGTAGTTCCGCCACGTAGTTCTGTTCCTTGCGGCCGCGGAACCCGAATTGCACGGTGTGTTTGCTGTGGGTCCAGGTAACGTTGTCCTCGATCGTTTCGCTCGAGAGGTGCTGCTGGTGACTGTTATCCGAGTCCCAGCCAAAGTAGGCGCCGGACGCCTCGCTGCTGTACATGGTGGGCCATCCGGTGACCCCAAAGGGGTTGGGCACGCCCAGCTTCGCGGGCCAATTGGTGAAGTCCGCCAGCGTCCCGTAATGGTTGGGATCGCGGAGAACCCCCACCAGCAATTCGTTCAACCAATTTGCCGAGATGCTCCGATTGTAGTTCACCCCTACATTGGTGTCCGGGTACCCCCGGGCACTGCTTCCCATGCCGGACGCCGGGTTGAGGGGATTCGCATAGTACCCTCCCTCAACGGCGGAAGTTTGCATACTCTTGGTATAGCGCACCGAGAGCCGGTCCTTGTCGGTAAGGTTCTGGTCCCACTTGGCCGTGTAGTTGTTGATGGTCTGAACGTTGGGATAGGTGGAGGTGAAATTCGGCCCCACGTAGGGATTCGTGGTGGTGCTGGGGAGGGCGGTCAAGGACTTTAATACTGCCGCGGTCTGTTCGAGGGGCCCGGGGATGATATTGCCCGGGAACGGCGTGCGCTGAAACGTTGTCGGGTTTGTGCTCTTAGGGTCATAGATGGTGATCGGTGAGTACCCCAACGGGCAATTTGAACCGGAGCAGGGAATATTGACGTTCACCAGGTTGCTCATATCACCCTGCCAATTGGCCGCCGTCGGTACCGTTTCAAACAATGGAGAAGCGCGCCCGCGGTTGCGCAAGCCCTCGTAGTCAAAAAACCAGAAAGACTTGTTCTTCCCATTGTAAACATGGGGTATGTAAACCGGACCGCTCACGTAGCCTCCGAACTCATTGCGAATGAGCTCGGGCAAATGAAAATTCGGCCCTACGAGGTCCGTCCGCAGCCGCGTGGCGCCAATGACCGTGTTGTCGCGGAGATATTCGTAGCCGGCGCCGTGGAGGATGTTGCTGCCGCTGCGGGAGGCCATAATCACTGTAGACGGCTGGTCGAATTTGGCGTCGGAGCCCACGGTTTCGATGCGAAACTCCTGGATGGTTTCAATGCCGGGCTGCACCCGGACCATCCCGCCGCCAAAACGGTCCACCATGGTCACGCCGTCCAAATTGATATCCAGGGAACCCACTTTCATGCCGTTCACACGGGCGCCCCCCGACCCGCTCTCGACCCCGGCAGTCAGATCAAACAATCCGCCGATTTGGCGGCCGTTCAAGGGGAGATCGCGGATTTGGCTGGATTCCTTGATGTCGGCCACTGCCCCGCTTTGGGTTTCAATGGGCGCCGCGGCGGCGCTCACCTCGACCACGGTCTTGCCGCTTCCCACTTTCAGCGTGGGATTGACCACGGCGTTCTGGCCGACGGAAAGGGTAAAGGTGCCTACCCATTCCTCAAATCCTTCTTTGTTGACCACAGTTTTGTATTCCCCGATGGGCACCGCGCCGAAATAGTAAATTCCGACATCGGAGCTTTGGCCTTTGGTAGTTACACCGGTCGCTACGTTGGTGAGAGCCACATCCGCCTTCGGAACGATCGCTTGGCTTAAATCCGTGACCGTGCCGGTGACTGTTCCCTGGCCGGTTTGGGCCAGCGACAAGGGAATAGAGAGAAGGAACCCCACGAGGCACAAGCCCAGGAGTCCCGTAAGCCTTGCAACGGTTGATCTGCAAGGAGCCGTCTTGCCATCATGCTTGTTCATGACTCCGTTCCACCATCCTCTCTTCTCTGTATGGTCTAGCCCACGATTGACCCGACGTAAACGCGAATTTTCCTCTTTCAGTTAGTGCCTGGCGGTCGCCTCGGAAAGCATCAACTCGTCTAATCCAGACTCCGAGCCAACCTCTCTCTTGGGGGGTGTCACCCCTTCGTTTAATGCTTTCGCGATCTCCTTGTGAGCCTGTGTGCGGGCGGCGACGATGGCTCCCCGCAAGGCTGCATCTTTTCCCAATTTGGACACATCAAGTCGAGGCAGCCAGGGGACGGCTCTCCTCACCACTTGCTCAATCTCTTCGAGCAGCGGCGGAAAGATTTCTCCCTGCAACACAATCAGGGAGGGATCATAAGTAGCCGCAACGTGCGCAATGGCCACCCCAAGTTGCAGCACGAGTTCATTGACCATCTTTCGCGCCGGGGTACTGCCATTTTTCCAGGCGCGAAAAAGGGCCGCAAGCTCGCCGTCTCCGTCCAGAAATCCTGGCAGCACCGTGCTTAAAGCCTGCGCCCGTTGCATTCTTTCGGATAACCGGTCGGCGCCCACTTGCAATTCCAGATATCCTCGCGGGGTCCAGTCCTGCCCTGCTTTGCTCAGGTCCAAAATGTAATGGGCGATTTCGCCGGCAGCCCAGTTGGAGCCGCGGTGCAACCTGCCTCCCAGTACCACTCCACAGCCAATGCCGGTATCGTGACGGACCAGGACAAAGTCCTCCACTCCCTTGGCGGCGCCGTAGTTCATTTCGGCGAGCGCCGCCAGATTGACGACATTGTCAACAAGCACCGGGGTCTTGAACACGGCGGCCAGGGGACCCGCGATGGGAACGTTTTTCCAATTGAAAATATTGCCGGCTTCCAGGATGACACCGCGGCGGACATCCACTCTGCCTTGTGCGGCAATCCCAATCAGGCACAACTGCTCCGTTCGGCCCGACTGCTTGAGCAGTTTAACCAGCCCGTCCTTCAGCCTTCCGGTGACACTCGCCGCCCCGAGCTGCGCCTCTGTCGGGAACTGCGCCTGGGCGATAATCGCTCCCTTCAGATCCGTAACCGCGAGACGGATCTCGAGGGGGTCGATTTCACCCACCGCCAGATAACCGTAGCCCGCGTTGAACTCAAGGTGGGTGGGCTTCTTGCCCCCGCGCTTCCCCGACTCCCCTGCCCCCGTCTCTGACACCAGACGCCTCCGAATCAGACCCTCGACGAGGGCGGACACGGTGGGCTTACTGAGCCGGCTCAGCCGGGCGAGACCCGTGCGGGAGATCGGGCCGTGCTCCATGATCAGGGTGAGCAGGCTGAGCTGATTCATCTTCTTCATTACGGGCGGCTGAATGGCGCGCGGGCTGATTTGGCTAAGGTCCTTCATGGGTTTGTTAGTTAACTTAACTTAGCTACGACATCGTTTACCACTGGACGGCGAGGGATGTCAATGGTTTTTTTGAAGTTTTTTTGAAGTCTCTTGAGGTTTTGTCAAGCCCCGGTAAAAATGTCCCTTTGAAGGTTTCCTGGACCTTGCTTTACCCCTACCTTCATTGCCCATCGGCCCTTTATCCACAATCACGAGGTACGAAGTGTGAACGCGGTTTGCACGACGCGCCCAGTGATGAGGTCGTAAGCATTCAGTTGCCAGCGCCCCGCGGGGTCGTTGAAAGCGAGATCGATGCGCTCCTGATGCGCCGCGGATTCGAAGCGAACGTTGCGGGTGTACAGGTCATAGGGCGCGCCATCGGGGGTGACGAGTTCCAGGTGGACCACCCGAAAGGTACCCCCTGGCAACGCCGCCTCGCTCGCGAAGGTGACCAGCAGGGGACTGCCCGCGCGCACCTCGGCAGGAGTTTCAACGCGCAGAGGCGGGACCGGTTGCGGGGTACGCGTCAGCACCAGCGGACTCCACGCGTCGAGCAGTAATTGGACTTTGGCCGTTTCCCCCAGATCTCGTTTCCCGCGGACATCGTAGGTGGAAAGCGCCGAAGGCCAGTCAAGGGTGACCTGAGCATCCCTTTCAAGATGGGAGTTGTCGATGCTTCCGGCCCACTCGCGCTCCGGCCGGGTAGGCAGGTCTCCCCAACCGCCGTCGTCAAACTGGGGATTGCGAAAGACGGCCACGTGCTCAAACGCGCCATTGGCAAAGCGGACCACTTCGGTTCCCGGCAAGCGGTTGCCCGCGGCGTCCAGCACCCGAAGCTGCGGCTCAATGTGTGCCAGGCCGAAGATTTGTTCCACGATGCTGGGCAGGCTCGTGGTCGGGTTTGGTTGCAGCCGGTCATAGGGATAACGCCCGGTTTCGACATTCATATACACCGCTTTACCCTTGCCGAAATCGTTCACGACGATGAGCGGCACAGGCCCACTCTGCGCCAGTGCTTTCCCACTGGTTGCTCGCAAAGTTTCGTCGCCCACTTGCAGGCTGAGCTTCACGCCTTTGAGGCGCAGGGAATCCAGATCCTCGATACCGTTGACGCCGGCTCCTTGGGTCTGGCTTTTCACGTGGGTGATGCCGAACACGTCGTCAAGCTGGCCGCGGCCTAGGTCGCGCCCGTGCTCATTCATCGTCGCCACGCGGTAATCTGCCACCAGCAGTCCGCCGGCGCTCGCGAATTCCCGGATCTGGTCCACTTCCCGCGCGCTTACGGCCAGCGATTGCGGCAGAATGAGAACCCGGTATTCGCCCCTTCCCAGCTTTCCTTCCTCAATTTGCCCTCGCCCCACAAATTCGTATTGCAGCCCGAGGTCCTCAATCACCTTGGTCCAGCCATTGCGCACTGCGATGAAGTGGCTATAGCGATCAGCACCGCTATGCAGAGGCCATTTCCGCGCGTTCCCAACGTTGTCGAGCAGCCAGTGGACCTGCATCGAGGGTTGGGAGTAATGAATGGCGATGCCATCGTGCAGCCGGCGGCTGTTGACAATGAGCTTGCCGATCCCCTTGCGGAGTTCCAGGAACGTGTCGGAGAAAGTCATCGCGGAAGGGGTGATCTCCCGGGTCTGTTGATCCACAAACTGAAAATCTGGGAGATTCGCATCCCAAATGATTGAACCCCGATGGTGGTGGAACAGTCCCCACCAGATCGACAGTGGGGCGCGCTTCTGTTCTTGGCGATCCTGTTCAGTCAGCGGCGTTCCGGGCTGGTGTTTGAATCCGTGCGTGGAAAGCATGATGACGTTGGGATTGAGCGAGCGGATCACTTCATCGCTGTTGCCGCCGTTGTAAGGCTCGATCACATCCACAACCTTGACAACGTTTTCGTAGTTGTACCAACCAAAAGGAAACGGCGACTGCCCGCCTTCGGTGGCGCACCGCGCGTGCGGATCTTCCGCCTGGCAAGTGGCGCGGGCGCGCCCAATGGCGTCGGCAAAGGTCTGGTCCATGAACTTGCGGAAGTCACACCAGGGCGAAACATTCCATCCTTCCGTGGAGCGGACTTCGGAAAGCTCCTGGTAGAAATGTTTGAGGAAGGCGGCGACATCCGCCCAGGATTTGAAGCCCGCCGCATGTTGCTCGGCTCCCCAACCCGTGTGCGTCCCCCACCGCTCGTTGGCCTTCTCGATGGAGCCCAAGGTGGCGTGCAGGGCTTCCTCCGTGAGCTCCGGGAATGAGCGGGTATCGCGCAGCAGGGCGATCAGCGGTTCCCACTGTTCATCGTCGGAGGTTCCCTGCTGGGGGGAGGGGAAGTTTGTTCCCCAGGCTTTGTTCACCCCCGCCAAGCCTCCATATTTCACTTGGAGAGCGGCTATGGCCACGCGGTCGAAAGCGCCATCGGTGGTGGTGTGGTTGATCAGCAAATTGCTCTTGGCCCATTCCGATCCATTGCGCAGACTTTCGTCATCGAAGTGCGTCACTTCGCCGACCGCCCATTCATTCTCCACCCCTCGCACGGTCCTATACATCTTGCGCAGATACTCTGCGAACTTGAGGGTGCAGAAAGTCGAGTGGCAAAAATCATTGGGGCGGATCTGGTCGCCCAGCCCGAGCTCATCAGCGATGTTGTAGAACAGCGGCCGGAAGGCGCGATGAATGCGCACGTAACGGGTCAGGTGGTCATTTACGTATTCATCAGTCTTGGGATCGTTGATGCAAGGCTTGCGCACCCAAAGGTCCATGTTATTGCGATCGAGCATGACCTGGTTCAGCAGGCCCCGCCAAAGGGGCTGATTCTTGTGGTAAATGGAGAAGACTTCCCACATGAGCTGCTCGACATAAAAATTAAAGTTGTTGTCGAGCACGGGGTCGGTGGCCTCTTTGTAAGCAATGGTAGTATCCACGCCCACCTTGCGCAGCAAATCATAAAACCCGTCGGGGTAATTCGCCCAACTGATGACGTGAAAGTCATCCCAGGGCTGAGGCGCCGGCGAAAGCATGAAATGCGCGCCCACAGTCTGCTCGACACCATTCACCCAAACACGAATCCAGTTCCGGTAAGTGGAGCCCGGGTCTAAGCGGAACTCGAAGTTCTGCTGCGCTACGCCGCTCTTGGACGCCGGCAATGGCGTTTCCTGAACAAATCGCCCAAAACTGTCGAGCCAGCGAACCACCACCGGCCCGCCAGCGGGAAGGCGGAAGTACACTTGGCCATTTACGACCGCGCCCGAGTCATAGAGCTCTTTGTCCAGAATTACGCGTGCGACGAGGGATGACGTCCCTCCCGCAGATTGGTCCTGCGCCGCGGCCGGCGAATAGCCCCCCACCATGGCGCCCGCCACCGGCGCGGCCAGCGCCGTGCGCAAGAAGTTTCGGCGTGAAGGAAAGCGATTGTTGTCCATATCTCCCCCGATGTCATGAAGTGCGAGTCGCAGGTTGCCCCGGACGCTTGTAAATCAATTTGCCGCCCAGATAAGTTTCTTCCACTTGAATGTCCTTCACCGCGTCGGTGGGACAATTCAAAATATCCCTATCCAAAACAACGAAATCAGCCAGCTTGCCGTTTTCGAGCGAACCCTTCTGCTTTTCTTCGAAGGTCAGGTAAGCGTTGTTGATGGTATAGAGTCGTATGGCTTGTTCGCGTGTAATACGTTGTTCAGGATGGAGGGGTTGGTCGGTCCAACGCGGCTGGCGGGTGAGGGTAATCCACATGCCCAGAAAGGGATTGTATGGGTTGATGGAGCGGAGGCTTCCGATCTTCTGCATGTGGTCCGATCCTCCCCCCACGGTTACACCCTCCTCGAAAAGGGTTTTGTACGGTTGGAAATAGGTCAGGCGCGCGTCGCCAAACTGCTTGCGGAGGGTGGCGCCGTCCAGGTAGAGCCAATCCGGTTGCAGGTTGGCCACGATCCCTAGTTCCTTCATCTTTCGAATGATTTCAGCGGTCATGAAGTTGGCATGGGTAATGCACGGGCGCTTATCGCGGACGGGGAAGTCCTTGTTCACTCGCTCGTAGGCTTCCACGATGGTTTGAACAGCCCCATCCCCCACCGAATGGGCGGTGAACTGAAAGCCGTTCTCGAGCGCCAACCGCGCCAGCCGGTACAAGCGCTCGGGCTCAATGTAGCGCATCCCGCGGTAGGTGGGATCGGTAATGGAATAGACCTTGCTGATGCCCCAGGGTTGCAGCATGTAAGCGCTGCCGGTCAGCATTCCGCCATCGAGGTAGGTTTTGATTCCCCGCAGCCAAAGCGCGTCATTGTAGGTGTGGAGCGGATTTTGCGCCGCCTGGTGAATTCGCGCTTCGATCTTGTCAAAGGGGTCGTTGGCATCGACGTGCAGCACCAGGAACGTCCGGCAAGTCAGTTGCCCACGCGCTCTGAGCTGCCGGAAGATTTCCATTTCGTCATCCATGGTATCCCCGTCCACAATGCTGGTGAGGCCCACGGAGTTGTAATCGGCCAGCAACATTTTAGTGCGCTCGAGGAAGTCTTCCGGCGTCGGCGTTTTCTCGGGGGAGGGGATTTTGAGCAACTTTTGGCAATTGCGCAGGATTCCTGTGGGCTCCCCGGTCCGCGCATCGCGCTCCACCCGGCAGGGCACACCTTCCGGAACCTGGTAGCTCTTGTCGATGCCGTTCAGCTTCAGCGCCAAGGTGTTCAGGACGGCATCGGGCCCGGTGCTGAAGGCGACGGGATTCTTCGGAGCAACCTGATCCAGTTCCTGGCGCGTCGGATACCGTTGATCCTTCAATCGAGTGATGAAGACCTGCGACAAGGTTACCCATTGGCCCGCTTGCAGCAAGGCGGCTCGCCCCCTGAGATATCGGAGGACATCCGCGATGGTTTCCGTCTCCGGGACGTGATGATCAAACTCGTACATGGCAGACGCAACGGCGTGCAGGTGGGAATCAATCAGCCCGGGGAGCACCGTCTTGCCTTGGAGATCGATTCGCCGGGTCTCGGGCCCGGCGAGAGCCAGGATTTCATCGTTCGAACCCACGGCAACAATTCGGTCTCCCTTAATCGCCATCGCCTCCACGACCTTGAAATTCGCATCGACAGTAACGATTTTGCCGTGATAAACAATCAGGTCAGGCTTCACCGCCTGGCCGCGAGCCATCAAGACTGCACTGGCGATAAATATGAGCAAGTAGATTGGACGGCGCATAGTCACACTCCCCGCGGCAGTTTACATCCGGACCGCGCGGGGATGCAATTCCGGATGGGGTGGCCGCTCCGCCACCCGCGCGTCGGCCCAGATTGCGATCCCATTAAAGGAGAAACCCGCAGGCGCTTCGTTACGATGCCCTTACTCGTTGTAATGGCTGAGGTGGAGTACCGAATCGTAGTCAATCAGCGCCACACGAAATTTCTGCAGCCAGCCTTGGCGGCCGAGCACGTTGCGGCCAATCTCAATGGTGGTGGGAAAGAACACGACGGAATCGAATTGCCAATCAAAGCAGGTGATTGTCACTTCGTGGCCGAAGGCTTGAAATTCACCGCTGGCGGTTCGAAAGACGGTTGGTCGGCCACGATCGATGTTGAGCCCGAGTTGCTCGCCGTACACTCGCTCGAAGATACAATAGTCGGCACCCGTATCAAGCTTGGCGAGAAGCCGAACCGACTTTCCGCTCGCCGTCAGTTTGACTGGAATTGCAATTCCCGAAGCGCTCTGGGCGCCATAGTAGTGGGACTGCCGGAATGTGAGTTTGGTCGCCAGATCTACCACCCTGCGAAGGGAACTTGCTCCTCGGGCTCGACGCGCGTCACCAGCGGCGTTCCTTCGTGGCGGGCGATAGCGGCATACACTTCCCGCGCTGAGTCGCCAACCGCCAGCAGCGCGTTGCCTTCCAACGCAACCCAGCGGCCTGCATATTGACCCCGGTTAGTCTCCAACCAGCTTAGTTCACACAGTTCCCGCTCACTTCCCTTGGCAGGATCGCCTTCTGCCCTCAAGGGCGAGGAGGCCGCCTGCCGCTGGAGCAAGGCTTGGACATAGGCATCCAGTTCAACGCCGAGCTCTCGCGCCCGGGCCGCAAATTTCGCCTCCAGTTCGGGTGGCAGGTTCAGAGTGATGGCCATGATGTTCCCTTCCTTCACTTTCCACGATCCTCAGTTTACCGCCCCCCTGCTGCCGTGTCTATAGATCCATACAAAACAACCAATGTATGCGCCACCCGCGATCTGAACTGGACTCAAGCGGGGGAGCGGGGTATGCTTGCGGGCGAATGATCAGCGCAATTCGTAAATTCCTTCCAAGGAGGACTCATGCCTACGAATCCATTAAACCAGCAAAGAAGTGAAACTCAGGGTGTCGACCGGCGGCAGTTCCTGGCCGCGGCGACGGGACTGGCGGGCTCGGCCCTCATGGCGGGAGCGGCGCCCAGCGGCGCGAAAGCTGCTCCTGTCCCCTTGCCGGCCGCCCTGGCCATGAATGGGGGCACGCCGGTTCGCGCCACCCCGCTGGAAGCCAAGTTATCCGGCCCGCAGTATTACGACGACGAGGAGAGGCAGGAGGTTCTGGATGTTGTTAACAACCGCAGTCCGTTTCGCTGGTGGGGGATCGATCCCAAGGGGAAGCCTCCCGACAAGTGCATGAATTTCGAAAAGGAATTCTCCGGGCACCAGCACACCCAGTATTGCATCGCCGTCACTTCCGGCACCACGGCGCTCATGACCGCCATGGCGGCGCTGGAAGTGGGTCCTGGCGACGAAGTCATCCTTCCCGCCTGGACCTGGTATGCTTGCTACGACGCCATCATCGCGGCGGGCGGCTTGCCGGTTTTTGCCGAGGTGGACGATTCCATGGATATCGATCCCACCGACATCGAGCGCCACATTACTCCCCAGACCAAAGCCATCATGGCCGTGCACATTCTGGGCGCGGCCGCAGACATGGACCCCATTCTGGCTCTGGCGAAGAAACACAACCTCAAGGTGCTGGAGGACTGCGCGCAGAGTATGGGCGTGACCTACCAGGGGCGTCCGGTGGGCTCCATGGGGGAATGCGGGATCTACAGCTTTCAGATTAACAAGACCATCTCCTCGGGCGATGGCGGGGCCTTCGTTACCAGCGATCCCTATCGTTTCGAGCGGGGCACGCGCTTCCACGACTGCGGAGTCCTGCGCGACGGGCACGCCAAAGTCCTGGGTCAACCCTCGCGCGTGAAGAACTTTTCCAGCCCGCAATATCGCATGAATGAATTCACCGCCGGTGTGATGCGCGCCCAGCTTCGCAAACTCGACGGCATCCTCGCGGACTTCCGCGACAAATGCACTCGCGTTACCGCTGGCATCTCGGATCTGCCGGGCATTCAGTTTCGTAAGAAGAACGACCCCGACGGCGGTCTGGGCAATTGGGTTTACATCCGCACCAGCGGCCAAGCGCAGCGTGACGAACTGATGAAGGCGATCCACGCGGAAAACCTTCCGGCTGAGCCCATGGAAGGGTCAGCGATCCTGCCCATCGCCAAGCATATCGAGAGGAAAGAAACGCTACAGCCTGGCTGGCCGTCCTTCACCGTGGGGCGGGGCAAGACCATTCAATACGGAGCCGCAGCCTGCCCGCGCACCATTGACGTCTATAACCGTTACGTGGGTCTGCCCATCGATCCCAAGTATACGGACCAGGACGTGAACGATATGATCGCCGCGGTGAGAAAAGTCTATCCGGTCGTCATGAAATCCTAGCAGGCTGCGGAAAAAGTCTCACCGCGGATGACCACCCCGGCGCTCGGCGCGCGGCTCTCGGAGGGTTTCACAGTGGTGGAACCCGGACGGGTGCGCATCGCGAACCGTGTGCGGGTTGATTTCCGCCGTCAGTGGTTGTATACCTTTGGGTCCGATCCACTCAATCGGGACTCCAATTTGCCGGACAATCAGAACCGATTGAGTCTTCCGCGTGTGTCAGTCCGATTTCCGGACAGGCCGTGGAAGGGTCGCGCGAAGGGAGCTATGCTATGGGCAAAAAGAAAGCCAATCTGCTGACACGCCGCGAATTTGTTACTTCCGCGTCCGCATTGATGATCGTTCCACGTCATGTTCTCGGGGGGCCGGGTTTTGTTCCGCCCAGCGACCGCATCACGCTGGCCGCGGTGGGCATGGGGCACCAAGGGTTCGAGGTCACGATGAACCTCCTGGCACGTCCGGACGTTCAGGTGATCGCAGTCTGCGACTGCAACAAGGGCAGCAAGGACTACGTCGAGTACGACGACAATGCTGTCCTGACCTCGGCGCGCCGGCTGCTCGGCCCAGGTTACGAGAATTGGGGCGCGGACCTGGCGTCGCCTGGCGAGGTCCAACTCTCGCACACGTTCCGCACCAGCGTCGGCATCGGCGGCCGCGAGCCGGCCAAGCGGCTGGTGGAAGCCTATTACGGGTCAAGAAGTGGTACCGCCTCCGCTGAGTATCACGGCTGCACTGCGTACAGGGACTGGCGCGAGATCCTCGACAAGGAAAAGGACTTGGACGCCGTTTACGTTGCCACGCCCGACCACTGGCACGCCGCCATCTCGCTTACGGCGATGGGCAAGCATAAGCACGTCCTCTGTCAGAAACCGATGACGCGCACCATTGGCGACGCGCGCCGCATGGCCTCGACGGCCCGCGAGATGAAAGTGGCCACTTCGCTGACCGTCAACAACCCCTCCACCGAATCGACCCGGATCATCTCGGAGTGGCTTGCCGACGGCGCCATCGGGACGGTCCGCGAGGTCCACAATTGGTCGAGCCGACCCTTCTGGCCGCAAGGCGTCGGCCGGCCGGACAACCCGGAACCCATCCCCGAAGGTTTCGATTGGGACCTGTGGTTGGGGCCGGCGCCGGAGCGTCCTTTCAGCAAGGCATATCTTCCATTCGTCTGGCGCGGCTGGCATGACTTCGGCTGCGGATCGTTCGGTGATATGGGTTGTTATAGCTTTGCCGGAGTTTTCAAGATTCTCAATCTCACTCCACCCGTGTCGGTGGAGGCCAGTTCCAGTGAAAGCTGGGACGAGACCTTCCCGAAAGCCTCCATGGTCCACCTGAATTTCCCCGCAAACGGCAATCGCCCGGCGGTGCGCATGTCGTGGTATGACGGGGGCCTGGTACCTCCGCGCCCCGCGGGTCTCCAGGAAAAGGATCAGCGCATGTTCGCGGGCGGCGAGGAGAACGAGGGAATTATGTACGTCGGCGACAAAGGCCTCCTGCTGGGTGGATTTAATGGCGACCGGCCGCGGGTTTATCCGGAATCCCCGAAATACCAGTACCAGCCGACGCCCCGGCAACCGGGCGCGCCGCGGACCGACGCGGCCATCGATCAATGGCTCGCCGCGTGTAAGGGAGGAACGGCGCCGCCCCTCGCCAACTTCGAGCTCCAGAGTCCGGTGACCGAAGCCTTCCTGCTCGGTTGCATTGCCCAACGCTTCCCCGGCGAATTCCTGGAATGGGACACCGCCAACATGCGCGTCACGAATTCGGAGAAATTGAACGCCTACGTTGATCCTCCGTATCGGAGCGCTTACAAACTCTAG
>Ga0209039_10000534_pt1 | contig 36716 bp, 25 predicted proteins | sample BogFormECP12_OM1_FD_188238 | JGI IMG/M metagenome (GOLD analysis project Ga0209039, IMG submission 188238) | Bog forest soil microbial communities from Calvert Island, British Columbia, Canada - ECP12_OM1 (SPAdes) (version 2) | ecosystem: Environmental > Aquatic > Freshwater > Wetlands > Bog ...
GGCGGCGGCAAGAGCGGTGGCGTGCGGGTGATCTACTACTTCATGCTCCGCCCGGACGTGGTCTTCCTCGCCGACCTGTACGCCAAGAATGAGAAGGAGAATCTGACCCATGCGGAAAGAAACCAGCTTCAGAAAATCGCCTCGGAAATCCAGCGGGAGTTCGGCGGCTAAGCCCCGGCGCCGGACCGAAGCCCCGCTCGGGGAGCGCCTGCTCGATTCGATGCTGGAACTGCGGGCTCATCTGCGGGGCGAGATTCAACTGAGCGAGACCGTCTACCACGTCCCGCCCGAGACGGACGTGCGGGCGCTGCGCGAGACACTCGGGCTGTCGCAAACGGACTTCGCCGCCCTGTTCGGATTCAACGTGCGCTCGTTGCAGGACTGGGAGCAGGGCCGGCGACGCCCGGAGGTTCCCATCCGTGCCTACCTGGCCGTCATCCAGCGGGACCCGCAGGCCGTCATCCGCGCCCTGCGCGCCGCGTGAGCCGGAAGCCCAATCGACGCTGGATTCACACCGGCTTCGGCCACGCGGCCCGGGTTGCTCATCCGCCTCGACGTCCCGACGAGCAAGCACAAACTCACCGCGCGACAGCGGGGGGCCCTCGAACTGGCGGCCAACATGCCGGAGTTCCGAATGGAGGATTTGGAGGCCAGATGCCCGGGCGTCCACCGCCGGAGCTTGCAGCGCGACCTGCGCGCCCTCATCGAGAAACATCTCATTGTGGCGGAAGGAGCCACGAATCGCCTCATCTACCGCGTGGCTGGCAAGCTCTGAGAACTTGCGACAAACTGGCGACACAACTTGCGACAGGCTCGCGCCACTTGGTGGCGTTTCGCATGTCGTCATCCGCGCCCTGCGCGCCGCGTGAACCGGTGCGCGAGTCGGCGGCTGTGAAGGCGCCACTTGCCCGCGACTCCCTTGAGATCAATAGACGCCAAGGGAGACGCGCAGCGCTATGGGTTCCGCGCGGAGGTTGAGCCCGTTATCGGTCTCGTCGCCGTTCAGAATGCGAATGAACTTGAAGACCCCGTTTTCGTAAGTCCCCTCGTCGACGCGCATGAATTGGCGGCGCTTGTCCGCGGCGGCAGGCCGGAAATCGACGCGGCAGGAGTAGCCGGCCACCAGGAACTGGTTGTCCGCAAGTTGGGCGACCAGGGCGCGTCCCGTTGGCTCCCGATTTCCCGCCGCCGGCGCGCGATTGCCCCGTCCGCCTCCGTAAGAGACCGTCGCGTTCCATGTCCCGAAGGCGAGCGTGTTTGTAGGCTTGTCCGTTTCTTCCGCGACGGCCCGGAGCTTGCCCTCGAAGTTGAGGCGGGCTATCTCCCGCATCATCGGGGCGATCAGGCGGTAGTTCGCCGCCGTGGGCTCGAATTGATCCATCGGCGCGGGTGCGGCGGCTGGAGCGCCGGCCGGAGTTGCGGCTGGAGCGGGGGCCGGAGCCGAGGGCCTGTTACTGTAATCCAGACCGAAGGGCGAGAAGCCGATGGCCTGAAGGCCGAGGGCGTCGAAGAAAAACCTGGCAACCGAGGCGCTACTGCTGGTTTCCGGGATGAACAGGGCATTATCGTCCCGGTGATACAGTTCCAGGACTTTCAGGTATGCGACCGGGTCGTTCATGTAAATGTCGGGCGAGACGATATCGATGGCCGGCGCCGCCGCTTTCCAGATGGGAATCACGTTGTCGGTGGGGCCGCCGGCTTCATAGCTGCCGGGAGCGCCCGGCTTGATGGGATCGCGCAGCGCGGCGTTGGCATAGAGCGGCAGCGAATAGACCGCCTTCCCGGCGGCGGCGACCTTCCCAACGTAAGTGGCTACGGCCCAGGCGTGGAAGTTCACTTCCGCTTCGGGACCAAACGCTTCCTGCCAGGTCGCGGAAGCTCCTCCCTGCTTACCCATGGCCTTGAGCACGTCGGGCGGAACGGGGCCGTCGAAGAGTTTTTGCGCGGCTGGGGAGTAATCGCGGACAGATCCCCAAGTGCCGGACTCGTTCTCCACTTGCACAATGATCACCGTGCGCTGCGGGTCGAACGCCTTGAGGTGGCGCATGAACGCGGTGAACGCGCGGATGTCCAGCTCCTGGGACGCGGTCGAGAACGGCGATGGCGAATCCGCGGGCCGGCCGTTCTTGTCGATCAAGTGGAAATAACGCGCCGGGTCCGACTTCATCCACTGGGGCATGTAGTGCTGGCTGCCGTTCTTCCAGGTGCCGAACCAGAGCAGATCGAGCCGGACGTGGTGCTCGCGCGCCTGGGTGACGATGGTATCGATCACCGTGTAATCGAACTGTCCCGGCTTGGGTTCGAACTGTTCCCAGTAGATGGGTATCTCCAGCGTATTGGCATGGAGGGATTCGATAGCCGGCCACACCTTCGGCAGCATGCCCGGCCAGCCGCTGGAATTGTGCGCCTGGGCGCCCAGCATGAGGTAGGGCGCGCCGTCCACCATAAAGCCGTAACGCCCATCCTTCTTGACGACCTGGGGGATGGGGCGTTCCTTTACCTGCGCAGGCAGCGTGACGGCGACGCTGCAGCCCGCCAGAACGGCCACTAAGGTGGCGGGGCGGAAAAGCCTTCCACGACGCACAGAAGTCATATCAGTCATTGCGATCCTTTCAACCGGAATCTCTATCTTAGTTCAAGATTCCGGCTGCCGGAGGCCGGAACAGGTTCGACGCGTCGAATTTGCGTAGGTCCGGCGCTCGCGGCCACGCCCGCGCGTTCCGTCGCGAAAGTCAGCAAGGGCGGTTCGGGGAAATACAACGGGGCCTTCCGCGCAGCGCGAGCACCGCCGTGCCGGCCAACAGCCCGGCCAGCAGAAACATGCCCCACTCGGACAGCGTGGGTACGGACGTGGCCGGCGAATCCGGCAGGGCCATGGCGACAGCGAAGGCTCTATACGAGGTGGTCATCCCGGCGAGTGGCCCGGAAATGACGGTTGTGTTCAGGGGGACTTGGCTGACGTTGGCGCGGACGATGCGCACGTTTTGGACCGTCCCATTCCCCGTCTGGATCACGGGGTATCCGATTCCGACAAAGGGACTGGCTTCGATGTCATCGAACCGGACCGAGCCATCCGTGCTGATCGAAACGGAGATTCCGTTGGCGAGGACCTGCGCCAGAGTGGTGGTAAATATCTCGCTCGACGCGGCGCAGCCCGCCAGTGTATTGAGGTAAGCGGGCGTACCGAATGACGCCGCAAAGGAAGCGTCCGCCCCGGGCAGGCTGAGCAGGAACACCGTCGCCTGGTAGACCGAGTCCCCGCCGTGGCCGGCGTTGATCAGCTTAGTGATGAGGAAGCCGGGCGCCTCATTGCTGATTACGAAAGTGTCCTGGCTTACATTGACGTTGATGGGCGGCAGCGCCCGGCCCGGCAGCGTGAACCACAGAAACGCGCACGGAAGCAGGAGCGCGGCACTAAGATGACGCTACATGAGAATCCTCCACTCGCCCCGATCCGAGCCGCGACGACCCGCGGCCCGAGCGACGGTTTGTTCAGGAAAAACAGAACGATTTATCGGGTAGAAGTACATGATACAACTCTTCGCCCTCGATGAGAAGGCCGCTGTCTCATGTGCCCCCTTGAACCGGACCATGAGATCCGATATGCTGGAGCCACTTCCGATCTGGTGAATGAATGGCCAAGGGAGGTCATCTCGATGTCGAATTCGCGTAGGGACTTTCTGCACTCCGGTGCGGCGCTCGCGGCCGGTCTGACGGGCGTAACATCTGCCTTGGAAGCGCAGGCTGGAACGCCGCAGGCCGGCATGCCTCCCGGCGCTCCGCAAGCTCCCGTGCGGCCGTCCGGGCCCCTCACGCCGGCCTCCGAGATCCAGGTCCCCAAGATGAAATTCGGCGGCGTGGAAATCAGCCGCATGGTCCTGGGCGTCAACCCCTTCTACGGCTTTGCTCATTACAACAACAACTTCGGCACGGTCATGAAGGAGTGGTACTCCCAGGATAGAGTCTGCGGCGTGATGCACCAGGCCAACCGCTTCGGCATCAACGCCTTCAACTACGTCCATCTGGATAGGGGGCCGCAGGATTGGGCGCGCTTCGTGGCCGAGGGCGGCCAGATGCACCTCATTCCCCAGGTGAACGCCGGGGTCGACGCGGCAATGCTGGTGAAGACCCTCAAACCGCTGGGGCTGCAAAGGCAGGGTGAAGTGGTCGATACCGCCTATCAGAACGGTGACATGAAGAGCGTCAAGGAGTGGTGCAAGCAGGTGCGGGATCTGGGAGTGCAGGTCGGCGTGGGCACGCACATCCCGGAGGTCATCGCGCGAATCGAGGAGGAGAACTGGGACGTCGATTTCTACTCCGGCTGCGTTTATAACCGGCGGCGCACCGAGGACCAATGGAGGAAAGTCCTGAACGGCGAAATGATGGAGATGCCCAGCGACATCTACATGAAGAGCGATCCGCCGCGCATGTATAAGGTAATGCGGCAGACCAGGAAACCCTGCTTCGCATTTAAGATTCTGGCCGCCGGACGGATCCCCGAGCGTGGCATCGAGCAGGCCTTCCGCACCGCTTTCGAAAGCATCAAACCCACCGACGGCGTGTACGTGGGCGTGTTCCCCCGAGTCAAGGATGAGGTTCGCGAGAACGCCGAGATCGTTCACCGCATCCTCGCGCACTCCTGACCGAAAGGACTCCCATGCCGAATTCGCGAAGACAGTTTCTCCACGCATCCGTTTCGGCCGCGGTTGCCGGATCGGCCATCTCCTGCGGCGCCGGCAACGGCGCCAGCCCCTGGCGCTTCTTCACCGCCGAAGAAGGCCGGACCGTGGATGCCATCTGTGAACGGATCATTCCGGCCGATCGCGACCCCGGCGCGAAAGAGGCGCGCGCGGTCAACTACATCGATCTCCAGCTCACGCGGGCGTTCAAGCGATATCGGAAGGCGTATCGCGAGGGCATCGCCGCCGTGGATGCCGCCAGCCGCAAGAAGTTCGGCGGGCGTTTCGTGGAGCTGCCTGCCGGGCAGCAGACCGAAGTGATCGCCGATATTGAGAAGAGCTCCGCCGCATTTTTCGAATTGATTCTGGCGCACACCCGCCAGGGCTTCTACGGCGACCCGCGCCATGGCGGCAATCGTAACCGGGTGAGCTGGAAGATGATCGGCGTGCCGTTCCCGCCCATCCGCGGCCGCGAGCACTACGACCAGCCAAAGGTGGGATGAATCCATGGCTTTGAAACACGTAAACGCGCTGATTGTGGGCGCCGGCGCCGGAGGCGGGGTAGTGGCCAAGGAACTGGCCACCGCGGGTCTGAGCGTGGTGCTGCTGGAGCGCGGCAACTGGTATTCCGCCGCCGATTGCCGCAAAGACGATCTCCGCAACCAGCGAACTACGGTGCTCGGCAACGCATTCGGCCCCGATGAAGACCGCAACCCGCGCGTGCTGGTGGACGATCGCGGAGAAAGCATCGTCTGGCCCAGTGAGAGCGGCTACAGCAACAACGCCGCCTGCGTGGGTGGCGGCACCTTCAGTTACGGCGCGCAGGCGTGGCGCTACATGGAAAAAGACTTCCGCATGCGCGCCACCTACGGAGCGGTGGCGGGAAGCACGCTCGAAGACTGGCCCATCGGTTATTCCGATCTCGAACCTTATTATGAGAAGGCGGAGTGGGAGTTGGGTGTCTCCGGCGATGTTTCCAATAACATTTTCCAGGGGCGCCGCAACCAGGGCCTGCCCATGCCGCCGCTTTCGCCAAACCAGGAGTACCAGATCCTGCTCCCTGCCGCCAAACGCCTGGGCTGGCACCCGTTCGATCTCCCCATGCTGCGCAACTCGGCGCCTTACAACGGCCGGGCCGCCTGCATGCGGTGCCGCTGGTGCGTGGGTTTTGCCTGCGAGGTGAACGCCCGCACCGGTACCCACAACACAGTGATCCCGGCGGCTATGGCCACCGGGAATTGCGAGGTCCGTACCGGTTGCATGACCCGCGAGATCCTCCTCGACGACCGCGGCCAGGCCAGCGGCGTGGCCTATTTCGACGCCAACGACCGGCTCCAGCGGCAGACTGCCGACCTGGTGATCGTCTCCGGCGGAGCCGTCGAATCCGCCCGTCTGCTGCTCAACACCAGGCACCGGCTGTTCCCCAACGGCCTGGGCAATCGCTACGACTGGGTAGGACGGAATCTTCACGCCCATACCTACCCTGCCGCCGTAGGCCTGTTCGACTACGACACTTACGATGACATCGGACCGGGCGCCTCGATCGCGATCTGCGATTTCAACCATGGCAACCCCGGCCTCGCCGGAGGCGGCATGCTGGCCAACGAGTTCATCCGCCTGCCGTACCAGTTCATGAACCAGGTTCCGCCGTGGGTGCCGCGTTGGGGGCGGGCGCACAAAGATTTCGTGCGAGACGCCTACAAGCGGACCGTCGTCATCATGGGTCCGGTGCAGGAGATGCCGATGTTCGACGCCCGCGTCGAGGTGGACCCGAAAGTGAAAGACTACTGGGGCATTCCCGTGGCGCGCCTGTCCGGGAGGAAGCACCCACACACGCTCGAAATTGCGCGCTTCACGGCGGGCAAAGCAGAAACGTGGTTGCAGGAGGCCGGCGCGGTTCAAACCTGGCGGCGCATACCCGGCCCGTCGCTGAGCGGGGGCCAGCACCAGGCCGGAACCTGCCGCATGGGCAACGATCCCAAGACCTCCGTAGTCGATCGCGATTGCCGGCTGCACGACGTGGATAACGTGTATGTCATCGACGCCAGCGTCCACGTCACCAATGGCGGGTTCAACCCGGTGCTGACGATCTTCGCCAACGCCTATCGCTCAGCCCATCGCCTGCTGGAGGCATGGAAAGGCTCGAAGGTGCGCTCGTGAAGAAGATCCTGCTCATATCCGCGCTCCTGGTCGTGGCGCTGGTTCTGCTGGCGCCGGGAGCCAGCTTCTACTACGAAACGGGCGGCGGCCGGCGCTGCACCAGTTGCCACGAAATGCAGGAGGTCTACGACCAATGGCACTCCTCCGCGCACCGCGGCGTCGGCTGTGAAAAGTGCCATGGGTGGGCGCTCACGCTCGAAATGTCGTTTCACCTGAACAATGCGGCGCGCGCCTGGGCACACTTTCGCGGCGACCTGCCGGAGCGGGTCCGCTTCCCGCATCGACATGTGCAGGCCATCCAGGAGCCCTGCCAGAGCTGTCACCGCCAGGAGTTTGCCTCCTGGCAGGCCGGGCCCCACAGCGCCACCTACACGCGCATCTTTCTCGACAAGAAGCACAACACCGCGAACATGCCGATGGACGATTGCCTGCGCTGCCACGGCGCCTTCTTCGAAGGCGGCATCGGCGACCTGGTGAGCCCCGTCAGCCGCACCGGCCCGTGGCGCCTGACGCCCGCGGAATTGGCGAACATGCCGAGCATGCCCTGCCTGAGCTGCCACCAACTGCACCACCAGGGAACGCCATTGCGGAAGACCGATGTGGCCGGCCGCGTTCCCGGCCCGTTGCAGGAGATCGCGCGCCCCTCGCTGGCCTTCTTCGACCGCCGCACCCAGCAGCACATTCCGCTTCAGGACCTGCCCCTGCCCGCGATGCTGGAAGGGACCCGCGCCGTGAGAATGAGCCGGGATCAGCGCCAGGCCCTGTGTTACCAGTGTCACGCGCCGGTTGCCGACATGCAGGTGGCGAGCGGCGACGATCGCACCGGCCTCGGCGTCCATGAGGGTATCAGTTGCCTGGCGTGCCACGCGGAGCACGGCGAGCAGACCAGGGCATCCTGCGCAACCTGCCATCCCAAGATGTCCAACTGCGGTTTGGACGTGGAGAAAATGGATACCACGTTCAAATCCACGGGGAGCAAGCACAACATCCACTGGGTGAAGTGCGCCGACTGTCATCCCAAGGGAGTTCCCAAGAAGAAGGAGAAGATCTCATGAGCAAGTTGGCGACATTGCCCCTTGTCACCGCTTACCGGTAGCGGTACAGCGTGATGTGCTGGATCGTCTTCTTACTCGTCGAGGGCGAACAGCATCCCGAGGGCCTGTTCAGGATCACATATTGCCCCTCATCGTCGTCGTCGCCGGCCATCACGCGCCCTGGGACCCAGCGTCCGTTTACAAAGGCGCCTTCTTCCACGGTCGCCAGTCCGACGTGCGGAGGCCCCGGTGTGTTAGGAGAAAAGCCGACGGTTACGCCGCTGCCGGCCGCGAAGTATTCATCTGGCCCAGCCGCAATGAAAACTGCCGCCACCGGCCCTGGCGGTGGTGGCTCGCCAATTCTTCGAGGGTCTAGGAACGCGACCTCCAGCGTGTAATTCCCCACCTGGATCCTCTGGGGCGGGTCGTCCGGGCTGCGCAGCAGGACGGCGGACATGGTTCCTTTGCCCTGGTGTTCCGCCATCAGGGGCGCCAGTTGCGCGAGCAGATCGTAAGTGTCGGTCAGATCGTTGTCGGCCTGCGGGTACCTGTCGATCCCCATCGGCGAGACACCGATGGCGTCGTGGCGTCCGAAGGCATAAAGTGCTCTGGCCGCGGCGCCCTGCCCACTCCTTGTCTCGGGTATCAGCAGCGGGTTTCCGGGCTGGCTGTACTTGGCGCAAAACGCCGGATAATCGCTCTCGCCGTAAATGTCGGGCGAGAGCATATCGATTCGCGGCCCCCCGGCTTTCCAGACGTCCATCACCAGGTCCCAAGGCCGGCCCCCGCTCGGTGGGGGTTGAGGACCCCGGCCAATCCCGTACAGCGCCGCGTTGACGAACATGGGCAGCGGGTATTCGGCCTTGCCCGCCTCCACCACCCGGCCGATGTAGCGCGCATAGTACCAAGCCATGAAAATTCCATCCGTCACCTTGCCCGGACCGAAGACCTCTTCCCACGTGCCGGAGGTCTTGAAGCCGGCCGCCTCCCACACTTGGCGAAACTCCGGAACCAGAGCGTCCTTGTGCGCCTGAAGATAGTCCATCAATTCCTTCGGCACCGGTCCTTCGTACGCCGCATTCGCCGCCGGCGACCGGTCGCGGGAGTCCCCAGCCATCCCCACTTCGTTCTCCACCTGGATCATAACGACCGTGTGCTCGCGGCCGTCCACTTCCTTGATGTGACGCAGCAGGGCCGCAAAGGCACGGGCATCGGCATCCCGGTTCGCATCGCTGAGGGGGCTGAGCAGCTCGATGCTCATACTCCCCACGACCGGGGTGCGCGGCACCTCCGATATGGTGACTCCGGGCCAGGCGCCGCCGACAATCTGGGCGCGCGGGAAGCGCTCGAAATCTTTCTTGACCCAGTCGGGCGGGTAGCTGGAGAGACTGTTCTTCCAGCTTGCAAACCACAAAGGCACGAGGCGCAGGTTATGGCTCCGTGCGTCCCGGATGATGCCGTCCAGCACGGTGAAGTCGAACTTCCCTTCCCGCGGCTCGATCTGGGCCCAGGAGACGCCCGCCAGAACGGTATTGACCTTTCGCTCGACGAGTTTGGACCAGACCGGCTTCATGTGCTCGACGCTGGTGGCGCTGTTGTTGTTCAATTCTCCCGCCAGTGCCAGGAACGGCTTGCCGTCTACGATCAATTGGGTGGCTGTCCCCTGCTTTTGCAGGTGAGGGATATCCGAACCGGAAGTGGTTGGGATGGATCTGCAACCACTCGCCACGAGGCCGAGAGAGCAGATGAAAGTGCAGCAAAACAAGATTCGAAGTTTCATAATGTTGCGTGTCCGGAGTTCCGCCGTCAACTCCTTTCAGAGGATTCTATCCTATTTAGGGAGGAACGGCGCGCTGTGTGCTGATGTTGCCCGTCATCAGCGCGCGAGGGACAGCCGGAACGCGGCCATTTCCTGGCCGTTGCGAACCAGCAGGACGTCGCCGGCCAGAGCAGGGTGGTTCCAGGTCTTGCCCTCGATCGCCGGGAACCGTGCGAGTTCCCTGAACTGGTCGTGGGCCGCCGCGACCAGCGCCAACTCGCCTTCCTCCGACACCACCAGCAGCACGCCCTGGTCGGGCAACAGGACAAGCTGGCCGTGGCCGTAACGTCCACCCTTCCACTGGCGCTGGCCGTCCTTCAGGCCGATGCACGCCAGGATGCCGCCGTCGAAGCCGAAGGCGTAGCCATCGTGCGCCACGAAGTCGTTGAAGTAGGGCTTCAGCCCGGTCGAATTCCAGCGCTCTTCGACGGCCCATCCGCCGGGTCCGTGTGCGACCGCGATGCGCCGCATGCCTTTGCCCTCGCTGGCGCTGGCGACGCTCATCAGAACGTCGCCATCCGAGGTCAAGGCCGGCTGCATGACGGGGAGTTCCGACGGCCACGCGTACTTCCAAAGCAGCGTGCCATCGGCCGGCGCGACGCTGGTCGCGCCGCGTGTGCTCATCAGCAGGACCTGCGCAACTCCGTCGATGGTCAATAGATGCGGCGAGCTGTAGCCGGCGCCGCCATCCGGGCCGGACCAGCGAGGTTTGCCGGTGGCGAGGTCGTAGGCGGCGAGTTTGCCGGCGACAGCCACGATGACCACGCCTTCGACCACCAACGGCGAGCTCGCGAAGCCCCAGCCCGGGACCTTCTTGCCGGCGTCGGTCGCCGCGTTGCGCGACCACACGACGGCGCCGCTAGCGGCGTCGAGCGCATTCAGGATTCCGGTCGCACCAAATGTGTATACGCGGCCGTCTTCGAGGGTCGGCGTCGCGCGCGGACCAGCACCGGCATTCGACTCCCAAAACCGGGCCGCGTCGCGGTGTGTCCACACCGGCTCGCCGGTAGTCAAGGTGTAGCAGGCGACCACCTCGTCGCTGCCGCGCTGCTCCTGGGTGTATAGGAGGCCGCCGCGGACCGCGAAGGACGACCAGCCCGGTCCGATCGGCCGGCGCCATAGCTCAACCGGCGGCCACCGGGACCAGTCGGTCTCGATCCGCACGCCGGGAATGACGCCGTTTCGATGCGCTCCGCGAAAGCCGGGCCAGTCGCCTGCTGTCTTTGCCGCTGCCGGAGCCGGCGGGATCGCCGCCGGCTTGCCGTTGGCGCGGGCCAGGAGCCGCTCCTCGGAAGTCTGCGCCCAACGCCACGCGAAATCCGAGGCGGCATCGCCGGTAATGCCATTGGTCCGCAGGAGTGTCCACACGCCGCAGGCGAGCAGGATGGCCGCAACCATCGTCGCGCGCCGAAGTCCGTCGGAGAGGCGCTGGGTGGCCACCGCCCAGACGACGAAGGCCAGGCTCAGGACCGGGATGGCATAGATGGGGAATATCATCCCCATCATCCCCGTGGCAATCGAAGGGTGGAGGAAGCGCGGTGTCGCGAAAAGCGCGACGATCATGAGGACCACGGCGCCCCAACGCTCGAACCGGGGCGCACGGCTGAAGAAAGCCCACCACACGACCACAGCCAACCAGCCCAAGATTCCGCCAACGACGGCGATTTCCAAGGCGCCGGGCACCACCCTGGGGAGGCCAAACCTGACCAGCACTTGCAGCGTCACGGCTACCACGCCGGGCCACAGCCGGAGCGCCTTCCGAGGAGGCGGTTCGCCGGTCTTCGCGATGGTCATATCAGAACGATACCGTACCCTGGAGCGCTTTGTTCCTTTTTTTCGCCGAAAGTGCAAGCTGTTACTCGTACCTTAAGGCCGTCATCGGGTCTACCCGCAGGGCCCGACGGGCTGGAATACAACCGGCCAGCGCGGCGACGCCGATCAAAATGGCGACGGTCGCGGCAATCGTCAATGGGTCGGCTGTGCCGATTCCGAACAGCAACGATTTCGCGAATTGCGCCGCGCACCAAGCCAGCGGGACGCCGGCCGCGATCCCTGCCAATGTAAGCCACAACGTCTCGCTCAGCACCAGCCACATAATGTGATCGCGCCGTGCGCCCAGCGCCAGCCGGATGCCAATCTCGGCCGTCCGGCGCGCCACCGCATACGCCATCAGGCCATAGAATCCGACGCACGCCAGCAGCAGCGCGAGGGCTCCAAAGAAGCTGGAGAGCGTCGCGAGCAGTCGCACCTCCATCAACGACTCTTCAGTTTGCGCGACCAGTGTTTTGGTATCGAACACCGGCAGGTTGGGATCCACGGAAGCCACCTCCCGGCGCACTTCCGCTGAGAGGTTGGAGAGGGAGCCGTACCGCAACTCGAAGGAAACAAACCCCCACCGGTACTCCTGATCCGGGCCGTGCTGGAAGAGCGGGTGATAGAGCAGGGGCCTCGGCTGGTCGCGCGCCCCGCTGTAAAGCGAGTCCTTTACGACACCCACGATGGTGGCTAAACCCAGCCGGTGGCCGAGCGGATCCTGGTTCGGGAAAGCGCTCTTGGCAAGGGACTCGTTGACGATGACCACCTTGGGCGCGGTTTCGTTATCGCGCAATTCGAAATCCCGTCCCGAGACGACCGCCGTCGAGACAGTGGAGAAATAGCCGGGACTGGTAGCATTCCACGCGACGTGGATGACATCGCGTTCGGGCAGACGGCGGCCATCGATTTCGTTGACCTTATCAAGCAGATAGAACTGGTCGTCCACCGGGCGGACAATGGAGGCGCTGGCGGACTTCACGCCTGGAAGGACCTGCAGCCTTCGGAGAATCTCACGATAAACCGAACCGGCGCGATCGCTCGGGTAGCCCGCGAGCTCGGCGTCAACCGAGAGCATGAGCACGTGTTCGCGGTCGTATCCTACGTTGACGCTCCAGAGCTTCTGGAGGGTGCGCAGGAAGAGTCCGGCGCCCGTGATCAGCACCACGGAGAGCGCGACTTGCGCCACCACCAAAGTACGGTCGAGCGTGTGCGGGGATCGGCCAGCGCCGGGCGTTCCCTCCTTCATGACGGGGCCCGGATCGGCCCGCGTGCTGCACAGCGCGGGCGCGAGACCGAAGAGAATCCCCGTGAGCAGCGACACAGCGGCGGTAAAGGCGAAGATCCGCCAGTCCGGATCGACGCTCAGCGGAGCCCGCGAATCGCCGGCAAAAATCATGCGCACCAGCGCCAGGCTGCCCCACCACGCCATCGGCGTTGCCAGCAAGCCACCGGCCAATGCGAGAACGATGCTCTCGGTGAGAAACTGCCGCACCAGCCGTCCGCGGCTGGCGCCCAGGGCCAGCCTTACCGCAAACTCGCGCCGCCGGTTGGATGCCCGGGCCAGCAGCAGGTTGGCGAGGTTGGCGCACGCCACCAATAACACGATACCCGCCACCAACATCAACAGTTTCAAAGGCAATGCGTAGCTGTCCCGCAGACCGCTCGACATGCCGGTTGCGGCTGGCCGGAGCACCAGGTGGCCCTCGTAAACGAAGCGCTGCACGGTTTCCAGGCCGCTGAACTGGGAAATTGGCAACTGCTGCGCCAAAAACTGCCGGTGAATTACATCCAGTTCGGCCTGCGCCTGCTGGCGCGAGATTGCCGGACGGAGCCGCCCCGCAATCTGCATCCAAGCCGACGAAAAAGGCTCCTTCCAGCGCTTGCTGTCGGGCTTGAGAAGATCCAGAGCGTGGAGCGGCACCCAGATGTCCGGGCTGCCCCCGACCGAGATCCCCGAGAACTCCGGCGGGGTGATGCCAATCACCGTGAAGGGAACCTGGTTGACCGTGATCGCGCCGCCGATGATGGAAGGGTCCGCCCCAAATCGAGTGCGCCAGTAGCGATCGCCGATAACGGCAACGGACGCACCCGCCCGGTCTTCGCCTGCGGAGAAGAAGCGGCCGTACCGCGGCCTGACTCCGAGAACGGAGAAGAAGTTATCGCTCGAAGCGTTGCCTTGGGCGATTCCGGACGTTCCATGGGACCCAACGTTGATGCGCCCAAGTCCCGTCCAGCCGAAGATGCCGGAGAGTGTCTTCGACTGCGCTTGAAAACGCTCGAGCTGCGGGTAGGCGTACAAGTCCCGGGCGATGCCGCTTCCGGTTTCCCACAGTGGAATGGTGTTTGTGAACTGCACCAGTTGCTGCGGATCGGCCACCGGCAGCGGCCGGAAGAGAACGGCATTCAGCAAGCTGAAGATCGCCGTGTTGGCGCCGATGCCGAGCGCCAGCGACAAAATGGCCGCCAACGCGAATCCGGGGTTCTTGCGCAACATCCGCGCGGAGTATCGCAGGTCTTGCCAGAAGCGCTCCAACCATATCCATCCCCATGTGGCGCGGGTGTCCTCCATCAATAACGCGACGTTGCCGAGTTCCCGCCGTGCGGCCCGTTTCGCCTGCTCCGCCGGCAGCCCGGCAGCCTCACTTTGTTCGGCTTCCTCTTGCAGGTGAAACTGCAGCTCGTCGCGAAGTTCGGCCTCCTTTCTGCTTCGCCGAGTCATCCAGCCCAGCTTGCGGAGAATCTGGTTCATGCTTCCTCCCGATTGAGTGGATTCAAGACCAGTCCCATGGCGCGGGAAAACGTGTCCCACTTGGCATGTTCCGCCTGCAACTGCTTCCGGCCTTTAATCGTCAGACGGTAGTACTTCGCCCGTTTTCCTCTCTCCGACAGTTCCCAATCGGCCGCGATCCAGCCGCGAGCCTCCAGCCGGTGCAGCGCCGGATACAACGAGCCGGTTTCCACCTGGAGCAGGTCCTCGGAAGTTCGCTGGATGTGCTTTGCAATGGCGTGCCCATGCGCTCTTCCCAGAAGCAGCGTGCGCAGGATCAGGAGGTCGAGTGTTCCTTGAAGCAGCTCTACGCGAGAATTCGCTTCGATGCTCATTCTGTAGACAGTCTACTGTATTTTGTGTAGAGTGTCTACTATTTTTTTTGCCCGGGCACTTCGGATTGCGGGCGTCACGTTCAGGCCGGCGCGGGTTCTTTCACCGGCGCCCATCTTTTGAGGGCATCGAACAAAGCTTCCATGGCGACTGGCTTGCCGACAAAGTCGTCCATGCCCGCCTCGAGGCATTGCTGGCGACAACCCGCCATGGCGTCGGCCGTCATGGCAATAATGGCCACATGCCTATCCGGCCCTTCCCGGCGCCGGATCTCCTGGGCGGCTTCGTACCCGTCCATTTCGGGCATCTGGCAGTCCATGAAAACCAGATCGTAGGGCAGCAGTTCGAACATTCGCACCGCCTCGCGGCCGTTGGCCGCCACGTCCACGCGAAAGCCGAGTCTCTCCAGCATTCGTACGGCAACCTTCTGGTTGACCACGTTGTCCTCGGCCACCAGCACTCGAATCGGCCAGCCCGCCGACCTGCCGGCCAATGCGGATTTCATCTCCGCGATCCGGCTGGCGGGCCTGGCGGCGTCGGCCGGCGCCATGTGCCGTTGCTTGGACCAGGCGGTGGCGAGGGTGTTCAATAGTTGCGAGTGGCGCACCGGCTTGGACAGGCAGGCATCGATGCGGGCGCTCTCCGTATGGCTCACGGCATCCAGGTATCCAACCGAGGTCAGCATCACCAGCACCGTGTCCCGGATGGCGGGGTCCGATCGGATGGCCCTGGCCAGCGTGGCCCCGTTCATGCCCGGCATTTGATAGTCGAGGATGGCAAAGTGGTAGGGATCGCCGCTTTGCCGGGCGGCACGCAGACCCTCCAGGGCCTGCTCGCCGGAACTGAAGCTTCCGTTGCGCATGCCCCAGCTTGCGATCTGTTCATGCAGCACTCGCCGGTTTACCTCGTTGTCGTCCACGATGAGCACGCGCAAGTCTCTCAGGTCGGCCACCGGGACGGGGCCGGCGTGGGGTTGGGCATCCAGGGTCAACGGCAGGGTGAACCAAAAGGTGGAACCCTCGCCCGGCCGGCTCTCCACGCCGATGGAGCCTCCCATCAACTCGACCAGTTGTTTGGAAATGGCCAAGCCTAGCCCGGTGCCGCCGTACCTGCGGGTGGTGGAAGCGTCCACCTGGCTGAACTTCCTGAAAAGCAGATCGAGCTTCTCTCTGGGAATCCCGGAGCCGTTGTCCTGGACGGAGACGCGCATGCGGGCCTGTTGGGCGTCCGGTCCCTGGTACACGACGGTGATCAGCACGCTGCCGTTGGAAGAGAACTTGACGGCATTGCCGACCAGGTTGGTGACCACCTGGCGGATTCGGCCGGCATCGCCGATGAAGTGGCGGGGGACGTCCGCGGCGTATTCGAGCACCAGGTCGAGCTTATGTTCCTCCGCCTTGGGCGCCAGCATTTCGTCGACTTCCTCGATCGCCAGCCGGAGGTCGAAGGGAGAAAGTTCGATGGCCAGCTTGCCGGCCTCGATCTTGGAGAAATCCAGGATGTCGTTGATGACCGTGAGCAGGGCTTCGCCGGACGTGCGGACTGTCTCGGTGTATTCGCGTTGTTCGGCCGTAAGGCCGGTGTCGAGCAGCAAACCGGTCATGCCGATGACGCCGTTCATGGGGGTGCGGATTTCGTGGCTCATGTTGGCCAGAAATTCGCTCTTGGAACGGTTGGCGGCTTCCGCGTTCTCCTCCGCGCGCCGCCGCTCCTGCACCTCCATGCGCAGCTCCGCCGTGCGCGCCTCCACGCGTTCGGCAAGCTGCCTCTCGTGACGGCGCAATCCGCGCACCTTCCAACGATGCACGCCCATGCCGGCCAAGACCACGGTTGCGGCGCACAACAGGTAGAACCAGATGGTCTGGTAATACTGCGGCGACAACTCGAGCGCAAAGGAGGCTCCCGGATCGCTCCAGATGCCATCGCCATTGGATGCGGCCACTCGGAAGCGGTAAGAGCCAGGAGGCAGATTCGTGTAGTAAGCCGCGCGCCGCGCGCCGGCCTCCACCCACTCGCGGTCAAACCCGTCCAGGATGAAGCGGAACCTGACGCGCTCCGGAAAGAGAAAACTCAGAGCGGTGTAGTGAAACTCGATGTGGCTTCCCGTTGGAACCCGGCTGCCGCTTTCGATGGCCGGCCGCGCATCCGCCGTTACACGCTCCACCAGTACCGGCGGCGGCCCTGGACTGGCGCTCATCTTGGATGGATCCACCGTCACCACCCCGCCGTAGGTCGGAAACCAAAGCGTCCCGTCGCGCAACTTGCATGCCGAGGGGTGGTAGCCGAAATTGAAATCGCTGCTGCCCTGAATCCCATCCGCCGCTCCGAAGACATCGACCTCGAGCTTCTTCTTCCGCCCTTCGGCCACGTCGTCCAGTTCCGCGCGGGAAATGCGCAGCAGTCCGGTGCGGCTGCTGATCCAGAAGCTGTGCGAGTTGTCCTCGAGAATCTGATACACATCCGTTTCCGGCAGGCCGCTGGCCTCCGAGTACGAGATGATCTTGCCGCCGGATATCCGGCTGATGCCGCCCTGCGTCAGCACCCACAGCGTGCGCTCCCCGTCTTCATACAGGTCCACCACATTGGTGCCCGCCAGGCCCTGCGCTTTGGTGATGGGGGGCAGGAACCGCCCTCCCCGGAATTCCTGAAGGCCTGATCCCGTTCCCACCCATACGCTGCCATCGGCGCGTTCCACGATCGCCGAGACGAAGCCGGAGGCGGCGGCCAGCCCTTCTTCCTTCCCCAACATACTCATGCGTCCGTGGCTGAAGCGCCTCAGTGCGCTGGTGGTGCCGACCCATACCGTGCCGTCGCTCTGCTGGAAGATGGTCCGCACGGCGGCCCCAAGCTGCCACGTGCGGCGGGCCGCCGGGTTTGTCAGATTCGCCCCGTGGAACCAGTGCAGCACTCCATCCTCGGACCCAGCCCACAGGTCGCCATCGCGGTCGCGTAGCACCGGCCAGATCAGGTCGCTCGAGAAACCGTTCTTCGTGGTGTAATGGACCAGCTTGCCCCCTGCCGGGATTCGCGCCACCCCGTTGCCGGTCCCCAGCCAGACATCTCCCCCAGCGTCCTGGTAGATGGAACGGACCATGTCGCTGGGCAGATCTTCGCGCATCGACCGCACCACGATCCGGTAATCCTTGAACTGGTTCAGCCCGCCCCCGGCGGTTCCCAGCCACAAGCTGCCTTCCTGGCCCTCATAGATGCACCGGATCACCTGGTTGGAAAGCCCCTCGCGCGTCTCATACGACGTGAACTTGCCGTCCGAGAAGCGATTCACTCCTCCGCCATCGGTCCCGATCCACAGGTTCCCGTCGCGATCTCTCTTGAGGGCGATAATGGCGTTGTGGGTCAGGCCATCGCGCTCCGTGTAATTCCGAAAATGCCCGTCGCGCAATACGCTCAGGCCGCCCGGACGCGTGCCCACCCAGAGTTCCCCATCGGGACCGTCCGCCAGGCCCCAGACCGGGTTGCCGGGCATTCCATCCTGCACCGTATAGGACGTGATCGTGCCATGCTCGATCTTCTTTAGACCGCTGTTGGTCCCCGCCCACATGATTCCCGCGGGATACTCGAACAGGCAATGCACCCCCAACTGCCGGTTGCCGCCGCTGAAAACGATGCTGGTCTTTCCACCTTCATACTTGGAGAGCCCCAGCTCGGTCCCGATCCACACCACCCCCGCCGAGTCGGCCCACAGCGCGCGCACGATGTGATCGGGCAACCCGGAAGCCGCCACCTGCTGGAACTTGCCGTCGCGATACCGGAATACTCCCGCACCAGCGCCGATCCACAGTGCTCCGTCGCCCGCCGCTGCCAACGCCGTGAGCCGGTCATCCAGCAAGCCCGGCGCATTCGCCGGTGTGAACACCGTAAAGCCAACCCCATCGAACCGCGCCAGGCCGGCCGAGGTGGCCACCCAAAGGTACCCGTCCCGTGTCTGGGCGATGGCGCGGATGGAGTTGTGCGGCAAACCGTTGGCGGTGGTCCACACCTCGTGTCCGTATTGGGTAATCGCCACCTTGGGATCGAGTCCCCAGGCCGGTGTGCCTATGACAATCGCAAGAGCGAGCAGCAGGCGGCGCATATGACTGTACGTTCCTACTCTGTGTAGATCGTCTGAATTCCCGATTTATGTAGGGGTCATTCAGTGTTTTTGCCTTTGTGCCGGTATTTGGGCACAATCGCCGCTTCTCTCAGCCTGCCGCCCCTCCTATCCCCCTTACTCCTGCGTCTTCCGCGTTCTGGCATCCATCGTGCCTCATATTCCACCGGGCCCCCTATGTTGAAGATCACGCTCCACGACAGCGCCGAAGAACTCCGCCTCAAGCTGGAAGGCAAGCTGGCCGGCCTGTGGGTGGGTGAATTGCGGCAGTGTTGGCGGACCGCGGCATCCACTACCCACGGCCGGAACACCGTCGTGGACCTGCGCGACGTGGATTTCGTGGACCCGGAAGGCCAGTCCCTGCTGGCGGAAATGCACCGGGAAGGCGTGCGCCTGGTGGCGGTCACGCCCCTCATTCAGGCCCTGGTCCAGGAGATCTCGGGCCAGCCGCGTTGTGTTACGGTTGAAGAAAAGCCGGCTCGACGCTCCCATGCCCTCGCCAGCCCCGACACCGCCCGACGCGACCCGCGCTCGCTATGAGGCCCTGCTTGAGGTGGCCGAGTCCATTGCGGCGCACCGCCAGCTATCCACCCTGTTTGCCGACCTCAGCCGCTTCCTGAACCGCCTGGTATCGTTCGATTTCATCAGCCTGACGCTGCTCGACGCCAAGCAAGGCGTGGTTCGTCTGCACATCCTCGAAACCGATCGTCCGGTAATAGGGCCGGCTACGGAAGCCCTCCCCTCAGGCGAAGCCCCCACTGGCCTGGTGCTCCGAACCCGGCAACCCTATTACGTCCCCGATGGCAACGAAGAGCGCCGTTTTCCGCTTCTCCGCGAAGTGTTTCGGGCCAACGGCATCCAATCCTTTTGTGTTCTCCCGCTATTCACCGCCCAGCGCGACATCGGTGGCCTCCACTTCGGCTCTCTACGCAAGAACGCGTATTCTCCGGAAGACATCGAGTTCATGCAACACGTGGCGCGCCAGGTGGCCGTGGCGGTGGATAACGCGTTGAATCACGAGGCTGCCCAAGCATACGAAGAGCAACTGGCGCGCGAGCGCGACCGCCTGCGAACGCTGCTCGAAGTCAACAACGCCGTGGTGAGCCACCTCTCCAGCAAGCAACTGTTCCAGGCCATCTCTGCGTCATTGCGCCGCACCTTCGGGTTGGATTACGCCAGCCTCCTGGTCCACGATCCCGAAATTGGCGCCTTGCGCCTGCAAATGCTCGACTTCCCGGAGGGTTTGGGCGCCATTCGGGTGGATGCCGTGGTTTCGCTCGACGACTCGCTGCCAGGCTGCGTGTTTCGCACCCGCGAAGGCCGCCTCGCCAACCTCCAGGAAGCCCGCGCCCTCTTCAAAAACACCGGCGACATTCTCCAGCGCGAAGGCCTGAAATCCCTCTGTTGCACGCCCCTGATCTCGCGCGGAGCGGCCCTGGGAACCCTCAACCTGGGTTCGCGCCAGGAGAACTTCTTCGCCGCCGGGGACCTCCAATTCTACTCCCAGGTAGCCGGGCAGATTGCCATCGCTCTCGACAACGCCCTCTCCTACCAGCGCATCGAGGAGCTGAATGCCCAACTGGCGGAGGAGAAAGTCTACCTGGAAGACGAGATCCGCACCGATAATCGCTTCGAGGAAATCGTCGGCCAGAGCCGCGCCCTGAAAGCCGTCCTCAAGCAGGTGGAGACGGTTGCGCCCACCGATTCCACGGTCCTGATCTTCGGCGAAACGGGCTCCGGCAAGGAACTCGTGGCGCGCGCCATTCACGACCTCAGCTCGCGCCGCCAGGGCACCTTCGTCAACCTGAATTGCGCCGCCATTCCCACCGGCCTGCTGGAAAGCGAAATGTTCGGGCATGAGAAGGGCGCGTTCACCGGCGCCATCGCCCAGCGCATCGGGCGTTTCGAGTTGGCCCACCACGGCACCATGTTTCTGGACGAGGTGGGCGAGATCCCCCTCGAATTGCAAACCAAATTGCTGCGCGTGTTACAGGAGCGCGAATTCGAGCGGCTGGGCAGCTCCCGCACCATCCGCACCGACGCGCGCCTGGTGGCCGCCACCAACCGCGACCTCGCCGCCATGGTGGAGGGGCGCCTCTTCCGCGCCGACCTCTACTACCGCCTCAACGTGTTTCCCATTACCGTGCCCCCGCTGCGCGACCGGCCCGACGACATTCCCCTGCTGGTGCGCTATTTCGTGCAGCAGTACGCGCGCCGCATGAACCGAAAGATACTCACCATTCCGGCCGCGTCGATGCAGGCCCTCGCCCGCTACCATTGGCCGGGCAACATCCGGGAACTGCAGAACTTCATCGAGCGCGCCGTGATTGTCTCGCCCGGTCCGGTGCTGCATGCGCCCGTGCGAGAGCTGAAGCGCGCCGGCGCGGCCGCTGGCGCCGTCACCCTCGAAGCCGCCGAACGCGAAGCCATCCTCCGGGCCCTGCGCGATTCCGCCGGCCGCGTGGGTGGTGAGCGCGGAGCCGCCGCCTTGCTCGGCATGAAGCGGACCACTCTGCAAGCCAAAATGCGCAAGCTGGGCATCGACCCCAAGTCCATTTGACGCCGATATTTTGGCGGCCGCGCCCGCATTTCGGCGGTGGGGCGGGCCCCCTGGCCCGCAGTCGACCCCCTGGTCGACCTGCTCGAACGCAGGAAGAGCCGGACCAGGGGGTCCGGCGCGGACGGGGGCGGCCGCCCCACATTTGGTTGTGGCTATGCTGCTTTGTGGGACAGGCTGGCAGCCCAATGCCACATACTTTTCGGCATGCCAGACACCATCCTTGGATTGTGGGGCAGGATTGTATCCTGCGCGCCGGTTTTCAACCGGCGCTGGTGGGGCTGTTTACAAGCGATTCGGGCGGGTTCCCAACCCGCCGGACCCAGAGGGTACCCCCACAGTTCTTGTATTCCAGATTCTGGGAAAAGTATGTGGCATTGGGCTGGCAGCCTGCGGCCAATTGGCAATCGGCCAAGTGTTTGGACCGCAAAATGCACTCCCCACACTGAGAAACCATGCCCAAGATACCGACCAACCTGAGCATTCTCTTACTTCTTGCTCTGTCCGGCGGGTTCGCGCAGGAATCCGCCCCGGTGAAGCTCACCCTCAAGGATGCCGTCAACCTCGCCTTGAAGCAGAATCCCCAGGTGATTCTCGCCAACCTGGGTGTCTCGCAAAGCGAGCAGGATCGCCTGCTCGCCCGCGCCGCGCTTCTGCCGCAGGTGGGCGCCAGGGCATCCGAAACCGTCAACCGCCTCAACCTGGCGGCCTCCATCGGCTTCAGTTTCCCCGGTTTCGCCCAGCATGTGGGACCTTTCTATGTGGCCCAGGCGGGCGTTGGCGTCACCGCGCCGGTCTTCGACCTCACCCTGTGGCGCAGGTACCGCTCCAGCCAACTGGGCATCGATTCCGTCCGCGCGCAGGAAGTGAGCGTGCGCGAAGAAAGCGTTCTGCTGGTGGTCTCGCAATACCTCGGCAGCCAGCGGGCCGCCGCCGACGTTCAGGCCGCCCAATCCCGCGTGGACCTCGCCCAGGCGCTCTACGACCAGGCCGCCGACCTGCAAAAGAACGGCGTCGGCACCGGCATCGATACCCTGCGCGCCAACGTGCAGCTTCAGAACGAGAAGCAAAGGCTGATCGTCGCCCGCACCCAACTCGAAACCTCGCTTTACGGCCTCGCCCGCCTGCTTAATATCGAGCCCAACCGGCAAATCGAGCTCGCCGACCAAGTCAGCTTCTTCGACACCCCGGAGGTCTCGACGGACCAGACCCTCGACCACGCCTACGCCGCGCGTCCCGAATTGCGCGAGGTCCTCACCCGTGAACAACGCGCCGCGCTCGATCTCAAAACGGCCGACGCCGCCCGCCTCCCCAAGGTTTCCTTCAACGGTCTTTGGTCCGAGCAGGGGCTGACCCCCGCCAGCGCCATTCCGGTCTATATATACCAGGGCGCCATCGACATTCCGCTGTTTACGGGGGGACAGATTCAGGCCCAGCGCGCCAAGGCCGATCTGGCCATCCGCCAGCTTCGCCAGCAGGAGCAGGAACTCCGCAACCGCATTGCCCTGGAGGTCAAAACGGCGCTCGCCCAACTCGCTTCCGCGCGCACGGAAGTCAACGTCGCCAACCTCGGCGTCGACCTCGCCAAACAGGAAGTCGAACAGGCGCGCGACCGCTTCCAGGCCGGCGTCGCCAATAACATCGAAGTCATTACCGCCCAGGACGCGTTGGCCCGCGCGGGCGATAACCAGATCGCCGCCCTCTATCGCTATAACCAGTCCCGCGCCGACCTGGCGCACTCCGTGGGGCAGATGGAGGCCATGTACGCCAGGTAGGAGTCCAATCCCCGTCATCAGCCCTTGGATCGTCGCCATGACCGTCATGCTGGCGACCTTCATGGAAGTGCTCGATACCACGGTGGTCAACGTGTCCATGCCCAATATCGCCGGTAATCTCTCGGCGGGCATCGACGAAGCCACCTGGGTGCTCACCTCGTATCTGGTCTCGAACGCCATCATTCTGCCCATGGGCGGCTGGTTCTCCATGCTCTTCGGACGCAAACGGTTCTACATGATCTGCGTGGTGTTGTTCACCGTAAGTTCTTTCCTGTGCGGCCTGGCGCCTTCGCTCGGAATGTTGATCTTCTTCCGCGTCTTGCAGGGCCTGGGCGGCGGCGCGCTGCAACCCGTCTCCCAGGCCATCCTGGTCGAAAGCTTCCCGCGCGAAAAGCAGGGCATGGCCATGGCGATTTTCGGCATGGGGGTGGTGGTGGCGCCGGTCATCGGCCCGACCCTCGGCGGTTGGATCACCGATAACTACAGTTGGCGCTGGATCTTTTTCATCAACATCCCCATCGGGATTGTGGCCCTGTTGCTCACCGCGGCGCTGGTTTTCGACCCGCCATACCTGGTGCGCCGGTCCTTTAGCGATGGCCTCAAGATCGACTACACGGGCCTGGGCCTGATGGCCCTCGGGCTCGGTTCGCTCGAAGTGGTGCTCGATGAAGGCCAGCGCGAAGACTGGTTCTCATCCCACTTCATCGTGACCTTCGCCGCCATCATGACCGTCTCTCTCATTGCGGTGGTGGTCTGGGAGCTGCGGCAGGAACATCCGGTGATCGACTTCCACATACTCAAGGAGCGCAACTTCATGCTCTCCACGGTGTCCATGCTGCTGTTGGGATTCGTCCTCTACGGCAGCACCGCCCTCCTGCCGCTGTTTTTGCAGACCCTGCTCGGGTATACCGCCTTGCTCAGCGGCCTGGTGCTTTCACCGGGCGGCCTGGTGGTGATCCTCTTCCTGCCCATGGTGGGCCTTCTGCTGCGCCGGTTCCAGGCGCGATGGCTGGTGGTGTTCGGGGTCCTGACCTCCGTGCTGGGGCTGTTCCTCATGGCTCGGTTTACCTTGTATATCGACTATCGCGCCGCCTTGTGGAGCCGCATCGTGCAGAGCTCCGGCCTGGCATTTCTGTTCGTGCCCATCAGCACCGTGGCATTCGCGCTGATCCCCAAGGAGCGCACCAGCTACGCCACCGGCTTGTTCAACCTGGCGCGCAACGTGGGCGGCAGCGCCGGCATTGCTACCGTCACCACCCTGCTGGCGCGGCGCGCGCAGTTTCACCAGCAGACGCTGGTTTCGCACCTGACGCCTTACGACTCCGCCTACCGCCAGTCCCTGGCCGGGGCCACCCAACTGCTGCACACCCATGGCGCGACTCTCCCCGACGCCGCCGCGCAAGCCCACGGTCTGCTCTATGGAAGCATGTTGAGGCAGTCGAACATGCTGGCCTTTGCCGATGCGTTTTGGGTGATGGCCATGCTGTTTCTGTTGATCGTCCCGATGATGTTTTGCATGAAGAAGTTGAAACCGGCGCGCGCTCCCATGGTGGTAGAGTGACATGCCGTGGAGCGACATGCCGGCCATGTTGGAAAATGGAAATAATGGAAGGGTAAGGACCACATGCCAAACGCGCTAGAAGATTTGCCCCAGCCGGAACTCGCGCCCGATTCGGTCTCCGCGCCGCGCAAGGGCTGGCGGGTCAAGTTCGCCCTGTTTGTGGTGCTGCTGGCGATTGCCGCCGCGGCCCTCTGGGGCTACCTGCATTATCGCTATCGGGTATCTTCCGACGACGCCCAGGTGGACGGCCACATCACCGCCATCGCTCCCAAGATCGCCGGCAATGTGGTGGAAGTGCTGGTCAACGACAACCAGCCCGTCAAGGCCGGCCAGGTGCTGGTGCGCATCGATCCGCGCGATTTCCAGGCCCGCGTGGATATGGCCAAGGCCGCGCTTGGGCAGGCCGAGAGCCAGTTGCGTTCCGCGCGCGTGGTGGTGCCCTGGACCAATGAAACCACGCAATCCGGCGAATCCAATGCTTCCGCGCAACTTGCCGATGCGGAGGCCGAAGTGGAGCGCGCGCGCCTGGCTCAACAACAGTCTTCCGGGGCGGACCTCGCCTATGCCGAGGCCAATGTGCGCACCAAACAGGCCAGCAACGACCGCGCCCAGGCCGACCTGGCCCGCATGAAACCCCTGGTCGAGAAGGCCGAGATCTCCCAGTTGCAATTCGACGCCTACACTGCCGCGGCCCGCGTGGCCGAAGGCGAATTGCAGGCGTCCCGGGAAAAGCTGGCTTCGGCGCAACAGGATGCCGCCATCCGCAAGGCGGCCGTGGACGCCGCCCAATCGCGCGTCAGCCAGGCCCGTGCCCTGGTGGCCACTTCGGTCGCCAACCGCAAGCAGGTCGATATCCGCACCGCGGACGCCGGCACCGCCGCCGCTGCCGTCGAGGCGGGGCGCGCCAATCTCGAGGCCGCCGAACTCCAGCTTAGCTACACCACCATCGTCGCCCCCATGGCGGGCGTGGTCACGCATAAGAGCGTCGAGATCGGCCAGATCGTTCAGCCGGGCCAGGGACTCATGACCGTCATCCCGCTGCACGACATTTGGGTAACCGCCAATTTCAAGGAAACCCAACTCGCCGATGTTCACCCCGGCCAGCGGGCTGAAATCCAGGTAGACATGTACGGCCGGAGCGTAACCGGCCACGTGGATTCCATCGCCGGCGCCACCGGCTCGCGTCTCAGCCTGCTGCCGCCCGAAAACGCCACCGGAAACTTCGTCAAGGTGGTGCAGCGAATCCCTGTGAAGATCCTGGTCGACAGCCCCGGAGACCTCATTCTGCGCCCCGGCATGAACGTGGACGCCACCATCTTCACCCGGTAGCGGTGGGGCAGGCCATCGCCTTTTGTGGCCTGCCAACTGCCGCCCGCCCATGCCATGGTGTGCTACAGTTCAGGGTAATATGGCATCTCGAAGCGTCAACAAAGTTATCCTGCTTGGGCACCTCGGCAAAGACGCCGAGACCAAGTTCAGTCCGAGTGGCGTGGCCCGCTCCACTTTCACCGTGGCGACCAACCGCCGCTGGAAAGACCGGCAATCCGGCGAGTGGAAGGAAGAAACCGACTGGCACAATATCGTGCTGTGGGAATCCGAAAACGTGGCGAACTTCCTACTGAAGGGCAAACAAGTCTATATCGAAGGCCGCCTGCAAAGCCGCAGTTGGGAAGACAAAGAGGGGCAGAAGAAATACATCACGGAAGTGGTCTGCCAGGAGCTCATCCTGCTGGGTGGCCGCGGCGACACCGCCGGAGCGCCCGCCGGAACCGCTGGCGAGTTCGCGCCGCCGGTCTCCATGCCGCGCTCCGCTCCGCGTCCTCAAGCCGCCGCGCCCGAACCTCCGGATGACCTGAATCAGGGCATCACGGATGATGACGTTCCATTTTAGCCGCCTGCTTGCCGGCTAACTGGTTGGCGCGCTCCTGCGGCGCTGGGACCAGCCTCGGCGGTCTGCCCCGCCGCCGGCTTCCCTGCTGCAACCGTTCGAGAGTAGCTATGGCTGCGCTCAAGTTGTCCAACTCCTCGTGGAGATAGGCCAGCACTTTCCCGAGATCCATGACGTTCTAAGTCTAAGAATAGTGCTTTCTTGCGCCGATTCATACCAAGAGAATTCCGACCCGTGGCTATCGGAATAATGCTCGGCCCTATGCCAAGCCTTCGGAGCACGGAATGGGAATGAATTGGGGCTTATACTGTTGGACGCCGGGCCGCGGATTCCCTCGACAGCTCCGCCGGGTCCGTATAGGTCTGTAGAGAATCGAGCGACTCCAGCACGCGCTCCAGCAGGCCGTCGGTCTGCGTCACAGTGGTCTTCAGAGCTTCTATGGAATGCGCTTGAGTGGTGAGGCGCTCGTCCAATGAGGTCATGGTCTTCGAGAGCAGTTGCTCCATGGCGGCCACAATCTGCGTAGTGGAGGGGACATCCGCCAGCTTGGCGGCATGTTCATCCAAGCGCGTCTCCACCTGAGCGAAGCGCGTGGCGTCGGCCGATTCATGCGCCTCCAGCCGGCTCTCCAGATCGGCGATCGAACGCTTCAAGTCCTGTTCCGACGCAAGAGGGATCCGACCGCGGTCGCGCCGGGAACTCGTCAATACGCCGGCCAGAATTCCGGCCCCGAAAATAGCCAGGCGGGGAACGTAGCTGATCACTCGCGACATGCGGCCTCTTTAAAATTATACTTTTCCGGAACTCCATGCAAGTACTACATTTAGTAACCATAGTACTGGGTACGTACCGCCATTGAAAGCCAGCCGTAAAACTGGCATTCTGTCTAGGATACTTCCTCTGCCATAGGAGACGTCTGGTTGAGCGACGGCTCGGAATCCGGGTCCACTGGACGGGTAGATGCCCGTATGCCTGCCGCCGTGTCCGCCGGGTTGCTCCACGTGGAGAACAGCCTGCTGCGCCATTGTCTCCGGCTGCAACGTGCCGAGAGCCATCTTTCCAACTTCGCCCGCAACCGGCGCCGCGGCTCGGGGCCCAGCGCCGTGCGCCAACTCGATCTCGAACGGCAGCGCCTGGGCCGGGAATTGCACACAGGCGTGGGACAAATGCTGGCCGCCATCCGCTTGCAACTCGAGATCGTCAACGCGCTTTTACCCGGCCCGCCGGCGCCGGTGCAACAAGCCCTGAACCGCATCTCCACTCTGGCTGACGACGCCCTGGAGCAGGTGCGCTCCGTCTCCGCGCACCTGCACCCGCCCGAGTGGCAGCGGCTCACGCTCGCCGACGCGCTCCAACAACTGTGGGACCTCAGCGGCATTCCCCAGAGGTTCGAAGCCTCTCTCCGCATCCAACCGCTGCCCCACGAACCCGATCTGGAACTCAAGGTGTTGATCTACCGGGCCGCGCAGGAGGCCCTTTCCAACGTTGCGCGCCACGCCCGCGCCACCCGCGTCGATGCGGCCCTCGAGACCCGCGGCGATTTCGCCGTCCTGACCATTCGGGATGACGGCGTGGGGTTCGACGTCGCCGGACTGTTTCGACGGCCCCCCAGCGTGGCATCCGGCATTGGCCTGCGCTCTATCCGCGAACAAGCCGCCGCGCTGGGCGGAGAACTGGAGATTCAAAGCGGCCCGGCCGGCACTAAACTGGTAGTCTCGGTGCCGTTTTCTTGAGGGACCCGTTCCCTAACAGGAGAAGTATGCAGGAATCGCGAGAGACCACGGTCGTTCTGGTCGACGATCACGCTATCGTGCGCGAAGGAATCGCCGCCCTCTGCTCCAACAGCGGAATGTCCATCCTCGGCCAGTGTTCCGATGGCGCCGCGGCCGTGGAAATGATCGCCACGCTCAAACCCGATTTTGCCATCCTCGATCTGAATATGCCCGGCATCTCCGGCATCGAGGTGATTCGCCGTCTCCGCGCCTCCGGTTGCCAGGCCAAACTGATGATCCTCTCCATCAGCCGCGAAGAGGCCACCGTCATGGAGGCGTTGCGGGCCGGCGCCGATGCCTACCTGCTCAAGGACGGGCCCTCGCGCCACCTGCTGGACGCCATCGGCTTCGTCCGTGACGGCGGCGTTTACGTCTCTCCGCTGCTGCGCGGCGCGGGCCTCTTTACCAGGGCCGAAAACACCCCGGCCGAAGATCCGCTGGCCTCACTCAGCCCTCGCGAAACGGAGGTCTTTTCCTACCTCGTGAATGGGTTGCGCGCCAAGGACATCGCCGACCTTTTGAACATCAGTCCCAAGACCGTGGACACTTACCGCGCCAGCCTGATGCGCAAGCTCAACGTCCACGACCTGGTCGGTTTGGTCAAGTTCGCAATCGAGCGGAATCTCACGAGCACTTCGACACAGCGCTGATATCGATGCACGCGGCGCGAGCTTTGTGGCACTGTTCGTAACCTTCTAGGGACCGGATTAGGTCTTCCACGGCGTCCCGGCGTTCGTAGAGACGTTCCAGCGCTCGTCTACGGATGGCGTCCGAGTTGGAAACCCGGATGCGTTCGGCAGAGGAAGAAGCAAGAAGGGTGATCGGCATTTTCTTCCTAGTACGTTTAAGAAGTTTTTTTGGACAGAATCTAGAATAGTCGATCTCTATATCTCAAATCAAGATAAATCTGATGAAACTTTAGGATTTCCCTGTAATCGAGGCTACACCCACTCCTACCCAGTCAAACGAGTGAGAGCAGCCCGCGTTAGCGGCTTTTCACCCACTGAATGGGTCCTTTTCACCCATTTTTCGACGCCAGGGAAATCCCTGATTGTGGTGAGGCTTTTTTCGTCACAATGATAATAAAGGGCTTGAGGAACTCTTCCTCCTGCTTCCGGTTTGGATGGGCAGGTGCTACATTGTGCCTGCTTGGTAGCTTCGGGATGGTGCGCCCGCACGGAAGTGGTGTCTCTGTTCCGGCGTTCTTGGCAGATCCGGTTTCTTGAATTGGAGATGAATATGCGGATTCCTTCTTCGGCTTTGGCAGTAGGCCGGTATATAACCGCGGCGTTAGTGGTCGTAGGCGCTTGTGCGCTGATTGGCGCCCAGGCAACGAACAAACTCTCGCCGCACGAGAAGGCGTTCTACGCCGATCCGGCGCTCGTGGAATACGTCCAGCCCGGATTCACCATCACGGTGGTTTCGGCGAAGATCGCAGCCGACGGCACGGTAAGCGTGGACTACAAGCTGGCGGACCCCAACGGGGCGCCTCTGGACCTCGCCGGGGTGGTCACCCCCGGCCCCATTTCGGTCAGCTTTCTGATCGCCTATATTCCCAAAGGTCAAACGCAGTTTTCTTCTTACATCACGCGTACGGTGGCGGCCATCACCGGCTCCGCAACCGGCACCCAGGTGGCCGGCGACTCCGGCGGCACCACCGCTACCGTGGCCACGGGCGAATATATCTATACCTTTAAGACCAAGCTGCCCACGAACTACGATCAGACCGCCACCCACCGCGTGGGCCTCTATGGTTCGCGCAACTTAACGGTATGGGATCTCGGCACCAACTACGCCGATACCTGGTTCGATTGGGTGCCCAATGGCTCCACGCCAAACCCGCGCGATGTGGTCCGCACCCAGGATTGCAATGCCTGCCACGGAAGCGCGGCCACAGTCACAGGGTCGAACGGTTTGGCGGCCCACGGAGGGTCCCGGCGCAGCGTGGAGGTGTGCATCATCTGCCATCAGCCGCAGACTGTCGACCCGAGCACCGGAAACAGCCTGGATATGAAGGTCTTTATCCACTCCATACACATGGGCAGCTCCCTGCCTACCGTGATCGCCGGAAAACCTTACCAGATTATCGGATACCAGAACTCGGTGAACGACTTTTCGAGCGTGGTGTATCCCTCCGATGCGCGGCGCTGCCAGACCTGTCACAATCCCAAGAACGGAGCGGCCCAGACCAACGCATGGCTGACCTCTCCCAACCGGGCGGCTTGCGGTGGATGCCACACTGACGTCAATTTCGCCACCGGCCTCAACCATGTGAACCTGCCCCAGTTCGACGATTCGCAGTGCAACCAGTGCCACATCCCGCAGGGCGAACTGGAATTCGACGCCTCCATCCTGGGCGCGCACGTGATTCCCGATCAATCCACGCAGATCGCCGGCATCAACCTGGTCCTCCAAAAGATCACCAATGGCGCCGCCGGAAAGGCCCCCACCGTCACCTTTACGGTGCGGGATAACAAGGGCAACGGGATTCCCATGAGCACCTTTACTTCTTCTTCGGGAACTCTCTCGTTTAGCATGACGGGTCCCACGTCCGGCTTCAAGATGACCAACTTCGGCGCGGACTCCACTACCCCGGGCTATGTCACCGAGAGCGCCACCGGGTCGACGTGCAGCCCCGATGGCACTTGCTCCTACACCTTCACCCATATCGTTCCGGCAGGCTCCACCGGCACCTTCATGATCGGCGTCGAGGCCCGCCTCACCGCCACGCTGAACCCCAACACCGTTTTGTCCCAGTCGGTATCGTATGGCGCCACCAACCAGGTGATCTACTTCTCTGTGGATGGGTCCCCCGTGACGCCGCGGCGCACCGTGGTGGCCATGGCGAACTGCAACAAGTGCCACACCTACCTCGAGATCCACGGCGATTTGCGCAACAACGTGACGTACTGCGTGATATGCCACAACCCGGAGAACACGGACTTCACCACGCGGCCCTCGTCCACCGATCCCGTCCAAAAAGCCGCGCCCAACCAGGCGATTAACTTCGCCCTGATGGTTCATAAGATCCACACCGGCGCAAACCTGGCCAGTTTCAACACGACGTATATCGTGGTGGGCCACGGCGGGTCCACCTCCAACTTCGACAACGTGCTCTACCCCGCTATGGGTCCCACGGGCGCCACTCGCGACACCGCCCAATGCTACATGTGCCACACCAACAACTCCGAAGCGGTCTTCCCCATCGGCTTGAACCCGGTCACCGATCCGCAGGGGCTGTTGAATCCGGCGCCGGCCACCACTTCGGCATGCACGGCGTGCCACTTGAAGACTTCGTCTATGGCGCACGCGGCCTCTCAAACCGATCCGAGATTCGGCGAGAGCTGCGATGTTTGCCACGCCGCGGGCACGGCCTTCGACGTGTTGATGGAGCACGCCGGCAAGTAGAATAAAGGAGAGATGACAGCTTTGTTCCGGCTGGTCGAAAATGCGCGAGCCGTGCCTGTGGTCATGGCTGCGCTGTTCACCGCTACTCTATGCGGCGCCCAGGAGAAGCCTGGCGCCGCCGCTCCCGCTCCTCCTCCCGCTGCCACCCAGCCGGCGGAATACGCCGGCTCCCAAGCCTGCCAGATGTGCCACGAGGACATCTCCAACGCGTTTCAGAAGAACCCCCACCAAGCGGTGGAAACCGGCAATAAGAATGGCTGGGCTACCCGGGCCTGCGAATCCTGCCACGGTCCCGGAAGCAAGCACGCCGATTCGGCCAGCGCCGCCGATATTCGGAATCCGGCCAAGCTCAAACCCGCCGACACCGACAAGATCTGTCTCACCTGCCATCTGAATCAGCCCACGCACGTGGGACGCATCAACAGCGGTCATGCCAGGAACCAGGTGAGCTGCACCGCTTGCCACTCCATCCACGCCCATGGACCCAACGGGCTGGTGGCGCGCAAGCTCCCCGATATCAACAAGCTATGTGCCGGGTGCCATGCGGACGTGTGGGCCAGCTTCCAGAAGCCTTACAAACACCGGCTGCCGGAAGGCGCCATGTCCTGCGTGGATTGCCACAACCCGCACGGCAGTTTCCTGCCGCGCTCCATCCAGACCGTCAGCGCCAATGAGCCCGGCTGCTTCAAGTGCCACGGCGATAAGGTGGGGCCGTTCACCTACGAACACCCGCCCGTCCGCCTGGAGGGCTGCATCGCCTGCCACCAGCCGCACGGCTCGGCCAATCCGCGCATGTTGACCCGCAGTGAAGTGCGCTTCGTCTGCCTCGAGTGCCACTCCAACCTGCCGACGCCGACGCCGGGCCCAGGGGGCACCCCCACCCTGGGCACGGTGCCTCCGGCCATCCATGACTTGCGCAGTCCGCGATTCCAGAACTGCAACCTCTGCCACCAGAAGGTGCATGGCTCGTACGTGAGCCGGGACTTCCTCAAATGAGATACCTCCTGGCCCTGATCCTTATAGTTCCGGCCCTGGCGCAACAGCCGGACCAACCTGCCAAGCCCGACGCCCAGCCTGCCGCGGCCCCCGCGAAGACCGAAGAGAAGACCGAGTCTCCGGCGCCGCCGGCAACCGAGGACTGGCTCACCGGCAGCGTCGATTTCGGCTACCGCTGGGTCGGCGACGCCGGCAATTTCCAGGCTTACCGGAGCGTGGTCAACCTGGGCGAAGGTCCCAAGCTGACCGGCATCGATTTCACCATTCTCGATCCCAAGAAGCGCCTCTTCGATCGCCTCGATGCGCGCGGCTCCGGCTGGGGCGGCGATCCCTACACCACCGCCCACGTGGATGCGCGCAAACAGGGTGTTTACGATTTCAACTTCGACTACCGCAACATCGCCTACTTCAACAACCTGCCCTCGTACTCCAACCCGCTGGCGCCCGCGGGGTTCGACGAGCAGGCCTTCGACACGCACCGCCGCAACACCAGCTTCAATCTCGATCTGCGTCCGGGGAAAAAGATTATCCCGTACCTGGCCTTCGACCGGAATTCCGGTTACGGGCACGGCATCGACACTTGGGTACAGGACTCCAACGATGAGTTCGCCGTGCCCACCCTGCTGCGCGACTCCACCAACAACTACCGCGGCGGCGTCCGCATGGAGTGGTGCAATTGTGTCCACGTCACGCTCGAAGTGGGCGGCACCACTTTCAAAGACGACGACCTGTCGTCCTTTAGCGGGAGCAACTACGGCGACCGCACCACGTCCCTGCTCGGCCAGACCCTGGTGCTCAACAGCCTGCAGCAGGCCTACGGCATCCGCGGCAGCAGCATTTACACCAAGGCGCTGGCCACGGCACGCCCATTCTCGTGGCTTAACCTCTACGGCCAGTTCCTGTACAGCGAGCCGAAAGTGGACGTGCACTATACGGATTCGGCGACCGGCAACTTCTCTCAGATCAACTCGCTGCTGTTCTATAGCGCCCAGATGAACCTGGGCACCGGCGCCGCCAATCAGCCGCACACTTCCGGCAATGCGGGGCTCGAGCTGCGGCCGTTCCGCCGGCTGCGGATCGTCGAATCGTGGATGACGGACCGGTATCACGACGCGGCATCGCCTGCCACCGCCGAACAGATCCTGCTGACCCCCAAGACGCTCGGCCCGAACCTGGTTACCCCGTTGAACTATACGCAAGTGGTCAACTACAACCAGCAGCAGATCGACGTGCTGTTCGACCTCTCCTCCAAGCTCACCCTGCGCGGCGGCTACCGCTACGTGTGGGGCGACGCCACAGTACTCGCCGGCCAGCTCAGCCAATCGGGCGCCCTGGCCTCGGGCCAGTTGAGCCGCAACGTGGGGTTGGCGGGCTTGACCTTCCGTCCCGCGCAGAAGCTCTCCCTCAACCTGGACTACGAGGGCGCTTCGAGCGACCGCATCTACTTCCGCACCAGCCTGAACGACTACTACAAACTGCGCGCGCGGGCCCGCTACCAGGTGGCCGCCTCGCTCATGTTGCAGGCTAATTTCCAGGTGCTGAATAATCGGAACCCGGCCGCGGCCATTCAATACAATTTTGGCAGCCGCGACAATTCCCTGGCCGTTTACTGGACTCCCGCCGGCGGCAAGCACATCACCATGATGGGCGAGTACGACCGTTCCAGCCTCAGTTCCAACATCGACTACCTGGGGCTGTTCTTCAGCCCGGGGGTCTCGGTCTACCGCGAGAACGCGCACACGGCCACCTCCACCATCGATTTCGCCCTGCCCGGTTACGCCGGCCTGACGCCCAAGTTCACCGCCGGCGGATCGCTGTTCATCTCCACCGGCACGCGGCCCTCGCGCTACTACCAGCCACTGATGCGGCTTTCCATTCCGCTCCAGAAGCACGTATACTGGAACACAGAGTGGAAGTATTACGGTTACGGGGAGCAGTTCTATCTGTATGAGGGTTTCCGGGCCCAAGTCTTCATGACCGGGCTCCGGTTGACAAAATAGGAGACCAGCCAATGGGGATGCTTCGACTGGCTGCCGCGGGCGCGCTGGTCGCTTGGTGCGCGCTGGCGGCCAATATCGTTCCCGGCGATGCGCGCCGCGGCCAGCAACTCTTCCAGAACGAGCAGTGCGTTCAATGCCATAGCTTCAAAGGCGTGGGAGGAGCGACGGCGCCCGATCTCGCCACTCGCGTCGACCGCGACTTCACGCCCGCCGCCATGGCCAGCTTGATGTGGAACCACGCCCCCGATATGTGGGCGGCCATGAAGAATCGCGGCATCGTCAAGGCCCAGCTATCCCCGGAATCGGCCGCCGACCTGTTCGCGTACTTCGTCTCGGCGCGCTACTTCGAGCGCCCCGGCGACGCCGCCCGCGGTAAGTTGGCGTTCACCACCAAGCGTTGCGCCGAGTGCCATGGCATCGCCGCGTCCCCTGCCGGGGGCGCGCCGCCCGTGGCCCAGTGGGAGTCTCTGGCCGACCCCGTGGTGCTGGCGCAGCAGATGTGGAACCACGGCGCCCGCATGCGCGAGGCGTTCGCCGCGAAAAAGCTGGTCAGACCGCAAATCTCCGCGCAGGAGCTCACCGATATGCTGGTGTACCTGCAAAACCTGCCTGAGACGCGCCACCTGGCAACCAACTTCGCGTTTCCGCCTTCGAACTCCGGCGACGCCCTCTTCCAATCCAAGGGATGCGCCGGCTGCCATACCGGCAAAATGGCGCTGGAAGGCCTCTTGCGCAACCAGACCCTAACCGATATTGCGGCCGACATGTGGAACCATCAGCCCAGCATGAAGCAGCCGCCTCCCTCGCTCTCGCAGGAGGAGATGCGGCAGATCATCGGCTACATTTGGGCGCGCCAGTATTTCCTGGGCAACGGCAGCGCGGAGCGCGGCCACAAGGTCTTTGCGGAGAAGAACTGCGCCGTGTGCCACAACGACCCATCGAGCGGCGCCCCCAAGCTGGCGCAGGGCAAAGGCGCGTATTCGGACATCACGCTGGTCTCCGCCCTTTGGGAGCACGGCCCCCGCATGTTAGACCTGATGAACCAGAAGAAGCTCGCCTGGCCGCGGTTCACCGCGCAACAGATGTCGGATTTGATCGCGTACCTGAATTCGCGGTAACGACAAGAAAAGCACCGGTGGCAAGACCACCGGCGCTACTGAACAAAAGAACTACCATGCTGATGCGAGTCGTGCTGACCGCGTTATTCCTGCTTCCCTCCATGGGAACGTCGCAGAACCTGATCCTCAACAATCTGCACGGCCAGATCATCGCCTACGAGATTCCGGAACCGGAAGGACGGCCGGAAGCCGTCCGCTATATCGAGGCGATCCGGGACCGATTCTACCGGGGAGTCGAGATCGTGGACGCTACGTCGCTCGATGACGCCGCCCTGCGGCAAAAGCTCAAGGGCACGCTCGTCCTCTATACCACGCTCGGCGAGAATTCCAGGCTGCTGCGCCTGGCGGCCCGGCCGCTGCCATTGCGAATCGAGAACGGCACGCTCCACTGGGGCGATTTCAGCGCTCCGGTGAAGGACCTGCGCATCGTGTTTGCCGGGCAGCATCCGTACGGCGAAGGCTACTCGGTGGTGTACGCCGCCGGCTCCAACGCTCTGCTGGCGCAAGCCAACAACGTCTTTCACGGGTCTTGCTCATACCATATCTTTCAAGGCGCCGGAAGAGGGGAACTCCTCCGCGAGGGATTCTACGATAAGAGCTTCGTCGAAAAGCCCGACCGTCTCTCCCTGGCCGATGCCACCGCCGACGTCCAGGAGTTCTTCTCCACTTTGGAGCACTCCCATCCCAACCTCTTTGCCAAGGTCACCACGGCAGCCTATACGGATCTCAAGAAGCAGACCGTCGGCGGCCTCGCGGCGCGGGTGGGCGAGGATGGGAAGATCCGAATCGAGGATTTGGCGTATTCCCTGTTTTACGCCGCCGCCTTCTTCAAGGACGGGCATACGGGGATTCGGTGGCGGGGGCCGGTCCTGAATGCAGCCAACACTCGCGGCAAGCGTTTCCCGCCGTTCTGGCTGGAGTCGGAA
>Ga0209039_10000535_pt1 | contig 36615 bp, 28 predicted proteins | sample BogFormECP12_OM1_FD_188238 | JGI IMG/M metagenome (GOLD analysis project Ga0209039, IMG submission 188238) | Bog forest soil microbial communities from Calvert Island, British Columbia, Canada - ECP12_OM1 (SPAdes) (version 2) | ecosystem: Environmental > Aquatic > Freshwater > Wetlands > Bog ...
GCCATCGAGGAGGATGTCCTCCAGGGGCGCGCCGGGAGGATAGGTGGCGTAAAGGTCCTTGCGCAGTCGCTCGCGCGCCGCCGGGTCCTCGTCGAGTTCGGCCATCAACTGGAGGCGGCGCTCGTTGGAGTAGTAGCCGTGCTTGAAGCTGTTGTGGCTGGCGATGCGCTTGCCCATCTTGGACGTTGGCCCGGTCGACTTCTGAGAGTTGGCACGATTGGCGGTGCGCTTCCTTTCAGAGACGCCGCTGGGCTGACCGTCGTCGGGGCCGTCGGAGCCGTCGTGGTCGTCGGGTTTGGCCTGGCCCTCCACGGAATCCGAGACTTCGGATTCGGGATCGTCAGGCAAGGGGTCCGGGGTTGCAGGCGCGCCGCCGGCAACGTTAGGTTCTGCTTTCACTGTTTCAGAGTCGATCAAAGTTTCGGTGGTCATTTTTTCTCCATTCGACATCAAGTCAAAATTGTGAATGGTGAATAGTGAACGGTGAAAGAAGAGTCTCATCTTCAATTCACTATTCACCATTCACCATTCACCATTCAATCCTGCACTAATGGGTTGGGTTTTCAAAGGTATAGAATGTTCTATACATCCTATACGTCTGAGACGTTCTAGACATTCTGGACATTCTAGACGGCCGAAGGGAGGGCTGATTGCTGGCGGGATTCTTGCGAGGCGTCAGACGTCGGTGGCATCGTTCTGGATGCCTCGGTGCTAATTGGCCTCCGGAAGCGGAGAACCTGCCGCCGGAACCTGTGGCCCTAGTACATCGTACGGTAAGTTTTGTACAATGCTCGCGCATTCCGGTTCGCCAGCAGCTTCTCCTCCACGAGAGGACCAGACCCGAGGTGGGCGAATAGCCCTCTCCCAAAAGGGAGAGTTACCTTAAACTAAGATCATAAGTTTAGATGATTACAGCCCTCTCCCTAGGAAGCCGTGAAAAAATGCCCTTAGCCCCGAAGGGGGCGCCATAGTGTAGCCCAGGGTGCAAGCCCTGGGATCGGGTGCCCCAAGACACACAAAACAATATATTTGCCGTGCTTCTCCCAGGGCTTGCGCCCTGGGCTACACTATGGCGCCCCTTCGGGGCTAAGGGCATTTTTTCACAGCTTCCAGGGGAGAGGGCTGAAAGATGTAGAAACTCCAGGCCCTCTCTCTAAGGGAGAGGGTGGACCGCTCCTGGCGCTTTCACCAGCCGGAGCGACTGGTTGAGGGGTCCCTCCGCCGTCGCGGCGGCCGAAAATGGCGCCTCGCACACAGGATCGCCGCAGCTATGTTGGCTTCGGCGCACAGAGGTACCCCTCACCCCCGGCTTCGCCGTACCCTCTCCCCGCGGGAGAGGGCAGTTATCAAGCCTCTGGCCGCGTTCGGAAACACAAAGAACTATCCGAACGGCTCGGTCTCGGTTCAACGCGGCTTCGGGCTTGACAGATAGGGGTCAAGGTAGGACAATCGGAAAGTCGGAAATCGCCATTTTCTCGGAACACCCATGGCCAAGACCAAGCCCGCTCTGGAAGAAGCCGTCCGCGTGGGTGCCAAGCATCAGGTGACGATCCCCAGCCGGATCTCCCGAGCTCTGCACCTGAAGAAGGGCGACCACCTCATGATGCGGCTCGTTGGCGGACGGGTGGAAATGGCGCCAGCCGCCCTGGTCCCCAAGGACCAGCTCTGGTTCTGGAGCCGCGAGTGGCAAGCGAAAGAGCGCGAGGCGGACGAAGATATCGCCTTTGGCAGAATAAAGACAGCCGCATCCGCAGACGAGTTGCTCAAGGATCTGAACTCTTGACCCGCCAAGTCTCTGGCCTCCTTGGTTTCGGGAGGGTCTCTTGAACATTACCTACACCGACTCGTTCACCAGAGACTTCCGTAACCTGCCCAAAGACATTAAGACCCGGGCCAATAAAGCTCTCCGCTTGTTGATCGAAAATCCCCGCCACCCCTCCCTACGCGCCAAGAAAATGAAAGCCGTCGAGGACATCTGGGAGGCGAGCATTTCGATGGCGTATCGAGTGACCTACCAGATTGCCGGGGACGATCTTATCCTGCGCCGCGTCGGCACGCACGACATACTCAAGAAGGAAACTCGTTAACATCGGTGGCGCGGCACCCCGCCCTGGCACGTCATTCTGAGCGAAGCGAGGAATCTCTCTTTGCATTTTCGAATGAAGACGAAGAGGGATTCTTCGCTTCGCTCAGAATGACATCCTGACGGTTGTGAACCCGATTACTGGAGTTTGTCATTTTCTCAGGATATGACAAGGTAGAGTGAGTGTCATGGGGGTTGATCATGGCTGACATCCGGCTGCGCGTTAATGAGAACGGCCGTTTGGTGCTTCCGGCGTCCTTTCGCAAGGCTCTTGACATCTGCCCCGGCGACCAGGTGCTGGCACGTTTGGAAGACGACGAAGTACGGATCACGACGCTGAAGCATCGGATCGAGCGGGCGCAACGCCATGTCCGGAAATTTGTGAGACCGGGAAGGCGACTGGCGGACGAGCTGATTGCCGAGCGGCGCGAGGCCGCCAAGCATGAGTAGCATCGTGCTGGATGCTTCGGCACGGTTGGCGGTGCTCGACTAAATCTAAATCTAGGAGCCCGGAGCGGAGAACCTGCCGCCGGAACGCTTGGCCCAAGCCACCATCAGCGCCGTGAATCTCGCCGAAGTCCACCCCAAACTGGTGCGAGAGGGTGTTGATCCTGATGAAGCTTGGGAAGATGTCATGGCCCCTATTCAGGAATGGGCCCCATTTACAGCCGAGCAAGCCAAGATTGCCGGAAGCTTGGCGGCCCGGACTCGTTCTGTCGGCCTGTCGCTGGGAGACCGAGCCTGTCTGGCTCTGGGCCTGATCCTCAGGGTTCCGGTCTACACTACCGATCGTGCCTGGAAAAGATTGAAGTTGGGGATCCGCATTCATGTGATCCGGTAGGGGCTTCAAGTGTTTCGAAAAGGGGTAGAAACTGGGAGATGAAGTGATGTAACGTTTCAAGATGGTTGCGTAGAGCGTCGCTGCCCGTGCCAAAAGAAGACACCATGACCGCCGAGCCATCACGACCGGACGATTTCGCAAGTCTGTACCGTCGCGCCTTTGCGGACTATCGGACGCGGGCGTATGGAACAAGCGCGCGCTAGAAAACCCGACCAGGGAAGACGCTCTGGTTGTGGCGCGTGCGCTGCGCATTGAGGGCGACCGCGAAGCCCGGCGGCTGGCGGAGCAGATCGAGCAGGCGTGCCGTGCCGCTCTCTAGAATCCAGATCGCGACCGACCTCAAGCAAACCCGACCGCGGTTGTGCTAACTGTGTAATTCCCAGAGTCAAAACGTCGTAATACAAACATACTGCCCGCCTGGAAATAATCGCTTATATCATTGATTCTTTTGAGTCTGCGTCGATTTTTGTGACGTGCGTCACTGGCAACGCGTGACGGGTCCCTATAGGATGCGAATCGGCGTCGGGATTGGGGGCCAGAAGAGTTGCCAAGGGAAGTAAGGGGTTTTGGGCCCCTAGAGCGTGGTTCTAATGCCTGAGTTCCTTCGAGAGTCGCGATCAGACATAGCGGAGTTCTTCCGCCGGCCTAGCCAGAAGCTGGGTCTGACGCCGGTTCTCTTTGCCGCGGCACTCCTAACCTCCCTGCTGTTTGCCGCTAACTTCTTTTCGCTTGAGAGTGACCAACCGGCGAATCAGTCGACTCCAGGTGCGACGGCGGTGGGGACGCCGCCGCTACAACGCCCAGATTTGGTTTTTGTCCAAGCCAAGACGGTTGCTCCCGCCGGGATGGCCCAGCGATTTCCTGAAGGAAGCCGACTGGTGAGGCTCGCGCCGGGCAGCAAGCCACAGGGCGTGGCGGATCTGACGCCGGATTTCTTCGCCGTCTCCGATCCCCAGGTCTCGTTCGATGGCAGCAAGGTGCTCTTTGCCGGGAAGGCCGCCTCCGAGTCGCGCTGGCAAATCTGGGAAATGGGCGTGGATGGCTCCGGAAAGCGCCAGGTCACTCATTGCGATGGGGACTGCCTGCGGCCGGCGTATATGGCGCGCGACCAGATCGTCTACACGGAGCTGCCGGCGGGCGGCCGCTCCTCGACCTCGGGCTCACAGTTGTACGTCGGCGGCAGCGACGGTTCGGACGAAAATCCCATCACTTTCGGTCCTGGGGATTTTCAAGTCGAAGCGGTGCTTCAGGACGGACGGATTCTGGCATCGGCCCGAGACCCGCTGGGTCCGGCCTCGCGCGATGGCGGCGCCGTCGAGACTCGGGAACTTTACACGTTGCGGCCGGATGGCACGGCGCTCGCCGCCTTTCGCTGTGACCACCATCCGGGTGTGAGCCGGGGTCAAGCGACCGAACTGGATGATCGCTCGGTGGTGTTCGTCAAGACGCGCGTCGGGCGGCAGACGGGCGGCGAACTGGCCGTTTTTCGGCAGGGGTCGCCGCACAACTCGCCGCTGGCCCCAGTATCCGAGGTTTACGGGTCGCCCCGCCGATGGAACGGCGACGGCCTGATCGTCGCCAAGCAGCAGCCTTCGTCCACTGGCCGCGGGACTGTCCACGGTATCGGCGATGGGGGCGGACGCTTTGACCTTTACTCCTTCGACGTCGCTCACGGCCGGACCGGCGAGGCGCTGTTCGCCGATCCCGGGTTTTCGAGCCTGGATGCCGCGCCGGTGGCCAGTCACACGCCGCCCCGCTGGTACTGGAGCATTCTCAACCCGCAGTTGAAGGTCGGCTACTTTGTTTGCCTCGACAGCCGGATTTCGATGGATGCAGCGGGCGGGCGTTTCTCTTCCAACATCGTCAAGGTCCGCGTCCTCACTCTGGACGCACCTTCGGGTTCGGAGCGGGTGCTGGGCGAAGCTCCGGTGGAGTCGGATGGGTCCTTCTACATCGCCGTGCCCCCGGATCAGCCGGTGCGCTTCGAGACCCTCGACAGCGGCGGCAAATTGGTTCACGCCCAGCGGAGTTGGATCTGGTCCCGGTCCGGCGAGGAGCGTGGGTGCGTGGGCTGCCACGACGACAAAGCGGTGGCTGCCGAAAACACCTGGCCCCTGGCCCTGAAGCGATTGGATTCGCCCACTCGGCTTGGCGAAGCTGGGAAGAATTAAACACAGAGGCACAGAGACGCGGTGCGGGCCACGGGCGCAACCGAAGAGAGATCTCAAGGCAGAGGCCACAGAGGTGCAGAGAGTATCCAGCATGGAGCAGCAACCCGAGAACCTTTTCTCCGTGCCTCTGTGGCTCTGTGAACTCTGCGTTGAGTTCTTATTCTTCCAGTGTGATTCGTACTGAGTGAGACTATGAGGAATACACTGAAAATCGTCGGCTGCGCCTCCGCCGTCGTGGTTTTACTGGCTGCGGGTCTGCGCATCGCAGGGCAAGTCGAAGATGTCCGGGTAAAGACAGAAGATGCCCGGCTAAAGCCGGCCTCTACGCAGATGGAAAATGCCCGGCTAAAGCCCGGCTCTACGAAGACCAACCACCCGGGGTTGGAGCCTTCACCTTACCCGGTCTTTGAAGACGTCACGGAGAAATCGGGCATCAACTTCCGGCATTCCTTCGGCGAGCAGAAACTGAGCTCCATTCTGGAAGCGACCGGCTCGGGATGCGCGTGGATCGATTACAACAACGATGGTCTGCTCGACCTCTACGTGGTCAGCGGCCGGCACATCGACGGCCTTACCGACCACTCGAAGCCGGACGGCCTCGAGGCCACGAACCACCTTTATCGGAACAACGGCGACGGTACCTTCACTGACGTGACGGCCCAAGCCGGCGTGGGCGGCAAAGGGTTCGGCATGGGCGTGACCGTGGGCGACTACGATAACGACGGCTACGAGGACATTTACGTCACCAACTACAACTCGTCGATCCTTTACCACAACAACGGGGATGGCACTTTCACCGACGTCACCGCGAAGGCGGGAGTCGACAATCCCAACTTTGGCGTTGGAGCTGCGTTCATCGATTACGACCGCGACGGGAAGCTGGACCTCTTTGTCGGCAACTATCTGAAGTACGACCCCAAGTACCACGAATACTACAGCGCCGAGGCTTTTCCCGGCCCGCTCGATTACGCGGGCAGTGCCAGCCGTCTGTTCCACAACAACGGCGACGGCACTTTCACCGACGTCACCGAGAAGGCTGGGCTCGCTAACCCGCTGGGCCGCGCCATGGGGGTCACGGTGGGCGATTTCAACAACGACGGGTGGCCGGACATTTACATCGCCAACGACACCATGGAGAGCTACCTCTACCGCAACAACCACGACGGCACTTTCACCAACGTCGCACAGGACGTGAACGTGGCCTTCGGAGCCAATGGCGAAGCCACGTCGGCCATGGGTCCCATTTTTGCGGACTACGATAACGACGGCTGGCCCGACCTGTTCGTCTCCGACATGCGCTACCACCGCCTGTTTCACAATCCCGGCGCCGAGCAGCCGTACTTCCTCGACACCACGGTGGAGACGGGCGTGGCGCAGGTCTCCGGGCAGTACGTGGCTTGGGGCGACGGCATCTACGACTTCGATAACGACGGCTGGAAAGACATCTTCATCGTGAACGGGGGGCTCCACTGGATGATACCGATGGAAGACTCCCTTCTGCACAACAACGGGAACGGTACCTTCACCGACATTTCGGCCAAATCCGGTGATTACTTCAAGTTCAAGAAAGTGGGGCGCGGCGCGTGTTTCGCCGATTACGACAACGACGGCCTCATCGATGCCTTCATTGTCGTCCTAGGGGGCAAGGGCATCCTGCTGCACGCGACGCAGCCGGCTTCGGCCCGGAACCACTGGCTGACGCTGAAGCTGGTCGGTACACGCAGCAATCGTGATGGCTTTGGCGCCCGCGTCGAAGCCATCGCCGGTGACCTGAAGCAAATCGTGGACTCGGTTTCCGAGTCCGGCTACCTCTCGCAAGGCGATCCGCGGCCCCATTTCGGCCTGGGCTCTCACCCAGAGGTCGATAAGCTGACCATCCGCTGGCCCAGCGGCACGACGCAGGTTCTGGAACACGTCAAGGCCGACCAGATCCTGACCGTGACCGAGCCGGCGACATCGGCGGCGGGTTTGGGGGGTGTGAAGTAAATTGCAAGAGACGTTTCAACACAGAGACACAGAGGCGCAGAGAAGAATGGGAAGCGCTGGGAATCAAGGGACATGTTCATTCGATTCGCGTTCTCCTCTCTGTGTCTCTGTGTCTCCGTGTTTAATTCTCCGTGGGTGCTCACGACTAAGCTTGTCTGCTTTGTTCCTAGCCGCCTCGTGGGTAGGTGGTGTTTGGATGTGCCAACGCCTGGGCACTGAAGTCCATGCCGAGGAGAAGAGCACGATCGAACCGGAGTATCTCAACCCTGTGGACTTGACGCTCTCTTCCGACGGCCGCAGGCTCTATGTGGTCTGCTCGGGCGACGACACACTGCGCGAGATCGCACTGTCTACTCTTGCGGGGCCCACGGCGTCCGCGGCCCCCGCGGCCCCTTCGGCACAATTGGTGCGGCAGGTAAGGGTCGGCCACCGGCCTCGGAATGTAGCATTCTCGCCGGATGGGAAGACGCTCTACGTGTCCAACGAGTGGAGCGACACCGTCAGCGAGATCGATGCCGCCACCTTCACGGTTCGCCGCACTCTGCCGGCCGGATGGGGACCGGGTGGCTTAACCACCGACCGCGCGGGTAAAACACTTTACGTCGCCAATGGAATCGGCAACGACATTTCGGTTTTCGACCTGAAGCAAGGCGTGGAGGTGAAGCGGCTGGCCACTGAGCGCTATCCTCATCAGGTTGCGCTCTCCAAGGATGGCCGATTCGTGTACGTTTCCAACATCCTGCCGCACATAAGTCCTTACGATCAACCCCCGGTTTCAGAACTGACGGCGATCGATACGCGAACGCAAACCGTGGCTGACCGGATAATTCTTCCGGGCGTGATTGAGCTGCGGCAGATCGCCGAGGCTCCCCCCCGGCTCGGAGGATACCTGTTGGTGCCGTTCATGCGCCCGAAGAATCTCAATCCGCTGGTCCGGGTGGAGCAGGGTGGAATGCTGACTCACGGCATGGCCGTGGTCCAGCCGGCCGGGCCGGCCGGGCGAGTTGCACACAACGGCAGCCGGGTAACCGAGGTCCTGCTCGACGACATCGACTACTACTACGCCGGCACCTATGGCGCCGCATTTACCCCCGACGGAAGCGTAGCCTTGGTGACTTCGTCGGAGGCCCGCGTGGTCACACTGATCGATACGGCGAGGCTGCAGAAGAGGCTCCGCCAAGTGCCTGCCGCGGAACTCGCAAACCGGCTTGACTCCGCACAGACGTTCGTCGTGCGCCGCCTTCCCACCGGAGACGATCCGCGCGCTATCGTCGTTTCACCAGACGGCCGCTACGCTTACATTGCCAACCGGCTGGACGACAGCTTGACGGTGGTCGACGTTCCGCGCCAGCGCATCGCGAGCACCGTTGATTTGGGCGGGCCCAAGCTCATTACGCCGCTGAGGCACGGTGAAAGGCTTTTCCACAATGCGAGCTACTGCTTCCAAGGCCAGTTCGCCTGCGCCACCTGCCACCCTGAGAAACACCTCGATGGGTTGGCCTGGAACCTGGAAACGCCGAAGTTGGGACGCGACCGGGTTGCCAATCGCACGCTGCGTGGCATCGCCGAGACGGCACCGTACAAGTGGAACGGGAGGAATCCGGACTTGGAGACCCAGTGTGGCTGGCGCATCGCCAAGTTTCTCTTCCGTTCCGAGGGATTCAGCACCCCGGAACTCAAGGATCTGGTCGCCTTTCTCAAGTCCATAGCGCTCGCGCCGAACCGCCACTTGGCACGGGACGGCCAGTTGACGGAAACCCAGGAACGGGGGCGACAGATCTTCTTCCGCACCACGACCAACGACGGCAAGGAGATCCCCGCTGGGAACCGTTGCGACACTTGCCACCCGGCCAACTCGCACTATACGGCCAAGGCAAGTTTCGATGTCGGCACGGCGGCTAAGTTCGACACCGCGGGTCTTTTTGACACACCGCAACTCGAACGCGTTTACCAGGACGCACCCTACTTGCACAACGGTGAGGCACTGACGTTGGAGGAGATCTGGACGGTGTTCAACGACAAAGACACCCACGGCGTCACCTCCGACATGAGCAAGAATCAACTCAACGACTTGATCGAGTACCTGAAGACGCTTTGATCCGGGGGAACAATGAAGGAAGGCAAGCGAAGAATTGACGATTGTAGATTGCCGATTGACGATTGGAAGAGAAGAGTAGGCAAGCCGCGCGGCCCTTTCAATGGGCCATCCACCGTCAAGGGGCCGCTCTTCCAATCGTCAATCGTCAATCGTTCCCGCCAGGCGGGATCAATTCTTCACAGCGCGCTAGCCCTGGTTGTAATTCTCATTTGTGCTTCCGTCGCCGCGGCGCAGAACCCCGCTCTCTATACGAGGTGGGAGAACTTCACCCAGGCGAATGGCTTGCCGGATGACAAGGTCCTGAGCGTGGCGGTGGACGGCGACCGTGTGTGGGCGGGCACGGAGAATGGCTTGGCGTTGATCGAAAAGGGAAAAGTGGAGCGGGTTTTCCAGGTTAAGGACGGGCTGTCGCACCGCGTGGTGGCCGGGTTGGCGGTGGATAAGAATACGGGCGACCTGTGGATCGCCACTTTCGGCGGCCTCAGCCGCCTGTCGGGCGGCGAGTTCAAGAACTATACCAACCTGACGAGCGGCTTGGCCAACGATATCGTGTACGCGGCCGCCATTCAGGGCGAGTACGTCTGGGCCGCGACCACGGCCGGTATCAGCCGGCTGAATACGCGCACCGGCGAATGGTCCATCTTCAACGAGAAGAACGCCCCCATGCACGAGCCGTGGTCCTATGGCATCGCCGTAAGCGATACCAAGGTTTATTTTGCCGTCTGGGGAGGGGGAGTCCTGGAGTACGACATTGCCGGCGGTTACTGGAAACCGTACAACGACCCTGACGGGGAGATGGAGATTGTTCTCTTTCGCAATCAGGGCCTGATTCACGACATCGTGAGCGGCATTGCCTATAACCCGGAGACCAAGATGTTCTGGGCCTCCACCTACTTCGGACTGAGCGGTTACGACGGCCGCAACTGGCACAATTACCTCTCGACGGACAGCGGCCTCGCGTCCGATTTTGTCAACGCTCCCAAGTCACGCGGTAACGAGGTCTGGGCCTGTACGGACAAAGGGCTCAGCAACCTCGATTTCAGCACCGGTACTTGGGTCACCTACCGCCCGAGCACGGAAGGGCAGCACGGTGAAATTCTCATTACTACCCCGGACAAGAAAGTAAGTCGGGTGGAAACTCCCACTTCAATTGCACACAACTACACCCTCAATCTGGATTTCCAGGGTGACGACATCTGGGTGGCCACTGCCCAGGGGTTGAGCCATGGAATCCGCAAACCACTAAAGGAGATCAGTTCCCATGAGTCTGCCAGAAGCGGTCATTGAAGTTGAAGAATTTGAAAACGAGTTGGAGCCCCAGCGGGAATCGCACCGACCGGTAGCCCGGAAGGCGGTGAGTGCGCCCCGCACGTTGAACGAAGCCTACGACTATCCCAAGCCGTCGTCCTTCTCCAGGGCTTTGCGGCTGGACATCAAGGGCGTCACCATCCTCTTGATCTCGGGTACGGCGAGTGTGGACGAGTTTGGACGTACCATTCACGTCGGCGACTTCGGAGCGCAACAGCGAAGGACCTACGACAACATTACTGGGCTGCTGGCGGCGGAAGGCGCGACGTGGAAAGACATTGTCCGCACCACCTGCTATCTTCGCGACATCGAGCGCGACTACGAAGAGTTCAACAAGATCCGCACCGAGTTCTTCCGGCAGCAGGGCTTGAACCCCTTGCCCGCGTCGACCGGCATCCAAGCCATCCTTTGTCGACCTGACCTGCTGATTGAAATTGAAGCCATCGCGATCTGGGAAACCGATCGCGCGGTGAGTGGCAATGGCAATCGGCGTTAGCCGATAGTCGGGGGCGTCAATGGTGTTGGAAGCTGTGAAGATTGCGAAGGAGCTTCCATCACAGAGACACAGAGGCACGGAGAAAAATGGGAACGTCGGGAAGCAAACAAGATTTTCATTTGGTCCTCGCGCTCTTCTCTGTGTCTCCGTGTCTCTGTGTTTAAAGGGGCAGGCATAGGGCCTGCCCCCATCGGAACCGGGTGAGGTGGTCCCATGAAGATCGCAGGAAGCACAAGTCTCGAAGATTTGCCGCGGATTTGCCCTCTAATCTGTCGCCAGGGCAACCCTCAGTATGGAGATACGGAGACCCATGTCGTCGAAGTGGGCTCCGTCCGTTTTGGCGGTGAGCGCCCGGTGGTCATCGCCGGCCCGTGCGCCGTCGAGAGCCTCGAACAGACCATGGCGGTGGCAGAGGGTGTGAGCGCTGCGGGCGCCGACATGCTGCGCGGCGGAGCCTACAAGCCGCGCACCTCGCCGCACGACTTTCAAGGCCTGGGCGACGAAGGCTTGGAGATCCTCCGCCTCGCCCGTGAGGCTACCGGACTCCCCGTCGTTACGGAAGTGATGGACGTGCGGTTGGTGGACAAGGTGGCGGAATACGCCGACATGCTCCAAGTGGGTTCGCGCAACATGCAGAACTACCCCCTCTTGAAGGAAGTGGGCCGCGCCGGTAAGCCGGTGCTGCTGAAGCGGGGAATGGCCGCGAGTCTCTGCGAATGGCTGGGGGCGGCGGAGTATATCGCTGAGGAAGGGAACTACGACATCGTCCTTTGCGAGCGGGGTATCAAGGCCTATCCCTCGGGCGAGTACTCGCGCTACGTGCTCGACTTGAACGTGGTCCCGGCGGTGAAGGCCCACACCTTCCTGCCGATTATCGTGGACCCGAGCCATGCCACCGGCGTCGCGTCGATGGTGGAACCCGCCAGCCGGGCGGCGATTGAGTTTGGCAGCCAGGGGTTGATTATCGAGGTGGCGGCAGATTGCCTGGGCCAAGCTAGGCCTCGGTGCGACGCCGCCCAAGCTATCGACCCGAAGACGCTGAAACGAATTGTTGACTTTATTAAGACGCGCGCGGGAGCCTTGCCGGAATACGCTTTGGCCAGCGCCGCCTCCAAGTAGGAAGCTGTGAAATAATTGCCGGGAATCTTCCATCACAGAGACACGGAGGCACGGAGAAGAAATGGGAAATACCGGGGATCAACCGACATTTTTGTGGGACCCTCCTTATCCTCTCTGTGTCTCCGTGCCTCTGTGTTTAATTCTTCCCAGCATCCAGGGGTACGGGGTCGCGTGCCCCGTTTTGAGGTCGTCGCAATGAGAAAAATGCTGATGAGGAACCTGGCGACGTTGATTTTGTGCCTGCCTCTGGCGGGTGTTTGGGCCCAGTCGCCGCCCAGCGACAGCGCCTCGGCCGCGCCTCAGGCTGGCGCGCAGGCCAAACCCCGCTATGCCAACATGCCGGACGAAGCGGTGCCCTATCGCCGGTTCACCAAACCCTATAAGGAGTGGTACGTCGACCCGAACACGCTGGAGTACAACGGCGCGGCCCGGAACCGCCCTGACGGCGATCTTAGCCAGATGAGCGAGGTGGCCATCGGGTTCCTCGGGCCGTTGGTGAACAATCCGGAGTCGGTCTTCGGCATTCCCATGTTGCACGGCGCGCAACTCGCCATCGAGGAGGCCAACGCGCGAGGCGGTTACCAGGGCAAACCCTTCGCACTGAAGATCCACAATGATTCAGCCCTCTGGGGCGCTTCGTCGACCGAGATCGTGAAAATGCTGTACGACGAGGACTGCTGGGCAATGCTCGGATCGATCGATGGCCAGAGCACACACATTGCTCTGCGGGTGACTTTGAAGGTCGAGATGCCGATCATGGACACGGGTACCACCGACCCCACGGTGACAGAAACTCGAATCCCGTGGTTGATGCACAACTTTCCCGACGACCGTCATCAGGGTTACGCGCTGGCAGAATACGCTTTCAAGCAGCTCAAGCTGAAGCGAATCGGTGTGCTGCGCACCCAGACGCGCTACGCTCGCTTGGGAGTGGCGAAGTTCGCAGACGAAGCCAGGCGGATGGGCCGGCAACCGCTGCTGGAGGTGAAGTTCGAGCGAGGAGACATGGATTTCTCCAAGCAACTTCAGATGTTGCGGGACGCGCAAATCGACGGGTTGGTGATCTGGGGTGAAGAGCCAGAGGCGGCGCTCATTTTGAAGCAGATGCGCGCCATGGGAATGAACCAGCCCGTTTTCGCCGGCAGCCGCATCAGCTACCCGCAATTGCTCCAGGACGCCGGAGCGGCGGCGGAGGGCTTGGTTGCGACCACTGCCATGGATCCGACCCGGCAAGACCCAAGCTGGAAGAGCTTTGAGGATCGCTACCGGCAGAAGTTCAACGAGACGCCAGACCCCTATGCCACCTATGCCTACGATGGAATGAGCATCCTGATCGGCGCCATCCAGAAGGCGGGGCTGAACCGCGGGCGCATCATGGACGCGCTCCGCGACTATCAAATGAAGGCCTACGATGGGGTGGCGGGGCACGTGCCGTTCGATCGTACTCTTAACAGCATGGCACCCGTCACCATGACCCAGGTGCACGACGGCAAGTTTGTCTATTGGCAGGGCCAGACACCGCCACCGGAAGTCAAGGCGGAAGCGGAGAATCGCTGATCGCAGATCGATTGCAACCCAGTTCTTAAGTGTTGGGCAGATTCACTAACCTTGCCATTCGCTGCCTCCCGGACGGGGAGCGTCCGCTTCGTGGAAGAGATTAAAGAGGACGGCATGTCCGCAACATATCGCGCCGTGATGTTGACGAAGAAGGGCGGACCGGAAGTTCTCCAGGTCGTCGAGTTGCCGGTCGAGCATCCCGGCCCGGGGCAACTGCGCGTGCGGGTGCGGGCGTCGGGCGTGGGCGCGACCGATTTGATCATGTTGGCGGGCAACTATCCGTACGCGCCGAAGATACCTTTCGTGCCTGGCTATGAGGTCGCCGGCATCGTTGACGCGATTGGCGCTGGTGTCACCGGTTTCGGTTTGGGCCAGCGCGTGGCCGCGCTCACAGTCTATGGCGGCTTTGCAGAACTTCTGGTGCGTGAGGCCGAACACTTCCTGCCGGTTCCCGTCGGCGTCTCCGATCGCGATGCGGCGGCCGTGATTCTGAACTACGTGACGGCGTGGCAAATGATTCATCGCGTCGCAAAGGTACAGCCCGGCCAAACCGCGCTGGTCACCGGCGCAGCAGGGGGCGTAGGCACGGCGGCCCTGCAATTGCTGAGGCTGGCGGGAGCGAGGACATACGGCGCCGCGTCGGCGCGGAAGCATGCCATCTTGCGTTCACTGGGCGCAACGCCAATCGACTACCGGGCAGGGCGGCTCGACCGACTGACGCGTGCTCTCGAACCGAAAGGGGTCGATTACGTCTTCGACGCGGTCGGCGGGCCTAATATCGGTCCGTGCATTGGCGCGCTCCGACGGGGCGGCACGGTGGTGGGATTTGGTTTCATGGGTGCCCCCGGAACGATTTCCAAGCTGGCCACGTTCGGCAATCTCTTCATCAGTGCGCGCCTGCGCGGTCGGCGCGGCACCTTCTACGGCATCTCGGCGCTATACCGGAAAGACCCCAAGCCACTGCGTGAGGATTTGCCCAAGATTTTCGCCCTCCTCGCAGAAAATAAGCTCGACCCGCTCGTCACCCACACCTTCCCGCTCCTTAAAGCGAGACAGGCCCTTGAACTCCTGGCGACGGGTTCCGTGGAAGGCAAGATCGTTCTCGAGAGTAGCTGAGCAAGAAGCTGGTTCGGAGAAATGTGATAACCGGCTCCGACGGGGTGCTGTAGCGGCGGCTTTATTCCGCCATGTCCGTGTGGCAAGCGTTGGAGTTATGGCGGCATAAAGCCGCCGCTACGGGAACTCAGGATGAAGAAAATCTGTTGGCTGTCAATTCCTGTTTTGGCCTGCTTGTCGTGCGCGGGGGTGCTTGCACTTTGCGCCTTAGCGCTTGCCGAAGGAGATTCTGCCCCCCAGTACGCCACGCAGATCGCTCCTCTCTTCCAGCAGAAATGTCTAAGCTGCCATTCGAAGACCACCCGGATGGGCGGCCTTGTGGTGGACAGCTATGAGGCGGTGATGCAGGGCGGCGACCATGGTCCTATGATCGTGCCCGGCAAGTCACAAACGAGCCTGATGGTTAAGATGCTGGAAGGCAAGGTCCAACCGCTGATGCCTTTCGGGGCCGAACCTCTCTCGCCAGCGACGATCGCCCTGATCAAAGCCTGGATTGATGCGGGCGCTCAAGGTGCGACGGCCGCAACCGTTGTGACGCCGCCCCAGCCCATTAAGGTTGCTGATGACGCCCTTCCAGTTCCGGGTGGGCAGCCGTTGAGCCCATCGAGACCTTATGCTGAGATCGATCGCGCGGCCATCGCCTACGCCGGGCCGGGCCGCGCGCTCAACCATGATCTCCGAGGACCCGAAGTTCGCATCGGCCTAATGGCGCCGCTTCAGGGACCGCGAAAGGCGGAAGGCGAAGCGATGGTTCTGGCGGCGCGCCTGGCGTTAGAGGACCAGGCGGGAACCCTGCCTGACGGCCAGCGGCCTTCACTGGCGATTGGCGACGAAAGCGGGCCCTGGGGCCGAGGTAGCAGCGAAATCGTCCGGCTGGTCTCCGACGAGAACGCGGTAGCCATCGTCACTTCCACTGATGGAGGAGTCGCTCATCTGGCCGAACAAATCGGCAACAAAATCGGCGTCGCTATCGTGACCCTCGCCACCGACAGCACCACCACCCAGATCGATCTGCCTTGGATCTTTCGTCTCGCCGCCGCCGACCGCCGTCAGGCCCAGATCCTGGCGCGAGAGATCTACACACGACGTGGGATTCGGAAAGCCGTCCTCATCGCCGAGAGCGACCATGACGGTCGTGCCGGCGGAGCCGAGTTCAACCGCGCGGCCCTCGATCTGGGTGTTCCGGAGCCCGACCGCGTTGACCTGAACTCCGATGCCGTTGATTTGCCGCAAATCCTGGCCATCATCCAGTCACGGCGCCCGGAGGCGGTGGTCGTGTGGACCGACAATCCGCTCGCAAGACGGTTGGTATCCTCGTTCGAAGAGAGCGACGTTCGGCCCGCCATCTACCTCTGCCAGAAGGCCGCTGCGGCGGAGATCGACTCAACGCGCAGCGGTACAGCCTGGACCGTTTCCCGGTCAGGAGCCAACTCCGCAGCGCAAGCCAGCTTCGCTGAGCGCTTCGGTTCGCAAGCCGGTCGTCCGCCCACAATGGAAGCCGCCGCGACCTACGATGCCGTGAGCCTGGTGCTGGCGGCACTCCGCCAAGCCGGGTCGAACCGGGCGCGAGTGCGCGACCAACTGGCGAGGACCAACTTTGCGGGCGTCTCCGGCGGCGTTGCCTTCGACGGCGCCGGCAACAATCTTACGCCCGTCGACGTGGTCGCCGTGCCCCTTTCGGCTGACCGGCGGTCACGGGGTGCGGCCGAGGCCCGGCGGTAGTGTCCCGTCACGCCTGATGATTTGCAGTGTGAAAGCCAGCGACACCACCGACGGAGAATTCTCCGTTCAAATCGCTCAATCGGCATTCGGCAATCTGCAATTCCCTACCAGGTGCTCGTGGATCAGCTTCGCCTGCGCTGGCTTCACTACCTGGCTCAGTTCTTCGGGAGAGAGTGCCCTGAGCGCGCTGACGCTGCCGAACTGGGCGAGAAGTTTCTTCACCGTGCGATCGCCCACGCCGGGAATTTTCAGCAACTCACTGGTTAGCTCTCGGCCCGCGCGCCGCTGGCGGTGGAAAGTAACGGCGAAGCGATGGGCTTCGTCGCGGATCTGTTGGATCAGGTGCAGCACGGGCGAGTGATGGTCGAGCGTCACCGGATCGTCCTCGCGGCCCAGCACGTAGAGGATCTCCTCCTTCTTGGCGATGGCGGCCAGGGGCTGATTGATGATCGCCAGCGCCTCGAGCGCCGCCGCGGCGGCATGAAGCTGGCCGATGCCGCCGTCGATCAGGATCAAGTCCGGCAGTGACTTTTTCTCTTCCTGTAAGCGCCGGTAGCGGCGTCCCACCACTTCATTCATGCTGGCGAAGTCATCGTTCTGCGGCACGGTCTTGACGATGAACTTGCGGTAGTCGGCTTTCTTCATGCGGCCGTCCTCCGACACCACCATGGAAGCCACGATATCCGTGCCCTGCGTGTGCGACACGTCGAAGCACTCGATGCGCCGCGGGGGCTTGGGCAGGTCGAGCGCGTCCGCCAGGGCCGCCAGCATCTCGTCGGTGCGCGGGCGTAGGATGCGAAAGCGCCGCTCGAAGGAGTGTCGAGCGTTGCGGGCCACCAACTCCACCAGCGCCCGCTTGCGCCCTGCCTGCGGCGTGAAGATGTGGACGGCGCGTCCGCGCTTCTCCGAGAGCAGCTCTTCCAGCACGCCGCGGTCGTCGAAGTCGAGCGGCACGTCGATCTCGTCCGGCAGGTACTGCTGATCGAGATAGATCTGCTGCAAGAGCGTGGAGAAAAACTCGCTGGGATTGAACTCGCTGAGGTCTTCCCAGAAGAACTCACGCCGGTCGACGGTGCGTCCGCCGCGGAGGTGAAACAGGTCGACTGCCACCTGCTGTCCCTCCTGGTGAAATCCGAAGATGTCCGCGTCGCCGCCCGCCGAGGCCGCCATCTTCTGCCGCTCTCGCACTCCGTCGAGGGTGGCGATCATATCGCGAGTACTCGCCGCGGTTTCGTAGTCCTGGGAGTCCGAAGCGCACATCATTGAGATGTGCAACTGGCGAACCAGTTCGCTGGCGTGGCCCTCCAGGAGCAGGCGGACGCGATGCACCGCCTCCCGGTATCGCTCCTCGGTAGTGAACCCGGCCACGCACGGACCCTGGCAGCGCTTGATGTAGTACTGGAGGCACGGACGCGGATGGGTGCGCGTCAGGTCCACGTTGCAGGAGGGTACCAGGAACACGCGGTGGATAAGGTCCACGATCCGATAGGCGAGGTGGGCGGGGAAGTAGGGGCCGTAGTAAGCCGAGCCGTCCTTCCGCAGACGGCGCGTGACGTAGACTCGTGGATAACACTCGGCCAGGGTTAGCTTGATGTAAGGATACGTTTTGTCGTCGCGCAGCAGGATGTTGTAGCGCGGCTTGAAGCGCTTGATGAGATTGTTCTCCAGCGCCATCGCTTCTTTCTCATTGTCGACGAGGATGGTCTCGAGATCCCCGGCCGCGTCCAACATGAGGTCGCGCTTCTGATCGGGCGGGCGGTAGTCCTGAAAGTACGAGCGCACGCGATGCCGCAGCGACTTGGCCTTGCCGACGTAGATGGGCGTCCCCGAGTCATCTTTGAAGATGTAGACGCCTGGTTGCGCCGGCAGCGCCTCGGCTTTCTGACGCAGCGCGTCGTTCATTTCGCTGGTGTCCCTCATGAGTATTATCGCGCGCTATCGGGCCATCTGCCATGGGCTTTCGGCAGCGTTCAGCGAGTCGGCAGCCATATTCAGTTCTCAGTTGTTTCTTCTCTCTGGTAAACTGACGGCTGAAAACTGAGAGCGGGCGACTCGCATGAAAGTACAGTTCGTATTTCGGCAGGTCGAGCCTGACATCACTGTAATGGACCTCACGGGCCGCCTCACCTCGCGAGGTCTAACGCTGAGAGAGGTGGAACGCGCCATCGAGGAGCGAATCGAGCAAGGCGCGAGGAAATTGGTACTGGACCTCGGCAAGGTGGACTTTGTCGATAGCTCGGGCGTCGGCATGCTGGTGGTGGTGGCGCGTGCGATGGAACAAGCCGGCGGACGAATGGTGATCGCCGGCGCTGCCGGGACTCTGAAGAGAATCCTTGGGACCGTCCATCTGGAGCGAACCGTGCAGATGTATCCCGACGCCGCGTCGGCGTGCGCAGCCATGTCAGGGAACTGATTTAACAGCCAACAGCCATCAGCCGTCAGCTATCTATCAGCCGCCAGGCGTCGCAAAAGGCTGGGCCGAGGTTGGTGTTGGGTTGTTACTGACTGCTGATGATTTGATCTAGCTGGGGGCTGACAGCTAGATCACCACCGCAGCAGGACCAATTCCGAGCAGAAGCCTGGTCCCATTGCTGCCAGAAGGCTCAGCGCGCCGGGCTGGGGCCGGCGATGCATCATGATCTCTTCCAGCACCACCAGCACGGATGCCGACGATAGATTGCCGGTGCGGCGGAGACACTCCCATGATGCGGCAAGTTCTCCGTTGGCAAAGCCGAAGGTTTCCTCCGTCGCCTTGAGTACCTTGGGACCTCCGGTGTGCAGAATCCAGCTTCCGATGTCTGCCCGGCTCAGGCCTTGATCGCCGAGAAAAGTATCGACGTCGCCGGCGAGGTGGCGCCTCACCATCTCGGGGACTTCCGCCGAGAGAACGATGCGGAAACCCTTCTCGGAGATATCCCAACCCATCACCTGCTCAGTGTCAGGGTAGAACACCGAGCGGGTCGCCAGGACTTGTGGGCCCTCGGCGTTCCTTTCCGATCCGGCAACAATCACGGCTGCCGCGCCGTCACCGAAAAGGGTGGATGAAATCAGATTGGCCATCGAGGTATCGTCGCGCTGAAGGGTGAGCGAGCACAACTCGACGGAGAGAAGAGCGGCGAGGTGACTTGGATACGCCCGTACGTAGTCGGCGGCGCGAGCGATGCCGGCGGCGCCAGCCACGCATCCCAGGCCGAAGATCGGAATACGCTTGATGTTCGGGCTGAGTCCCATCCGGTTAACTAGCCTAGCGTCCAGGGAGGGGCTTGCAATCCCCGTGACCGACACGACGAACAGCGCATCGAGATCGCGCGGGGCCAGCCCCAGTCGAACGAGAGCGGCGCAGATTGCCTGCTGACCCAGTTCTTGCGCCACCTCGATCCAGGCATTGTTGGCTTGACCCCAGGTAGAGAGACTGTCGTAGGCGCTCATGGGCAGCGATAGGTGTCGACCGTCAACCCCGCCGCGGGTGAGGAGACGGTCCAGACGCTGCGGATTGGCCAGCCGCTCGCCCCAGTGTTGCTTCAGGGCCTCCACCAGGACGCGTTGAGGAAAGTAGTGCTTGGGGAACGCGCTCGCGACGCTGGCAATTCTCATAAGCCTACCTTGGTAGATGGTAGACGGCATATGGGGAAGAGGAAGGCGGTAGTTATCATTAGACGGCATATGGGGAGACCGTCTATATGCCGTACACCACGCCTCTATGCCATCTGCTGTCTACCGTCTTACACGCCTCTATGCCGTCTGCCATCTGCCGTCCCGTTCACTGACCGGCGATCGGCTGAAGCCGGGCAAGTTCTCTCGCATAAAGCCGGTTATGCGGGAATTCCGTCGCCAACCCTTGCAGCAACCGCCGGGCTTGATCCTGATCCTTATCCCGTAGCGCAGCGACAGCCAGAAGAAGGCGGGCAAAGGGAAGGAGGTAGTGACCCTTCTCCGCTGTCAGCCGAAGGCGCTCAATCCCCTTCTGCTTGTCCGTTTCCGCTCCGTACATCCGCAGTAACCAGCGCATTGGAGCGGGACTCAGACCGAGCATGTAGTTCTCCACCCCCACCGCAATATAGGCATCGTAGTTCGTCGGATCAAGCTTCAACAGTTGCTCGGCCAGCAGGCCGGCGCTCTTCATGGCCTTTAAGGAAGCTACGTACTTCTTTTCGATCAACGCCAGGTAGTCAGAACGCAGGCCGACGTCCAGGGTCTTGGCAAAGAGGGCGTTCTTGTCCTGCGGGCTGCGCGCCAAAACGGAGCCCGCAAGCTGTTCGCTCTTCTTCAACTGGCTATCGAAAGCCTCACGAGCCCTCGGATCGGGCGCCGGTCTCACACGATGCCGAAACTCGCCGTCGTCCACGAAGAATTCCGACTGCAAGATGCCGAGTCGGTCGAACTCGGAAAACAGGTAGGCCGCCGCGTCCGACGTGGGCCCGAACGGGTCCTCCGGGTTCAATCGCTCCCACTCCTGGAATGCCTTGTGGGCGCCGTCAAATTGAAGGTCGTACATGTCGCGATAGCCAACTTCCAGAAGGGACGCGGACGAAGGAATATCGGCTGGAGTCGTGGCCGACACCGAGATAGAGATAAACGCGAGAAGAGCCATCGCCGCGCTCACGCGAAACGAGGCGAAGCAGATACAACCACGGGTTGGGGCCCTGCCTGACATCAGAGGTTCACGCGCCACGTCAAGCCGACGCATTCAGACGGAGTACCATGCGGTCCGGCGATTGCATTACGACGACGGGCCGCTCCCAGGCCGAGACAAGCTCGTTCACCTGCGCATCTTCAATCATCAGCGACAGCTCAACCGTGAAGATTATAGGATACTCCTATTGCGGGGCGAACGCATCACCAAAACCGATGCGGCCGGCCGCAACCGCGACACCGACAGAGACTCTGCCCAGTTGCCGATCAAGATGGTGGGGAACGTGTCGAATCTGGCAAGCGGTCGCATCCGAGCCCTGTGGAATGCCGACGCGAGGGCCGGCCGCCCGCAGTACGGCGTCCGAGCGCCCTTGCACGAGCCAGTTGACACACGCTTCACGGCCGCCTGCCCTTCCAGGCGGGGACCCGCGAAGACCGCAAGAGACACCACCGCGGCCGCCTGCCCGCAGCGCACCATGGAATCGCCCCTCGGCCCGAGCGGGGACACGTCTCCCCCATGCAGGGGCGAGAAGCGTGGCGCGACCTCAGGCTCCCGCGGTTTCGGCCACCGGCTCCGCTTGGGAGACGACACCCTTGCCGTCGTCGTCGCGCCTTCGGTTCCGCGGCCGAGGCGCGAGCAAGATGCGCTGGCACGAGAGGCATTGCTGGTGCTCGCCGCTCGGCGACTGCGAGAGCTTGGTGGAATTGCAGTGTGGACACTTCGTTAGTTTCATGGGCCGGACTTTATCACACGCCCGGCGGTCGCGGAATAGAAAACGGAGTCATTGCTATTGCCGTTACTGAGTACGGAGGTCGCTATCGACTAGCCGTCACGAGAAGACTCGGAGACTAGCCCCCGGCGCGCAGGCAGTCAAAGTCGCACCCCTGGTGGGCCTGCAGGATGTGATCGAGAAAGATCGTTCCGTAGCCTCGCGTGTAGTGAGGGGCGGGCGGGCGCCACGCCGCCAGGCGGCTCTGCAGCTCCGCGTCGGAGACCAGCAACTCCAGCCGGCGCCCGGGCACGTCGAGTTCGATCCGGTCGCCGTCCCGGACCGCCGCCAGCGGTCCGCCCACCGCCGACTCCGGCGCCACGTGCAGCACCACGGTGCCAAAGGCGGTGCCGCTCATGCGCGCGTCGCTCAGCCGCACCATGTCGCTCACGCCGGCCTTCAGCAGCTTGGCGGGAAGCGGCAAGTCGCCCCACTCCGGCATGCCGGGCGCGCCCTTGGGTCCGCCGTTCTTCAGCACCAGCACGCAGTTCTCGTCCACGTCCAGGTCGGGATCGTCGATGCGCGCCCACAGGTCCTTGTTATTCTCAAACACCACCGCGCGGCCCTGGTGCTTGAGCAGGTGCGGGGAAGCCGCGGACTGCTTGATCACCGCTCCGCACGGCGCCAGGTTCCCTTTCAGAACCACCGTTCCGCCCTCGGCTCCCAGGGGCTCGCTCAACGGGCGAATCACGTCTCGATTAAAGCACTGCGCCCCGGCGATATTCTCGCCCATGGTCTTGCCGGTGACGGTGAGCGCGTCCGTGTGCAGCAGCGAGCGGATCTCCTCCATCACCGCCGGCAGTCCGCCCGCGTAGAACATATCCTCCATCAGGTGCTTGCCGGAGGGCTGCACGTTGGTGATGAACGGCGTGGTGCGGGAGAGGGCGTCGAACGTTTCCAGCGGCAGTTCGAGGCCTAACCGGCCGGCGAAGGCCACCAGATGAATGATGGCGTTGGTGGACCCGCCGATCGCCATATCCACGCGGATGGCGTTCTCCAGCGCTTCGCGGGTGAGAATCTTCGAAGGCCGCAGGTCTTCCTTCACCATCTCCACCGCGCGGCGGCCACTCTCTTCGGCAATGGCCAGGCGGCGAGAGTCGGCGGCGGGAATGTTGGCGCAGCCGGTCAGAGTCATGCCCAGCGCCTCCACCAGGCTGGTCATGGTGGACGCGGTGCCCATCACCATGCAGTGTCCGGCACTGCGCGAGAGGCAGCTTTCAACCTCGCACCACTCTTCTTCGGTGAGGCGGCCGGCGCGCTTCTCGGCGAACAGCTTGCGGGAGTCGGTGCCCGACCCGAGCTGGCGTCCGCGCCAAACGCTGCTCAGCATCGGCCCGCCGGGGACCATGATCGCCGGGAGGTCCATGCTGATCGCTCCCATCAGTTGCGCGGGCGTGGTCTTGTCGCAGCCGCAGAGCAGCACCACGCCGTCCAGAGGATAACCGCGCAGGCACTCCTCCACGTCCATTGCCATCAGGTTGCGATAGAGCATGGTGGTGGGCTGCATCAGGACTTCGCCCAGCGAGATGGTGGGAAACTCCAGAGGAAAGCCGCCGGCCGTCCAAACGCCGCGCTTCACCGCGTCAGCTACCGTGCGCAGGTGGGCGTTGCAGGTGGTCAGCTCGCTCCAGGAATTGCAGATGCCAATGACCGGTTTGCCGTCAAAGTACTTCGCCGTAAAGCCCTCGGCGCGCAGGTAGGCACGCCGATTCATACCCTCCCGCTCGTTGCGGTCGAACCACTTCTGGCTGCGCAGCTCGAGATTGCCGTTAGTCGCGGTTCCGCTCATCGTGAATCCCTTTTTTGACCTTCGCCGCCGGATCTACTGGTTCCTATGGTAACTCTTTGCCGTCCGGACAGGCAGCGCCGCCTGTTGGGGGGAGTGCGAAGCCTACGCTTTCTTTAAGGCTCTAATCACCGCCGTAAGGATGACGGCGCCGAGGATCGCAACCCCGACGGTGTAGATCATGCCGCCTTGGCCGCTGAAACCCGCCGTCCGCATGATGAAGCCACCGATCATGGCTCCCACAATGCCAATGACGATGTCCGCAAAGACGCCGTACCCGGCGCCCCGCATGATCTTTCCCGTCGCCCAACCGGCGATGAGCCCGACGATGATCCACCAGATAATCCCCATGGGTCCCCTCTTTCGAATTTCGATCCCAAATCAAATAGTCAGAAGTTTGGCGCGGTAGAGGATGCCCGAGACTATGCCCGCCACGCTGGGCACCACCAGGAACAGCCACACCTGCGCCAGCGCGTGTCCGCCGACGAGAAGCGCCGGACCCAGACTGCGCGCGGGGTTCACCGAGACGCCGGTGATGTGGATGCCGAAGAGATGGATCGCTGCCAGCGTCAAGCCAATGCCCACGCCGGCCAACTGGGTGGGCGCGCCTTGCTGCGTCGAGCCCAGGATCACGATCACGAAAAGCAGCGTGGCCACAAACTCGAAAGCGACGGCGGAGGAGATGTTGTATTCACCCATGTAACCTGGGCCCCACCCATTCTGCCCCAGGCCGTTCACCGTCGTGCTGTACCCCGCCATGCCGCTGGCAATCACCAGGAGCACGGCAGCGCCGGCGATTCCGCCCAGCACCTGCCCGACAATGTAGCCCACCAAGTCGCCGGCACTCATGCGGCCGGCGGTGTACACCCCCAGGCTCACCGCCGGATTGATGTGGCACCCAGAGACGGGGCCGATGCCGTAAGCCATGCCCAGAAGGGCGAGGCCGAAGGCAAAGGCGATGCCCGCGTGTCCGACCTCCTTGCCCGCCACCACCGCAGTCCCACAGCCGAAGAGGACCAGCGTGAACGTTCCCACAAACTCAGCCAGATATTTCTTCATCGGAGACCCTCCCTTTCGTTGATTTGACGCTGGGCGCTATGTTGGCAACTCTATTTTCGCCCCCGCTCTGCCCGAGCCTAGACCGCGAACCGAGTCTTCCAATTGCCGCCCCTCATCTTACCGGATCTGACTCAGACCTTTTCTCCGGCGCAGAGGCTATCACAACTCCGGGCCCGGCGCAAACCATGCAACAATTGATCCATTGATCCATCGGTTCATTGAGCCATTGAAATGACCGGGGAGATGTTCTTCTCAATGACTCAATGGCTCAATGGCTTCACTCCAGATACTTGATGAGGACTACCTCGTTTTGTGCTTCGTTGTAAAGCACCTCGTCCACCATGGCGCGGACCAGGAGGATGCCGAAGCCGCCAGGACGAAGGCCTTTCTGTTCGCGTTCGCGCATGTGCCCCCAGGGATCGCCCGGCGGGTTGTTGACGGCGGCGTGGGCGAGCGTCTCGGTCTTGAAGCCCGGGCCGGGGTCGGCGACGCGATAGAGGAGCATCCGCTTGGCGCGCAGGTAGGCGATGCGCACCTTACGATTTGGGTCGAGTTTACCGCCCCACTCGATGGCGTTGAGCAGCATTTCGCGGAAGGCGGAGCCGACATTCTGCCGGACCTCTTCCGGCAGGTCGGCGCGCAACTGCGCCAGGAATCCCTGGATGCGGTCCGCCGTTCCCATGTCGCAAGGGACGAGCAACTCCACCCAGTCAGGGCGCGCGGAGAGGACTTCAATCGGCAGAGGGTCGGTAGTCAGCTCCAGCGCGTGCTGCACCTGCTCGAGCAGGCCGACGGCATCGAAAGGCTTCGCGATGTACTGGTAGGCCTGCTCGCGCAAGGCCTGCAGCACAGTCTCCGGAGTATCGTCGGCCGTCATCACAATGACGCGGGGCGGCGTCTTCGCTTCCACGCGCAAGCTGCGCAGCAGGTCGAGCCCGCCCAAGCGCGGCATCCAGACGTCGCACAGCATCAGATCGAAGCCTTCCTGCCGCAGCCGCTCCAGCGCCTCCATACCGTCGGAGGTTGTGGTGACCGTGAAGTCCGCGGTCTCCAGCAGCTCGCGGATGACGGCGCGGATTGCGGCATCGTCTTCCACCACGAGAATCTTGGCCATTCCAACTCCATTGCAGGTAGACGGCGTAAAGTTATGAACGATGAACTATGAACGATGAATGATGAACTGAAGACCTCGAAGACCTTGTCTTCTGTTCATCATTCATAATTCATCATTCTCTTCTACAGTCCATCGCTCCCGCTACCTCGCTAGCCAATGTCAAGGGATCGAACGGTTTGACGATCACCGCTGCCCCCAAGCCGTCGAAGTGCCGTCGGTCTGCCGCCTGCGTCTTGGCGGTGAAGAAAATTACCGGAATGTGCCCGGTGCGGGGATCGCTCCGCAAGCGCCGAAAGGCGGTGGCGCCGTCCATGCCCGGCATCATGATGTCCAGCAGGATCACATCGGGCTGCTCGGTGTGCGCCTTGGCAAGACCCTCGGGCCCGGAGCTCGCGGTCAGGACCTCCCAATTGCCCGAGGTCTCGAGACTCATCTGCGCCACTTCCCGCACATCGTCTTCGTCGTCGATAATGAGAATACGCTTCATAACAAATTATGAACTATGAATTATGAATGATTAACAGAACGCAAGTCTCCGTCCGTTGTCCGTCGTCCGTCGTCCCTTGCCACTGACAACTGACAACGGACCACGGACGTACATTCGTCTTCTGTTCATCATTCATCATTCATAATTCATCATTCTCCCCAACAGTCCCACCACCCGCTGTTCGAAATCCTCCGGACTCACCCGCCCTTTGGTGAGGAACTCGGTGTGTCCCAGATCCAGGCGCGCGCGGTCGGAATCCGCGAGGTCGTGCACCGTGTACACCACCAGGGGTATCTCGCGCAGGCGTTTCTGCTGCCGGAGCCAATCGACCACCGCGAAGCCATCCACCTCCGGCAGGTTCACGTCGAGGACGATCAGGTCCACGGGCAGGCGCTGAACCAGATCGATCGCTTCACGGCCCGTGCCGGCATGAAAGATCTTGATGCCGTGGCGCTCGAAAGTGGCGATGATCACGCGCGAGAGGTCGCGATCGTCCTCCACCAACAGCACCTGGGGAAGGCGCAACTGCCCCTGAAAGGCCCGGTCGAGCGCCTGAAAGAGCAACCCTTCCTCCAGCGGTTTGCGCACCCAGCCCGCCACGCCCTCGGGAGTGGCCGCTCCCTCGCTGGGCGAGAGCACGCTGCAGATGATAATGGGAATGTCGCGGGTCTCCGGCTTGGCCTTCAGCGCCGCCATCACCTCCCAGCCGCTCATGCCGGGCATGATCAGATCCAGCAGGATGGCCGCCGGCGGCGCCGCCATGGCCTGCTCCAGGGCCTCCCGGCCCGATCCCGTCGCCAAAACACGGTAGCCTCGCTGCGTAAGCAACTCGGCGATCACGCTACGAATGGAGGGATCGTCGTCGCACACCAGCACCGTGCGCCCGGCCAGGGCCGGCGCGGGCGGGGCCGGTTCTGTTTGGGGCGTCGCCGGCTCGGCGACCGGCAAAGTAAAGCAGAAGTCGCTGCCGCGGCCCAGGACGCTCTCCACCCAAATCCGTCCCCCATGCTGCTGGACGATGCTGCGGCAGATGGCGAGGCCGAGCCCGGTGCCGCCCTTTTCGCGCGCGTCGGAGGCGTCCACCTGCTCGAAGCGCTCGAAGATGCGATCCAGCTTGTCGGCGGGGATGCCGCGGCCCTGGTCCCGCACGCGGAACAGCACGGCGTCCGTGCCGCGGAATTCGGCCTCCACCCGGACCGTCCCTCCCGGCGGCGAAAACTTGATGGCGTTAGAGAGCAGGTTGGTGAGGGTCTGAAGGATGCGGTCGGGATCGGCCCAGAGCTGGCAGGGACACGCCGAAGCGGAGAAGGAGACCCCCGCTTTCTCGGCTAAGGGGCGCATCACGTCCAGCGCCTGGGTCACCAAGGCGGCGGCGTCGCAAGTGCGCCGGGCCATCACCACCCGCCCGGATTCGATGCGCTCGATATCGAGAATCTCGTTGATGAGGCGCACCAGCCGGTCGGTGTTGGTTACCGCGATATCCAGCATTCGCTGGCTCTTCTCGGGGAGGGCGCCCAGGCGGCCGCTCGCCACCAGTCCCAGCGCGCCGCGGATAGACGTGAGCGGGGTTCGCAGTTCGTGGCTGACCACGGAAATGAACTCGTTCTTCATCCGCTCGATCTCGCGGCGCTTGGTGATGTCGAGGAAGGTGGTGACGGCGCCGATGAGTTTGCCGTGGCGAAACATGGGATGCGACCAGTATTCCACCGGGAAGCTGGTGCCATCGGCGCGCCACAGGACTTCATCGTCGCCGTGAATTGCCTGGCCGAGCCGCACCGCCTTGCCAATGGGACATTCCTCCGCCGGGTAGGGTGTCCCGTCGGCTCGTTTGTAGTGAACGAGGTCGTGCAAGTTCTGGTCCAGGAACTGGCCCGCGTCGTGATAGCCGAGCATCTTCACACAGGCGGGATTGGCGAAGGTGCAGTTGCCCTCGAGGTCCACGCCGTAGATCGCCTCGGCGGTGGAGTGGAGCAGCAACCGCACTCTCTCCATGCTCTCGCGCAACGCCTCCTCCGCCCGTTGCCGCTCGATAAACTGGCCGATCTGGCTGCCTAGGGTGGCCAGCGTCTTGAGCAGATCGGCGTCGGGCTTCTGGATTTCCTCGCTGAAGAACTCGATGACGCCGATCGTCTCGCCTCCCAGCAGGATCGGGAAGCCAAAGGCCCCGCACAATCCCAGGCGCCGCGCCAAGTCGGCGCGCGGAAAGCTGGGGTCGCCGGTGACATCGCGAACCCACGTCGGTTCGCCGCTCGCCCAGACGCGTCCGGGCAATCCTACGCCGCGGGCAAAGCGGCTTTGCCGGGAAGCTGCCTCAAACTCTTCTAGCCCGGCCCGTGGCGCGTGCCACACCTCGACGCAGTGCAACTCCAGCGCCTCGTCGTCCATGCTCCAGGCGGTTCCCAGCTCCCACCCCAGCGCTTCGCAAACCGCTCGCAGCAGCCCTAGGACCGTCTCGCTGGCTCCGCCCGGCTCGGCCAGGATGCAGGCGGTGGCGTATTCCACGGCCAGCCGTGCGTCGGCGCGCTTGCGGTCCGTGATGTCGCGGGCGCTCGCGTAAATGATGCGTCGATCGGGCACCGAGGCGGCATTCCACAACAGCCACTTATAGGAACCGTCGCGTACGCGATAGCGGTTCTCAAACGAGGTGACCAGATTGCCTTGCGTCAGCGCCTGCGCGGCGGCGATGGTGGCTTCGCGGTCCGCCGGGTGGACTAGATCCAGGTAGGGTTGCGAGAGAAGTTCTTGCCGCGTGAAACCCAGCGTCAGTTCCCAGGCGGGATTGAGGCGCTTGAAGTAGCCATCGAAGCCGGCGATGCACAGCATGTCGAGCGTCAGGTTGAAAAACGGAACCAGTTGGTCGTCCAGGCGGCGTCCGCTGGTCCTTCGTTCGATCTTCGGCTCGGCGCTTTCGGACTCTCCGGCGCGGTCAGGCCCGGCAGGCCGGTCAGACATGAACCCTCACTTCGCTTCTTGCCGCTCGTTTGGCTCCGGTTCGATTATAACGAAACTCGAAAATCGAAAAGCGAAAATCGAAAATGGAAACTCGAAGATCGAAAATAGAAACTGGAAACTCGAAACTGGAAACTCGAAGCTCGAAATTCGCAAATTCGAAACTCGAACGCTTCCTCTTCCCTCTTCGCTCTTCCCTCTTCGCTGCTCCCTGTTCCCTATTCCCTGTTCCCTGTTCCCTACAGGATGTTGATCGTACCCCGGCAACTCGTTGCCCCGCACGCGCAGCGAATGGTTTCGTCAGTGTCGTCGTAGTTGTAATCGACCGTCAGCTCCTCGCCCTTTCGGATCCGGCGCAGGCTCATGTAAAGGATGTGCTTCTTCATGATGCGCGTCACGAGGTTCGGCGCACACGAGTGATTGACGAACTCGGCTCCCGATCCGCCCACATCGCCGTCGAGCATCCAATCCTCATCGAGAACGAACAGGTAAGGAGAATGCGTACGGCGGTCCGCCTCGGCCTTGTCGATCTTCTCTCCCGTGTACTCGATCACCTTGCGATTGGCGGGAATCGCCTCGTCGGCGTAGACGCCCCAGCGGTGGATCTTCGATTGGCCGAGCCTCAGGCGGAAGCAGCAGTATTTGGGATCAATCTTCGGAGTGGTGGGCATAGCAAAGTCAAACTTCAGTTCAGTCAGGTGAATACCGGTTTGGGTCAGCCTCGGTCTTGAGCCTTCAGTTGGCGTTAATCCTAACTATTCGTCTTTTCATGAATATAGTGGGTTATCACGTGCTAAGCTGATTTGTTTTCATCAATATAGTGGGACCCTCCCAAATGAGTTTTTTCGGTCCTTTTTTTTCATCAACATAGTGGGACCCTCCTTCATTTCGACCCAGGTAGATGGTAGGTGGCATATGGCATAAAGGGTAAGACGGGTTTCGGGATTCGGAGTCTGGGGATTCGCAGAGAGGAATGGATTTGGGGCCGTCTTCTTCTGCGAATCCCGAAACCCAAACCCCAACCCCTCCTTCCCCTTATGCCGTCTACCGTATACCATCCACCTTCCCGGTGGCTTCTTCGTTCCTGGTTTTCGTAAGGCCCGATCCTTTGTTATCAATCAACTCGGTGGCTTCGTTTTTCAAAAACTCTCAGCTTTCAACCCTCGGCGACCAGCTTGCCGTGCCAGCACCGCCCTTTCGCCGACTGCCTACTGCTGACTGCCTCCTGCCCGCTGCGCTGCCTCCTGACTACTGTCTTCCGGCCCCAAACGGTGGCTTCGTTCCTGGTTTTCGTAAGGCCCGATCCTTTGTTATCAATCAACTCGGTGGCTTCGTTTTTCAAAAAACTCTCAGCTTTCAGCCCTCAGCGGCCAGCTTGCCGCGCCACACCGCCTTTTCGCCGACTGCCTACCGCTGACTGCCTCCTTTCTGCCGGCTGCGCTGCCTCCTGCCTACCGTCTTCCGGCCCCCAAACGGTGGCTTCGTTCCTGGTTTTCGTAAGGCCCGATCCTTTGTTATCAATCAACTCGGTGGCTCCGTTTCTCAAAAAAATCTGAGCTTTCAGCCCTTAGCGACCAGCTTGACGTGTCACTACCGCCTTCTCGCCGACTCCCTACTGCCGACTGCCTCCTGCCTTCCGGCTGCTGCTTGCTGACCACTGTCTTCCGGCCCCCAAACGGTGGCTTCGTTCCTGGTTTTCGTAAGGTCCGATCCTTTGTTATCAATCAACTCGGTGGCTTCGTTTCCAAAGAAAGTCTCAGCGCACCTTGTCACCTGGTCGAGGGTCCCAGGTCTCCCACGGGCGGGCAGCGAGCGCTGGCCGGTTTTGTGCTCGACCGACTTGACCCACCCCATAATCAACCACGCTGTATTCGAATCCGTCATCCATCAGAATCGTGGTGCCCGGCTTGCCCTGAGGCGCCGCCGCGGGCCTCACAACCGGGGGATTAGGGGAGTTGGGTTCGGTTCCTGCTGCCGTCGCCGCGTGGGCCGTCGCGGCTTTATTACCGGCTTTCAAGGCCTCGATTAAATCGTCGCTGGCACCAAGATCATGGAACTTCTTTGCCAGGTCCGGGCTCATCTGGAAATCAACGCCCCGCTGTTCAACCGTCTGAATGATTTTGGTGCTCTGCGAGGCCGCGAGCAGAAGCACCGTGATGTCGTCCTTCGACAACGGTTGATCCGGCAGCGCTCTCGCCAAGCCCAACGAGGCGATGAACATCAGCAAGACGGTTCCTACAACAGCGTTTTTGGTAAGCCTTGCGGTTGCTTTCATCGGCCGCGCCTCCAGGTTTCCATGCTCTGAGCATAGGCTACAATCGAATCAACAGTCAAGGTTCAATCAATACTAATTGGCAATGTCTGATTCAGACAGTATCATGCCAACCGTGCCCGGCGGTTGTCGCTGACTTATGTCCTTCTGTATAGATTTGGGTCCAGGCACATTTAGGCGCTTTAATTTTGGTCACCCGACCACGATTCGTGCTAGCCTTCTCTCCATCGCGGCTGCTCGCTGTGCCTGCGCTACCAGTTTGCGTAGTGTCCCAGTACCCCGTGATCTGGGCAGATCGCCAAAAGGTGATAGGGTGACCTGCATCCCCTTTTCCGCCAGACGTTCACCGAACTGGATGGGCAGGCCAAAGGCCTGCACTTCGCTGCCATTGTCTTTCGCTGTCAGTGACTGTAGCGGACCAATTCTCCTGTATAATTCAAGGTACCGATGGCACTCACTTCTGGCGCGAAGCTCGGTCCCTACGAGATCGTCGCACCGCTGGGCGCGGGCGGGATGGGGGAAGTCTATCGCGCGCGGGATACCCGCCTGGCCCGCGAAGTCGCAGTCAAGGTCCTGCCGCAGTCTTTTTCGCGCGACGCCGACCGCCTACTGCGCTTCGAGCAGGAAGCTCGCGCTGCCAGCCAGATCAATCATCCCAACATCGTCACCGTCCATGATTTTGGGACGTACGAAGGCGCGCCGTATCTGGTCCAGGAGCTGCTCGAAGGGGAGACGCTGCGGGAGAAACTGCGGACGGCACGGTCTGGCGGGTCGCCTGGGAAGACACCGCGCGCGGCGGCCTTTCCGTCCCCAGGGGATAGGCTGACACCTCCAGTTCCGGCAGCGGGTTTGGCGGGCGCGAGCTCTGGCGCCGGCCTTGCGCCAAAGCGGGCGGTGGACTACGGGGTTCAGATCGCGCGGGGCTTGGCGGCGGCGCACGCGAAGGGGATCGTCCATCGCGACCTCAAGCCCGAGAACATCTTTGTTACCAAAGACGGCCATGTGAAGGTTCTCGATTTCGGCCTGGCGAAGTTGATGCAGCCGCAGGAATCGGACGGGGATTCGACGAGCCTGCCGACGGCGTCCTTGGCGAAGGACCCGGGGATGGGGATGGGGACCGTGGGGCGTCACCCGCAGGCCGTGGACTACCGCGTTCGATTGGAGACGGACCCGGGGATGGTGATGGGGACCGTGGGGTACATGTCGCCCGAGCAGGTGCGGGCCAAGCCCGCGGATGCGCGGTCCGACATCTTCAGCCTGGGAGCTATTCTCTACGAGATGCTTTCGGGGCGGCGGGCGTTTGAGGGCGAGTCGGCGGTGGAGACGATGAACGCCATCCTGGGGGAGGACCCGCCGGAACTAGAGGTGAAGGCGGGTCAGGTTGCGCCGGGTCTGGCGCGGGTGGTTGAGCATTGTCTCCAGAAGGAGCCGGAGCAGAGATTCCAGTCGGCGAGGGACCTAGCCTTCGCCTTGGCAGCGCTGTCTGGTTCCGAAAGCAGTGCCGCCCTACCCGCGGCGCCGTTGCCTGCCCTTGAGCGGAGCGAAGGGTCCTCACCGGCGGAAGCGGGACAACCCATCTGGCGGCGCGCGCTGCCTTGGGCCGTGGCAGCGATTCTTCTCATCTCCACAGCTTTCCTCGCCGCCCTTCTGTTGCGGGGGCCTTCCGTTCCCCAGCGGCCCGTGCGCTCCTACATTCTTCCCCCCGAGAAGACCGTTTTTGCTTTCGAGGGGGAAATTGGAACTCCTGTCATTTCTCCGGACGGCGGGAGGCTGGTATTTGCGGCGCGGAACTCCTCCGGCGTGGAGATGCTCTGGGTACGCCCGCTCGATTCCGTGACCGCCCAGCCGCTGTCAGGCACCGAAGGCGCATCCTTTCCGTTCTGGTCGCCCGACAGCCGTTCCGTGGGCTACTTTATCGCCGGCAAGCTCATGAAGATTGATACTTTCGGGGGCCCCCCCCAGACGGTGTGTGAGGCCCCCAGCGGCCGCGGCGGGACGTGGAGCGCCGCCGGCATCATTGTTTTTGCCCCTCTGCTAGCCGGCGGACTCGAACAGGTCTCCGCCGCCGGGGGAAGCCCCACACCACTCGTTCGGCGCGATCAATACACCCTTCGCTGGCCGGTTTTTTTACCCGACGGCCGCCACTTCATCTACTGGGCCGGCAATGTCTTTTTCACGGCTCTTCCCACCGCCACGGGGATTCACCTTGGGTCGCTGGATGGCAAAGAGGGGAAATTCCTCTTCCCGGCCGACAGCGAAGCTCTTTATGCGCCTCCCGGATATCTGCTTTTCCAGAAGGGCACGACCATGGTGGCTCAGCCCTTCGACACGCGCCGCCTGGAACTGACCGGCGAAGCCTTCCCGCTTGCCGAGCACGTGGCGAACCCGTTGAACTATCGCCTCGGGCAATTTTCCGTCTCTCAATACGGCGACCTCGTGTATCACAGCGGCTCGGTGGCCCCCGATCAGGTTGTCTGGACGGATGCCAGCGGGAAGCAACTGGGCGCGGTAGGTGAGCCAGGTCTCATCTGGGAAGTGCGGCTCTCGCCGGATGGCAAGACCTTGGCGGAGACGGTGGGGGGCCCGCAGTCGAGAAACACGGATCTCTGGCTGGTGGATCTGGTCCGCGGAGTACGCACGCGGTTTACCTTCAACCCCGCGATTAACTCCTTCCTCGCCTGGTCACCGGATGGATCGAAAATCGCCTTCTCCTCCACCGGCGAGGGGCAGTATGACATGTACCTGCAGTCGGCAAACGGAACCGGGACCGCCCAACTTCTGTTGAGGGACGAAGACCCAAAGGATGTTCGCGACTGGTCAAGAGACGGGCGTTATATTGCCTACGATCGCGGGAGCTCCCACGGGGATGAGATATGGATCCTCCCGCTCTTTGGGGATAAGAAGCCTTTTCCGTTTCTCCAAAGCCAGTTTGACGAGCGATACGCGTCATTCTCCCCGGACGGCAAATGGCTGGCATACGATTCCAACGAATCCGGCAGGAAAGAGGTCTATGTGGTTCCGTTTCCGCAGGGGAACGGCAAATGGCAGGTCTCGACAAACGGAGGCACCCAGTCGCGCTGGCGGCCGGATGGAAAAGAGCTGTTTTACCTTTCCCCCGACAATAAGCTGATGGCAGCGACGGTTGACGCGAAACTCGGCTCGCTCGAAATCGGCAACCCCGGGGCTTTGTTTCAGGTGAATCTTTCAGCGACCGCCGGACTCGTTCCTTATGACGTTGCGTCCGACGGAAAGAAATTTATTTTTCTCACTCAGCCCGCGCAATCGAGTTCGGAACCGATTACTCTGGTCACCAACTGGACGGCGTTGTTGAAGAAGCAATGAACCTGATGCGGGAGCCAAACTCGGGCCGTATGAAATCCTCTCGCTCGCTGGGGGCGGGCCCTTCGGGTCCCTATTGATCAGGGCATGGAATCGTCCCATCGGGGCTTGTTGTGCTCTCGCTGAGCCGAGCCGCTTGCGTGATGAGGTAATTCCGTTCCGGTATGTTTGTCGTGCGACCGGCGGCGATCCGGTAGTGGGTGATTGCGGCGGTATGGTCGCCAGCCATTTCCAGCAGATGGGCACGAACCGCGTCGAGGCGATGATGGCCGGAAATTCGTGGATCAGAGTCGAGGGCTCTTAGCAGGTCGAGTCCCTTGGATGGACCGTGCACCATGGCTGCGGCGATGGCGTGATTCAGCGCGACCATAGGGTTGTCGGACATGCGTCTCAGGAGCTCATACAGCGCCAGGATCTGTGGCCAGTCAGTATCCTCGGCTCGAGCCGCTTCGTCGTGAACGGCGGCGATGGCCGCCTGCAACTGGTACGCGCCAATGGATCCCTTCGATAGGGCTGCGGTCAGGAGCGCGATGCCCTCGGAAATGTTCCCCTGATCCCACAGAGTTCGGTCCTGCTTGGTGAGTGGGATCAACTCCCCGTCCGGTCCCGTCCGTGCCAGGCGGCGAGCATCGGTCAACAGCATGAGCGCCAGCAGTCCCGCGACCTCTCCATCGTCCGGGAGCAAGGCGTGAACGGATCGCGTCAGGCGAATTGCTTCACGGGCGAGTTCGAGCCGCTGCACCTGCGGCCCGGCGCTACTGGTGTAGCCCTCGTTGAAGATCAGGTAGAGCACGTGCAGCACCGCGCGGAGCCGTTGGGCCCGCTCTTGGCTGGTCGGCAGTTGGAAGGGCACGCCGGAAGACTTGATGCTTTGCTTGGCCCGGCTGATCCGCTGCGCCATGGTCGCCTCGGGAACCAGGAACGCCTTGGCGATTTCGGCCGTGGTCAAGCCGCCCACCGCCCGCAACGTCAAGGCGATCGCGGACGACTGGGTCAGGGCAGGATGACAGCACATGAAGAGCAGGGTGAGCGTGTCGTCCTGCTCCGTTTCATGGTGAATGTCAGCCGCCGGCGCCTGCTCGCCAGTCTCCATAGCCACCGTGCTTTCCCTGCGCCGCCGGGCCTCCTCGCTGCGCAGGTAATCCGTCATGCGGCGCGCGGCGACTTGAATCAGCCAGCCACGAGGATTGTCGGGCATGCCTTCCCGCGGCCATTGAATGACCGCGGCCATCAACGCCTCCTGAACGGCGTCCTCGGCGGCGGCGAAGTCATGGAAGCGCCGGACCACGGCGCCGAGCACCTGCGGCGCGAGTTCGCGCAGGAGATCCTCAATCGGAATGGCCAAAGGTTCCTCTGTCATAGCGCGGCAGTGGCCGCAACCAAAAGGAAGATCTCAACACAGAGGTCATGGGGGCTTCACGGAGACCGCATAGAAAACAACTTGGGGAGGCCTGCTCCGTGGCCGCCCGTGGTTCACCACGAGAGCATTTGCCGGGAGGGGCTCGACCGAGGCTAGCCTTTTTGGGCGCTCTTCGTTTTCTCTGTGGCCTCTGTAAGGCCCGGTGAACTCTGTGTTGAAGCTCTTTTTCTTCGCGCGCCGCGAAGAAGTTCGGGCTCGGTCCCCTTGTGACTTTGTCCGTTTTCTTTCAACCTGAACTTGACTATCTTTTTGACCAGATTGATCGGAATGCCTTCTTCAATCGGAAACTG
>Ga0209039_10000536_pt1 | contig 36598 bp, 37 predicted proteins | sample BogFormECP12_OM1_FD_188238 | JGI IMG/M metagenome (GOLD analysis project Ga0209039, IMG submission 188238) | Bog forest soil microbial communities from Calvert Island, British Columbia, Canada - ECP12_OM1 (SPAdes) (version 2) | ecosystem: Environmental > Aquatic > Freshwater > Wetlands > Bog ...
CCTAGGGATAAATGCCGCGGATCTGCACAGCCTCCGCCACGCGCCCTATCCCAAGCATGTTGGCGGCAATGCGCATCGGGACCTTACTCTCCAGATGGATCTTCAGCACATCCCGAAAAGCAGTCTTCATCACGTGTTCCAGGCGGTTGTAGACATCCTGCGCCTCCCAGAACAGGTGCTGCTCATCCTGCACCCACTCAAAATAAGAGACCGTCACTCCGCCGGCGTTGCACAGGATATCCGGAATCACGAACACTTCCTTACTCTGCAGAATCCTGTCTGCCGCCGGGGTCAGAGGTCCGTTGGCAGCTTCGGCGATGATCGCCGCGCGCACCGCGGATGCGTTCTCCGCGTGGATCGCGTTCTCCAGCGCCGCCGGCACCAGGATGTCGCATTCCAGGGCTAGCAACTCGCGCGGCTCGATGGCCTCGCTTTCCGGAAATCCTTCCACGTGCCCGCTGAGGGCCTTGAGAAGAATCAGCTCTGGGATATTCAGTCCGTTCCGGTTGTAAACGCAGCCGGCCGAATCGCTTACTGCGATTACTTTTGCTCCCGCCTCATGCAGCAGTTGCGCTGCAATGGAGCCGGCGTTGCCAAAGCCCTGCACCGCTATTGTGGCGCCCTTCAAGGGCCGCTGCAGATGCTCGCAGGCGCTCTGGATGGTGTAGAACACGCCGCGGCCGGTGGCTTCGTTGCGTCCCAGCGATCCGCCCAGGCTGATTGGCTTTCCTGTCACCACGCCGGGAATCGGATACCCCATGGTCATGCTGTAGGTGTCCATAATCCAGGCCATGGTTTGCGGATTCGTGTACACATCCGGCGCGGGAATGTCCTGCTCCGGCCCAATCAAGGGAAGAATCGCGCTGGTGTAGCGCCGCGTCATGCGCTGCAGTTCGTTTTGGGACATGCGCTTGGGATCGCACGTAATTCCCCCCTTGGCGCCCCCAAACGGAATATTCACCACCGCGCACTTCCATGTCATCCAGGTGGCCAGCGCCTTTACCTCATCCAGCGTTACCTGAGGGTGATAGCGGATGCCGCCCTTGGCGGGCCCGCGCACCATGCTGTGTTGCACGCGGTAGCCCTCGAAGCGGTGAATGTGCCCGTCGTCCATGCGCACCGGCACTGTCACCGTCAGCACACGCTCAGGATACTTGATCATCTCCCGCGTATCGTTGTCGAGCTGCAATGCGTCCGCTGCCGTATCGAAGTTCTCCAGCGCGTCGTGATACGCGTTCGCCGCCATTGTTGTCGTAGACATCTTTCTACCCTCCATTTCCGAACCAGCCCGCCGCGCGCATCGCACATCGGAATCCGCTCAACCCGCATTCGTCTCCATGTGCTCGATCGCGTCCTGTTGGCGCGTGTTTCGCGACCGGTAGACTGGCAACAGCCACTTCAAGTAAGTCTGCATGCGTCCGTGCGCCGCATCGGAGTACAACTGTTGCACTCCGCGCGTAATCGCGCCTATCGTCCCATCTTTCACCGGCCGGTGATCAACTCGCACCACCGGCGCAATGCCCACCGCCGTCCCGGTGAAGAACAACTCGTCGCATACGTACAATTCGCTGCGGTCAATCACCCGTTCCACAACCTGCAAACCGAGTTCCCGGTGCGCCAGTTCCATCACCGAGCCGCGCGTGATACCCTCCAGGGCGTTCTCCGTCACCGGCGGCGTGATCAGCTCCCCCTTGCGCACCATGAAAATGTTGCACGTGGCGCCCTCGGCAACATGGCCGCTCTCGTTCAGCAGGATTGCCTCGTCGAATCCGCAATGGCGCGCCTCGTCGCTGGCCAGCGCGCTGTTCACGTAGGCTCCGCAGATCTTGGCCCGCGCCGGAATCGCATTGTCCTCGATCCGCCGCCATGAGCTCACGCCCGCATGCAATCCCTTCTCGGCGTGCAGGTAATCGCCAAAGGGCAGCGCGATCACCGCAAAGGCATCCTGATCGTCGATGCTCACTCCGATTCGCTCCGCGCTCTTGTAAGCCAGCGGCCGGACATATACATCGGTCCGAAAGGCATTCCTCCGCATCAATTCCAGAGTGATCCCGCACAACTCCTCCGGCGAGAGCGGAACGGAGATGCGCAGAATGCCGCAGTTCCGCTTCCAGCGCTCATAGTGGTCCAGGGGGCGCAGCACAAACAACTCCTGCTGGGTCTCGTCCCAGTGCGCGCGAATCCCCTCAAACACTCCCGTCCCGTAATGCAGGGCATGGGTCAAAATCCCCACGCGCGCCTGGCCGAGCGGCATATACTGCCCGCCGAAATACACCGTCAGGTTCGGATCGGCTTCAGCCTTCATGGGCCACCTCTTGCAGCGACTCCCTGTACAACTCCCGTCCGCGCGCCAGCGCGCGCTCGTCCAGCGCCACCCATTTCGGGCTCTTGACCAGCCGCCGCAGCGCGGCGCCGATGCTGGCCTCCGGCAACACCCCTGTGATCTCCAGCAGCGCGCCCAGCATCACCATGTTGCCCGCGCGAGCATCGCCCAGCTTATTGGCGATCTCCGTAAAGGGGCACGCCAGCACATGCACGCCTTGCTGCGCGCAATCGGCCGGGAACCCCTCGCCGTTGTAGAGAATCCATCCTCCCGCGGGCACGCTCTTCACAAATTTTCTGAGTGATGGTTCATTCATCGCCACCAGCACATTTGGATTGGTCACCATGGGCGAATCGATAACGTGCCTGGCCAGGCGCACATGGCAATTGGAGGTTCCCGAGCGCATCTCCGGCCCATAGGACGGGAGCCAGGAGACCTCGAGTCCGGCATCGAGTCCGGCCTCGGCCAGCACTTCGCCCAGCAGCAGGACTCCCTGCCCGCCAAAGCCCGCCACCCGCACGCGAAGATCCATCTCTTCCGCCTCATGCCCCAGGACGTGCGCGTTGCCTGCAGGCAAACTCTCAACGTCAACGCCAAGAATCTTCGGAATCTCCGTGAGCGCCGGCCCCGCCTCAGGCAACGGGCGTGGCTGCGCCTCTTTGGCGCGGTCGCAAAACACCCCCAGCGGAAAGGTCTTCTCCATCACATCGCGCACCCAGTGCTGCGCCTCGACCGGAGTCATCTTGAACAGCGTTGGGCACGGGGAGAGTACCTCGACCAGCGAGAAGCCCAGCCCGCGCACCTGGTTTTCGACTGCCCGCTTGATGGAGCGCGCGGCCTGCGCAATCTGCTTGTTGTCTCCCAGGCCCACCCGCTCGATGAAGACCGGAGCCTCGAGCGTGGCCAGCAGTTCGCTGATGTGCAGCGGATAGCCTTCGTTGGCCGCGTTTCGTCCCTCCGGAGTGGTCGCGCTCTTCTGCCCGATCAAGGTCGTGGGCGCATACTGTCCGCCGGTCATGCTGTAGATGGCGTTATTGACGAAGATCACCGTGATGTGCTCGCCGCGATTGGCCGCGTGCAGAATCTCCGACAACCCGATGGCCGCCAGATCCCCATCGCCCTGGTAGCCGATCACGATGCTATCCGGCCTGCTCCGCTTGACCCCCGTGGCCACCGCCGGCGCGCGCCCGTGCGCCGCCGATATGTTGCCCACGTCGAAGTAGTTGTACGTAAAGACTCCGCAGCCCACCGGGCCGACCAGAACCGTTCTGTCCTGGATGCCCAGCTCATCGATGGCCCGCGCCAGCATCTTGTGCACCTGGCCGTGCCCGCACCCTGGGCAAAAGTGCGTCTGATGCTGCAACTCTTCCTTGCGCTCATAGCGCTTGTAGAACGCCTTCGCCTTTCCGTGCGACACCTCGTATTCAGAAGCCATCTCGCTAGACATTTGCCATCCGCCCTTCCTCCGGCTCCATGGCCGGCAGGGTTCGCAGCGCCTGCTCCCGCACAAACCCGAGCACCTCTTCGTGCGACGGCACATTGCCGCCCACGCGGCTCAGAAATTTCACCGGCCGCACGCCGTTGAGCGCCAGCCGGACGTCTTCCAGCATCTGGCCGTTGCTCATCTCGACGACAATGAAGACCCGCGCTCTCTCGGCCAGCCGCTGGAAATGCAATTTCGGAAATGGGTAGAGCGTGATGGGACGCAGCACTCCGACCTTAAGCCCACTGGCGCGCGCCTCCGCTGCCACGGCCTTCAATATCCGGCCCATAATTCCGTAACCGGCAAGCACAATCTCCGCATCCTCGGTGCGCCACTCTTCGGCGCGCACCTCGCACTCCTCTGCGCGACGATATTTCGCTTCCAGATGGAGAAGATGCGCCTCCATCTCGTCGATATCCAGGTGCAGCGAGGTAATCAGATTGCCGCGCGTCTGGGCCGTGCCCGTCACGGCATAGCCGGGCTGCCGCGGCTCGATGGCCGTCTGGGGAAACTCGACCGGCTCCATCATCTGCCCGATGAATCCGTCCGCCAGCAACACCACCGGATTGCGATAGCGGTCCGCCAGCTCGAAGGCCAGCGCCGTCAAATCCGCCATCTCCTGCACGGAATGCGGCGCCAGCACGATGGTCCGGTAGTTTCCGTGGCCGCCGCCCTTCACCACCTGGTGATAGTCGCCCTGCTCGGCGGCTATGTTTCCCAACCCCGGCCCGCCGCGGGTGATGTCCGCGATCACGCAGGGCAATTCCGCGCCCGCCATGTAGCTGATGCCTTCCTGCATCAGGCTGATCCCCGGCCCGCTCGACGCCGTCATGGCGCGCACGCCCGCCGACGCCGCGCCGTAGAGCATGTTCATGGCCGCGACCTCGCTCTCGGCCTGCAGGAACACTCCGCCGGCCCGCGGCACATAGAGCGCCGCCGCCTCCGCAATCTCGCTGGCCGGCGTGATCGGATAGCCATAGAACGCGCGGCATCCGGCGAGAATCGCGCTCCTCACAATGGCTTCGTTTCCCTTCATCAGTTGCTTGCGCATTCGCCCGCTCCCACAATGGCTGGTTCGACGCCATGTTCTTCTTCGGCCTTGCGATGCACGATTCTCATCACCGTAATCGCCCCCGGCTCGGGACACACCATAAAGCAGATTCCGCATCCCGTGCAGCCCGCGCCTGCATATGTTGCAGTGCGATAGCCGTAGTGATTCAGCCGCTCGCTCAGCGCGATCACCTTCGGCGGACACGCTTCCACGCATAAGCCGCAACCCTTGCATTCGTCCACATCGACCCGCAGCAAGCCCCGGTCCCGCTTCTCCGCATCCATCATCCCGTTCTCCTCTCCGGCGCGCGGCCGCCCCTCAGGCACACGCGGCCGTTGCCGTTTTGCGCTCCAGATAGTGCGAGCGCACCGCGAAATCCTCCAACTCTGGCTGGAACTGCGGATCGGCAATCGCGATCAACGCCTCGGCGCGTTCGCGCAGCGTTTTCCCGTGCAGGTACGCGATTCCGTGCTCGGTCACCACGTAATGCACATCCGCGCGCGACGTCACCACTCCCGCGCCCGGCTCCAGCACCGTCACAATCCGCGAAACGCCGCCACCCAGCGCCGTCGCAGGCAGCGCGATGATCGGCACTCCGCCCTTCGACCGCGCCGCCCCGCGTATGAAATCCACCTGCCCGCCAAAGCCGCTGTAGGGCTTGGTTCCCAGCGAATCCGCGCAGATCTGCCCCGTCAGGTCCACCTGCAACGCCGAGTTGATGGCCACCATATTGTCGTTTTTCGCCACGACGAACGGGTTGTTCGTATAGCTGATCGGCTGAAATTCAAAGCTCGGATTGTGGTTGATGTAATCGAAGAGCGGCTGCGATCCCAGCACGAACGAGAGCACCACCTTGCCGCGGTGCAGTGATTTTCGTTCTCCGGTCAGCACGCCCGTTTCCATCAGGTCGATCACGCCATCCGGGACCATCTCGGTATGAACTCCCAGATCGCGCCTGTCTCCCAGGCAAGAAAGCACCGCGTCCGGAATTCCGCCGATCCCGGTCTGAATCGTAGCTCCGTCGGGGATCAGCGAAGCCACATTCGCTCCCACCCGGCGCTGGATCTCGGTGGATGGCTCCGGATGCGACTCCAGCAGCGGCCGCGATGTCTCCACAATCGCCGACAGGTGACTCACATGAAAGGACGTGTCTCCATGCGTGCGCGGCATCCGCTCATTCACTTCGGCAATCACCGTCTTCGAGGCCCGGGCCGCATTCAACGTGCAATCCACCGTCGTTCCCAGGGTCACGAATCCGTGCTCATCCGGGGGCGAAACCTGCATCAGCGTAACATTCAGCGGCAGAGCGCCGCTGGAAAACAAGCCTTCAATCTCGCTCAGGAAGATGGGAGTGTAGTCGGCGCGTCCGGCGGCGGCCGCCTCGCGCACATTGTCTCCCAAAAACAATGCGCGATGACGAAAGATTCCTTCGTACTCCGGCCTGGTATACGCGGCCTCGCCCAGCGTTTTCAAGTGAACGATTTCGACATTGCGCAACTCGGGAGCCCGCTCGACCAGCGCGTCCAGCAGCACGGAAGGCGTGCCGCACCCGGACTGGACCCATACGCGCTCGCCGGAGCGAACCAATTTGAGCGCCTGGGCGCCATCCATGCACTTTTTCTGGTACTCCTCGCGCCAATTCATCTCCCGTTGCCTCCGTGTGCGCGGCCGCGCCTTCCTTGCACGACCACTCCGTCGCCTCCGCCGTTCACTGCCAATGGACGTCTCCGCTCTGCTCCCGGCCTCATAAAACATCGCTTTTCGATAACAGCAAATACTCTCCCAAAGCCCGAATTAGGCTAGGCTTATCCGTCAGAGGCCGCTGTGACGCCTATCACCTCTTACCAGGGATCGATGACGACCGTAACGGGGCGGCAATCGGAAGATGCTGACGGTTCCGAAGTTTGAAAACGAGGCCGAGGAGGCCAACTGGCTGTATGAGAACCGCGAGGAGATTGGCGGCGGGAGGAGCGCCTGGCGAGTTGGCTCGGCGGTCAGCGTTCAAGCTCGCGGTCTTTGGCCTTTTGCTCTTCCGCCCAGCGCCATCCGGACCTTGCCTCACGGATGTTCGCCAGAGCCTCTGCTTTGTTCTTGCCCTGGCTCATGCAGCCGGGCAAGGCAGGGCACTCGGCGACAATCCAGCCGTCTTCGTCTTTCGTCAAAACGACCTTAAGGCCCATACCGATCACCTGCCTGCAACCATCCTCAGTTTAATCGAGAACCAAGATTCGAAGCGCCCATATTTCCTACTGACAAGCGCGGACCTCAACGTTAGACTGGCTGCATGAATCCTCCGAGATTGGCTCTTGTTCTTTGCTGTGCCGCATTGGCCGGCTCGTCCATTGCTTTGCCTGGGCAGCAGGCCAATAAGAAGGCCGAGGCCGCTCGTCAAGCGCACTCCCACGCCCATGAGCTGAGTGGTTTTCTGTTGCGGCAGGACCGCAAGGCCATTGAAGCCGCGCTGGGTAAACCATTTCATCAAGAGAAGCGGTCAGATAATATCACAGCCTACGCATATCACTTGCATGGATTCAATAATAACTATCTGGTGGCTTTCCTCATTGAAGACAAAAAATCCATTTACAACGACAAAATTGTTCAGATGGAGCTGACTGGTCCTGAGCCATCCGGTCCCACGGGTTTTTTCGGACTGGCATTGGGAGATACAGCGGAGGAAGTCGAGTCAATCCTCGGTAAACCTGCAACAATCAGCCACGAAGACGATGTGAATGTCGATCTGTGGGATTACCCGCATGAGAATTACTCATTGGAATTCACCCCTTCACATAAGCTCTATAGCATTCAAATCGAGGATGAGCCGGGAGGTGCAGAATCGCCGTCCGGTGGAACTGACCAGGTACATACATTTGCCCGAGCAACGAAAGACCGTGACATGAACACGATTCTATCTTTGGCCTCCGGGGAGATCGAGTGCTCGCAAAAGGAGGCTTTTGGCATTCAGGGAGGGAATGCGCGAAAGATTCTCGAAGACGAGGCAAGCCCAATATCGGTATGTCTGGCGAAGGCTGCCGACGCCATATGGGCTCTTGGCCCGGAGATGAAAGGCGCTGAAACGAATATTAGAATCTGGGAAAAGGCGCCGCCGGGGATGGTCATCAAGTTCCCTGAAAACTCTCCATTACGCGAGGTAGTTTTTGTGGATGAGGCCGGCGCGCCACGCATCTACGAGGTCACTTTCCGGTAATGGCAGGTGGCGGGTCGAACATTCAACTCCACCGCCATTTAGACTAGAGGGGCTATGAGCACACTGAAAGCCGTTCGCGGGACACGGGATTTGTTGCCGCCGGAGACGGCGCTTTGGAACCGCATCGAGGCTACTGCACGAGACGTTCTTGCGCGCTACAACTTCGGTGAGATTCGCACGCCCGTCTTTGAAGATACGGCGCTCTTTGCCCGCAGCGTGGGCGAGGAGACCGACATCGTTTCGAAGGAGATGTACACCTGGGAGGACCGCGCCCGCGCGCAGTCGGAGAAGACACAGACCCTCACCTTACGCCCGGAGAACACCGCCGGCGTCGTCCGCGCAGCCATCGAGCACAATCTCTTCGAGAGCGGGCAGTTGCAGAAGCTCTACTACATCGGGCCGCAGTTCCGGCGCGAGAGGCCGCAGAAGGGGCGCTACCGGCAGTTTTCGCAGATCGGCGCGGAGGTGGTCGGGCCGCCTTCGGCGGGGAGCGAGTCGCCGTTGCGGGATGCGGAAGTGCTGGAAATGCTGGCCACGCTGCTGGACGAGCTGGGCATCACCGGCTGGACGCTGGAGCTGAACTCCGTCGGGTCCTCCGCGGACCGCGAACGTTACAACGAGGCGCTGCGGGCGGCTCTGGTTCCCGTGGTCTCGCAGATGTGCGTAGACTGCCAGCGGCGCGCCGTCACCAATCCGCTGCGCGTCCTCGACTGCAAGGTTCCCGCCGATCAGCCCATCATCGACACGCTGCCGGTGATCGCCGACTCGCTGGACGAGGATTCGCGCGCCCACTTTGCCGCAGTCACCGCGGCCCTGGATGCCGCCGGCGTGCCGTACAAGCTCAACCACCGGCTGGTGCGGGGCCTGGACTACTACACGCGGACGACATTCGAGTTCACGCATGGAGGGTTAGGCGCGCAGAATGCACTGCTGGGCGGAGGCCGCTACGACGGCCTGAGCGAGATGCTGGGAGGCCCAAGGGCGCCGGGGATCGGCTTTGCCATGGGCGAGGACAGGCTGGTTCTGACCCTGTTGGCGCAAGAGTCGGCTACACCGCAGGTGGCTGATGCGTTTATTGCGCCGCTGGGCGAGGGATTGAACGCCGCAGCGCTGACGCTGGCCCGCGAACTGCGCCGCGCCGGGTTGCGGATCGAGCTGGGCGACGACAGCTTTCGCCTGAAAAAATCCTTCGACGCCGCCGAAAAGACCGCCCGCCAGATCGTCATCCTGGGCGAAGACGAACTCCAATCCGGTATTCTGACGGTGAAGACCTTTGCCACCGGCATACAGACAAAGGTTCCTCGCGCGGAGTTGGCTGCCTTTCTCGCCGAGCCCGCAAAAGGATAAAGGACACAGGGAGTGCTCGATTTTCTAGGAAGCCTCGAACGGACGCATCTCTGCGGCGAATTGCGCGCCGCCAACGCCGGCCAGCAAGTGGTTCTGATGGGCTGGGTGAACCGGCGGCGCGATCACGGCAACCTCATCTTTCTCGATCTCCGCGACCGCTCCGGCATCGCCCAGATTGTGCTGGACAAGGAGCTGACCCCCGAAGGCCACCTGAAAGGCGAGCATGTGCGCCCTGAGTACGTCGTTGCCGCTGTGGGCAAGGTGCGCCTGCGCGACGCCGACGCCATCAACCCCAAGATGCCCACCGGCGAAATCGAGATCGAAGCCACCCAGTTGCTCGTCCTCAACGACGCGCGCCTGGCGCCGTTCTCGCCTTCCGAGGACGCCATTCAGAACGAAGAGGTCAGGCTCAAGTACCGCTACGTGGACCTGCGCCGCCCGGAGATGCAGCGCAACTTCAGGCTGCGCCACGAGATCACGCTGGCCATTCGCGACAACCTGAGCCAGCAGGGCTTTCTGGAGATCGAAACGCCCATCCTCACCAAATCCACCCCCGAGGGCGCGCGCGATTTTCTCGTCCCCAGCCGCGTGCATCCAGGCGAGTTCTACGCGCTGCCGCAGTCGCCGCAGATCTTCAAGCAGATTCTGATGATCTCCGGCTTCGACCGCTACTTCCAGATCGCCCGCTGCTTCCGCGACGAGGACCTGCGCGCCGACCGCCAGCTCGAATTCACCCAGGTGGACCTGGAGATGAGCTTTCCCCACCAGGAGACCGTCTTTGCCGTCGTCGAGCAGTTTATGACTGCGGCTTTTGCCGCGGCCGGCATCACGCTGCCCACGCCCTTTCCGCGCATTACCTATGACGAGTCCATGCGCCGCTTCGGCTCGGACAAGCCTGACCTGCGCCTGCCCGGACTTACCGATGTGCGCCCGGCCTTCACCGATGCGGACCTGGCCACGCTGCAAATCGATCCCGCGCTGCCCGTGGTGGCGCTGCGCATCCCCAGCGTGGGCGAGCTGAGCCGCAAGGAGCGCGAAGACAACCACCCCCTCTTCGATTTGAAGAAGGGCGCCAAGTTCATTGACGATTTCAAGCGCCTGGCCAAGGGCTTCCCGGAAGCCGCCGTCAAAGTCCGCTCGCTGGCCGGCGCGGCGGAGGCCGACTTCGTCATCATCGTCGCCGGCGACCCCGCCCACCCCGTCAAAGCCAGCGACACCAAGTTTGAAGGCCGCCTCTCCGAGCGCGAGATCAACGTCTACTCGGCCGCCGGCAACTTCCGCACCGAGCTGGCCAAGAAGTACGCCGAGCGCCACGGAGCCTTCCGCATTACAGAGGAGACAGTCCAAAACGCGGAACCACACAGTGGCGGGAAAGCCGTGGACGGCGCTGCCGCTTTCCACCCCATCTGGATCGTCGACTTCCCCATGTTCGAGTACGACGTCGCGACAGCCAAGTGGATGCCCGCGCACCACCCCTTCACTTCGCCCCACGAGGCCGACATGGCCAACCTGCTCACCGATCCAGCCAGTGTTCGCGCCAACTGCTACGACCTGGCTCTGAACGGCATCGAACTCGGCTCAGGCTCCATCCGTATCCATCGCAAAGACGTGCAGCAGCAGATCTTCGAGTCGCTCGGAATCAGCGACGAAGAGGCCCGCGCCCGCTTCGGCTTTTTCCTGGACGCGCTCGAATACGGCACTCCGCCGCATGGCGGCATCGCCCTCGGCCTGGACCGCATCGTCATGCTGCTCACCGGCGCATCGAGCCTGCGCGAGGTCATCGCCTTTCCCAAATCCGCCAAAGCCATCGACCTGATGGCCGAAGCTCCCACCACCGTCACCGAGCAACAGTTGAAGGAACTGCACATACGGGTGGCGCTCAAGAGCTGAAGTTTTTTGTAGCTGCGATGCGAGGCGGTGGCAAACCGGCCAGCCCGACTACTCCGTGTCCGACTCCGCCGCATTTTCCGCTTCGCCCTCGACGGAGATGCGCAACGAGTGGAGAAAGTGGAGATCGTTCTGGGTAAAGGACGCGGCCTCGCCGCCCGGCTCCGCGCCAGCCGCATCGTCCCCAGCCTCCTTGGCTTGCTTGGCGGGGACCTCGTTGAGGCCGATCGTGGCCTCCAGCATCAGCAGCACGTCGAAACCGTACTTGCGAATATCCTGCACCACCCCGGCGATCTGCTCGCTCTCGATGACCGACTCGTGGATGGCCTCGCCCAGTTGCTGAATCAGTTCGCGCAGACGGGATGTCATGGATACCTCCAGAGGCGGCGGCCAGCGCAGGAAATGGGCGCGGGTTGCGGCGCAGGATTCCTCTACCTTACTTCCATCGCCGTTCAGCGGCAACAGGGAAGCGTCCACAAACGGTGAAAAAATGCCTCGGTGAGCGCCGCTGCTACCATCATAAACGGAATGAAGCCTCACTCCATCGGCCGCGCTTTGGGCATCGGCCTGCGGGTTGCCGGGCGCATCGCCGGCCAGCGCGCCGCTGCGGGTGTGTCCGCGGCCAACCTGCCCGCCCGCCCGGCTGCCGGCACTGCCGCCCAAAACCGGGCCGCCGGTCAGGCCGCTGGCCAGGCAACCAGGGGAGTCGCGCGCGGCGTAGGCGGCTTTTTGCGCCCCTTTCGCCGCATAGGCGGCATCCTGTGGCTTGAAGTCACAGGCGTCTTCTTCTTGCTGTTCGTGCTGGTCTTTGCCCCGACCCTCTGGCGAACCAGGGCCAGCTACGCTCACGGTCCCGACCACAGAACCTTCCTGGTCACCGCCGCGGTCATGGCGGTCTTTCTCTACCTGAGCGTCAGCTCGTTCTGGCGGGCGCGGCGCAGGTGAGCCGCCCTCCGTCAACTTCTAGCTTTCGCCGATCAGGCGCGAGTGTCATTTGAGCCTTCCGTTCACACCCGCCGGTCCGCCCGCCGCGTCAGGTGCCACACCGCCAGCCCCAGCGCCACCACCCCCAACCCATACGCCATCCAGGCATACGGGCCGGCGTGAATCTTCCATCCCCGCCACAGCGCAATCCCCGCCGCCGCCAGCATCACGATCCCTCGAAAATGATTCATGCTTCTTTCCTTCCCGCCCCGCCAGTCCTCATCATCCTAACCGCTATCCCCCGGTTTGACCCCGCCGCCGCCCAATCCCTATCGTGAGTAGGGTAGAGCAAAAGTTGCTGAAAGGCATGCCCATGTCCACCCCCGCCGCGCCCATCACCCCTGTGCTCAAGAAAACCGCTCTCAACGCCACCCATCGCGCCCTCAAAGCCAGAATGGTGGACTTTGGCGGGTGGGAGATGCCGGTCGAGTACCCTGGCTTCACGCCCCAGCGATCCACGGCGGCGGAACACGTCGCCGGGGGCCCCGGCGGCGGCGTCATCGCCGAGCATTTGGCAGTGCGCACCGGCGTGGGCCTGTTCGACGTGAGCCACATGGGCGAAATCCGGTTCCGCGGCTCCGGCGCGCTCGCCGCCATCCAGCACATCACCATGAACGACGCCTCGCGCCTGAAGGACGGCCAGGCCCACTACTCCGCGCTGCTCACCCCGGAAGGCACATTCGTAGACGACATTCTGGTCCACCGGCTCAGTGAGAACGACTACCTGCTGGTGGTCAACGCCGGCACCAAGGACAAAGACTACGCCTGGATTCGCCGTCAGGTAGGCGCGTGGCCCACGGTGCACATCAGCGACGACTCAGCCGACTACTCGCAACTGGCCGTGCAGGGGCCAAGAGCGCTGGAAACCTTGCAAAAGCTCACCGGGACCGATCTGGCGGCGATCAGAAACTATTGGTTCGCCTGGGGCGATGTGGCCGGCGTGCCCGGCGTGCTCATCGCGCGCACCGGGTATACAGGCGAGGACGGGTTCGAGGTCTACATTCCCGGCGACGTGGCCACTTCGGAAAAGATGTGGCAAGCGCTGATGGACGCGGGCCAGGAGTTCGGCATACGCCCCTGCGGCCTGGGCGCGCGCAACACCCTGCGCCTGGAGGCCGGCATGAGCCTCTACGGGCACGAAATCTCCGAAGAGATCAATGTGTTCGAGGGCGGCCTGGAGCGCTGGCTCAAGCTCGACAAGGGTTCTTTTATTGGACGGGATGCCTTGCTGGCCGTGCAAGGCGCCGGCGGTCCCAAGCGCAGGATCGTGGGCCTGGAAATGGTGGAGCGCGGCATCGCCCGCGACGGGTACTCCGTGCTGGATTTGGACGGAAAACAGATCGGCGCGGTGACTTCCGGCTCGCCGGCGCCGTTCTTGAAGACCAACATCGCCTTCGCGCTGCTCCCCGCGGGTGTGGCCGCCAGCGGACAGGATGTGCTGGTGCAGGTCAGAGCAAATCAGGTGAGGGCGAAGCAGGTGCCGGTGCCGTTTTATAAGCGGGTGAAGAAGTAGGTGATCGAAAAGGCCGTTCGGCTGCGGTCTTTGCCTCAATCTCCAAACCAGCGCTTAGATATTGCTGAACCACTCGGAGTCAATACTAATCTCTTCTACTATTCGAGTTGCGACACCGAGCTTGAGGTTTTTGAGGAGATCGCAGAGGAGGTCTCCGTCGATCAGGTCTATTGCAGGTGCACCATCCCGTGTAGCTTCCTTTTTTGCTTCTGCCGTGAAAGTTCCAGTGGTGATGAACAGCCCCTTGTCTGTACGGCCCACCATCGCCCCCCGGAAATCACGGATGGCTCCTGCGGAAACACTACCCTTGTATTTCTTACACTGGAAGTAGACCTGAAATGATAGAAGCGCGAGACGCAACACTCCAACTCCATCTATACCCCCATCTCCGCTGCGGCCTGTAACTTCGACCTTGACGAATCCGGATTCTCGAAGTATGCGCTGTGCGAGGCGCTCGAATGCATCCGGCTTAATCTGATTAGTCAAAATAGTCAACAATTCGTCTTTCCAGGTCTTCGTTTCAGGCTGGAGATACGGCTCTTCTTTGTGATCTTTAGGCTTCTTCTCTTTCTCAAGTTTGTACTGCTTCCGAACCTCAGCCGGAATCTGGCTGACCTCCTCTTCAGTGAGCGCTTTGCCCTTCTGAGTAATGGCCCAGACGCCGTGAGAGGGGTTCTCAAGGGCACCAGCTTTTCCAAGGTAGGTCTTTGCCCAAGCTAGGTTGTAACTAATCTTAGTTTGCCGTTCCGTGTGCATTATATTCTGCACACTTTCGGGGATATTCCCTAGCTCAATTGCTTTTTCCAGAAGCTCCTCATGCGTTGCAGATCCACCCAATGCTTTCATAGCAACCAAGGCGGGCCACATCAGTTCATCATAAGTTGGCACTTTGGATTCTTGGGACATACACGCCCTTTCCACTGCGGCGAATGTCTTGTTGGTTCCGACGGGCCTGCAGGATTCTGATTTTAACAGTTCGCAATTGTAGGATCTGTAGCCATCGGGCCGGCTTCGTCACACCTGCATGACTTCCGCTTCCTTCTTGTGGGAAAGCTCTTCCATGCGGCGGATCTCCTCGTCGGTCATCTTCTGGACCTCTTCGAGAGCGCGCTTCTCCTCGTCCTCGCTGATCTTCTTGTCCTTGGCCATTTTCTTGAGGGCCTCGTTGCCGTCGCGGCGGACATTGCGGACTGCGGTGCGGTGCTCTTCGAGCACCTTGTTCAGGTGCTTGCAGACCTCGCGGCGGCGCTCCTCGGTCATGGGCGGAACGGGCACGCGCAGCAGCTTGCCGTCCGATATGGGATTGAAGCCCAGGTCGGCGGTGCGCAGGGCCTTCTCGATCTCCTTGATGATGCCGGGGTCCCAGGGCGCGATCACGATCAGTTGCGGCTCAGGCGCGGAGACCTGCGCCAGTTGGCTGATGGGCGTGTGCGTGCCGTAGTAGTCCACCTTCACCTGGTCGAGCATGTGGACGTTGGCGCGGCCCGTGCGCGTGGAGGCCAGGCTGGCCTGAAAAGTGGCGACTGCCTGGTCCATGCGCCGCTTCAGGTCGGCGGAGAGTTCTTTGAGCGCCGGAATTCCGGCCATAGTCGAGACTGTCATCTTTCTCCTCGTTCCATCCAAAACAATATACTAGCGAATCCTCATCGCCGCGGAAAGGCTCTTTGCAGCGGACAAAATGGCTTTGGCCGGCGCTGGCCGGAATCCCTACGCCACCACCATCAGCCCCGTCGCTGCCGCCTGCTCGTGCGCGTGATAGCTGGAGCGCACCAGTGGGCCCGATTCAACATGGCGGAAGCCCATCCTGAGCGCCGCGGTCTTCAGTTCGGCAAACTCGCGCGGCGTATAAAGCCGGGCCATGGGCAGATGGTCGCGCGAGGGGCGCAGATACTGCCCGATGGTAAGAATGTCGCAGTCGACCGCCGCCAGGTCGCGGAAAACTTCCAGCAATTCGGACGTCTCCTCGCCCAGGCCCACCATCACGCCGGACTTGGTCACACCTCCGGGGTTTAGCGTTTTGGAGTAGCGCAACAACTCAAGAGAACGCTCATAGCGCGCGCCGGAGCGAACCACCCGGTAGAGGCGCGGCACCGACTCAACGTTATGGTTGAGCACCTCGGGCCGGGCCTCGACCACCATCCGGATGGCCTCCTGGTGGCCCTGGAAGTCGGGGATGAGCACCTCGACGCGGCAGCCGGGCGCCTGGCGGCGGATCTCCTCGATGACCAGCGCGAAGGCGCGCGCCCCGCCGAGCAGATCGTCGTCGCGGTTGATGCTGGTGATGACGGCGTACTCCAGGCCCAGCGCGGTTACGGCCTCAGCCACGCGGCGCGGCTCGTCAAAGTCGATGGGCTGGGGCCTGCCCTTGGGAACCGCGCAGAAGCCGCAGCGGCGGGTGCACAGGTTGCCCAGCATCATGAAGGTCGCGGTCTTGTGGTGCCAGCACTCGCCGATGTTGGGGCACTGCGCGCTCTCGCAGACCGTGTTGAGCCGCAGCAAGCGGGCCAGCCGCTTCAGGCCGTGGTAGTTCTCGCCCACCGGGGCGCGCGCCTTTAGCCACTCGGGTTTGGGCGCCGGAGTTCGCTGCGGCGAACGCGCCGGCTCGATCTGCACCAGTTCCATCACGCATTCATTGTAGCGGAGACTGCGTCCTGCGCTGGATTCAGCCGGTATGAGCCAGAAAATGGAGTCGATTTCATCGATCGGCTCGACAGCCCTTTCCGGGCCCGCATTGGGAAGCCGTCTGGTCACGTTCCTTTCTTGGTGCATCTGATTCCCACAGATGTCCTGGGAAGAGGAACCAGTTACAATTTTCCTGTGGACGTGCTACGTTAATTTTGGACCTCCACGAGACCCCAGGGAATTCTGAATCCGCGATAGAGGTGAGGCATGGCATATCCCCCGGCCGGCGAGTCAGGCATCCTGCAGATGGTTCGCAAAGCTCTCCTGCGCTCCATCGATGAACTATCCGTTCTTGCTGAAGACAACCATTCCGAAGACTTGCGCGCGTCGCTGGAAGCGCTCACCGAGAAGTTGAAGAAGAACCGCTTCAATCTGGCAGTGTTGGGACAGACAAAGCGCGGCAAGAGCTCCTTCATCAATGCGCTGCTGGGCGCGAGGATTCTGCCGACGGGAGTGCTGCCACTCACTTCCGTGATCACCAGGGTCACGTACGGCGAAAATCCCTCGGCGAAGATCTTCTACGAGACGGGCGAATCGGAACAGATAGCAGTGGAATGCCTCTATGAGTACATCACGGAGGCCGGCAACCCAGGGAACAAAAAGCAAGTAGCATCCGCCGAGGTCGCGTACCCATCGCAGTTCCTGAGCATGGGCGTGGACCTCATCGACACGCCCGGGATCGGTTCCACGCGCCGGCATAACACCTCGACGACGGAGGGCTATCTGGCGGAGGTGGATGCGGGCATCGCGGTACTCTCCGTCGACCCGGCGATAACCGCCGTTGAGTCCGACTTTTTCCGGCGCCTACGCCAGGATGTGCCCAAGCTTCTGTTCGTCGTCAACAAGACGGACATCGCCACGCCCGAAGAAGTCGAAGAAGTCGTCTGGTTTCTTGAAAATGAGCTGCGCAACCATGTTGGCGTCAAGAAGCCGGAGGTATTTGCACTTTCAGCGCGGCAGGTCATCAAAGAGATGCTGAAAGAGGCGCCCCTGGCGCCCAATGGCATGGACCGGCTCATGGGCCGTCTTCGCCACTTTGCCGTCGAGGAAAAGGAACAGGCGCTGTTTCAGTCAGTGGCCATCGACTTGTTGCGCATAGCAGGCACACTGCGGTTTGTAGCCATGGTTGGGGAGCGGGCCCGATTGATGCACAGCGAGGAGATGGCATCGAGGCAGAGCGCGCTGGAAGAGGCAGTGACTCGCTCGGATCAGGAATTGAAGGACTTGCGCCATCTGCTGCGGGAGGACACCGCCACGCTGATTGTCCGCATCGAGAACGATCTGAAGGAGCACATCGCCACGACCGCTCCGCGGGTGCACAACCGGTTGAACAAGCTGAGGAACCAGCAGCCAAGCAAGAACCGCAAACAGCTGAGCGCGCTGCTCGACCGGTTCATGCTGGACGAGGTCGAAGCCGTCTTTGAGGACTGGCGCGCGCAGGAAGACGAGCGCATCCACATGGAACTGGCGGCGTTGACGCGCCGGTTTGTGGATAGAACGAACATTGTGCTGGAACGCCTGGAAAACGCCGCAGGAGACTTGTTCGACGTTCCGGTCGCGCCTGTAGCTATCGCTTCATCCCTGACAGTGGAGAGCCGGTTGCGGTATAGCACGGATCCCTTATTTCAACACTGGCACGACAAGCTAATTTTTGCCCTGCCGAAGTCTCTAATGCACAGGCTTGTATTTGGCCGAATGCTGTCCCGCATCGACGCGGAACTGAGCCGCAACGCAGACCGGATACGCGAAGACTATCTCGAGCGGCTGGAAAAGTCCGTTGCCACATTCGAGACGGAACTGACGGCAGCGGTAGCGATCGTCGCGGATAATCTACGGTTCGTAGCGGAACCGCAGGCCAAGGACGCGAAGCATTCGCGGCGGGCGATTCCGCAACTTTCTCCGATCGTCACCCAGTGCGCCGCGCTGGGCTGATCGCGCCTGTGACGGCCGTAGCTCTGCAAATCCTGCCGCCCGGCCACCAAGCGGCCAGCCATTCACAGGCACACTTGATCTGCGGTTCCATTGCCGCGCTCGCTGGTGACGATCAGCCTGCCGCCCCGGGCAGAACCACAGCGAAATCGCCACATTCCTCTGGGCCGAACTCAAGGCCAACCATTCTGGAGTGGAGGGCGGTTACGGATCAGTGAACACCCACAGGCTCGAAACGATTTCAATGCGTGTCCTACGCCCGGCAGCGGCAGGACTCGGGTCTTGCCTTTGTCTTACCTCCGTAAGACGCCCGTCCAACGCCCGTAAGACATCGTAAGACAAGGCGGTCTTGCCCCGAAGACCCTCCCCGGACAGCGTCTTACGCTGTCTTACGGCTTATTGCGAAGGTTCGAACAGCGCACATTGGCTCCCGCAGACATAAGAATGCTCGGCGCAGTCCTCGGCCCCAGAATCCGTCAGCCCCCTAAAGCATTTTCATCATGAATGTAGAGAGGGCTTGACGGTTTCCCACCCTTGCGCCAGAAATCCGCCGCGGCGGACGCAAGGATGGGGCACGGAGAGACTTTACGCATTTGTGAGAATGCGCTAACGCAGCCGGTCACGCACCTCGGTCCGCACCAGGTAGAGAAAGAAGACCAGGTTCAGCAGCCCTTGCACCAGGGCAGGCGCTTGATGCCGGCTGGTGAAGATCCACAGGTCGTAGGCCGCCAGCATGAAGACCGCGGCCAGGGCCAGCGCCCAGGCCCAGCGCAGCAGCAGCAGAAGCCCCGCGCTGGCGGCGATGAAGACCGCCGCGAAGACGAGAAAGAGCGGCGGATAGCGGCGGCCCGCAACCACGCCCACGACGATCACTCCAGCGAGTACCAGCAGGTAGAGGCTGATGGCGGCCAGCCCTGGGAGCGGCAGGCGCTCGCGGCGCGGCGGCTGGGCTTCGTCCTTCCTGGCTTCGCCGGTCATAGCGTGTGCAGGTAGGCCAGCAAATCGCTGAGCTGGCCATCGGTTAGTTGAGTGGCGGGCATCATCTGTCGCCCGTGCAGAATCACCTGCGTCAGGCGTTCGTCGGTGGGCGGCGCGCCCGAGGGCATGGCCTTCACTTTAGTCAGCGCCTGCAATCCCGGCCCGTGCAGCCCATGCGTGGTGGTGGGGTAGTGGCACCGGACGCATTTCAACTGGTAGATCTGCGCTCCCCGCGCTTCCTCCGGCGTCCAAAGGGCCGCGGGCTTGGAGGGCGGCAGCGAGCGGCAGCCGGCCAGCCCGAGCGTTGCGGCAAGGCCGGCCGCAAAGCACAACACACTCAGAGGAGAAGCAAGAGAAGGCGCGCGCATCTGCCTCCGATGATACAGGGCTACTCTGCCGCCGCTATCGCTTCGGCAATGCGGTCGATGGCCTGTACCTCGGCCACGCTGCCCGGCCTGTGGCCGTTGACCAGGATTGAAAAGGCCAGAGTTTTGCCGCTGGCCGCCGTGAGGTAGCCGGAGAGTGCGTTCACCTCGCTGTGAGTGCCTGTCTTGGCCCATAGGCGGCCCTTCAGAGGCGACTTACGGAAGCGTCCCGCGAGTGTGCCGTCCACGCCGGCCACGGGCAGCGTTTCGCGCCAGGCCGTTCCCCACGGTTGCCGCGCGGCGTAAACGAGCAACTGCGTAATGGCGCGCGGCGCGATGCGGTCGTCGGGACTCATGCCCGAGCCGTCATAGAGGAAAAAGTCGCCGTCGTCAACGCCCGCACCGGCGAGAAACTGGCGCACCACCCGCGCGCCCTGCTCAAAACTGCCCTCCGTCCCGTGGACCTTGCCCAGCAGACGCAGCAGCAGCTCGGCGTGCAGATTCAGGCTCATCTTGTTGGTGACTGCAATGTCCTGAACCACCGGCACGGAGATGTGCGTAGCCAGCACCTTGCGGCCCTCCAGCGGCGCGGCGATGGTCGCCAGCCCGGAGCGGTCCAGCTTGAGCGGCTGGGCGCGCTCGCCAGCAAAATCGCCGGATCCAAGCGAGACCTTATGCCGGGACGCAGACGCGGCGGTGACATTGACGCCGCGGCTCCTGAGCGCCTCCTTGAAGGCCGCCGCCGTAAACTCCGCCGGGTCCTCTACGGCCAGGCTGGCATGAAAGCCCTCGGCCGGCGCCGTGCCCCAGGCCCGCACCAGCATGGAGCCTGGCCTGCGGTCCAGGCCGGGATGGGGTGTTTCACCCGCGGCCGCCAGCGTCATACTGTTGTCCAACGTGTAGTAGTCCACCTTTGGCGTCCACTCGGCGACGGCAGTTTCGGGCGAGTCAGGGTCAGCCGCCACCGTCAATTCCACAGTGTTCTCGTTGAAGCTCAGCGCGGAAACCGGCGCCCCGTCGCTCCATTGCAGGTCGTCCCATCCCCAGGCCCGGCCATAAGGCTCGTGGAGATAAAAACTGTCATCGCCCACCACGCTGCCCTCGACGGTGCGCACGCCGGCCTGCTCCACCTGCTCGGACAGCAGCTCCAGCACCTCGATCGAGCGCGGCGGCTGCTCCGCCTCGTCCGCGGCGGAAGCGGCAGCAGCCGGGTTTGCGGCAGCCGGGTTCGGCGTCTCCGGCGCCCGGTACGGATAACGCCGCGCGCTCAGCGTGGGGTCGCCCGCGCCCAGTAGGATCAGGTCGCCGTGCAGCACGCCCTGGCTGTCGATCTCGCCGCCGGCCACCACGTTCGTGGTCCAGGTCAGCGTGTCGACGGGCAGCAGGGCAAAGGCCGCGGCGGTGGTGGCCAGCTTGACGTTCGAGGCAGGGACAAAGAGGCGGCCTTCGTTGAAGCCATAGAGTGGCTGACCGTCGAGCGTTGCGACGCTGATGCCAAACTCCGCGTGACTTAGCGCCGGCTCGGCCAGAATGGCATTGATGCGGCCGGCGAGGGGTCCCTTGGCCGGAGCGGGATGCGCCGCGGGCTTGGCGGTGTGTCGCGCCGGGGCCTGGGCAGTAAGCCCAGTAAAAGGAAGCAAAGCCAAAACCAACAGAAGCGCAGGAATTCGCGGAAAAACTTTCATGGACGGAGTTTAGCAGGATGCGAACAGGCCGCGGCGTACCATCGAGGGTGAGTGTGGTTTCAAGAAGAGGAGATTTTGAGGTTGACAGCTGGTCACGGAAAAATGATGAACGGTAACCGGGGATGAACGCCTGCAGACAAAACATTACGCCCTGGCGGCTGCGCACCCGCACGCTGGAACTGGGGCGGCGGACGCTGATCATGGGCGTGGTCAACATCACGCCCGATTCGTTCAGCGACGGGGGGCGGTTTCTTGACCCTGAAGCAGCCATGGCTCACGCGCTGGAATTGCTGGACGAGGGCGCGGACCTCCTCGACCTGGGTGCGGAGAGCACACGGCCAGGTTCGCGGGCGGGCAGGGCTGCCGGGACCGCGCTGGCCCCGGCTGTCCACCCCACGGACGAGGACCTGTCGCTACCACCCCAGGAAGCAAAGACCACTTCCTGGGGACCCCGGTTGTTGGGGACCCCGGCTGTGAGCGCCGAAGAGGAGCAGGCGCGGCTGTTGCCGGTGCTCGAAGGGATTCTGCGCGCGCGACCCGAGGCGATTGTCTCCGTGGATACCTACAAAGCCGCGACGGCGCGCGCGGCCCTCGCGGCGGGGGCAGAGATCGTGAACGACGTGAGCGGCTTCCAGTGGGACCCCGGGATCGCGGCCGTCTGCGCCGAGTTCAAGGCGGGTGTGGTGCTGATGCACACGCGTGGCCGGCCCGAGGAGTGGCGCGCGCAGCCGCAGTTGCCCCCCGATGAACTGCTGGCCACGGTGCGCACAGGCCTGACCGCAAGCCTGGCTGCCGCCGCCCAGGCGGGGATTCCGCCTGAGTCCATCGTGCTCGATCCCGGCTATGGATTCGGCAAGCGGTTCGCCGAGAACTACGCCTTGCTGGCCCGCCAGGCGGAACTTCTTTCGCTCGGCCGCCCGCTTCTTGCCGGGCTGAGCCGCAAGTCTTTTCTGGGACACACGCTGGCCCCGTTGTTTGGGGGCAACGACGCCCCGATCGAGGCCCGCGAGCCAGCCAGTCTGGCGGCGCTGACCGCGGCCATACTCCACGGAGCTTCCATCGTCCGCGTCCACGCCGTCCGCCCCGCAGTCGAGGCCGCTCCCATCGCGGATGCGGTCCTGGCTGCTGCTCGCGGTGGTCCAATGTGAGCAGACATTGGCCTCAGCCGCTTCTAGAATGGTGCGTAGAGAAGGTGCGAGACGGTGGTTATAAAGGCCGGTCCAGCTTCCTGCAAGGCTCCCGGAAGGCGCGTAATCCATGCCCGCCCACGAAATTCTGCAAGAAGCCACGAAGCTCCACAAAGTGAGCGACAGCCTCGACGTGCTGGCGGAACAACATGAGCCCATCTCGGAAGAGCTAACGATTCTCTCGGGAAGCGTTCGCAACTCCGCCACGCTGCTGGAGGTGCTGGTGGCGGTGAAGCTGCCGCCGGCCCCAGGGTTCGATCCGGCAAACAACTGATTTCCACCCCGGTTACCACCCCAATGACGAAGACCTCTCGCCGGAGCCCCCGGTTGCGTCTGGTGGAGGGCGGTAGTTTTCCAGTTCCGGTAAATCCAGGCCCTTCGGCAAGCTCAGGGGCCTCTGGGCAACCGGCATCAAAGAAGGGCGAGCGGTTTTCCCTGGTTTGGGGTTAGTGCAAAGGCCATAAGTGTGTTTACGGTTGACATGGATTGACGGTCACTTAACTCGCGGATATGTATCGAAAGAACCATAGAATATGCGTGGATCTCGAAATAAAGTGGAGTTTGCGCGAAGAGGTCAAAGTAGCTCTGTAAATAACCGTGCTGCACGTCACACTAAGACATGAAAAAGATTTTGCTAGGACTGGTTCTCGTCTTCTGCCTCGCAATACCTTATGCGGCGGAGGCGCAGGTGGTCGTCGAAGTGGGCCACCACCACCATCACCATCACCGGCATCACCGCCCCAATCGCATGCAGTAAGCGATGTTGATGGGAATCTACGAACGCGCGAGTTGGCAGGTCGAAGTGGGATGTTAAGAGTCAAGCGGCGCTACCTTTCGTATCCAAAGCGCCAGAAGACGGCATCTCGCAGCCACGCCTGCGGATATTTCCCCCAGAGCATGTTCACTTCACATGTTGCCCTTGCATCGACGAGCAAGGCGGCTATTACTTCCACCCAGCGCCAGCTCTCAGTATTTCTGCACCTTTGGGTCGATCTCTTCGCTCCAGGCATGGATGCCGCCGGCGAGGTTGGCGACGCGGGGGTAGCCGGCCTGCTTGAGGAACTCGGCAATGCGCTGGCTGCGGACTCCTGCGTGACAGTGGACAATCACCTCGCGGTTGCGATCGATCTCGGCCAGGCGCTGGGGCACTTCATTCTGCGGAATGAGCTTTCCGCCGATCTGGGCGATCTTATACTCCCAGGGCTCACGCACGTCGAGAATGAAGACGTCCTCGCCGGCGTCGATGCGCCGCTTGAGCTCTTTCACGCTGAGCTGGGGAATTCCGTTCTTCAAGATTTTCTCCTCACTGGTTTCTGGGGTTGATGGGGGCGAAATGCCGCAGAAATGCCGGTAGCCGATGAACTGGGTGACGGTGGGGTTTCGTTTGTGGATGGCCGATTCTCATTGAGAATTGCGGCGCGCGCTCCTGTTATGCGAGATTGGAGTCGGGTGTTGATTCAACCGATATCTATTTGAACAACCTCGCAGATGGGAAAGACTTCATGACCCGAAAATCCCACAATCCGAACTTCGATCAGACGCTGGAGATCCTGCGCGCCCATTCGTTTGACGTTCGACCCTTCGCGGGAGTCGCAGGCGGCGTGCTGGTGAGCAAGCATGGGGCTGCGGCGGTGCTGGTTGCCGTCCAGGCCAATGATGCGGAGGCGCCGGCGGCCCTGGGGGTGCATCCGGGAGCTCTGGTGAACGGCGAAGTGGCGCGTTTGCAGGACCGGGGCTACCAGAAATTCATTAAGACTTCTCAATGTGAGCTTCCGGCATCGGCCAGCCAGTTGCAGGCGATACACCTGTTCAGTGAAGAACTGAAACAACTGACCGGCGCCGTCAGCCTCTATAACGAGGCGCTGGGAACTACCAGCGATGTGCACGAATATGACCGTTTGAAGGGCCGGGAAGGCGCGCAGATTGCTCCCACGGGCGCCGGGCAAATGTCCGGGGGACACTGATTTTTCAGGAATTTCGATGGGGAGAGCCATGGAGACGCAAGATAAACCGGAAGAGCTTGCGATCCAACAGCCGGAGGGCCGCGGGCCCCCCCGGCAAGCTGTGGACGAGAACGCCACTCTGCTGCTGTTGAGCCATGGCTCCCGCGTTTCCTGCCGCATCATTGAGCTTAGCCTGGAAGGGTGCCGGTTGCGCACCGGAGAGCGGTTTCCGGCGGGCGCCGCGATCCGCGTGGAAGTCATCTTCACCATCAACAGAATAGCCTTCCGGCTCAGCGGCGTAACCCCAGGGATCGACGCTAACAATATTGTGGACATCCGCTTTGTGAACGTGATCTCCCGCCGCCGTGACGAGTTGGCCGAAGTGCTTTGCGAGGTGGTGGCAGAAAATCTTGCCAAGGCCGAGAAGCAGGCAGCGGAGAAACTGGCAGCCGAGAGGCTAGCGCAAGAGAGACCCGCACGGGACAAGGTGGAAAGGCCGGACCGGGAGCACACCGAGAGCCATGTGGCCGCGACGCAGCCCCTGCCCGCGGCGAAACCGGCGCCATCGCCCCAACAGGCCGCATCGCAGCCGGCGGCTAGGCACGCCAAGCACGAGCGCCGGGCGCAGACCCGGCACGAGGTGGATACCTCAGCCGTGATTTTTCTCATCAATATTGGGTCAGCGCTGCGTGGGCGCATTCTGGACATGAGTCTGGGCGGCTGCCGCATCTGCACCGACGAGCGCTTTCCAGTGGGCATCTACACGCGAGTCGAGACTGAGTTTCATCTCGAAGGGCTGCCATTCCGGCTGGGCGGCGTGATCCAAGCTGTCCATGATCGGGATCGGCGCCTGGTGGGCATCCGCTTCCTCGATATGAGCGAACGGAAGCTGGCCCAGGTGGAGCAGTTGATCCAGGAGATCGAAGAGATGGAGTCCAGCCGGAAAGCGGTAAGGACGGGAGACTGAGAGGAAGAAGCCGGGAAGGTTAACGTTCGATAGCTCTCTTCACCTTGCGCTTTACCAGAGGCGCCTGGCCTCAAGGAATCACGTCTGCGCCGGATATTTCGATATGCTGACCGCGTTTCGAGGTACGGACCGCCCCGAGGCTTGAAATTTTCCTGAAAAAGTGTGCAAAATTGAACAGATTGTCCCCTTTTTGGATGCAATCTTGTGGCATAATGCGGCGGTGTGTGTACCGCCGATATGCGTGGTGTGGATGCTCAGTTGAAAGAGCGGTCCCGGCATCCCAGGGCTTCGACACTTGTCGATGATTCTTTGTTCATCGCGGCAGTTCCTCTTTCAATCTGATGGCGATGCGGTCGTGGTCCCACCCGCAACGTCCCGTGCCAACACTGCAGCTGAAGGGAGGCTCATTCGATGATCGTGCTTGAAAAACCAGCATTCGATGCCGCCGCCTTTCTGGCGAGCGCCGGGCTGGGGCGGAGAATTGTGCAATTGGCGCCCAAGGAGACCTTCTTTACGCAGGGAGACAAGGCTGATTCCGTCTTCTATCTTCAGAAGGGCCGCGCAAAAATCACGGTTGTTTCGCAAAGCGGCAAGGAAGCCACCATCACGCTGGTCTCCGCGGGCGCATTTGTGGGCGAAGAGGCGCTGGCGGCCGTGGCGGGACTGCGTTTGTCAACGGCTACTGCCCTTACCGCCTGCACCGCGCTCAAAATAAAGCGGGAAGAGATGATCCGGGTCATGCACGAGGAGCATAGCTTCTCCGACCTGTTCCTGAAGTTTCTGCTGGAGCGCAGCATGCGCATCCAAGCCGATCTGGTGGATCAGCTTTTCAACTCCAGTGAAAAGCGGCTGGCGCGGATTCTGCTGCTGATGGCGGAGTTTGGCCAGCCGGGCGAGCCGGAACAATTCATTCCCAAGATCTCTCAGGAGACGCTGGCGGAGATGATCGGCACCACGCGCTCCCGCGTGAGCTTTTTCATGAACCGCTTTCGCAAGCTCGGCTTTATCGAATATAACGGCCGCATCAAGGTTCACAAGTCGCTGCTGAACGTGATCCTGCACGATCAATTGCCGGACAACAACGCCGAAAAGCAAGCTCTTTAGGGTATTCCAGGCGAATATACATAGCCGGCCCCGGCAACGTGTACAAAATTGACCAGTATTTGGATTCAAATAATGGGACGCTCGGCCCACCTCCTTAATTGACTCGCTGAGTGGGGTGAGAGATGCCCGATAAGAAAACAAGAGTTCTCATCGTCGACGATGAGCTTTCCGTTCGAACGTCGATGTCGCAACTGCTGACTGAGGTTGGGTATCGCGCGCGCACTGCGGAAGACGGATTCTCCGCATTGGTTGAGCTGCGGAAGGAAGTCCCCGACATCCTTCTTTCCGATCTCAACATGCCCAATATGTCCGGTTACGAGTTGCTCTCGGTGGTCCGCCGCCGGTTCCCCGCGATTCAGACGATCGCCATGAGCGGCGCGTTCCAAGGCAACGAAGTGCCTTCCGGCGTTGCCGCCGACGCCTTCTATCAAAAAGGCAGCAGCATGGGATCTTTATTGAGGATTTTGGGAGCCCTGCCCAATGTGGACCGGGTGCTTCCCAACCGGCCGCCAAGCGCGTTGGCGCCCATCTGGATTCAGTCCAACGGACACGACAATTCCGGAGAGCCCTATGTGATGATTTGCTGTACGGAATGCCTGCGGACCTTTCCCCAGGCTCTAGGTGGTTCTGTCAGCCTGATACGCGAAGCGGATTGCATCTATTGCCACAGTCTCATCCGCTACGCGATCGTCCAGCCGGCAGAGCGGGCGCCCCTGCAGGTTTTCCAAAGGCGCCCCGCCGAGGGGCTGCCGAAGTGCGCCAACGCGGCCCAATTCTACAACTGAGGAAGAGTTTTCCCGATGCACAACATCGCTGAACTGAAGATGCTTTTGCGCGCGCAGGTTGAATTGCCCGTGGGCCTCAAACTGGCGACCGATGAGTTTGGCGAGGGCTGGAACCTGGTGCGGAGGGAGAATGCGCGCCGTTTGGAAAAGAAGATTCAGACGCGCGGATGGAACTTCATCAAGATTGCCGATGGACTGCTGCGAAGCGGCGTAGGCGAGAGATCGCAGGAGGCCATCGCCAGCGCGCTCAAGCTGGCGCTTCGGCAGGTAAGTGAACACTTCAACGCCGTGGAAGTGGAGCATATCGAGTTGACACAATATCCCTGGTTCTTTCTGGCCAGGGTAAGAGTGTATCCGTACCGGATTCAGCGGGATGCGGTGCTGCCGGTAGCGGATGAAGCCGCACCGGCTCCGATTCCCTCCCGGCTCAGACAGTTGCCGGACGGGACAGCCGAGCCGTTCCCCCATTTCGGCAGCGCGATGCCTCTGCTGAAGGAGATGCTGGTTTTATCCCGAAGTTCAGAGTCGAGGGCCCCATGAAGACCATCCTGCAAATGGCGCTTTTCCTGTTTCTTCTTCAAAGATTCTTGCGCGTGGATCAAGAGCCGGCCCTCAACCGCGCCCGCTCCCGCTGAAGTTCGCGATAGAGTTCGCTCTTTGACTGGCCCAGCTCCCGCGCCAGGCGCTTCAAGGCTTCCTTCTCGTCCACGCCGGTCTCGGCCTGGAGGCGCGCAACGCGATCGGCGATCTTCCCGGGCGCGGCGCTAGCGGACTGTGAGCGGCTTTGGGGCAGCGCTTCCACCAGCAGGGTAATCTCGCCGCGGATGCGATCGCGGCCCTCCATTTCATGCCGCACGCCGGCCACTGTTCCGCGCAGAAACTCCTCATGTATCTTGGTCAGCTCGCGGGCTACGGCCACGCGCAGATTCTCGCCCCAGACGGCCTCCAGATCGGCCAACGTCTCCAGAATCCGGTGCGGGGCCTCGTAAAAAATGAGCGTGCGGGCCGACTCGAACTTACCGGCCTCGGCCGCCAGCGCTTCCAGCCGGCTGCGGCGGGCGCCGGCTTTCTCCGGCAGGAAGCCCAGGAACAGGAACTCGCCGGTGGGCAGGCCGGAGGCCACCAGGGCACTGAGCGCGGCATTGGCGCCGGGGATGGGAAACACGGGCACGCCGGCGGCGATGGCTTCGGCGGCCAGCCAGCTTCCAGGGTCGCTGATGCCAGGGATTCCGGCATCGGAGACCAGCGCGATGCGCTGGCCCGCCTTGAGCGCGGTCAGGAGTTCATGGGCGCGGTGGCGCTCGTTGTGCTGGTGGCAGCTTACGGTGGGGGTTGCGATCTGGAAATGGTTAAGCAGCTTTTGCGTCTGGCGAGTGTCTTCGCAGGCGATGCGGTCCACTCGCTGGAGCACGTCGAGGGCGCGCAGGGTGATGTCGCCCAGGTTGCCGATGGGCGTGGCCACCAGGTAGAGGCCGGGGGCCAGCGGCATTTCCCCCACCCCAGCGACGAAGACCTGTCGCTGGGGACCCCAGTTCGTGTCGGCGGCCGTGCGCACTGTCAGACTCCGGTTTCCTGGCGGGCTTCCTCGCGTTCCAGGCGGCGCTGCTCGGCCAGCAGCGACATCGCCCCCATCAGGTTTTGCACGCTCACAATGCCCACCACGCGTCCGCTGTCGGTGACCGGAATGAGGGCCAGGCCGCGTCCCGCGGTAAGGCGGCGGATGGTGGTTCCCAGCGTATCCTCGGGCCGCGCCACCTGGAAGGCGCGCGACATGACCGACTGTATGTAGCCGTTGCCTTCGCTGCGCAGGGCGTCCACGATACGCTGGCGGGAAACGATGCCTACCAGTTGGAGGCCGCGCACCACGGGGAAGTCTTCCTGCAGGGAGTGGACGCAGCGGGCCAGCGCGTCAGCCAGAGTGTCGGAGGGCGAGAGGGTGGCGAAATCGGTGAGCATCACCTCGCGCATCCGCACGGTGTCGACGACGGACTGGAAAAAGACTCCCTGGTCTTCAATTTGCGCGCCGATCATGATGAAGAAGCCGGCAATGATGAGCCAGTAATTGTGCAGCAGCATGCCGCCGACCATGGCGGCAAGCGCCAGCACCTGGCCCAGGCCGGCGGCGGCGCGGCCGGCGGCAGCGGAGCCGTGCTTGCGTGCAAGGCTGCCCCGGATCAGGCGACCGCAGTCAAGCGGATAGGCGGGCATCAGGTGCAGCAGCGCCAGGCCCACCTGCATCCAAACCAGACTACGGAGAAGAAAAGCGGAGGTGATGAACGGCTGGTCGAGAAGTTTCAGATCGCCGCTTGCGCCCAAAAACGTGGCGGCCAGCACCAACGCCGTGGCCGCATTGGCCAGCGGACCGGCCAGCGCGATGGCAAACTGTCCGGCGCCCTGGCTGGCGTTCTCCTGACTTTCGGGATTGGCGTAGGCAAACAATCCGCCGATGGGCAGCAGCAGGATGGCGCGCAGGCGCAAACTGAGCCAGGCGGCAACGAGAAGGCGGGCGGTTTCCCGCACCAGGACTGCGGCAACCAGCACCAGGAACAGGCCGAGGCCACGCGCCGGGCCGTCCGTGGCGCTGAGCGCCAGGCAAACGAGCGCCAGCAACGGGAAAAAGACGTGGACGCGCAACTCGACGCCCATCCAACGGCCCATCGGGATTGACCAGCCACGCATACGAAGATTGTAGCGGGTGGCGGTCCGGTATGCTGAACAGCGATGCGCATTATTGCCGGCGAGTTCCGATCCCGCACGCTGGCGGCCCCTTCCGGGCTGGCCACGCGGCCCACCAGCGACCGGCTGCGCGAGACGCTTTTCAACGTGCTGGCGCCGCGCATTGAGGGCGCGGCGTTTCTGGATTTGTATGCCGGCTCGGGCGCGGTGGGGATCGAAGCGCTGAGCCGTGGAGCGGCAAACATTGTCTTCGTGGAGCGCGCTCCGGCCGCGCTTGCCGTGCTGCGCGGCAATCTGGCCAGACTGGGGCTGAGGGCGGGATTCCAGATTCACGCGGGCAGCGTGGGCGCCTGGCTGCGAAAGTACGGGACGGGCACCGGCCTGGGCCGAAAGGCCGGACAGGAGCCGGAACGAAAATCGGGCCTGGTCTTCAACCTGGTGTTTCTCGATCCGCCTTACGACGCTGCGGGGGAGTACGCGGCCACGCTGGGGCTGCTGGGCAGCGGCGCGGCTGGTCTGCTCGCCGAGGGCGCGCTGGTCATTGCCGAGCACCGCCGCAAGGAGCGGCTTGAAGACCGCTATGGATTGCTGGGACGCACGCGGCTTCTGGAACAGGGCGATGCGGCTTTGAGCTTCTATGCCCTAGCCTGATCCTACGCGCCGGAAATCCATTAAAGTGAATGGCATGAGAAACGCGCGAATCTTCCTTGCCCTTGCCGCGATGATTACGGCCTCTGCTGCCGCCTCTCAAGCGCCCGCAGCCCTTCGCCCGCCCGACCGCTTTCCGGACTTTGTCATTCTCGATACCGATATCGGCGACGACATCGACGACGCCTTTGCGCTGGCCCTGGCGCTGCGGAGTCCGGAACTGCGGCTCATTGGGATTACAACAACCTTCGGCGATACCGAACTACGGGCGCGGCTGGTGGACCGCTATCTGGACGCCGCGGCGTGCGGGTCAAACATTCCAGTGGTTCCCGGTCTTCCAACGCCGCACAACAACGTATTCACCCAGGCTGCGTATGCAAAGGGGGGACCGCGCGGTGGCTGCATTGCCCCTGGCAAGCTCCTGGACCAAGAGAAAGAGTGGGCACGCTGGGATTACGAGCGAAAGCATGACGACGCAGCCGGGTTCCTGCTCAGGCAGATTCGCGCGCATCCCGGCCAGATTACGCTGATCGCCATCGGGCCGCTCTTCAATATTCAGGCGGCGATTGAACAGGACCCGGCGACCTTTCGCAAGCTGAAGCGGGTGGTGATGATGGGCGGCAGCATCTACCGGGGCTACGACGGGCGTAACGGCGAGCGACGGCCTCCTGACGCCGAGTGGAACATCAGCCGCGACCCGGCGGGAGCGCGAGCGCTGCTGGCCGCGGGCATCCCAGTATTCATGATGCCGCTTGACTCGACCCAGATTCACCTGGAGACACCGGAGCGGGAGGCGATCTTTGCGCATGGCTCGCCACTCACCGACCAGCTCACGCTGCTCTACCACCAGTGGCTGGCCGGCAACGAGGGGCATACAGCCGCGCCTACTCTCTTTGACCCGGTGGCCGCGGCCTATGCGGTTCGTCCCGAACTGTGCCCGGCAACGCCGATGCGGCTGGAAGTGGACGACAAGGGTTTTACCAGGCCTGTAGATGGCCCGCCCAATGCGCAGGTTTGCCTCCAATCGGACGAGAAGGGCTTTCTGGAGTTCCTGCTGGACAGGATCGCAAAAGAAGCGGCGCGCTGACAAAAGGACGGATTGAACTGACGCGGCCCTTTTGCCCTGGTTCCGAGGCTGTTTTTGCGCTTGTCCGGGTAAAAATCCACCACCTGTGAGCAAGGTCACTTCCAACTCCATTGACACTGCGAGAGAGTTAGGTGAAAAATGGCGGGTTGATGCAGTTCGTGCAATTTTATGCGCTGTAGGGAGGGAAAGTGAAAAACGCGATGAAAATGCAGGCTTTGGGTGCGCTGGCGTTTCTGGGCGCGGGGTTGTTGCTGACCGGCTGCAAGGCAGTGCCCGAGTTGACGCGAGACAATGCGCAGGCGTTGATTCAGGCCAAATACGACCAGACTCCCGCGGTGGGCGCCAGCATCGCAGTGGACGAATTGGGACTTGGGGAGGGCGTTGCGGCCAAGTATTGGGGACGGACCAAGCTCTATCCCAACAGATTCTGGGCCGACTTCACGCTAACCCCCGAGGGCAAGAAGGTGCTCAAGCTGCAAAGTGGGGGCGATGTGATCCAGTGGCGCCCGCTGAGCCAATCAGACAAAAACTATTCAGTGATTGTGGTGACCGTTGCAGCCAATCACCTGAAGGCGCGCGATTTGAAGGATGTCCAGGACGAAATACTTCCCGGCGTGGATACAGCCAAGAGCGTCGAGTTCTCTGAGGCCGTGAATATGGACGGCGTGCCGGACGCGCTACAGGGCATTGCCCACAACCCCGGCAACAAGCTGAGCACCAAGCGCCAGGCCAATTTTGTCCTCGAAAACGGGGCCTGGAAGCTGCATTCAATCGAGTAGAGCAGAAAAATCCCTGGGGGTGGGGGAGAAATCGTTGACCCCACCCGGTTTTCTTGATATGGTTAAAAGGTTGCGCAAGAACGCCTGAGCCAGTGTGTCTTAACGGACTTAGGCGGGCGGGCAGTCCGGTTCGGCAGCAAAGGACGGGCGCTGATCCCCAGGCCAGGTGCAGTCAACCGGCCAGACATGTCTCCGAAATCGCTCTCTTCTTGCGGAGGGCAGGGGCAATATCGCTACGGAGCCCGCGCGTTCTCCACCTTGGAGGGCTATGCGGGCCGGAACCGCGAAACGGAGTTGGCTTTACCCGCCAGAAGCGGGAAAACGCCCGGCCACCGTCCCGGTTCTCGTCTGATTTTGGAACGAAGGCAGACGCGAAGCAGCAGAATAGGGCTTCCGTGCGCGTGCGCGACAGGCTTCAAGTCGCGCCTTTCGCAGCGGGAGGCCCCATGGGCCAGTGTGCGGCTGTTGAACTCGAAGGGTCACGGTTTTTGGCGTAAGGAGTTTTGATTTGCCTACATTCAATCAGTTGGTTCGCAAGGGGCGCACCGCCCCGCGGTACAAGACGGCGTCGCCGGCCTTGCAGGCCTCGCCGCAGCGGCGCGGCGTTTGCACCCGCGTGTATACACAGACACCCAAGAAGCCGAACTCGGCCCTGCGCAAGGTGGCCCGCGTGCGGCTGACCAACGGGATTGAGGTCACCACCTACATTCCGGGCATCGGCCACAATCTGCAGGAGCACTCGATCGTGCTGATTCGCGGCGGGCGCGTGAAGGATCTGCCCGGCGTCCGCTATCACGTGGTACGCGGCACGCTGGATTCAGTGGGCGTGGGCGAGCGCAAGCAGAGCCGGTCGAAGTACGGAGCCAAGCGCGCCAAGGGCGGCGCGGCGAAGAAGTAAGACAGTGGTCAGTGATCAGTGATCAGCACGGGCCTGGCAACTGACAACTGAGAACTGAAAACTGGATTTGAGGAATTATGCCGAGAAAAGGGCACATTGCGAAGCGGGTAGTGGCGCCGGACCCGGTCTACGGGTCCGAGTTGGTCACCAAGTTTGTCAACTCCATGATGTGGGGCGGCAAGAAGTCGACGGCCCAGGGCATCTTCTATCAGGCGATGAAGAACCTGGAGGAGAAGGGCGGCGGCGACGATGCTCTCAAACTCTTCAAGAAGGCGGTGGAGAACTGCAAGCCGCTGCTGGAGGTGAAGACCCGCCGCGTGGGCGGCGCCAACTACCAGGTGCCCATCGAGGTGAATCCCGACCGGCGCACCTCGCTGGCCATTCGCTGGCTGATCAGCTACGGCCGCGGCCGCGGCGAGAAGGGCATGACCGACAAGCTGTCGAACGAGTTGCTGGACGCGGCCAACGGGCGCGGCGGGGCGATGAAGAAGAAGGAAGACGTGCACCGCATGGCCGAGGCCAACAGGGCCTTTGCCCACTACCGCTGGTAGAGACAGGGACTTAGGGAACTAGGGACTGAGGACTGGGGACTGAGGAGCTAGCAGAGAACTTGGAACGATTTGAGCCGGATAGTAAGACGCGTCCGGCGCGGCAGGCCGATCGAAGAGACTGCCGGGAAATTGAACCGCGGGCTGAGAAACCCGCAAGGAAAAATGCCGTGCCTCGCATTACACCGCTGAACCGCTGCCGGAATATCGGAATCATGGCGCACATCGACGCCGGAAAGACGACAGCGACAGAACGGATCCTCTTCTACACGGGCATCACGCACCGTATAGGCGAGGTGCATGAGGGCACGGCGACCATGGATTACATGGAGCAGGAGCAGGAGCGCGGCATTACCATCACCTCGGCAGCCACCACCTGCACCTGGAAAGACTGCCGCATCAATATCATCGACACCCCCGGCCACGTGGACTTTACCGCCGAGGTAGAGCGAAGCCTGCGCGTGCTGGACGGCGCGGTGGCCCTGTTCGACTCGGTCGCCGGTGTGCAGCCGCAATCCGAGACGGTCTGGCGGCAGGGCGACAAGTACAAGGTGCCGCGCATTTGCTTCGTGAACAAGATGGACAAGAACGGCGCGGACTTCGAGCACGTTCTGGAGACCATTCGCAAGCGTCTGGGCGCGCGTCCGGTGGCGCTGCAAATCCCCATTGGCGCCGAGGCTTCTTTCAAGGGCGTCGTCGACCTGGTGGAGATGAAGGCCGTCGTATGGCATGACGAGTTGATGGGCTCGCAGTACGACATCGAGCCGGTTCCCGCCGCGCTGCTCAAAAAGGCCGAGGCCTTCCGCCTGCAGTTGATTGAGGTCATCGCCGAGACCGATGACGTGCTGCTGGAAAAGTTCCTGGAAGGCGAAACGCCCACCATCGACGAACTGAAGGCCGGCATTCGCCAGGCCACCATCGACTTGAAAGTCTTCCCGGTGATCTGCGGAAGCGCCTTCAAAAATAAAGGAGTTCAGACGCTGCTGGATGCGGTCGTAGATTATCTGCCCAGCCCGCTGGACAAGCCCCCGGTGGAGGGCATCGACCCCTCGCATCATCATCGCGTGGTCGCGCGCAAGCCGGACGACAACGAGCCGCTTGCGGCTCTGGCCTTCAAGATCCTCAACGATCCTTTCGGCAAGCTCTGCTTCGTCCGGGTCTATTCGGGATCGCTCAACACCGGCGACATGGTTCTCAATCCCCGCGCCGGCAAAACGGAGCGCATCGGCCGGCTGGTGAAGATGCACGCCGACAAGCGGGAGGACGTGAGCGAGATTCTGGCCGGAGACATCTGCGCCTGCGTGGGCCTGAAGGATCTGAAGACCGGCGACACATTGTGCGATCCGCATCATCCCATCGCTCTGGGAGCCATCACCTTCCCGGAGACGGTCATCTCGGTGGCCATCGAGCCCAAGACCAAGGCCGACCAGGAGAAGATGGCCGTGGCCCTGGCGCGGCTGGCCGACGAGGACCCCACCTTCAAGGTGCGTACGGATGAGGACTCCGGCCAAACGATTATCAGCGGCATGGGCGAGCTGCACCTGGAAATTCTGGTCGACCGCATGAAGCGCGAGCACAAGGTCGAGGCTAATGTGGGCGAGCCCAAAGTGGCCTTCCGCGAGACCATCCGCAAGGCCGCCGAGGCCGAGGGCAGTTATATCCGCCAGACCGGCGGATCGGGCAACTATGGCGTTTGCAAGCTGCGGGTCGAGCCGAACGAGCCGGGCAAGGGCTACGAGTTCATCAACGACATCAAAGGTGGCGCAATTCCCAGGGAGTTCATCAAGCCCATCGATCAGGGCGTGCAGGGCGCGCTCGAGCTGGGCATCCTGGCCGGCTACCCGATTGTGGACGTGAAGGTGACGCTCTACGACGGCCGCTACCACGAGGTGGACTCCAACGAGATGGCCTTCAAGTTTGCCGGCTCGATCGCCTTCAAAGAAGCCGCGCGCAAGGCCAGCCCGGTGCTGCTGGAGCCGGTGATGGCTGTCGAGGTCACCGTCCCCGAGGAATTCATGGGAGTCATCATCGGCGACATCAACGCGCGCCGCGGGCGCATCGAGCACGTGGATCGCATAGGCGGCTCGCAGGTGATCAAGGCCATGGTGCCGCTCAAGGAGATGTTCGGCTACGTGAACGACATTCGCTCGTCCACGCAGGGCCGGGCATCGTATTCAATGCAGTTCGCGCGCTACGAAGAGGCGCCACGCATGATCGCCGACGAGATCATCGGCCGCGCGCAAGGCAAGTAAGAAAGGCAAGCCGTTAGCTCTTAGCTCTTAGCTATTAGCTGCGCTTGCAAGGGCCAAAAGTTGCTGCTCGGGCAGGAAGAAGCTAAGAGCTAACAGCTAAAGGCTAAAAGCTAAGTTTTGGGGCTGGAGCCGGATGGCCGGCGCCCCGGGTTGAAACGAGCAGTACAAACATGAAAGGGATGCAGGGACTTTTATGGGCAAAGAGAAGTTTGATCGCAGCAAGCCGCACGTGAACGTGGGGACGATCGGTCACATCGATCACGGCAAGACGACGTTGACGGCGGCCATCACC
>Ga0209039_10000537_pt1 | contig 36596 bp, 36 predicted proteins | sample BogFormECP12_OM1_FD_188238 | JGI IMG/M metagenome (GOLD analysis project Ga0209039, IMG submission 188238) | Bog forest soil microbial communities from Calvert Island, British Columbia, Canada - ECP12_OM1 (SPAdes) (version 2) | ecosystem: Environmental > Aquatic > Freshwater > Wetlands > Bog ...
CGCCATCGGCACGTCCAACTGGCCCGCGGGCAGGATCGGCATCGACATGCCGCCCGGGATCACGCCCTTCACCTTGCGGCCGGCGGAAAGGCCGCCAGCGTGCTCGAAGACGATCTCGTCCAGGCGGGTCCCGAGCGGGAGCTCGTAGAGACCTGGCCGCACGACGTGGCCCGACACGCCAAAGATGGTAGTGCCGGGGCTTTTCTCGGTGCCGAAGCCTTTGAACCATTCCGCTCCGCTCCTGATGATGTGCGGGACATGGCAGAATGTTTCGACGTTGTTCACGGTGGTCGGCATGCCAAAGGCACCGTACTCCGCAGGGAAGGGCGGCTTCTTGCGGGGCTTCGCCATCTTCCCTTCGAGAGACTCGAGCAGCCCCGTCTCTTCGCCGGCGATGTACGCCCCGGCGCCCAACATCAGGACCACGTCGTGGGAAAAGCTCGAGCCCATGACGCGCTTGCCGAGGTAGCCTTTGGCATAGGCTTCGTCGATCGCGCGCGCGACTTGTGCGCCCGGGAACGCATATTCGCCGCGGCAGTAGATGAACGTCGTCTGCGACTGGGTCGCCCAGGCGGCGATCAGGATGCCTTCGAGAAGCTTGTGCGGCGCGCGCTCGAGCAGGATGCGATCCTTGAACGAGCCCGGCTCGGACTCGTCGGCGTTGCAGGCGAGGTACTTCGGCTTGTCCGACGTTTTGGGCATGAACGACCACTTGAGGCCCGTCGGAAAACCTGCCCCTCCGCGTCCCTGCAGGCCCGAAGCCTTGACCGCGTCGATGACCTGATCGGGTGTCATCTTGGTGATCGCTTTGCGCGCGGCCGCATAGCCACCGTGACGCTCGTAGCCCTCGAGCGTTGCGTAGGCGTCCTCCGCAAAGTGCTCGGAGAGGTAGTTCGTCACATAGGGGACCTTGAGCATCGTCCTACCGCAGCGCGTCCACGATGCGCTTGGCCTCGTCGACGTCGAGGTCTTCGTGGTATCTCCCGCCGATTCGCATCATCGGGGCATACGCGCAGGCACCAAGGCATTCCTCATGGCCGAGCGTGATGCGTCCATCGGACGTCGTTTCACCCGCCCCGATGCCGAGATGTTTCTCAAGCTCGCGCAAGAGCCCCCGCGCGCCACGGAGCGAGCAGGGAAGATTGGTGCAGACGTAGACGTGATGGCGCCCCTGGGGACGGTCGTAGAACATGTTGTAGAAGGTCACGACCTCCATCACTTCGACGGGAGAGGTGCCGAAGATCTTGGCCACCTCCTTCGCAGTGTCGGGAGAGATGTGCCCGAGCTCTTCTTGAACGAGATGCAGCGCGGGCAGTAGCGCACCGCGCTTCTTCGGGTACTTGGCGATCTCGAGATCGAGCCGTGCGCGGGTTTTGGCCGAGATCACCATTCGAGCGCGCCCTTTTTCCAGACGTACACGAGGCCCACGACGAGCACACCCACAAAGCTCGTCATCTCGACGAAGCCAAAGAGGCCGAGGTCGCGAAACAGTGCGCCCCACGGATAGAGAAAGACCGCTTCAACATCGAAGATGATGAAGAGGATCGCGACCAGGTAGAATTTCACCGAGAAGCGCTGGTGCGGAGAGACGATCTGGTGCTCTCCGCATTCGAAGGGCTCCTGCTTCTCGGCGAAGATGCGCGAGGGCCCGAGCAGGCGATGTGCGGTCAGCATGCCCGCAGCCACCGCGAACGCGAGCACGAGGATCACCACGACGCCGGCATACTGGGCGAGCATGGGGCACCCCTTTCCGGAACGATGGTGGCCTAAGCGGAACTGCGCGTGCGGCCTTGCAAAACGCGCCCGACCGTAGCCGCCGACGAAAATCGAGTCAATGAACTGCGAGGCTCTTTCCGAGGGAAACGGCGGGAGGGCGGATGATAGACTCGTCGCGTGCCGAGTGTCTGCGTGCTGGGAGCGGGAAGCTTCGGGACTTGCCTCGCCATGCTCTGCGCGGGCGCGCACGACGTCGTCTTGTGGGCGCGCGACCCCGAGGTGAGCCATGCCATCAATCGGGACCGGCGCAATCCGCGCTACCTCACGAGCTTCGAGCTGCCGCCGCGGATGCGGGCTACGTCGGACCTGGAAGAAGCCGTGGCGGGGCGCCCCCTCGTGATCTGTTCGGTTCCGAGCCATGGCGTCCGCCAGGTCGCCGCGGCAGCGGCTGCGCACTTTGCGCCGGGGGCGATCCTTGTCTCGACGGTGAAGGGAATCGAGGCCGAGACGGGTCTGACCATGCACCAAGTGCTCGAGCAGGTGCTGCGCGGCGAGCACGCCCCTCGCGTTGTATGTCTTTCCGGCCCGTCGTTCGCACGAGAGATCGCTGCGGGAAAGCCGACCGTCGTCACCGTCGCGGCCAAGGACGAGGCGGACGCGAAGGTCGTCCAAAAGACGCTCTCGTGCCCGACGCTGCGCTGCTACTCGAACCCCGACGTGGTCGGGGTCGAGCTCGGCGGAGCCCTCAAGAACGTGATCGCGATCGCCGTGGGGATCTCCGACGGTCTCGAGCTCGGTCAGAATGCACGGGCCGCCCTCATGACCCGCGGCCTCGCGGAGATCACACGCCTGGGTGTTCGCCAGGGTGCGAGCCCGCTCACCTTTCTGGGCCTTGCCGGGGTCGGAGACCTCATCCTCACCTGCACCGGGGACCTCTCCCGCAACCGTTCGGTCGGGCTTGAGCTCGGCCGCGGTCGCAAGCTGACGGACATCCTGGCGGGGATGAAGGAGGTCGCCGAAGGGGTGCGGACGACCCGTGCGGCCTGCACCCTCGCCCACCGGGTGGGCGTCGAAATGCCAATTGCGTTTATGGTCCGCGAGGTTTTGGACGACGTCCTTGAGCCGGCAGACGCGGTCGGCCGGCTCATGAGCCGAGAGCTCAAGAGCGAGGCCCACTGATCGACCAGTGGCTTTCGCTCTGCACCCGGCCCGGGCTCCTGCCTGGCGTTCGACCCCCTGAGCGGGTAGGATTTAGAAAACGATTTTCATTTTCGGGTGGCTCGCGATGCGCTCACCCTCCCCGGCTCTGCTTGTGACCCTCGACACCCTCGTACCGGGGGAAACGGGGATCGTGGAGGGGTTGGAGGGGGACGGACCGGTCGACCAGCGTTTGCGGGACCTTGGACTCGTCCCGGGCACGCCCGTCCGCGCTCTGCGCCGTGCGCCCCTCGGCGACCCCACGGAGTACGAGCTCCGCGGCTATCGCTTGTGTCTGCGACAAACGGAGGGTGCGCGGGTCCGCGTGCGAAGGGAGCTCGCCGCCCGCGCTCCCGGCAGCGAGTCCGCGGCATGAGTGAGGCTGTTTTGCGGCTCGGCCTGGTCGGAAGCCCGAACTCCGGGAAGACCACACTCTTTAACGCGCTCACGGGGCTTCGGGCCAAGGTCGGCAACTACCCGGGCGTCACCGTGGAGCGTCGCGAGGGTGAGGCGAAGATCGAGGGTCGCCGTGTGGTCATGGTCGACCTGCCAGGCACCTATAGCCTGACTCCCGTCAGCAAGGACGAGGAGGTCGTGACCCGGCTCCTCTCTGGTCAGCTCGCGGGCGTGCCGCAGCCCCATGCCGTCGTCGCCGTGGCGGATGCCTGCTCCATCGAGCGCTCCCTACTTTTGGTGGCGCAGGTGCTCACGCTCGGCCTTCCTTGCTGCCTCGTCCTCACCATGGTCGATGAGCTCGCAGCGCGGGGTGGTGCGCTCGACATCCCGCGCCTTGAACGTGCGCTTGGGATTCCCGTGGTGGGAGTGATCGGTCACCGCGGCGTTGGCATCGACGAGCTTCGCCGCGTGCTGAGCCGCGCCGAGAGCTGGGGGCGCCCCCCGATCCTTCCGCCGGCCGATGCGGAGGAACGCGCGGGGTGGGCGGAGTCCGTGCTTTCCCACGTGCTGCACACCCGGCCCGGGCGGAGCCGGGTCACCGATGCGATCGATCGGGCAATCCTTCACCCGGTGGGGGGCACGCTGATCTTTGCGGTGGTTATGCTGACGTTTTTCCAGCTGATCTTCGCTTGGGCCCAGCCTGCGATGGACGGACTTGATCACGCGGTGGCCTTCGCCAGGGGGGGGCTCCATGCCGTCATGCCGGCGGGGGTCCTGGTCGACTTCCTGGTCGATGGTGTGCTCGGCGGTGTGGGCTCGGTGATCGTGTTTTTGCCGCAAATCGTGTTGCTCTTTAGCCTGCTCTACTTGCTGGAAGACCTCGGCTACATGGCGCGGGCCGCATTCGTGATCGACCGCGTCATGGGAGCGATCGGACTCGAGGGCCGCTCCTTCGTGTCGCTGCTCTCCTCCTATGCCTGTGCAGTGCCGGGGATCATGGCGACCCGCACGATTCCTTCCCCACGGGACCGCCTGGTCACGATCCTCGTTTCACCGCTCATGACCTGTTCGGCGCGCCTTCCCGTGTACGCGCTCTTGATCGGCGCCTTCGTGCCCGCGCGCCGGGTGTTCGGCCCCCTCGGGCTCCAGGGTCTGGCGCTCCTCGGCCTCTACCTCCTGGGCTCGCTCTCCGCGCTCATGGTCGCCGCTCTGCTGAAGAAGAGCCTCTTCCGCGGCCAGGGCCTCCCGTTCTACATGGAGTTACCTCCCTACCGCGTACCGACGCTGCGCCTTCTGCTCACGCAAGTCTGGGCAAGCGCCAGGGCTTTCTTGCGCCGGGCGGGGACCATCATTCTGGGGGTTTCTCTCGTGCTGTGGGCGCTCCTCCACTTCCCGCAGGTGGCGGCCCCGCCGACCAGCGCGCCCGGGGAGGCTGCGCGCTTTACCCTCGAGCACAGTATCGCCGGGCAGATCGGCCATGCGATCGAACCCGCGATCGCACCCCTTGGGTTCGATTGGAAAATTGGGGTGGGTCTCGTCGCAAGCCTTGCGGCGCGGGAGGTCATCGTGTCAACCCTCGGCCAGATCTACGCGGCAAGCGACCAGGACGACACGGCATCCCTGCGTCAGGCCATTCGACGCGACGTGCGCCCCGGGACCGGCGAACCCGTCTTTACACCGGCGACCGTGGCGTCGCTTCTTGTGTTCTTTGTCTTCGCCCTCCAGTGCATGTCCACCCTCGCTGTGATGCGCCGGGAAACGAACTCCCTGCGCTGGCCGGCCTTCGCCTTTGGGTACCTCCTCGCGCTCGGCTACGGAGCGAGCTACGTCACCCGCCAGGTGGTAACCGCGCTTTGGTCCTAGCCCGTGTCCTCGTCTGGGGTGTGCTCGTTCTCGCCGTGGCCGGCTGCGGGACGAAGACTGTGCGCCGGACGGTGGTCGAGGACGGTGGCATCCAGGTCATCTTGCGGGGCCAGACCAAGGGCGGAACGCCCGTCGACCGCGGCTTCCAGCAGCCCGCCGCGATCTCCGGCGTGCGCCTGGCTCACCTCCTCTCGCGCATCGATATCCGCACCGACGACGAGAAGTCGAGCGACCGCACGCCGGCCATCCCCGCGGAGATCTTGTACGACGTCGGAGACGCGCTCTCCCACGGCCTCGCCCTGGCCGATTCGTCCCAGGAGGTCGTTGTCATGGCGAAGCGCCGGACACGGCGCCTCGGCATCTTCAACGAGGACTACCTGACGAGCTTCGTGGCTTTTGTGCGAGACGATCGGCTCTACATCTATCTCTCGCGAGTCGATTGGCCGATCCCGAAAAACCCCAACGATCCGGTGACGGAACCGAAGATCGACAAGCCGGTGATGAAGTTCCACGTGTTGCCCTCCGAGGCGATGCAGGCCGTCAGCACGCAGGGTGTCGCGGCCGACTGGCGCGATCCGATCTTTAGGCAACCGACGGCGGTGCGAGTCACGGCCACGGGGAAGGTCGTGCGGCGCACCATCTTGATGGAGAGCGCACCCGACAAACCGGCCGCAGGAACTCCCGAGGCGGAGGACGAGCACATCGTGGGCGGAAACTTGGCACCCGAGACGCTGCGCAAGCTCGCCGATCTCGAAGAGGCGAGGCGCCGGGGCGAGCTCACGGAAGGCGAGTACTCGGCTCGCAAGCGCTCGATCCTGCTGGCCGACCCTTCCGCCTCGCCCCCGCCGCCGGCAGCCACACCGCCGACCCCCTCGCCGCCGCCGGAGCACTAGGCAGCGCGCCTTGTGTCGATCCGCACCGCGCGACGGCGCCGCGCCCCCATTTTGCGACTCGAACCTCTCGCGGCCTAGGCGTAGACCGGGGGTCGCCGATCCGCCCACGGGCGGGCCGCTTCGAGCTGCGCAGCGATCCGCAAGAGCAGGTCTTCGCGTCCGTAGGCGGCGACGAGCTGAACGCCGATCGGCAGTCCTGTGGCACTGAAGTAGAGCGGGAGCGAGATCGCAGGCTGGCCGGTCACGTTAAAAGGCTGCGTGAACGCCACAAAAGGACCGCTCCGCACCCAGCCCTGGAGCCGCTGCTCGGGGGTGGCCGTGAACTCGCCGAGCAGGGGAGGGGGCTCGGCGAGCGTGGGAGTCAGCAGGAGGTCGAAGCCCTCCTCCCACCACGCAGCGACCGTGCGTGTCCACGCTTGCGCGCCGTCCACCGCCTGGATGTACTCCGACGCACTGATGCGTCGCCCGATCTCAGCCGCTTCCCAGGTGAGGGGCTCGACGTCCTCAGGAGTAATCGCTTCGCCCGTCCTCAGGCTCCACACGTCGAGGTCACGCGCCGTCCAAGCCGCGATCACGCGCACCACATGGCCGACGATGGCCGGATCATCCAGCGCCTTGGGATGCGATTCCTCCATGCGGTGGCCGAGCGACTCGAGGAGAACCCCGACCGCGCGCACCGCGGCTGCACAATCGGCATGGAGCGAGAACTCGCGCCGCGGCGCTCGCGCGAAAATGCCGATCCGCAGTCGCCCGGCGGCCAAAGCAATCTCTTGTGAAAATGGGCGCAGCGGCGGAGGCGCCACGTACGGGTCGCCCACCATGGGACCCGCCAGCGCATCGAGGATCCCGGCCGCGTCGCGCACCGAGCGCGTGACGACGAACTCCGCCGTGAAGCCGGCCCAGCTTTCCCCCACGCCCGGCCCCTGGGAGACGCGCCCGCGCGAGGGCTTAAGGCCCACGAGACCGCACATGCTCGCGGGGATGCGAATCGAGCCGCCGCCATCGTTGGCATGGGCCGCAGCCACCATGCCCGACGCCGTCGCCGCAGCCGAGCCTCCGCTCGAGCCGCCCGGGGAGCGCGTGGTGTCCCATGGGTTGCGGGTCGGCCCGAAAGCGATGGGTTCGGTCGTCGTTACGAGCCCGAGTTCCGGCGTATTCGTCTTGCCCGCGATCAAAAAGCCCGCGGCACGCAGCCGCTGCACCAAAAACGTGTCTTCGCGCTCTCGCCAGCCCCGGCGCTTCAGGAAGCTCATCCCGGCGCTATAGGGGTCGCCCGCGGAGTGTGCGACGAGATCTTTCAGCAGGAAGGGAACGCCGTGAAACGCTCCGCGCCCGAGCTCGGCCGAGCGCGCCTGCGCGCGCGCCTTCTCAAACAGCGGATAGATCACGGCGTTCAGCGTTGGGTTTAGCTTTTCGATGCGCACGATCGCGCTCTCTACAAGCTCAAGCGGCGATACCTTCCCGGTACGCACGAGCTCGGCCTGCGCCGTGGCGTCGAGCGTGGCAAGCGGATCGGACATGGCGGCCTCCTCGGTTGGGTAGGAGGAACGGTAGTCGGTTTGGGCGGCCCGGAGCATGGCCGGTTGACGCTCTCTTGGCGCGCGCGTAATCTGGTTGGGCTTCGCTTCGATTAGGGGAATGATTTCCGGCGCTTGCAGCCCCTCGGATGCCCAGTCTAAGGGTCCTGCACCCGACGTGCTAAGCGCCACTAGCGCGAGAGAGCGGAATGAGCGAAGGCCCGGGTAGGCCGAAACGGCCCGGCGACTCGACGCGTGCCGTGCATGCAGGCGAGCGCGAGCGCCCTGCGAGCGACGCCATCACCACGCCTATCTTCCAGACCTCGACCTATTGGTTCAGGGACTCGGAAGAGGTGCGTGCGTACCAGGAGGGGCGCAAGCCGCGGGACGAATACGGTCGCTACGGGAACCCGACGTGGCGCGCCGCGGAGCGTAAGCTCGCCGACCTCGAGGGCGCGGAAGACGCCGTGCTGTTTGCCTCCGGCATGTGCGCGACGACGACCACGTTCCTCGCCCTGCTGCCAAGGGGTGGGCACCTCGTCACGACGAGCGACTGCTATCGGCGTACTCGCCAGTTCTGCCAGGAGTATCTGACCAAGCTCGACGTCGAGACCACGGTGATCGAGCCCGCCGATCCGAAGAAGCTCGCCGACGCCTTGCGCGACGGCACGACGCTGTTTTTCACAGAGTCCCCGACCAATCCTTATCTCCGCGTCATCGACGTCGCCGAAGCCTCACGCGTCGCGCACGCGCGGGGAGCGCTTGTCGTGATCGACAGCACGTTTGCAAGTCCCGTAAACCATCGGGCGCTCGCCGATGGTGCAGATCTCGTACTGCACAGCGCCACCAAATACCTGGGCGGGCACAACGATCTACTCGCCGGAGCGGCGGCCGGGGGCAAGGAGCTCGTCGGGCGGCTGCGCGGTGCGGTGGGTGTGCTCGGCGGCGTCACCGACCCCCACTCCGCGTACCTCTTGCTCCGAGGCATGAAGACGCTCTCGCTTCGCATGGCGCGTCACAACGAGAACGGCCTGCGCATCGCCCACATGCTCGAGGCTCACGCGCGTGTGCGGCGCGTGTGGTACCCGGGGCTCGAGAGCCACCCCGACCACGCCACCGCATCGCGAACGATGCGGGGTTTTGGCGGGGTCGTGAGTTTCGAGCTCGACAGCGACCTCGAAGGCACGATGCGTTTTGTCGACCGCTGCCGCATCCCCTATATCGCCCCGAGCCTCGGGGGTGTCGAGTCGCTGATCGAAATGCCCGCGCTGATGTCGTACTGGGACAAGCCACGTGCGGAGCGCGAGGCCCTCGGCATCACCGACTCCCTGGTGCGGCTGTCCTGCGGGATCGAGGACGTCTCAGACCTCCTCGCCGACCTCGAGCAGGCGCTCGCCTCGCTCTAGCTAGGCGGCGAACGAACGGCGACCTGCGAAGCTTGAACTCTCGGCTACTCGCGCTGCGCCACGCCGCTCGCTTCGAGCTCGGCCTGATCATGCGAGACCAAGAGCACGACGCCGGCACGGTCGCGTAGCTCGCGCAGATAGCGACGCAGCTCGCGAAGCCGCTCGCCGTCCTCGGGAACTACGACAAGGCTGTACAAGAAGGGCTTTGGAAGATCGTCGTTGATCCCATCGATCTGGTTCACGACGTCACCGGTCATGGCGTAGGTCTGGAGCTTCTCGCCTTCGCGAACGTGCGCGATCACGATCTGGCTGCCGGGAGTATGGCCGCCTGCCGCGATGAGGAAGACGCCGGGAAAGCCCTCGAGCTCGAGCAGAGGGCCACCCTGGAGGGCCACCGGCTTGGCGCAGGCTGCCTCCTCGAGGAGCCAGCGGCCGGGGCGGGTGCTGTAGTTCGATCGTTCATGCTGCGCCACGGTCATGAAGACGGGCACGGGATGCGGGATCCCCGCGCAGAGCGCTCCTAGGCCTTCCACGTGGTCCACGTGCAGATGGGTAAAAACGAGGCCCGCCACCCGCGCGCGGGCGGGACCGAGGCGCTCCGCGACGGAGTGGAGGGGTACGATGGGCTGCGCTCCGCCTAGGCGTTCGATCTGCTTGCCAAAGGCAAGGGCGCGCTCCCGATCCATCCCTGTGTCGATCAGGAGGAGGCGACCGTCGCTCCACTCGAGCACGAACGCGGGATGGCTCATGACATAGGGCCGACCCGGGAAAGCGTCGCGCTTCGGGTCGAGCACCGCCGAGCGCGGCATCGCCTGGCTTGCCGTGTTGATCCAAGAGATCGAAACCGGGCGATCCTCGCCCGAAGCCGAGGCCAGCACCTCCTCGGCGCTTGGCAGGGGAGCCCGCTCTCGACAGATCGCGAGGTGGGCCCAGCCCACGCCCGTGGCCAGGGCGACCAGCACCAGCGGGGGGAGGGCGATGATCATGAGAAGGATGCGCTTTCGCAGGGCTGGTACCTCCTGGGCCCACAGGGGGGCCATTGTGGCAGAGCGCAATCCCCGGGTTCACTCGGTCGGGCCCGCCGCCGATAAGGAGCACAGACTTTCGCAGAGATCGCCGTCCCGGCCTCGGCAGGTCGGTCCGGGGGTGCGCCCATGTCCTCCACTGACGCGCGCTTTGCTGAGCAGATCGACCTCCTCGTCCGCGCCCGCTACCCGGTTCTCTACGTCGTGACCTTCGAGGAGGGCCGCCTCGAGCAGCTCCTGTTCGAGCTCGCGCGGCGCCAGGGCAAGCCGTTCGCGGTGTGGACGGCGACGCGGGGTCTCCGCACGGTCGGGGTCCGCCACGATGGAGGGCCGGAGCTCCCTCACTACCCCGCCCCGGCAGAGGTGCTCGAGCATATCCGGGCGGAGCGGGGGACGGGGATCTACCTGCTCGAGGACCTGCACCTCCACTTCGACGAGCCCCAAGTCGTGCGCCGGCTGCGCGACGTGGCGGCCGAGCTCAAGGATTCGCACAAGACCGTCGTGCTCTCGGCAGCGCGCATGGCGCTCCCGCCCGAACTCGAGAAGGACCTCACCGTTCTCGATCTGCCGCTGCCGGACGAGACGGAGATTGCTGCGCTCCTGCGCTCGCTTTGCGAGCAGCTCTCCCAGCAGGATCCTAAGTCCGTAGCGCTCACGCGCGAGGATTCCCGTGCGCTCGTGCGTGCAGCCCGGGGCCTCACGCTGGCAGAAGCGGAGAACGCCTTTGCCAAGGCGGCGGTCGACGGAGACCGCCTCGACGCAGCGGACATCAAGCTCGTGATGGAGGAGAAGCGCCAGGTGATCCGCAAGTCCGGCGTCCTCGACTTCCATCCTGCGGAAACCACGCTCGAGGACGTCGGGGGGCTCGAGCGCCTCAAGGACTGGCTGCGGCGCCGCGGCAAGGCGCTCTTGCCGGGCGCGCGCGAGTTCGGCCTCGGCGCCCCAAAGGGGGTGCTGCTCCTCGGGGTTCCGGGCTGCGGCAAGAGTCTCACGGCGCAAGTCATCGCCCACAGCTGGCAGCTTCCGCTGCTCCATCTCGATCTCGGCCGTGTTTTCTCCGGACTGCTCGGGAGCTCGGAGGACAACATGCGCAAGGCGCTGCGTGCGGCCGAGGCAGTGGCCCCTGCGGTGTTGTGGATCGATGAGATCGAGAAGGGCCTGGCGGGTGGCACCGGGAGCAGCCAGAGCGACGGCGGAACCGCGCAGCGCGTGTTCGCGTCGCTCCTCACCTGGATGCAAGAGCAACGCGCAGGGGTGTTCGTGGCCGCGACGGCGAACCGGATCGACGCGCTTCCGCCCGAGCTTTTGCGGCGCGGGCGCTTTGACGAGATCTTCTTCGTCGACCTGCCCGCAGCGGCGGCGCGCGCCGAGATCCTCGCCATCCACCTGCGCAAGCGAGGCCGCGACCCGGCGCTCTTCGCACTGGCCGATCTCGCCAAGGCGTGTGAAGGGTTTAGCGGCGCGGAAATCGAGCAATCCCTGGTGGAGGCGCTGTTCGCCGCCTTCGACCGTGGGAGCGAGCTCGAGGGCCAAGACATTGCCCAGGCGATGGCCGAGACGACTCCGCTCTCGGTCACCTCGGCCGAAGAGATCAGTTCCATGCGCGCTTGGGCGAAGACCCGGGCCAGGCCTGCGGATCGAGCTGCCGCCGAACGCAGCATTCCCTTCGTGGGGAGGGCCCGTGGATAGCCGGCGCTTTCGCCTGCTCGAGCGGGGTCCGGAGGCGCCCGAGGGGCAGCCCCCTCTTTCGAGCGAGCCCGCCGAGCCGGGGATGGCCGCACGGGCGCGCAGCCTCGAACGCGAGGGCGAGCTCCAGCTCGACGAGAGCCGCGCCATTGCGACGCATTTTTGTCGGGCTTGTCACTTCGAGAACCGCGCGGAGCTCGTCCGCTGCCTGAACTGCGGAACTGCGCTCGGGGGTGCCGATCAAGAAGCCCTGGACAAGGAGATCCGCGCGAGGCACGCCGCCCGGCATCACCTTGCGGAAAGCGGCCAGGCGAGCGCGCACCCGCCTGCGCCGCACGCCCCGCCCTCCGCGCCTGCACCTGTGGCGGATCGTCCTGCGGAGGGACGAGACGCCGACGAGCCGGGCATGGGCGCTGTGCTCGCGGCCGGACTCATCACGACGTCGATCTTCGCCTTGGTCTCAATGCCCGTGCGGTTCATTTTCTCGCGGACTTTCGGGGGCTCGTTTTCCTGGCGCAGCTGCGGTGAGCTTCTGCTTGTGCTGGCCATCTCGGGGATCGTTTACGCCATTTATGGGCGACAGCTCCGCCGCTTCTAAGGGCGAAACCCCGCTCAGGCGAATCCCGTAAGCACCTCTTCAAACGCCTTGAGCTGTCCGCCGCGCGTACTCGAAGGAACAACAATCGGCGTCGTTACTCCCGCGGCTCGCCACGCTTCGATTCCCTCGCGCACCTGCGAAGCGTTGCCGTAGAGCGTCGTGTCCTGGAGCCAGCGATCGCTCATGAGGCTTGGAAGCCGCTCGCGCTCGCCCTTCGCGAGCGCCGCCTCCACCGCCTCCATCTCCTGGAGATAGCCCGCTTCCTTCCAATAGTTCCGGTAGTTCGGGAGCAGGAGATAGCCGCTCAACGTCTTGCGATTCACCGCGGCTGCGGCAGCCAAATCCTCGTCGATGCAGGTGGGAATCATGTTCCCGACGAAAAACTTCTCTCCGCGCCGTTCGGGGGGAAGAGCGGCCAGGGAAGCGGCCATGTGGCTTCGCGCGGCATTCGCCCACACCGCGCCCTCTGCCAGCTCGGCCGCGAGACCCACCATCTTGCGGCGCAGGGTGGCGAGGACGACGGGCGGAAGCTCACCGTACACCTTCGAACCCGCCCGCACGGCTTCCAGATACGCGCGCATGTCGGAAAGGGGCTTCCCAGGATGGGCGCCAAGCCGTGCGTTGGCGGGTGCGTGGGAGACACCGAGGCCGAGACGGAAGCGCCCCCGGGAGACCTCGTGGAGATACGCCGCCGCCTGGCCCATGTCGAAGGCGGTACGGGCGTAGATGTTCGCGATGGCGGTTCCGAAGTGCAGGGTTTTCGTGGTGTGGGCGAGAGAGAGGCAAAGGCCCATGGCGTCGCCGAAGCTCGCGCAGTAAATGCCTGAGAAGCCGCGGCGCTCGATCTCGGCGGCGAGTTCCAGGGTTGCGAGGCGGCGGCCGGGCACGCTGGCCAGAGCGAGTGCGGGAAGCTTCACCATGCCCTCCGGTCCCTCGCGCGGACTCTACGCGAGTGCAAGGCCGCAGGATACCCTCGGCCCGGGAGGTTTCATGAAACGTGCGCTCATCCTTGTGTTCGTGGCCCTCGTCGGCCTGACGGCCCTCCTGCTCGCCCGCGCACTTGCCCTCCCGTCCCATCAATTGCAAGTCAAGCCGGTGCCGCGCATCGCGCTGGATGAGGCGGCCCTCGACGGGCGCCTCGCCGCTGCGCTGCGCTTTGAAACGATCTCGAACGCAGACCCGGCCGCGCTGCCCCGGGTGGAGTTCGTCAAGTTCCAGCGCTGGCTCGCCGAGGCCTACCCTCTCCTGCACGCACGCTTGTCTTTAGAACGGGTTTCGGATCTCTCCCTCCTCTACACCTGGCAAGGTCGCGACCCGCAGCTGCCGCCCATCCTGCTGCTGGCCCACCAGGACGTGGTCCTGGTGGAAGCACCGGAGCGCTGGGCCGAGCCTCCGTTCGCAGGTCGCATCGATGGGGGATTCGTGTGGGGCCGCGGTGCGATCGACGACAAGAGCTCGCTGCTCTCGATCTGCGAAGCCGTCGAGCTCCTTCTGGCGCGTGGCTTTCAGCCCGAGCGCACCGTGCTCCTCGCATTCGGTCACGACGAAGAAGTCGGTGGTACGCACGGAGCCACGCAGATCGCCGCGCTCTTGGCGTCCCGCTCCGTGCACGCTTGGTTTGGTCTTGACGAGGGCGGGGTGATTCTCGCCCCAGGGGTCGTGCCTGGCATTCACGGCCCTGTCGCCCTGGTCGGCGTGGCCGAAAAGGGCTTCGTCACCCTGGACGTCGTGGCGAAGGCCGAGGGCGGCCACTCCTCGATGCCTCCGCGCCACACCGCGGCGGGTATCCTTGCAAAGGCCATCTCAGCCCTCGAGGACCACCCGATGCCCGGGGGTATCGGGGGGGTGACGGGATCCACGTTCGCCTACCTGGCGCCCGAGATGCCCCTGGTCGGACGCATGCTCTTTGCCAACCTTTGGCTCTTCGCAGCGCCGCTCGACACCCTCTTGTCGGGCCAGCCCTCCATGAACGCGTTCTTGCGTACCACCACCGCAGTCACACAGCTCACAGGGAGCCCCAAGGACAACGTCCTGCCGAGCCAGGCCGTGGCGGGCGTGAACTTCCGCATCCTCCCCGGGGACACGATCGATCTCGTCCTGAGACGAGCGAGCGCGGTCGTGAACGATCCGCGTGTGGAGGTGCGGCTGCGCAGCCCGGCCTGGGAACCGAGTCCGGTTTCGCCGATTGATTCGGCCTCGTTCGCACTCCTTGCGCGCACGATCCGTGAGAGCTTCGAAGACACGATCGTGGCACCGAGCCTCGTCGTCGGGGGAACCGACGCCCGCCACTACGGCGAGGTGACCAAGGAGCTCTACCGCTTCGAGCCTTTCCGCATGGACGCAGCCGACATGAAACGCCCGCATGGAATCGACGAGCGCATGTCGACGCAGAACTACGCCGACGCCGTTCGCTACCAGGTCCAGCTCCTCGTAAACGCAGCAGGCAGCCCGCCGACGCCGTGAGGGGCGAGTAGAGAGGCTCTGCCGCGCTTTTCCACCAGGCCGGTGGTCGACGGGTCGCGCGCGCTCAAGGCGAAGCTACCGGGCCTAACTACTTCTCGTCTTGAAACTCGGAAGTCGTGAAGGATAAAGCGAAATAGGCGCAAAAGCCGCCCCAAATTTGTGTCTGGATCGTATAGGATGCGGCGGTACAAGTGACTGAAACATCGCACGAATCGCCATGCTGGGGGGTGAGGCGATGCGCGACTTCCGGAAGATTCAGCTTGCGCTGAGACCCGTCTGGGGCCCGCACACCCACGCCCAAGAGCTCACCGCGGCGGGGGACGCCGTAGAATTGGAGCGTTTCAGGACGAGAAGTAACTAGAGACGAGACTCGTGGCGGCTGCGTCGGAGGGCAGCAGCTAGCCCTCGCGCCGCATGAACACACGACGTTCCACACGGAGGCCGAGCGCGGCTTCGCGCTCCCGCAACTCGAGAAGTCCCGGGGTGAGCTCCCACTCTTCCAGGATCCGGAAGCCGCGACGCCCATAGAAGGGAGCGTTCCACTCGGGATCGCGAAAGGTCGAGAGGGTAAGCCCCGGCCGCTCGTGCCGGGCCGCCCAGCGGACCACGCATTCGATGAGGCGCGAACCAATCCCTCGCCCCCAGCACTCGGGCCGCACGTCGAGTTCATTGAGATGCGGCCCGCCATCGATCAGAAGGGCGTGGGCAAATCCGAGGGGCGCGCCCGCCGGCGGCGCTGCCACCCAAAGGCGGCCCGCCCGCCGGGCTTCGTCGAGCATCGAGCGCGGGAGGGTCTTTTCGAGGAGCGTCTCCTGCATGAGATCGAGGCCTCGGAAACGCTCTGCGGCGTCGCGCTCGACGTGGGCGAGCGCCGCAAACTCGTCCTCCCGGGCGAAGCGAATCTCAAGATCGAGGCTCATGCCTCCTCGTCGTCCGGTGGCCGGAGCCGTTGGCGCAGCTTGCGGAGAATCGCTGTGCAGCGTCGCAGCTCGTCTTCCGACAAGCCCTGCGCGACCTCCTCGGCAAAGGCTTGCTGCCCACGCACCAAGGCTTGGTACGCCTTGGCCCCGCGCAAGGTGAGCCGCAGAAGCTTCGAGCGCCGGTGGTTGGGGTTGTGGACGTATTCGACGAGCCTCTCGTCCGCGAGGGCATCGGCTATGCGCTGCACTCCCTGTCGCGCGACCGGCCGGGAGCGGGCGATCTGCGCGACCGTGTGCGGACCCTCCTCCGCCAGGGTCCGCAACACCCCGAGCCGTCCCGTCGACTGTCCCACCACGCGAGCCCGCCGGTCTCCCTCCGCGCGCAGACGGAAGAACGTGTACGCGAGCTCCAGCAAGAGCTCGGCCGCCGCCGTGCCCTGCGGGCTCGCTCGCCGCCTTGCGTGGCTCATGGGTAAATTGACAATATATTGTCAAAATGACACCGTCGCGTCAATGGACGATGGTTCCGCGACCGCACGGGTTCCTGTGGGCACTGGAAGCGGACAAGCAGGCCACCCAAAGGGTCTCGTGGGCCGCTTCTTCGGCGCCGTGATGGCCCACCTCAATCACGAGATGAACCTCTTCACGCTCGAGCACCTCGATGTGCGCCCTCGTGAAAAGGTGCTCGAGATCGGCTTCGGACCCGGACGCCTGATCGCTGCGCTTTGCGAACGCGCGCGGCACGGCTCGGTCTGCGGAGCCGACCACTCCGACACGATGGTGCGTCAGGCCATGGCCCGCAATCGCGAGGCCGTACGGGCGGGGCGGGTCGCGCTCTTCCTGGCCCAGGTTTCGCGTCTCCCCTTCAAAGACGCGTGCTTCGACCGGGTCTGCGCGGTGAACAGCTTTCAGTTCTGGCCGGCACCCGAAGAAGACCTGCGCGAGGTGCGGCGGGTGCTGAAGCCCGGGGGCCTTCTCGCCCTCGCCCTGCGCCGGGGCGCGGGGACGTCTGCGCTCGGCATGGGGCACCTCGCCGAACCCTCGCGGGTCGACGACGCCCTTCGTGCGCTTGCGGCAGCGGACTTTCGGGACCTGCGCGTCGAATCCCGCCGGCTGCGCTACGTCACCGCCTCGTGCGTCCTCGCCCGGGGCTGAGCGCGCGGCTAGGCCTGCACACGGCGGCGGGCAAGTGCCAGTTGCCTGGCGAGAAAGCTTTGCATGGGAATGCGCGCGGCCTCGAGCTGCTGAGGAATGAACGAGGCGCGGGTCAGGCCGGGGAGCGTGTTGGTCTCGAGATAGACGAGCCCGTCCTTCGCCACGATGAGGTCGGTGCGGGAATAGCCGAAGCAGCGAAGCGCACGGTGCGCACGAAGGCCCAGCTCCTGTGCCTGGGCGGCGACCTCGGGCGCAACCTCCGCAGGCGTAATTTCGCGTGCGCCCTGCCCGAGATACTTGGCCGTGTAGCCAAAACTCGTGCCCGCTTGCACCCGGATCTCCGAGCAAGGCAGTGCCCGCAATCCGTCGTCCTGGTCGATCACCCCGACGGTGAGCTCCGTACCGCCGACGAACGCCTCGGCCAAGTAGGGCTGGGCTTCGTCTTTTAGCCTGTGAAGCGCGGGCTCGATCTCGCTCCGGTCATTCAGGAACTGCAATCCCATGCTCGAGCCGTCGGCCACGGGCTTGAGCACAAGCCGCGGATGCCGATCGAGCAGGTCGAGCAGGCTCGCGTGGGCCCGGGGTACGTCCCTTCCGTCGACGACGCGGGCCTCGGCGACCCGCGCCCCCTGTGCGCTCACAATCTCGCGGGCGCGCACCTTGTCGAAGGCATCGCGGCTCGCCGCGCTGCCCGAGCCCGTGAAGGGGATGCGGCGCTCCTCGAGCCAACCCTGAAGCGTTCCATTTTCGGCGATGCCGCCATGGAGCGCCAGAAAGAGCGTCGGCCCGTCTGCGGCGAATTCGTCGAGGGCGAGCTTGAGCTCTCGCCAGCGCGCAGGCCGGCGCGGCTCGAACTCCTGCTCAAACGGCCGGGGGTGCCGCAAGAGTTCGTCCCGGGGCACCTCGAAGACGGCGCCATCCACGGCCCAGAAGCAGCAGCGGGGGCTATCGAGGAGGGCTGCGACATTCTGCGCCGAGGCTACGGACACGAGCCGTTCGCGGGTGGGACCCCCGAAGAGAAGGACGACCTCACTCGTCATGCCACACCCTTCCCTGTGCCGCCCGGACTCTACCGCCGGGAATTTCCCTACGAGAGGGTCGGCGCGGCATCGCTTGGACCTGAGGGCCGGGGGAGCAGAGAGCGGCCTCCCTAGAGCAGCCTCCCCTGCTTGGATGCCGCGGCGCGGTTGCGTTCGAGGGCGAGCAGGCGGCGCTTGAGCACGAGGCCGCCGGCGTAGCCGGCGAGGCCGTCAGAGGCCACCACCCGGTGACAAGGCACGATCAGCGCCACCGGGTTCGCGCCGTTCGCTCCGCCCACCGCGCGGGAGGCCAGAGGCTCGCCTATCGCGCGCGCAACCTCGTGGTAGCTACGGGTCTCGCCGTAGGGAATGCAGAGCAGCTCCCGCCATACCTCCCGTTGGAAGGGCGTGCCCCGGAGATCGAGCGGCAGCGCGAAGTCTGTGCGCTTGCCCTCGAGATACTCGAGCACCTGGGCGATCGCTGCGCGGTTCGGTGCAAAGGCCTCGACGGTCTTCGCCTCCGGCGCGTGCCGCGAGAGCCAGCCGGCCAGGCCGCGCCCGTTCGCGTGAGGAAGCTCAAGGTACGCAATGCCGCAGGACGTGGAGAGGATGCGAAGCGGTCCGATGGGAGACTCGAACTCGGCGAGATGGACGGTCTCCATGGGTGCACTCTACCACCCTTGGAGGCTGGTAAGGCGCCGCTGCGCTGTGCGCCACGGCACCCCCACCACCAAGGCCACGGGAGCTGCGTCGGAGGCCGAGCCACACGCCTCCCGCGTGGCCTCCGGGCGGGCCCTCGACATGTCGCGGCGGCACGCCGAAGCCCATCCCCGAGTCCCATGCGGCGCGCCGCGCGAGAGCGAGGGCGAGCGATTAGAATCGCCCCGGGATGACGAAGCTCCCCCGCTCCTCGCTCGAACTGCTGCGTGCCCTGCACTTCGCGGCTCGAAAGCACCGCGACCAACGACGCAAGGATTCGGAGGCCTCGCCGTACATCAATCATCCCATCGAGGTCGCTGAGACGCTGGCACGGGTGGGAGGTGTCAGCGACCTCGCGGTCCTCGAGGCTGCGATCTTGCACGACACCGTGGAGGACACGGAGACCACCGCGGCGGAGCTTGAAGCAACCTTCGGTCGCGAGGTGCAAGAACTCGTGGCGGAGTTGACGGACGACAAGCGGCTTCCGAAACAGGAGCGCAAGCGCCTTCAAGTCGAGCACGCGCCTCTGCTCTCCCGGCGGGCGAAGCTCGTGAAGCTCGCCGACAAGATCTGCAACCTCCGCGACATCGCGCACGCACCGCCTCGGGGCTGGTCTCGCGAGCGCCGCCTCGAGTACCTCGCTTGGACCGAGCACGTGGTCGCCGGGTTGCGCGGCGAAAGCGACGCCCTCGAGAGGCGCTATGACGAGGTCGTGCGCGAGGCCCGCTACATCCTCGCGCGCGAGGCTCCCGGGCACAGCCAAATCTCGATCGAGTTCGTGCCACGCTCCGCAGAGTCCCTGGACGCCGACCTGCGGCTTCTTCGGGAGCGCTTTCCGCAGGTCTCGACGGTGAATATCCCAGACCTCCTGCGCTTCCCGGTCCGGAGCTGGGATGCCTGCCAAAGGGCACGCACCTACGTCGAACGCGCGATCGCGCACCTGCGCTCCATGGACTTCGACCTCACGGGGCCCTTCGTGCTGAAGGACGTGCTTGCGACGCGAGGCCTGTCCGAAGTGCTGGTGGTGCGCGGCGACGCACCGCAGGAGTTCGGTCGCCGCATCTATCCCACGCGCCCGACGGAGCTCATCGCAGCGATCAAGAGCCAGCTCCCCGGCCTCAAGGTCTATGCCTCGTTCGATCCCTACCGTTCGAGCCTGCATGCGGCGGGCGAGCTCGCTCGGGCCAAGCTCGACGCCGGCGCCGACGGCTTTTTCACGCAGCCCTTCTTCGACCTGCGGCAGATGGACCTCTGCGCCGAACTTCTCGCCGGATGCGAGGTGTACTGGGGCGTTTCGCCGGTCCTTGGCCCGCAGACGCGCCGCTATTGGGAGGTGAAGAGCCGAGTGGTCTTTCCGGCCGCGTTCGAGCCCACCCTTGCCTGGAACCGCCGCTTTGCTGGAGAGTCTCTGGCCTGGGTGCGAGAGCGCGGAGCGCATCTGTACTTCATGCCCATTCGCACCGACCTTGTGGCGTATCTGGAGGACATTTTTTGAGTCGGTCCGCGGCCTCGCGGCGGCTCTCCGCAAGCGCGCTCCTGTTCCGGGCCCGGCGATGAGCTCAACCCAGAGCTGGGATCCGGAGCGCTACGCACGAAACGCACGCTTTGTCTCGGATCTCGGCCAGCCCGTTCTCGAGCTGCTCGCTGCGCAGCCGGGTGAGCGAGTGCTCGACCTGGGCTGCGGGGACGGCGTCCTCGCGGAGAAGCTCGTGGCCCTCGGCACACGCGTCGTGGGCGTCGATGGCAGCGCGCCGCAGGTGGCCGCGGCCCGCGGGCGTGGCATCGACGCGCACGTCATGGACGGACAGGCGCTGGCTTTCGAGCGCGAGTTCGACGCGGTGTTCAGCAATGCAGCACTGCACTGGATGCGCGAGAGCGATCTGGTGATCCGCGGAGTGGCGCGAGCGCTCCGACCCGGCGGTCGCTTCGTAGGGGAGTTTGGCGGGCACGGCTGCGTGGCAAAGATCGTGGCGGCCGTGGAAGCTGCGCTCGGACGCCGCGGGATTGACGCCGCTCGGCTCAACCCCTGGTACTTCCCCACCGCGGCGGAGTATGCCGCGCGGCTCGCCGTGGGAGGGTTCGAGGTCCGCTACATCGCCCTCATTCCGCGCCCGACGCCGCTGCCCGGAGAGATTCGCGCATGGCTCGAAACCTTCTGCGAAAGCTTCACGGCAGCCCTTGCGCCCGCGGATCGTCCCGCCTTGCTCGACGAGGTGAGCGCAGCGCTTCGGCCGGAGCTGTGCGATCGCGAGGGGCGCTGGAGCGCGGACTACGTGCGCCTGCGCTTTTCGGCCTGGCTCCCCGTGTCCCTCACACCGCATCCTTGAGCCCGAGGCGCTTCATCATCTTCTGGAGCGACTGACGAGGGATGCCAAGCTTCTCCGCGGCGCGGCTCTTGCTGCCTGTTTCCGCGAGCGCATCGAGGATCAGGCGACGCTTCAGTGCGTCGACAGACCGGTTCAAGTCCCACACGCGTGGTCCCGGCCCCTCCGCTACCGAGGGGGGCTCAGGCAGGGCCTCCCGGATGTGCTCGGAGAACATATCGACGGTGACCATCTCGGCGTCACCCGCGAGGGCCACCACGCGCTCGATTTCGTTCTCGAGCTCCCGCACGTTGCCACTCCACGAGTGGGCGACCAGTCGGTCCATCGCGGCATTGGTGAACCCCTTGAGCGCGCGACCCATCTTTCGATTCGCGCGGTCGAGGAACTGGTGGGCGAGGCTCGGAATGTCGGTGCGCCGTTCGCGCAGCGGCGGCAGGTGGATCTCGACGACGCGCAGCCGGTAGTAGAGGTCCTCTCGGAAGCGGCTCTCGGCCACCTCCTTGCGCAAGTCGAGGTTCGTGGCCGCGATCACGCGGACATCGACTTTGCGGGTTTCCGACGAGCCCAACGGACGAATCTCACCGTCCTGCAGCACCCGGAGCAGCCGCACCTGCATCCCGGGCTTCGTCTCCCCGATCTCATCCAAGAAGATCGTCCCGCCGTCGGCTAGCTCGAAAAGACCCTTCTTGTCCTGGTGCGCACCGGTAAAGGCTCCGCGCTTGTGGCCGAACAGCTCACTTTCGAGCAGCGTCTCGGGCAAAGCGGCGCAGTTCTGGGCCACGAAGCGGGCGTTCTTGCGGGGACCACTGTAGTGGATGGCGCGTGCCACAAGGTCTTTGCCGGTGCCCGTCTCCCCTGTCAGCAAGACCGTGGCGTCGGTAGTCGCCACCTTCTCCATGACGTCGAAGACACGGTTCATCGACGGCGAGGCGCCGATGATCTGGTCGAAGGCATAGCGGCCCTGGACCTCGCGCCGCAGATACAGATTCTCGTTACGCAGCTTCTCGTTGGCGAGGGCCAGCTCCTGCGTCAAGCCGGCGTTGCGCCGCGCGAGCTCCCAGGTCTCGAGAGCGCGCTTCACATCGAGACGCAGCTCGTCCGGCTCCCAGGGCTTTTGGATGTAGCGGTAGATGCGCCCCTCGTTGATGGCGCGGATCAGCGAGCCCACGTCGGCGTAGCCGGTGAGCAGCATGCGAATCGTCTCTGGGCGGCGGGCGTTCACCTGCTCCAAGAACTCAGTGCCCGTCATCCCAGGCATCACCTGGTCGGCGATCACGAGCGCGATCTCCTCGCGCTCGAGGACCTCGAGGCCGCGCTCCCCACTCGACGCCGTAAAGACCTGATAGTCGTCCTCGAGGGTGAGCTCGAGGGACTCGCGAATCGCTGCCTCGTCATCGACGAGCAAAATTCCGTAGGGGCGGTCCCCGCGCCCCCGGCGCGCCCCTTCGATCGCGTCTTGTGCGCGCTCGTCGGTCATCGCGGGAGGGTAACAGTCGATCGTAGCGAGAACAGCGGGGGCGGCGGCGTTGCGGGACACCGCCGCCCCCAAGGTGTCGGCGTTCGGAAGCTAAGCCTACCTCCGCGCGCGGCGTGCCGTGCGGCGCGTGGTGGGCGCGCGTCGGCGTGCCTTCCTCGCGGTTCGGCGCGCAGGCTTGCGCGCCGTGCGCCGAGCGCTTGCCCGGCCCGCCGCTCGTCGGCGGCCGCCCGAGCGGGCCATCTTCGTCCTGGAGACATCGCCCTGCTTGTCGATGAAATACAGGAAGCCATCCTCCCGCTTCACGCCCGCCTTGGCGACCTTCTCGGGCTTGCCCTTGGCAGGCTTCCCGCCACCGCGGGCCATGCGCGCGCGGCTCACATCCCCCTGCTTGTCGAGATAATAGAGCCATCCGCGCTCTCGTCGGATGCTGGTCTTTGCGACCTTTGTGGCCATACAGCCATCTCCTTTGTGTCATGCGGACTGCGCGGCGTCTACGCCCGCGCAACCCGCGCTTCCAGATCGTCCGCGCAACCGCGCGGAGCCCTGGAGGACGCGCAGCCGCAGGGAGGGAGCCAACGTGCTGCGCCGGGCGAGAGAATCGGCCGCGCCTCCGTCGGTGTCAACGGTTTTTCGAGGGGTTAGGCCCAGAATTTGCGAGTTCCACCGACGGGCGCGCCGGCCGTTAGCCCGCGATCCGGGCCTCGACCCGCTCGAGGACGCGGCTCTCGAGGCAAAGGCCATCGAGGGTGTTGATCTCCTGCAGCCCCGTCGGGCTCGTGACGTTCACCTCCGTCAGGTGCCCGCCAATCACGTCGATGCCCACGAAGAAGAGACCATCGCGCTCGAGCCAGGGCCGCAGGACGTCGATGATCCGGCGGTCGTCGGCATCGAGCGTGGTCGCCACCGCGCAGCCACCGACGTGGAGATTGGCTCTCGTCTCCCGCTCCGCGGGGACACGCAGGAGCGCGCCCAGGGGCTCGCCCTCCAGCAGGAGGATCCGCTTGTCCCCCGTTCGGACCTGGGGCAGGTAGCGCTGCGCCATCGTCCACTGGGTGCCGAAGCGTGTGCTTTGCTCGAGGATCGAAAACAGGTTCCGGTCATCGTGCCGGACATGGAAGATGCCCTCGCCCCCGCGGCCGGAGAGCGGCTTCACGATCATTTCACCGCCCACCTTCGCCATGAAGTCGATGAGCTCGGGGATGTTGCGTGTCACCCGGGTCTCGGCCATGAGCTGCGGGAAATGGAGCGCGTAGAGCTTTTCGTTGGCAGCAAGGATCCCGGCGGGCCGATTCAGCACGAGCGCACGTTTGCAAAGCGTGAGAATCTGCGTTGCGGTGACGTAGTCGGCATCTGCGGGCGGGTCCTTGCGTTGGAACACGACGTCCACCCGGTCATCGAGCACGACGCTGTGGGCCGGGCCGAGCTCGGCATGATTCCCCTGCTCCCGGCGGAGCGTGATCGCCCGCACCCGCGCGGACGCCTTGCCGTCATCGACCTCGAGGTCACCCTGCTCGAAGTACAGGACGTGGTGGCCCCGGCGCTGCGCTTCGAGCATGAGGGGGAAGGTGGTATCCTTGGCGATGTCGATCCCGCCGATCGGATCCATCAAAAAGGCCATGGTGAGGGCGCGGGACCGCATTCAGGCAAACCTCCGTTCGACCGAACCGAAGCGGTAGCGCAGCGAGCCGACCGTCGGCTACGGTGCAAGCGGCTCCGGAGCACACATGCGCATCTTTCGCTCGCGAGTCTTCCGGCTGCTGTTCGGGCTCGCGGCGCTTTTCACGCTGGCGATCGCGGGACTTGCGCTCTACGTCTACCAAGAGATTGAGCGCGAGCTCCCGGACCTCGAGAAGCTGACCGACTACCGCCCTGCCTTGACCAGCACGGTATACGACCGCAAGGGACGCCCGATCGGCGAGTTCTTTGAGGAACGCCGCCGCCTCGAGCCGGTGGGGAAGATCCCGAAGCTTGTGGTGCAGGCCTTCGTCGCGGGAGAGGACGAGACCTTCTTCGAGCACACGGGTCTCGACTACACGGCGATTCTGCGCGCGGCTTGGGTGAATCTGCGGGCCGGCGGCAAAGTGAAACAGGGCGGCAGCACGATCACCCAGCAGGTGGCGAAGAGCCTGCTCCTGTCCTCGGAACGAAGCGTGCTGCGCAAGCTCAAGGACATGGTGCTGGCTCGGCGCATCGAGCAGCACTTCAGCAAAGACGAGATCCTCTATCTCTACCTGAACCAGATCTATCTCGGGCACGGCGCCTACGGAGTCGGGCAGGCCGCGCGTACGTACTTCGGGAAGGACGTGGCCGATCTCACGCCGTCAGAGGCTGCGCTGATCGCTGGCCTTCCGAAGGCGCCGAGCGACTACTCGCCCTACAACAACCCCGAGGCTGCGGACAATCGGCGGCGCTACGTCCTCGAACGGATGCTCCACGAGGGGTACCTCGACCCGCAGCAGTACGAGACTGCGGTCGCGAGCCCGCCGCGACTTACACCGCCGCCCGAGCGCGATGACTACGCGGCTGCGGGCTACTTCACGGAGGAGGTGCGTAGGCTTCTCTTCGATCGGCTCGGGAGCACCCGCGTCCTGCGCGGCGGGCTCACGATCGAGACCACGCTCGATCTGGATCTGCAACATTCCGCGGTGTCTGCGGTGCGTGCGGGGCTCGAGGCTCTCGAGCGTCGTCACGGGGGCTACCGGGGTCCGTTGCGCCAGGTGCGGCGGGGCACGGAAAGCGAGGCGCTCAGCGAAATCGCGAGCGAAAACGGTTTCGCGCGGGCGGTGGTGGCGCAGGGTGGCTTCCGCCTGTCACCGATCAAGGCCTACACCGGACTCGTTACAGCCGTCGACCCGAGCGCCGGCACGGCGACCGTTGCCCTGGCGCCCGGGGTCGCGGCGACGCTGCACGTCGACGACGTTGCGTGGGCGCTCAAGAAGTTGCCCGAGGGCCAGGTGCGCGAGCCGAAGGCGATCGCGACCGTGCTGCATGTGGGCGACGTCGCGAAGTTCGCACTCAAGCGGGGGGATGAGCCTCCCGCGGTCCCTCCGGCGGCCGGTGCCGCGAGCGCGGCTCCGCCGGCCGCGGCGCCTCACCCTGCGCCTGCTCCGGAGCCCCTGCATCTCGTCCTCACCCAAGAGCCGCGGGTCGAAGGTGCACTCGTCTCGCGCGACGTGACGTCCGGGGAGGTCTTGGCCCTCGTGGGGGGCTACGACTTCGCGCGCAGCGAGTTCGACCGCGCGACGCAGGCGCGCCGTCAGCCGGGTTCTGCCTTCAAGCCGTTCATCTACGGTGCGGCGCTGCTCGAGGGCTTCACACCGGTCTCGATCCTCATGGACACTCCGGTGGTGATGATCGATCCGGGGACAGGCCAGTTGTGGAAACCCGAGAACTACACCCGCAAGTTCTTGGGTGCGCTGACCGCCCGTGAGGCGCTTGCGCGGTCGATCAACAACGCGACGATCCACCTGTTCATGGATGTTGGGGTGAATCGGGTGATCGAGTTTGCCCACCAGCTCGGTATCCGCTCACCCCTCGGCCGCAATCCCTCCCTCGCCCTCGGCTCGACGGAAGTCTCGCTGCTCGAGCTCACGACCGCGTACACCACGATCGCCGCGCAGGGGCAGCGCACCCCGCCGGTCTTCATCACGCGCGTGCTCGATCGCGATGGCCAGGTCCTGCTCGAGAACATCGCGCTGGGAGACATCTCCTCGGAGGACGACGACGAGAGTGCACCGGCGCGCCCTCCGACGGACGCCGCCGACACCACAGCGACGACCCAGGCCTTCGCTCCGGAGCAGGCGTTCCTGCTCACGAGTCTCTTGCGCGCGACGGTCGAGGAGTCTTACGGCACCGCCCACAAGGCCGCGGCGCTGGGCAGGCCGCTCGCCGGGAAGACAGGTACGACAGACGATCAAAAGGATGCGTGGTTCGTCGGGTTCTCTCCGGAGATCGCGACCGGCGTATGGGTCGGTCACGATGAGAAGGAGGTGCTTGGCGACAAGGAGACCGGCGCCAAGGCGGCCCTCCCGATCTGGTTCGACTTCATGCAGTTTGCGCTGGCGGACAAGCCCGTGCGCGACTTCCCGGTTCCGCAAGGCATCGTGTTCGCCCGCGTCAGCAAGACGACAGGCCTCTTGGCCGAAGCTGGCGACCCATCGAGCTTTTTCCAGCCCTTCGCCCAGGGTACGGAGCCTTCCGAGCGGCGCGCGACGGCCGGCTCCGACGCGGCGCAGACCGAGGGCTACGATTTGCTGCGCAACGATTCGTTCTAACCCACGCGCAAGGCGCGCCTGAGGCGCCACCTCTCCGGAACCCTGCGGCCTCCATCGCGCCTCGAGGCGTGCGGGCGAGTCCTCGAAGAGCGTCGCCCCGAGAAGGCATTGCTCTGCTTGCGCCTTCGGGCATCCCCTCCCCCGGGAAGCCGGGAAGGCGGGGGCGGCCTTGCGCGATTGACAGGGCAATGCCCGCCGGGTAGCAAGCAGGGTAGGAGGTGGCGCCGTGCCAGGGGATGTCCGCGAGCCGGCCGAGCGGACGAGCCGGGGTGGTGCTGCGCGAGCGCGGCGGGTCCGGGTCGCGAGCCCGGCGGACGCGCCGGCACTGAGTGACGTGCAGAGCGTCATCGCGGCTGGCCTGCGCCGTTTGATCGACACCATGGGGTGTGGACGTGCCGCCGCCTGGATGCGCCGAGACGGCGGCGAGCCTTTTGTCGCGGCAGCGAGCGTGGAGGATGTCGCGCCCCAGGCCCCGACCCTCGCGGCCTTCGCCGAGGGTGCGCGCCTCGCCGGCGCCACCGATCTTGGCGCTGCCTCCGCTCCTCCTGCCTTGCGCTCCCTCGCCTTGCAGCAGGGGTTCTCCGCCGTCATCCCCGTGGGTCCACGCGATGGCGAGCCCGTCGCGCTGCTCCTCGTCGGCGGCGTCGACGATCTCCCCGGCCAAGTGCGCCCACGCACCCTCGCCGCCTTGGGCGCGGTAGCCCGGCATCTTGCAGCCCCGCTCGAGGCTGCCGCCGGTCTCGCACGCATCGCGCGACTCGACGACGGCGTCCGGCGTCTCGACCGACTCGCCGCCCTTGGCGACCTGGTGGCGGAGATCGTGCACGAAGTGCGCAACCCCCTGGTGTCGGTGAAGACCTTCGTCCAGCTCTTGCCCGAGCGTCAGGACGATCCCGAGTTTCGTACCCGCTTCTCGGAAGTGGTGGAAAGCGAGCTGCGGCGGATCGAGCGCCTGCTCGACGTGGTGCTCGAGCACGCGCGCCCGCGGGTGGCGGCACCCCCAGGCACCTCCACCGCCGTCGGCCCAGTCCTCGACTCGGTCGCGGGTCTGCTCGCGCACCGCGCGCTCGAGCACGGTGTCGCGCTGAGCAGGCAGGCCCCTCCCGACCTTCCGGGGGTCGCGATGAGCGACGACGGCCTGCGCCAGGTCGTTTTGAACCTCGCGCTGAACGCGATCGATGCCACGCGTTCTGGGGGCTCGGTCCGCCTGGTCGCGGTGCTCGCACCCGACGGCGTGGAGGTGCGGGTGGAAGATGAGGGCCCGGGGGTTCCCCTCGCGCTGCGCGAGCGGGTGTTCGAGCCCTTTTTCTCGACCAAGCGCGACCGTCCCGGCGGCCTCGGGCTCGCCATTTCCCGCCGCATCGTGGAAGAGGCCGGGGGCGTGCTCGCCATTACGGACTGCATCGGCGGGGGCTCGGCGTTCCGCTTCACCTTGGCCCTCGCCCCCTAGTCGCCGCGCCCCTGCGGGCTTCCCTCGTCCGCCGCATCGACGCCGCGCAGCCACGCCCCGCTCTCGCGACTGAGTTCCGCGAGTCCCCCGGAGAAGAAATGATCAGCCTTGGGCAAGACCACGAGCTTGGCCGCCCCGAGCTCGTCTGCGATGCGCTGCAAGGAGACCGGGGGCGCGATCCGATCGTGCTGGCCCGTGAGGAGGAGCACCTCCCCGCGGAAGGCCCGCAGCCGCTCAAGGTCGAGGAGATCCGGGGGCGGCGCGACGAGCAGAAGACGTTGCGCCGGGTGCTCGGCGGAGGGAGCGAGCTGTGCGACGGCCGCGGCCGCGCCGAACGAGTAGCCGCACAGCACAAGCATGCCCGGTGCCGTGTCACGCAGCTGTGCCAAGGCGGCGGCGTAGTCCTTTGCGGCGTCCTGCGGGTCGCCGCTTGGGGCGCCCGCGCTCGCGCCAACGCCACGCCAGTTGAAGCGCAGGGAACTCAGGCCCGCCTCCGCACAGACAAAGGCGAGCTCGCTCACCACGGCGTTTTCCATGCTTCCGCCGTACAGGGGGTGGGGCGGAGCGATCACGGCGCCGCCTTTGCTCTGGCCTGAGGCGCGCAGGAACAAGCCCTCGAGCGCTCGTCCTGCGCCCAGGCCTTCGCAAGCGATGGTCACCATGCGCTCGTTCGCTCCGGACACGTCGCCAGTCTTTCGCAAATCCGTCGCCACTGCACGGGTGCCCTGCTAGGCTGCGCGCGTCCCTCGGTGCGGCAGGCCTAGTGCCGCGGAACCGCGATCATGCGCGAGAGCCAAGCCGCCCGGCGCGCGCGCGCCAGCGAAATCGTGAAGCTGCTCGAGCAGGCGTATCCCGACGCTGCGTGTGCCCTCGAGCACCGCAATCCCTTTGAGCTCCTCGTGGCGACGATCCTCTCCGCCCAGTGCACGGACAAGATGGTGAACCAAGTGACGCCGCGACTGTTTGCGCGCTTCCGCGACGCGCGAGCCCTCGCGGATGCGCCCCCGGCCGAGGTCGAGCGCATCATCCAGCCCACCGGTTTCTTCCGCCAGAAGGCGAAATCCATCCAGGCGGCAGCGCGTGACATCGTGGAGCGGTTTGGCGGAAGCGTCCCCGGAACCTTGGAAGAGCTGGTCACGCTGCGCGGCGTCGGCCGCAAGACCGCGAACGTCGTGCTGGGCGACGCTTTTGGCGTGCCTGGTCTCACGGTGGACACACACATGACGCGGGTCAACCGCCGGCTCGGACTCACCCACCACGAGGACCCTTTGAAGATCGAGCGTGACCTCATGGAGCTCGTGCCCCGGGAGGACTGGACTTTGTATTCCCATCGCGTGATCCACCACGGCAGGGTGTGCTGCGACGCGCGCCGCCCGCAGTGCGAGCGCTGTCCCCTTCGCGAGCATTGCCCCTGGCCGGATTCGCGGGCGGCGCAGGCGCGCCCCGTCCGGAAGGACACCCGCAGCACGGCTCCGGCACGCCGGCGGAAGCGGCGCCCGTGACCCGCCGCCTTGTGCACAAGGGCCGCTCTATTTCTGTGTATATCGAGCAGGCCGAGCTGCCGAACGGCCGAAAGGTTGAGCTGGATATCCTGCGCCACCCGGGAGCAGCCGCCGTCGTCCCGTTCTTGTCGCAGACCGACGTGCTGCTGATCCGGCAGTACCGGCACGCCGCGGGTGGAGCCATCCTCGAAGTGCCCGCGGGTAAACTCGACGGAGAGGAACCGGCGGTGTGCGCAGCGCGCGAGCTTGAGGAGGAGGCGGGGCAGCGCGCGGGGCGCCTGGAGAAGCTCGGCGAGATCTGGACCACGCCCGGTTTCACGGACGAGAAGATCCACCTGTTCGCCGCCTTCGACTTGACGCCCGTGCCCCAGCGCCTCGAAAGCGACGAGGTGATCGAGCTGGTCCGCATGCCGTTTTTGCGGGCCATCGAGCTCGTTTGGAGCGGCAAGATCGCGGATGCGAAGAGCGCGCTCGCGCTGCTCCACGCCGCCCATCGACGGGGGGCGCTCGGCTAGGCGATGGAGCTCGCTGTCGCATTTGCATGGCACGTCCTCCCCTTCGAGGATCTCCTGGCGCTTGTCCAGCGCGCCGAGGAGCAGGGCTTCCCTGCGGTCTTCGTGGACGGAGATGTGAGCCTGCTTCCGAGCCGCGGCGACGCGGAAGTGCTCGACGGCTGGACCCTCACCACGGCGCTCTTGAACCGGACGCGGCGCATCCAGGTGGGCTCGATCCGCCTCGTTCACCACTGGAATGCCGCGAAGCTGGCGCAAGCGGCGGCGACGCTCGATCGGATGGCTCCGGGCCGCTTACGCTTTCTGGTGTCGATCGGGGGACAGCCACAGGACGCGCGCTTTGGACTCCCGCTCCCGCCGACGGCCGCACGCATCGCGTGGCTCGACGAAACCCTGGGGGCAGTGCGCGCGCTTTGGCGCGGGGAAGAGGTGAGCGTCCGGGGACGCTTTGTCACGCTCGATCGTGCGCATGTTCGCCCGTGTCCGCGCGGCCTTGCGGTCGAAGTGGCCGGCCGCGGCCCCCGTCTGCTCGAGCTTGTGGCCACCCACGCGGACGTATGGGACATGAACCTCCCGCCGCTCCCGAGAGCGGTGGCGGAGGCGACCCGCCACCTCGACGCGCTGTGTCAGGCTCGGGGACGCGACCCCGCGAAAATCCGACGCTCCATGTGGGTGTTCACCCGACCCGGCGAGGACCCCAGCGACCCGCGCCTGCACGCCGAGTTCCGGCGCTTGAACCCGTGGTTTTCGGCCGTGGCCGACGGCGATCTGCCCGCTGCGTTGGTGGCGGGGCCGCCCGCAGCCTGCCGGGACCGCTTCGTCGAGCTTGCCGACCGGTTGCGCCTCGCGCATCCCGTCGCTGATCTTTCGGGCCTTGGTCGCGACGCAGCGCAGCGTGCGCTTGACGCACTCGCGCCTTCCTAAGCCCGCCAGCAGCGCCCTGCACGGGCTGAAGATCCAAACGTCGTTGACCGAACAGGGTTCAGTCCTTAGGCTTGTGCAGTCCACGGGAGCAGCGCCCACCCCGTGGGCGTGGGAATCCACGCACAGGAGGCTCGGCTTGCGGGGCCCCCCGGACGATGAGGCTGGGAGAGCCAGCGGTTGCTCGCGCTTTGCGCGGGCGCCTCGCGCGAGCGAGGGGAGGCAAGGGCGCAATTGTACGGTCGCGGATACCAGACGAGTGGCGGAATGGGCTTCGGCCCGGCGATCACGCCGCCCATCGTCAAGCAACTGCTCATCGCCAACATCGGCGTCTTCCTCACCCAGGTTCTGATCACGGACGGCTGGCGTGATTCCGCGTTCGAGAACTGGTTTGCCCTCACCCCCGCTGAGTTCTGGTCGGGTCGCCTCTGGCAGCCTTTCACCTACATGTTCCTCCACGGCAACCTGCTTCATCTCGCGATGAACATGTTCGTGTTCTGGATGTTCGGGTCGCCCCTGGCCCTCGTCTGGGGTCCCAAGCGATTTTTGCGCTTCTACCTCTTCTGCGGCGTCTTCGCCGGGTTCCTGATTGCGACACTTCCCTACGTGACGGGGTTTTTCGGGCTGGATTTCACAAGCCTGTCTCCGCTGATCCCCACCGTCGGCGCCTCAGGGGCCATCTATGGCGTGATCCTCGGCTATTCCCTGACCTGGCCGAATCGCACCGTGATGCTGATCTTTCCCCCCGTGGCTTTTCGTGCCATCTGGCTGATCCCGGTGCTCTTCTTGCTGGAGGCGATGTTCGGGCCCCCGAATGTGAGCCACGTGGGACACCTCGGCGGGGCCGCAGGAGCCTGGCTCTACCTGCAGCGCGAAGGCGGCAGCGGGACGCTCGGCGTGCCCTCGCTGCAGCAGCTTCGCTACCGCTGGCGGCGCTATCGCATGCGCAGCCAACTGCGTGCGGTGCGCCGCGAGGACGAACTCTTTCGGGACCGGTCGCGTGAGCCTCGCGACCGTACGCTCCACTAGGTGCCGCCCATGAAGCGAACGCGCGGTGAGTCGAGAGAGAGTCTGTGCAGCGCCGACACGGAGCACGGGCACGGCCTCGGCGCCTTCATCCGTAGCCTGCTGGCGGGCATCCCGTGGAGCGAGCGCGCCGAACGAGTCGACAGCTCTTCGTACAAGGCGCCGCGTGGGGGGGCCGTTCGCATCCAGAACGCGAACGGCAAGACCTTCGTCGTGGGCGAAGAGCGCGACGATATCCTTGTAAGAGCTTGTAAGCGCGCTCGGGCCGAATCGTCTGACGCGGCCACCCAGCTCTTGGATGCGATCCGCATCGTCGATACGGAGAACGCGGCCGGCCTCGAGCTTGAGGTGGAGGCCCCGCGAAAGTGGAACCGCCACGGCAGCGCAAACCTCGAGGTGCGGCTGCCGCGCGCCCTGCGCGTCGAGGTCGTGGCGTCGAACGGCAAGATCTCGATCGACGGTATCCGCAGTGCGGTGCGAGCCCGTTCGAGCAACGGGTCCGTGAGCGTGGTGCACGTGATCGGCGACATCGAGGTCCACACCTCGAATGCGAAGGTCGAGTGCTGTGACACCTGCGGACGCCTCATCGCACGCTCCAGCAACGGCAAGATCGAGCTCGAGGAGCACCGGGGCTCAATCGATGCCTCGACGTCCAATGGACTGATCCAGGCTCGCGTCGACGAGGTGGGGCGCGAGGGTATCTTGCTCGCGACGAGCAACGGGCGCATCGTCCTTCAGCTCCCCGAGAAAACCGATGCCGATGTCGACCTTCACGTCGATAACGGCGTGATCCGCAACGACCGCAATCTGGCGAGCGCGACGCGCGACACGAACGGCCGCGTGCGTGGCACCTTGGGTCGTGGCGGCATTCCCATCAAACTCCGCACCTCCAACGGATCCATCTGCCTGCGCTGAGGTGCGCCGCGAACACGGCGGCGCTCCGATAGCCTTGGCCGCGATTCTCAAGCGATGAGGAGAGGGGGCCGCGCGCGCTATCGCGCGGCGCCGACCGTGCCGGCGGGCGCGACGGGATCGCGCGAGCGGCGCGAGAGAAACCGGCGCCTTGCCTGAGGCCTGCCGAAGCGCCTGGCGCTAGTTCAGTTCGATTCCTCGAGCAAGGATCGCAGCTGTGCTTCGAGCTCCTTCATGCGCGCTCTTCGCGCCGCGGCTTTTGCGAGCTGATCAGGCGTCAAAACCGCCCGTACCGCGAGCATGGCCTCGAGCCCACGCTCTGCGAGCTGCTGGCGGATTTGAAGCGTCTGGTCGAGCAGCGGCTTCACGTCCGCAGCGCTCACGTTGCCGGGGCTCAACAGCTTCGTCGCAAGAGCATCCTGCGCCGCACGCAGCTGATCGAAGAGATCGTGCAGACTCGCGTGGTTCGCTTCGAGAATCTTGTGCACCTGCGTTTCCTGTTCGGGCGTCAGTTTGATGCCCTGCAGAATCCGCATCGGATCCTCGCCCTGCATCAAGGAAGGCGGGCCGCCGAGACCACCCCTTCCGTGGAACATGCCCGGTCCTTCGGCGAGGGCAGGCGACACAAGTGCGATGGATACGATGAGAGCCGGTATGAGTGTGCGTAACATGGGTTCCTCCGCGTCCTACCAGCCCTCTGCCAGGGTGGTGACGTCCTGCGCGTCACACGCGTTCGTGTCCAGTTGATCTTCGAGCGTGCAAGGACGTCCCCCAGTGAGCGCAGTACCGAGCGCCGCGAGCTGCACCGCTCTTTGGTTTGCGATTGCGCCGGGGTCCTCCTCGAACCAGATCGCATCGGATAAGCTCTGGACAAAGCCGGTAATCTCGGATCGGCTCCCCGTCGTCTCCACCGCGAAGGGGCGCACCCAAAGAACTGCGGCCACGCACGCCGCAGCGGTGCCAAGCACGAGCGCAGAAAGCAGGGGCCGGGCAGGGCGCCCGCGCGAGCCCTTGCGAATGAGTTCAGGCGGCGGATCCGCGAAGAGGGCTTCGCGGATTCGCTCCAGGTCTTGCTCAATCCTGCGCATGCGCAGCGCGCACTCCGGGCATGCCGCGACATGGCGCGCTGGCCGAGCGCGCCCCTCCCCCACAAACAACCGCTCCAGCGTTCGCTCGTCGGGGCAGTCCTTCATGCGCGACCTCCCAAGGTGCGTCGTAAGTGACCGATCGCGCGGTGCAAGTGACGCTTTACGCTGCCTGAACTCATGCCGAGCGCCCGCGCCACTTCCTCCGTCGAGTAGCCTTCGAGGTGTCGCAGTGCGAACACCTCCTGTTGTCGCACCGAGAGCGCGCGATAAGCTACCCAGATCCGACCGCCTTCCTCACGGCCGAGAAGCTCTTCTTCAGCGTCGCGACGGAGCCCGGGGAGCTTCGATTCATCGAGCTCCACTCCCGGCTGCCACACCCGGCGCCACCATGCCGACCGACGGCGGTCACGACAGGCGTTGAGTGCCACCGTCGTGAGCCACGGCTCCCAGGCCTGCGCCTCGGTGCCATCCTCGAGCGCGCGGTGGAGCTTCAAGAATACTTCCTGCGTCACGTCCTCCGCCTCGCCCGGATCCGACAGCAGCCAGCGACACAGCCGTCCGATGCGTACGGCGTTTGCGCGGTAGAGCTCGTCGAAACTCGACCGCGCCCCCGGCACCGCCTTCAAGCCGCCGGCCCGGTCCACGTCCTTGGCCACGGCCGAGCTCGCGCGGCGCCTCGCAGGCGCCATGGGTTCACGACCGCAATTCGAGGGCGCGCGCGAGCTGCGACGGCGAGAGCAGGCCTCGCACTTCCACGAGCGCGCCGAGGGCACGCTCGAGGATCTCCTGTCGCAGGACAAGGAGCCGATGGATTTCGGGCTGCACGTCCTTTACCGTCGCATCCGCGCAGCGCAGCAAGGTTTCGGCGAGACCGTCTTCGGCGGAGCGCACTTCGTCCTCGAGGGCACGCAGCGCGCGGGCCTCCCTCAGCAGGACCCGGTAGAGGCGATCGGTGTGTGCCCGTCCCTCCTCCGCGCTCACGTCGAGCTCGGCCGCCAGCCGCTGCGCCCGCTCCGCCAACCCGTCCATCCCCTTCATCAAAATCCTCCGCGCGCGGGCTCCCAATCCCCTGCCCGCGCCCCACCCGAACAAACGAAGCAGCGGTGCCATCGGTTGACCCACCGAAGGGCCGTCCGAGCCGCTCGCTCATGTGCCGGTGGAAGAGAGAGGAAGGATCTGCGCGCGCACGCTTTCACCGTCGACCCAGAGTCGACCCACCGAGCGCAGGCGGCCTTGGCCGGGCGGCCCGGCGTAGCCGGGATTGAAGTGCAGGACGCCGCTGCGCCACTCGCAGAGTGCACTGTGGGTGTGGCCGAAAACGAGGGCATGCGGCTCCCAGGCGCGCAACTCACGCTCGATGCGCGGGTGAAGCATGCCGAAGTTGTCGTACCAGTGACACAAGAGAAGACGCACCTCGCCGAGCTCGACTCGCTGGTCCCAGGGATAGGTGTGACGAAGCGCCTCGTCGCCGTTTCCTGTCACGGCGATGACCGGCGCCGCGGCGCGCAGCGCTTCAAGCACGCGGTCGTGTCCGATGTCCCCGGCATGCAAGATCACATCCGCATCCGCAAGGCAGGCAAGCATTTCAGGATCCAGGTAGCCGTGGGTGTCCGCGACAACGCCCACTACGAAGTCGTGCAGGCTCACTGCGAGGCCCCGACGCGTTGTCGAATTTCCACGCCCTGACGCAGAAAGACAACGTCCGAAGGCTCAATCCGCAGTACTTGAAGGGAGCCTACGCTTTCGCCCTCGTGAACCTCCCGCTCCCGCGAATCGCCCGCTCCACGCACCAGGGCAACCCGCCGCTCCGCGCTTGGGTGCCAGATGGTGCGTGTCACCACGACCTCCGGGGCCGGAGCCGCGGCGTGTGGGTGCGCCGCTTTGGCGTGGGTGGGGAGCTTGCTCGGTGTGTCTTCGTGAATTCCATAGGGCGAGTGGATCGATGGATCGACCTCGCGCAGGCGGATAGGCACGGAGGAGGTGGCGGCCTCTTCGGCCGGGGAAGAGGGTTCGGCGGCGGCCGCGGACGGCGCCATCCGAGGCGAGGGCGGAGCTGCCCCCGGTGCCGCTCCCAGGAGGGCTCCTTCGGAGCCGCGGGAGGCCCCGTTCGCCTCGGGAGCCTCGCGAGGGACATCCGGCGAAGGGGGCGGACGCTGCACCACCGCAACGTCGGGCCGCGGAGCAAGTGCCGCAGCCGCCGCACGGACCTCGGCCGGCGTCGGACGGGGGGCCCCTGGGTTCGCTCCCTGTGGCCCCGTCTCGCCGCCCGAGAGCGGGCTCGGGGCGGGCGTGGCTGGAGGAGCCGGGCCGGGGGCTACTCCCAGGGGGGGCCGAGGAGCCGAGGCCAGGGGATTTGCCCCAAGCGCCGTTTGGGGGGGGCCCACAGGGCGCGGCCACGCGGGCGGTACCGCGGCAGGGGGGGCCGACTGCGCCGCCGGTCGCGCGCGCCAGCTGTGAAGACCGAAGCTGAGCACAGCCACCCCCGCGATCGCGCCGAGGGCGCGCAGCACCAGGCGCCGCCAATTGCGCGGCGCGCGGGGCGAGGTGCCCACCACCT
>Ga0209039_10000538_pt1 | contig 36587 bp, 33 predicted proteins | sample BogFormECP12_OM1_FD_188238 | JGI IMG/M metagenome (GOLD analysis project Ga0209039, IMG submission 188238) | Bog forest soil microbial communities from Calvert Island, British Columbia, Canada - ECP12_OM1 (SPAdes) (version 2) | ecosystem: Environmental > Aquatic > Freshwater > Wetlands > Bog ...
CAGCGAGCGGGCACGGCACCGCCACCTCTCGCATCAAGCTTTTCTTATCAACCTCAAGCACCTGTTGTGCCGCAGGCACAACGGTAAACAAGTACAGACCACCTGTCGTATCTTGTCCATGAGGATGTCCGGTTCTGAAAGGAGGTATACGTGTCTTGGAAGGAACAACTAAGAAGTGACTCTCTGCCGTGGTTGTTAGAGTCCAAGAATCCCGGCGTTCGTTATCTTGCCTTGCGCGATCTGCTCGAACTCCCTGCTGAAGACCGTGAATTGAAATCGGCAGGCAAGTCCGCTCACAACGAGGGACCGATTGCGGTTGTTTTGTCTAAGATGGAGAAAGAGGGGTATTGGGTCAAGCCGGGTCCGGGTTATACCCAAAAATATCGCTCAACGGTTTGGTCTATTATTTTGCTGGCACAACTCGGAGCATCCATCAATGAAGATAAAAGAATTGCATTAGCCTGCAAATATCTCCTCGATCATATGGCTGAAGGCGGTCAATTCACAAGCTCCACCTCAGGCGCGCCATCGGGGACGATAGACTGTCTGCAAGGAAATTTGTGTTGGTCTTTGATGGAGTTGGGAAGCGATGATCCGCGCCTGAACAAAGCCTATGAATGGATGACGCGCACGGTCACGGGGGATGGCGTCGCGCCCGCGGAAGATAAAGACGCATCGATTCGGTATTATTTCTTCAAGTGTGGACCGACTTTTGCCTGCGGCATCAATAATCAACTTCCATGTGCGTGGGGCGGCGTCAAAGTGATGTTGGCGTTGAGCAAAATCCCTGTGAATCAACGAACACCATTGATCAAGAAAGCCATCCAGCAAGGTACAGAATTTTTCTTCAGCATCGATCCGGCAACCGCAGAATATCCAACCCGCAAAAACGATGCGCCAAGCCGCAACTGGTGGAAGTTCGGTTTCCCTGTTTTCTACATCACCGATTTACTTCAACTTGGCGAAGCGATGGTCAATTTGGGTTATGGCAGGGATAAACGCTTAACGAACACGCTCGATATCATCCGCGAAAAACAAAACGAGCAGGGTCGGTGGTTGATGGAATTCGATTACGCTGGCAGAACCTGGCTGGATTTCGGCGCCAAGAAACAACCGAATAAATGGGTCACATTGCGGGCGCTTAAGGTTTTGAAGGCCGTTGGTTGAAGCAGCCGCAACTCATCTCAAAAACAGAATGCCACAGACTTCCGAAGTCTGTTTCGTTATCTTGGTTTGCTTGATTTGCTTGAACTCTTTGCTGAAGATCGTGAATTGGGGCGGTGCGTGAGTAAGCGTCGAGGAGTAAGCGTTGTCGGATTAGAAAAGTTATCGCCGGATTCGGGCTGGTTCGCCGGTGACAGGCGAGAAACCTGAAGCGGAGGAAGAATGAACGGTTGAGATTGACAAACTTAATTTTATTTTGAGGAGCAACAAGTGATCATCACAGTCTTGTTATGGGGTGCAGTGGCGGGTCTTGTTCATTTTGTCGTGATCGGAATTTTGTATGGGAATCCGCTTACAGATCGTATTTCCGCCGGCGCCGAGGCGGAAAGTCCGGCTGTAAAAAAATGGCCGTCAAAAGTTAAGTACTTTGTAACTCAATTTTTCGGGACTCAGGTTGAGGTTTATATTCTGACGTTTGCTTTCGTCTGGTTGCGGCCTTTGGTGGGACTGAACGGGTACGGCGGGGGGCTGCTTCTGGGATTCTTGCTCGCTGCGATCCGGGTTTATCCCAGATTCTGGAACATGTGGATTCAGACAACCTACCCACTCCGGCTTTTGCTCGTTGAGGTGGTCAACGGCACGATCGGAACGCTGGTGGTCTGCGTCTTCCTGCAGCTTGTTACGCAACATTGATCCTGCCACAGAAAAATATCCGACTCGCAAAGACGACACACTAGCCGCACTGGTGGAAGTCTGTTTCTTCTTTTACGTCTCTGCCATCTCCGGCGGCTCGACGTGCACGGTTACATCCGATTGTGGCAATAGCTTCTGCACTTTCCGTTCGATCTTCTTGGTCATCTCATGGACTTCGTTGAGCGTAGCATTTCCATCCATCGTCACATGTAAATCCACAAACCACATTGCCCCGGATGGCCGGATGCGTACTGCATGGCAATCGTGAATCCCTTTCATCTTTCCAACATCGGCAATGATCTTTTCAGTTATACCTTTGGGCGCGGCATCGAGCAAAGCATTGATGGTGCGCCAGCCTAATTGGCCGCTGATGAAGATGACGATCAACGCCACGAACATCGCCGCCACCGCATCTGCCTCGGACATCCAGCTGAGTGCCGGTAGCGAGCGGGCGAGTGTCACGCCGATGAGGCCGAGGATAACCACGCTCGAAGACCAGATGTCGGTCGAGAAATGAAGTGCATCCGCTTCAAGTGCCTGCGAGTTGTATTTCTTGGCCGTGCGATATAAAATGCGCGAGCGCGTGGCATCAATCGCGATCGAAGTTCCCATCACGATGAACGACCAGAGGGAAACCTCCACTTCGGCTTTGGTGAAAAACAGCCGATCAACGGCTTCATGAATGATCCAGGCCGAGGTGGCGAGCAGTAAAATGGCTTCGAACAGCGCCGACAAGTTTTCGATCTTGCCGTGACCGAAGTTGTGTTCCTTGTCGGCGGGCTTATCTGCCATGTGGACCGCGAAGAAAGTCATCAACGCCGCGGCGAGATCGAGCGCCGAATGCGCGGCTTCGGCCAGGATGCCGAGCGAATTGGTCAGCACGCCGACGATGATCTTGAAGGTGGTCAAGCCGATGGCGAAGAGCACCGAACTTAACGCCGCCGAACGTTTTTCCTGTTGAGCATTGGTATGCGACATGATGTCCTCAAGTTTTGAATGAGGCTGCCTGTCGTAAAGTCAATTGAATTATTGCAGGGAAATACGACTTTGAAATACTGGCGCCGATATGGAAATGATACTCAATTTGGATTTGAATGAGAAGGGTTGAATGTCACCGACTAAATAACAAAGCTGACAAGTCACCCGACTTGTCAGCTTTGTTTTCTTCATGCAGCTTTGTTGGCGCTCAAACGCAGTCTTGCCGTTTCACGTGTTCCGGTTGCTTCGATATGTTCCATCGCTGCGCCGAGTCCGAACAACGGCATGTTGCCATAGACGCATTCGAATTGATTCGGGTCGACGACGTATGTCTCATGCCAGATACCGACGATGCCATTCGCACCGACTGCCTGGTTGAATTTCTTCCACGGCCCGAGATGCGGCTCGGATGGTTGCCGCGCAAACCGTTCCAAGTCTTCGAAGGAACGCCAGTATTGGATCAACACAGGTCCGCTTAAGTTCCAGAAAAATTCACCGTGCAAGAATCCTTTTTCAGGATGAGTGAATAGGGTGGTCAACATCGGCGTCATGGCAGATGCGACCGGAATCCATTTGTCGAAGCGCCACCATTGATTGATGCGCATTCCAATCAGAAATACCACAAAAGGTTCTTCTGTTTTTGCCGTATAGCGACCATTAAATACTTTTGCCATTCTTTTCTCCGATAAAGTGATATTTTATTTCTTAAGGTCTTCAGGTAACCAGGCTATCGTTTCGCGTATTGCCGTCACCAGTGAAGTGCCCTTCCATCCAAACGCCTTCTCGGCTTTAGTGGAGTCCATGATGAATGGTTGAGTCCACTCATACATCATCTCCACGGTTTCATGCATGATTGGACTGAACAAACCGAGAAAGCTCATCAACGCGGTTCCCGCTGCCAAAACCCTGACCGGCTTGCCAAGTTCCGCTTCCATGATCTTGACGAATTCATTTTGTGTGATGGGCGCCGGGCTGGGCGTAAACCAGACTTGCCCCAACGCATCTTCGTGAGTTCCGAGGGTTGCCAGCAGTTTTCCGAAATCAGGCGCGTAAGAAAAAGTGTGTAGTTGATCGGTTCGTCCAAGAAGTTTCACTGCTTTGCCTTCGACGGCAGGACGAATGGCTAAATCCGTCATGCCATGATCATCAGGACCGAAAAAATGTGATCCGCGCGCAATGGCAACGCCGACTTTTCCGGCGCGATGCGCTTCCATCACCGCATTCGCCATCTCGCCGCGGACTTTGCCTTTCTTCGTATGTGCTTGATAAGGCATTTCTTCACGGATGGGTCCTCCGTGCGTATCACCGTACATGTACAAATTGTCAGCCACGATGAAATTCGACTTGTTCGCCACTGCCGCTTCCATGATCGCAGATTGGAATCGAGGGAACTTCTCAGACCATTCAAGATATGGTGGTTGCGCGCATTGATAAATAGCTGCCGCGCCTTTGGTTAGCTCGATGTTTTTATTCACATCGTATGCATCGCCTGCAACAATCTCTGCGCCCTCGGGCAAACGGTCGGTCTTTCCCGAACGATTGATCAGACGTACCTGCTTACCCATCTTGATCAATTCGCGTGCCGTCCATTTTCCAAGCGGACCGGTTCCAAAAATTACGTGAAGTTCTGACATAATTTCCTATTCTCCAATCTTAGCCACCTTATAAGGTTGTCGTTTTGATATTTTTTCTGCGTGGTATTGCTTGGCCTGCTGTCTCCAACCATACACTCCCGCTGTGCGATACAGCCAGCCGGGGATAAATGGTTTCGCTAGCAGTGCCTTCGCCTCTAATGGAATCGCCATGCCTTGAGCAAGCGATTCTGCTGATAGATCGAGAGCTTTCTTCAATGGAATGACGCGCCCGTCTAATTCATTCAATGGCATACCGTGCACCATTCCCTCGCCTGCACCTATGGCTAAAGAACCTGCCCAATTGAAATTAGTGAGTCGAGCAAAATTTTCACAGATTGCCAATGCGGTTGCATTGTGGTCAGGCTCGGGGAAACCGCAATTCGATATGGCGGCGAATAATCGATGCGGCTTGGTTTCGCGCCGGGATGCCCGGTTTGCAGCGATACGTTCCAGTGCATTCATCACGGGTGCAGGCAGAGAGTCGACATACAACGGGAATGCCAGCAGAACCAGGTCTGCCGCGTCCACAGCATCCAACATGGCTTTCGTTCTCTCTGCTGAGTACATGGTAGTGTGAATGTAGATGGTTTCGGTTTGAATATTGTGTTTGCCCAATTGTTCAAAGAGATAACCGCCGAGAGAATTAGACGTGCTCTTGCGCGTGCGCGGACTCCCGACGAGCAGCAACGCGCGTTTGATCGAAGTAGGCACCACGCTTCCATTCTGACTTTCAGGCAGCTTCACCGGCTCGATTCTTTTCTCAGCTTTTAGCTCATCCAGCCAATTCTGCACCGATGATTGAATCTTGCTCTCGTTCTGATTCGCGAAAATCACTCCAGCCACAAATCTCTTGGCGTAAAAGTTGATGGAGTTGCGATAAGCCAGATGGCGGAATATCGATTCGGTATGAGCGTCGGGCTGATCCATCCAACCGATTGCCAGAAAATCTGGATAGGCAGGATAACGCTTTTGATGATGTGTCTCGCCGTTGATCTGTTGAAAAAATGGTAAGACATTTTGGATTTGATGATCCACCATTTTCTTGAGTGACGATGAATATCCGCCAAATGTAATCGGCGTAAGATAAACCATCAGTTGGCAATTGGCAATCGAGGCGGCAATGAGGCGATTCGCGTCGTTGACGTTGCAAAGGCCCGGGTTGCGGATCCAGCAGAAGAAATCGCCTGCGCAATTGCCGATCTTCGTTTCACATAACTGCACATGTTCGATCTCCCAGCCGCGCGCTTCGAGTTCGGCTGTCAACGCGGTCCGAACAGGCTGACCGGTTAAATCGTTTTTGTTTGAACCATCTAGAATAACTGCTTTCATGAGAATATCCTTTCATTTGTTCTTGCGATGATGTTTGGTAATAAAGCATGTGATAATCACATGCCATTATTCATATAGTTGAATCTTTATAAACAATCTTTCTTTTGCGATCCGGGCGACGTCTTCTGCGTTCGGTATGTCATTCTCGATGCGCACACCCAGCGCACCAGCAGAGATCGGCAGATGCCGTACGTAATCCCCAACGTGCGCGGCTACCGCTGATTCAACCAGGATTGCCTCGGCAAAACCTTTCTGTTCTTTGCCGCGTACATGCAAATCAACTTCGGCGCCGTCTTTCACGTTCCGCCACCAATTACGTGAGCGCGTGGTAATGACCCAGAGCGCATCAGCTTCGCGATAATAATTCACTGGCACCGCGATCTTGCGTCTCGTCTTCCGGCCTGTAACCGTGATGAGCATGGTATTGCCCAGGAAGACCTGCAAAGGGGACTTTAACATAAATTTTACGAAATCATTTCCATTCACGAGATTACTCCGTAGATTATTTCTGATGATGCCAATTGGAGCTTTCTCAAATTAATCGTCCAAGTATGCGACAGATGAAAACCGATAAAGATTATTGAGATGGCAATATACATCCATGACCGAAAAGGACTGGAGAAGTAAAGCGCACTACCGATCAGGCCGATGCCAATCAACCAGATTAGGGGCGTGTAAGCGGGAGCTAAGAACCCGAAGGAGCTTAAGCTCCATGCGCTTTTGGGAAAATAGATTTGCGCCAGCCATGACAAAAAGTAAATTGCGGTTCCAGCCATATAAATCCGCAAACCGATCTTCTGAGTCTGTGTCTCAATTCGTAGTGGCATTAATATTGGTGGAAGGAAGACGAGTAGTCTGAAAAAATTCTCGCCATACGCGATAAAGGATGCAGTATCCTTCCCAAAAATTTCTGCCGAATAGGCGAGTGGTAGTTTGCTGGTAAAGATCAAATTCCATGCCGTGATGGGCAGGAACAGCAACATGCAATTCAACAGGCAGTTCATGGGATGTTATTCCATGATGAATTGCTGCGTGATGGAATTCATTTCGTACAGGTACAACTCGTCTCCGCTTGCGCCGAACGGCGGCAGGTTGCCTGCGATTTCAAGAGACACAATGCCGTGAACGCGCGCCCAGATCACCATCGCCACCGATAGTGAAAGAATGTCCGCTTCGCCGCCATAAGTCTTCCACATCTCAAATCCCACTTTGAATTCTCCTTTGACCTTGGGAAAGGATTTGACTTTCAATTTTCCCGCGAGGCGTAATTGCTCTACCACACTGACCAACACACTCAAAGAGCGTGCCGAGGAAGGCAACAATTCCTTGAGCGGCGCTTCATATCCCGGGATGGGAGTTCCGAAAATCAACTGATAGCGTTGCGGATATTTATGTGCCCAAGCTCGATATGCCAAACCGATAGCATTCATTCGCCCAACCAGATCCTCCGCTGGGACTTCATCACGCGCTTCTAGTTGTGAATCACCAAAGGAAGTATACGCGTCGATGATAAGCGCCGTGACCAATGCATCCCGATCCGGGAAGTAGTTGTAGATGGCGGGCGCGGTGATCTTTAGATCGCGTGCAATCGCGCGCAACGACAGCGCCGGTGCGCCTTCTTTTGCGATGTGCTTCCAGGCGGCATCCTTGATGGCTTGCTGGAGATTTGGGATTTGCTTCTTGAGCGTGGGCCTGACCATCGTCACTCCTTGTAACTAAACACCGTATATTTATTAATATACAGTGTTTAGTTATTTCTGTCAAGGGATGAAAAAACCGACTTCCTTTAGGAAGTCGGTTACTATTTGCCGAAGTGGTTTACTTTATCACTCCTAACTTCTTTCCAACTTTTGCGAAAGCTTCCAATCCCTGACCCAGATCATCGCGGTCATGCGAAGCTGAGATCATCACACGGATGCGCGCTTTTCCTTTTGCTACGGTTGGGAATCCGATGGACATGGCGAACACGCCGTTCTCGAATAACTCGCGGCTGAATTGCTGCGCCAGCGTCGCCTCGCCGAGCATGATCGGCGTGATGGGTGTTTCACTGACGCCGGTATCGAAGCCAATTTTTTTCATTTCGGCTTTGAAGTATTTGGCATTGTCCCAAAGTTTATCAACCAAGGCAGTTGATTCTTCAAGCAAGTCCACTGCCGCCAAACATGCCGCGGCATCCGGCGCAGTGACTGCAGACGAGAACAAGAACGGGCGCCCGCGCTGACGCAGCCATTCGATGATGACTTTATTGCCAGCCACGAGTCCGCCCACGACGCCGAACGCTTTGGACATTGTCCCGACTTCGATATCCACTTTGCCATGCAAATTGAAATGATCCACGATACCGCGTCCGCCCCTGCCGAGCACGCCTTCGCCGTGCGCATCGTCCACCATGAGCATGATGTCATATTTCTTCGCGACTTCATACAAAGCGGGCAGAGGCGCGATGTCGCCGTCCATGCTGAAGACGCCATCGGTGACGATCAAAGCGCGGCGGTAAGTCCCAGCATTTTCCTTGATGGCCGCTTCGAGCGCGGTCGGATCGTTATGATCGTACGCAACAATACGCGCGCCGGAGAGTCGGCTTCCGTCAATGATCGAGGCGTGATTGAGCCGATCCGAAAAAATCACATCTTCTTTTGCAACGAGCGCGGCGATCGTTCCGAGATTGGCGGTGAAGCCGGATTGAAACGTGATGACATCTTCCGCGCCTTTGAATTTTGCGAGACGCTTTTCGAGCTCAACATGTAAATCCGTCGTGCCCGCAATCGTCCGCACCGCGGCGGGACCCACGCCATATTTTTTCGTGGCGTTCTTGGCGGCTTCCACCAGCTTCGGATGGTTCGCCAATCCGAGATAATTGTTCGAGCAAAAATTTAAAACATCTTTGCCATCCACGATCAAGCGTGCACCTTGCGCCGAGCCAATCGTGCGGATGCGGTTATACAAGCCTTGATCTTTCAAGTCGTCAATCTCTTGGGTGAGCCAAGCAAGTTTTGTGGTCATGGTTTCTCCTGTTCGCAAATTTATTATAGCGAGAATATAGAAAGCGACTGTCACAATTCGCCCGTGACAATCGCTCTATTTTTCTTCGGTTAAATCTTCCGCCAACAAACCAAGCTCCGTGATCGCATCCATCACTTTTTGGATGGCCCCGCTTTTGACGGTTACCGTTGTCGGACCAAGCGGCTCACCTAAAAATCTTGCCGCTTTCGATTTACGCAACTCTTCCAGGACTTCGGGGCGGCTGACCTTTAAAACGACTTGAGTCTCAGCCCGTGCTTCGGTTCCGTTTACTTCCCAGCGTTTGAGAGCTTTGACCAGCACCGGAGGAATTCCTGCATCAGAATGTTTTGCGAGCAAAGCCAACAGTTGTTCAACTTTCAATCCTTGCTCTTTGGCTTTGGTCAAAGAATTTGGTGTGATTCTATATTTATATTCATCTGATTTGGTCTTGGTATGTCCTGGGTCTCGATACGTGGCGCTTCCAGCACCACTACTCGACCAGCGGGCCTCCTCATCCCATTCGCAAAACCTCGCCACTTGATAACGCACTGAACGAGGAGTCAATCGCGGGGCGCTAATTTTTCCATTCGAAGATATTTTTAGTTTATCATTTTCAATATTGGGAATTGTTGAATCGGGAGACCTGATTCGGAAAGCAGTGATTTCTTTTCCTTCTTCTGGACTTGCTAGTTCAATCATTCCCATCCAATGAAGAATGGTCGTGATGAAGAATCGAATCAATGCGCCATCAACTTGATCCCACGATTCGAATCCACGTAGATATTGTCCGTCCGATTCGCGCTTGATGAACCACGAATCATAATCTCCGGCGGGACGTTGAAAGTCAGGATATTTCTTTTTGATGTCATTGATAAAGGAATTGAGATTCCACCATTTATTATCAGGAGTGGCGTTCAGTAAACTCAATAGAAACTCACGTGTGACAAGCGGTTGATTTTTCCACTCGCCTTCGCAGACGATGCCGGGCATGAGTCGCAATTCGTTAAATGTTTCAGATTCTTGCCAGGCTGTGATGAGCATCTTTAGTGCATCAGTGCGTGGCGCTTCCAAAAAAAATCGCACAGCTTCACCTTGCGGGATATTTTTCTTTAACAATCCAGCGGAATGCAAAAGTGAAATCAATTTTGGATCGGGAGAAATTTCGCGACCTAAACGCAATGAGGCTAATACAGTAGTTGCATCATCGAGGATGCGATCCGTTGCAGGGATGAGATATGCTTTTTCGCCGGGCATTGCCTCACGGCCCAAAGGTTCGGCTTTCTGTAAGGGCACGGCATATTGAGTCCCTACCTGTAATAACGAAAATAAATCCTCGGGAATATATGCAAATTCCTGCGGACCTTGATCGGTGTCGAAAAAGGCACGCGCAATCAGTGCACGGTAAAACAGAACTTCGGAGGTCGAGGAAGGTTTAAGATGCGGATGTTCGCGGTCGCGTTTGCCTGCACCCATTTCGCGGATGTCACCGAATTGGCGGATGAAGTTCGCGTATGGGATTCTGCCATTCGATTCGATTAGCACATTGAGCGCCTTACGCGCTTGAGGCGTGAGAGAAGCGATTAATTCGGCGGCCAGTTCCGGGTCGAGAAGAGAAGCGGTCAGTTCTTTTGGCGCGCCATCCGCGTCATTGGATTTGAGTTCCACGCCCCATAATTCCGCGATAATACGCAGGTGTCCAATATCGTGGCCGAGAAGCGAGTGATAGATGTCGGGCATAAGAAAAAGGCGAGCAACGCTCGCCTTTTATTTTACCCGCGTACTACTTTTAGCGCGTTTGGCAAAATTTCAAAATTTAGTTTGCGGAGATTGCTTCCAAAGCTGGTGTAGATTTCACCGTCAGCGTGGATGTAAAGCGGGCGGTCAGAAATCATGCTGAGTTTTTTGCAGACACCCATGCGGATTTGTTTTGTAAAGCGGCGATGCGTTCCACTCATAAATTCTGGAACGAGACGAAACATCATGGGGCGCGATACTTTTCGCACCATGACATATTCCATGATCCCATCGTTCATTTTTGAATCTGGGGAAAGCATAAAGCCGCCGCCTTCGCGTCCGCCATTGCAGAGCGTGGTCATCAATACCTGATCCTGCCACTTTTCCTGGTCGGTCTCGAACTGGACGCCGGCCGGATTATGGTTGAGCAGGATCGTTTGGATTACTGCTGTGAGATACATAAGAAAGCCGCGTACGACAGGCAGTTTATGTGCGCGGATGGTGACCACCGTGTCGAAACCAATGCCCAGGGTATTATCGAAATATTCTTTGCGTCCATGTTCGTCGACCATTAGGACGAGATCGATAGTGGACGGCTGATTCTTCAGCGCATAATCAAGAGCGTGGTCCGATTCCATCGGGATGCCGATGGCGTGTGCAAAATCATTGCCTGAGCCGACCGGCACAACTCCGAGAACGGGACGCTTGTTTTCTGGTAATTGCATGATCCCGTTGACGATCTCATGAACTGTGCCATCTCCGCCCATGGCAATGATCATGTCATAACCTTGTTCGCCAGCCTGCTTGGCGAGTTCCGTTGCATGGGTTGGATACACCGTACCGCTCCAATCTGCGTTGCCATATTCGTTGATAATGGGGCGCAAATCATCGGCAACTTTCCACGCATTGCCCATATCAGCCATGGGATTCAAAATGACCTTAACTCTACGACTCATCGCGGTCCTTTTCCAGATCGAAGTTGAAAACTATAACCCCTGCAAATAAATAAGGAGGCGTCAGCCTCCTTACAGCGATTCTTGCGGCAACTGACCTGTAAATCCCCGTGCGAAAATATAAGAGCCGCGCTTATGCTTCTTTGCCTCGTATAAGGCGTCATCCGAGGCGTGGAGCAAGTCGGCGGGTGTGAGAGCGTGAAGAGGATAGAAAGCAATGCCTGCCGAGAGTCCAAGCTGGATTTTATTTCCATTCGGCGCATCGAATGAAAAATTCTTAACTTTTTCCAAAACTTTTTCAATAACCAAACGGGCGGCAGGTGGATCGGTTTTGCTCAAGATGAGCGTAAACTCATCGCCTCCATAGCGGACCAGGAAATCGGTCGAGCGCAGAAGCGTTGCCAAATAATTGGACATCAGGCGCAGGACCTGATCACCAATCGCGTGACCGTAGTTGTCATTGACTTCCTTGAATTCATCCAGATCCATCATAATGACTGCAAAGGTGTATCCATTACGTCTGGCGCTGTAAACTTCCTGTTCAAGATGCTCATCCAACGAACGCCGATTGGGAAGTCCTGTCACAGTATCTGTGTATGCCTGTACGCTGACTAATTGATGCAAGCTGGCATTCGAGATGGCAACTGCCGCTTGATCCGCCAGAAGCCCCAATAATCTCAATTCGGAGGATGTAAATCCGCCTAGGACCGACTTGGATAAATTCATCACGCCTACCACGTTATCATTGAACTTGAGCGGGATGCCGATGACAGATCCTTCCCGTTCCCCGGGCGAGTCTTTATATAACGGATGGTTTTTCATATCTTCGACTACGATCTGTTCGCCGCTGCGGGCAACCGTATAGGTAAGCCCCTCTCTGCGAGGAATGGATACAGGCTGATTGCGAGTGCCGTTATCATAAAGCGCCGACCCAAATTCCAAATATCCATCTATGTTGTAAAGAAAAATGTGGGCCGACTGAGCGTTCTGAACGAGACGCATGGCCTCAGTCACTACTGCATCCAGCACCGTGGGCAGGTTTAGGCTGGAGGTCAGGTTGAGGCTGAGCTTTTTGAGGGTATCCAACTCATCCGTATGTTGTTGAAGCATCGTCAATAGGGCGTGATTGCTGATTAAATCGCCGGCAAGTTTTCGAAGAGAACTCTCTGTCCCATAATATTTTTCTGCTGCCTCTGTCAGGAGATTCAATAACTTTAGAAGATTGTCACGTTCTTCTGGAGTCAAATCATTCGCTTCGGTCAGCAACCTCTGCGCTTCTTTCAGCACTTCCGAGCGGGGATCCATTTTAGACATCTTCTAAACTATAGTTCTTTTTTGCTTATCCAGAGTACAATATTTCTTTGGACTAGATTGATTATTATAGAATAAATCGGCTAAAATGGATTTATACTTTGCAAAACTGGAGGGCATGTGCCTGTAAAACAAATGGATTTTCCTACTGCTACGCCTCTCAAACCGCGCGCGCGCGCGTTAATTATCGGCGCATCCAGCGGAATGGGAGCGGCTTTGGCGATGAAACTGGCTCGCGAAGGTTATGATTTGGCTTTGATTGCGCGGCGGGAAGAATTGTTGTCTTCGTTGTGCAATGAAATAAATCAAAAGGACAAAGGCCGCGCTCGATACTATGTTCATAACGTAAGCGATTATTCCATTGTGCCTGACCTGCTTCGCCGCATTGTTTCGGATCTGGGCGGATTAGACTTGGTGATCTATGCGGCAGGCCTGAATTTTGCGCCATTAATAAATGAGTATAACATAGAGAACGACCGTCAGATGCTCGAGGTCAATTTGATAGGAGCGTTCGCCTGGCTGAATCCGATTGCGGCTCTATTCCAGTCCGCCAAGTCAGGACAGATCGTTGGCATCTCATCGGTGGCAGGCGAGCGCGGAAGAGTGGGTAACCCGGGCTATAATGCTTCAAAGGCGGGGCTGACGAGTTATCTCGAATCGCTACGCAACCGCCTCACGCGTCACGGCGTGAACGTGTTGACCGTTAAAGCGGGTTTTGTCCAAACCGACATGTTGAAAGCCGCGCAAAAAGTGATGTTCCCCATCACAGTCGAAAAAGCCGCGGACGATATTTGGAACGCCATGCACCTCCGCAAACAGGAAATTTACGCTCCCTGGTTCTGGCGTTGGATCATGTTCGTCATCCGCAACATTCCATCCATCCTATTCAGAAGAATGAGTTTCTAAAATGGTAACCCTTGATAAAAATTTTGTCACACTTGAAAACTTTGGGCACTCTTTGCGGGCGCCTGCTTATGTGTTTAAGCCCACACGATCTGAAGAGATCGTTCAGGCATTTGAACTTGCCAATAAAACGGGACTCACCGTGACTGCGCGGGGCGCGGGACGCAGTTATAACGATGCATCGTTAAATGGCGGCGGCATCGTGCTGGATATGTCCGCGATGAATCGCATCGTGAAATGGGATCCGCAAACGGGTCGCGTGACCGGCGAGCCCGGCGTCACGATTGAGAAACTTTGGCAATGCGTCGAACCCGATGGTTGGTGGCCGCCCGTGGTCTCCGGCACAATGTATACCACGCTGGGCGGCTGCCTCGGCGCGAACATTCATGGCAAAAACAATTTTAAGGTGGGACCCATCGGCGAGCATGTGATCGAGTTCACTGCGATTTTACCGGCCGGCACTGAGGTCGTTTGTTCGGCGCAAAACAACGCCGACTTGTTTTATTCAGTGATCGGTGGGCTTGGGATGCTCGGGATCTTTACATCGGTCACGCTGCAAATGAAACGCATCCATTCTGGACTTTTGGAAGTGGACGCGCACCCGGTACATAATCTCCACGAACACCTGACCGATATGCTTGACGACGCGCCAAATTATGATTACATCGTCGGCTGGCTCGATGCAACTGCCGGAGGCCGCGGGCTAGGTCGCGGACAGATTCATGCTGCACGTTATTTGAACGAAGGCGAAGATCCGAATCCTCAAAAAACAATGCAGTTGAAGAGTCAAGTATTGCCGCTGCGTCTTTTTTTGGTTTTTCCGAAATCGATCCTGCATTATTTCATGGGGCCGTTCGTGAACAATTTGGGAACGTGGGGGGTGAACACTGGAAAATATATCGCCAGTCTGCCGCGCCATACGTTCAGACAGTCCCATGCGGCCTTTCACTTTTTGCTCGATTACATTCCGAACTGGGAATTGTCTTACGGTCGCGGTGGGTTGATTGAGTATCAATCGTTCGTGCCGAAAGAAACCGCAGAAGCCGCATGGACAGAAATGCTGAAGCTTTCGCTCAAGCGCGGACTTCCATCGTATCTCGGCGTGACCAAGCGTCATCGCCCCGATCAATTTTTGTTGACTCACGCGGTGGATGGGTTTTCATTGGCAATGGACTTTAAAGTGACAAACGGGAGTCGCGCCAAGTTGAGTCAAATGTTACAGGAGTTTGATCAAATTGTCCTTGACGCCGGCGGTCGATTCTATTTTGCCAAAAATAGCGAGACGACTCCGGAAACCGCACAACGCTTCCTCGGCGAGGAGACCATTGCGCGATTTAAGAGTCTGAAGAAACGTTGTGATCCAAATGGGTTATTGGAATCTGATTTATATCAGCGTGTGTTTGGTTCGTACAAAACGTGAAGTTTCCAAACCAGTTTGTATTTTATGAACCTTAGTGTTATTGATCTTGGCTTGATTGAATACGAGCAGGCTTGGAAATTACAAGAGAATTATGCATCTGAAATTGCGGATGGCAAATGTGATCCAACCTTGATGCTCTTGGAACATCCACATGTTTATACGTTTGGACGAAAAGGTAACGCAAAAAATCTTTTGTGGGGTGACGAGCAACTCAAACAAAAAAGGATTGCTGTTCATTGGGTGGATCGAGGCGGCGATGTGACTTATCACGGGCCGGGACAGCTAGTGGGCTATCCGTTGATTCCACTAGGCATCCCTCACCCCGAACCCTCTCTCAGCGTGAGAGGGATAAACAGTGAGGGCAGAATCCCCGAAGCAGATTATGTTGGCTATGTTCGCAAGCTGGAGAAAATGCTGATCGTCGCGTTAGCGCGTTTAGGTGTGGCGTCTGGACAAAGGTCTGGGTTGACCGGCGTGTGGGTGCAAGCTGATGTTTATTCGCGTTGTCCGCGCTGTCGTCCCGAAGATCGCAATATGCCAGCCAAGGTCGCGGCGATTGGAGTCAAAGTGGATGTGCGCGGCGTTTCGCGTCACGGCTTTGCGCTGAACGTCAATCCCGATATGTCTTATTGGGACGGTATTGTAGCTTGCGGATTGGCAGCGTATCCAGTGGTGAGTCTCGCTGACTTGTTGAGTGAACCGCCTGAGATGGGCAAAGTCAAAAAAGAGATCATCTTTGCATTTGAAGAAGTATTCGGTTTTCATATAGTACCAGTGGGTAATCCGTAGGGCAATTGACTTTTTTGTGTGAAGACTGTACACTAAGCACAGGAATCCATTATTTTTTGGAGGAGATATGGCTGCTCAATTTCAATTTGTAATGCGCTCCGGCCCAACACCTGGTGCCACTTACTCACTGGAAGGCGACCAGATTGTCATTGGCCGCGATTCTACCAACGGCGTGGTCATCAATGACGCGGAGATTTCGCGCAAACATGCTCGTTTGACGTTTCAGGGCGGCAAATATGTGCTTGAGGATTTGAGCTCGACCAATGGAACGTTCGTGAATGGTCAGCGACTGGCCGGGCCGGCGGTGCTTAAATCCGGCGATGTGATTTCGTTTGGTGAACAAATTGTTTTGATGTACGATGCGCTTTCGGTGGATGCAGGTGAGACGGTAATCTCCTCCCGCAAGAGCGCGCCGGCCCCCGTTGCGCCTGCTCCGGCGCCAATGGCCGTGCCACCTCCGCCAAGTTATTCTACGCCGATGGCTCCAATCAAGAAAACCAATTGGACGCCTATATTCATTGCCGCTGGTATATTGGTGTTGATTTGTGTGTGTGTGGTGGCTCTTTGGTATATCGATCAGAATTACCTGTGGTGTACTTTCTTCCCATTCTTAACCGGCTGTAGTAAATAAACTTCAGGCGTGCGCCCCCGCGAATACCTCGCGGGGGCGTTTTTATTTTTGGGAATGGTTGTAAAATCAATTCACATTGACTACAATCAGGCCAGTGTCAATTCGTTGTTATGAATCAGACTGAACCATCTTCTTCTCCGAGCTGGGGCGCAACCACCAAATTGGTTGTGGCTCTGACATTTGTTGCCATCGTGGGCGGATTGTTGATTCGCTTTGAAAGAGTTCTCGCTCCGCTATTGCTGGCTTTGGTTTTGGCATATCTTTTCCATCCTGTTGCAAGTTTTGCTCAGCGCGCGGTCCATTTGCCGTGGCGCGTTGTGGTTACCCTGATTTATTTATTGTTCCTTGTTTTCCTGCTCAGCCTACTGACTGCCGGTGGTGTGGGGCTGATCCAGCAGATTCAAAACCTTGTGATCTTTATCCAAAACACTTTAACTGTCATTCCAAGCGTGGTTGCACAGGCTTCCGGTCAGATCTATCAATTTGGTCCCTTTCAGTTTGACTTCAGTCGCCTTGATTTCAATCCCCTCGGCCAGCAAATTCTTGGTCTCGTACAGCCTGTGCTCGGGCAAACGGGGTTGCTTCTTAGCACAATCGCCAGCGACGCGGCACAGTTTCTGGGTTGGCTGTTCTTCGTTGTATTGGTCTCTTACTTTGCTCTCTCCGAAAGCGGCGGGACGCGCCGGCGCATCGTTTCGCTGGATATCCCGGGTTATACCGAAGATATTCATCGGCTCGGGCATGAATTGGGTTTGATCTGGAATGCGTTCCTGCGAGGGCAGACCATTGTCTTTTTCGTTACCTTTATCGCCTATGCGCTTGTTTTTAGCTTGCTCGGCGTGAACTATGCGATTGGGATTGCGGTTCTTGCAGGTCTGGCTAAATTTGTTCCTTATTTCGGGGAGCCTATCACATGGATTACTCTTGCCTTGGTGACTTATTTTCATGGAAGCGGCCCATTTGGACTCCCGCCTTTAACTTATGCGATCCTCTCGGTGGGATTGGCCATCCTGATTGATCAAACCATCGATAACCTGATCACACCGCGCATTCTCGCACGCGCTTTACATGTTCATCCCGCCGGGGTTTTGATCGCGGCCCTCATTGCCGCTTCCTTCCTCGGATTGTTGGGCGTCATCATCGCCGCGCCGATGCTTGCCACGGTTACTCTTTTCTGGCGATATATAATGCTTAAAATGCTTGACCTCGATCCGTGGCCGGAGGGCGAAGAAACATATCCGCCGCCGCTTTCGATATCCGGTATCCTTGCCGCCGTTCGCAAATTCTGGGATACTGTGCGCGGACGGTTTGCCAAGTCAAGTCAATAATATGCATCTATAAGAAATACCAAAGGAGAATGTCATGTCTGATAACAATAGTGAACCTAAAACCCAAACTCTGGCTGAGACCGAGAATTACCTCGTCTGGAGAGCGGAAGAACCGGATGGCGAAATAACCTATCATGTTGAACTCAATAACGTCACGGTTCATTTTTTTCAGGAGGAGTGGGAAGAGTTTCTTGAGCTGGCGCGTATTCTGAAGTAAATGAAATCAAAAGATTCCATTACAGAAGTACCGGGCGTTGAAATTGGCCACGCGCAGGACGATGGCGCGTTGACCGGTTGCACGGTGATCTTATGCCGCAAAGGCGCGGTGGCAGGTGTGGATGTGCGCGGTTCTGCACCCGGTACGCGCGAAACGGATTTGCTCAATCCCATCAATCTGGTGCAGCAAGTTCATGCCGTTGTATTGGCAGGCGGATCCGCATTTGGATTGGATGCAGCCAGTGGCGTGATGCGTTATCTCGACGAACACAAGATTGGATTTAACACCGGCGTTGCGAAAGTTCCCATTGTCCCCGCCGCGATTTTATATGATTTGAGTCTCGGCGATAAAAATGTTCGTCCAGATTCCGAGATGGGTTATCAAGCTTGTCCCAACGCATCAGCCAATCGAGTCGTTGAAGGAAACGTTGGGGCGGGAACCGGCGCGAGTATTGGAAAACTATTTGGCAACGCGCTCGCCATGAAGTCCGGGTTGGGAAGCGCAAGCATGGATATCGGAAATGGAATCGTTGTCGGCGCAATAGTCGCGGTCAATGCCTGGGGCGATGTGATGGAAGATGGGAAGATCATCGCCGGTTTGCGTTCCGGAAAAATTGGACCGATTCGCGTTGGCGGCAAAGAATATTTTGCCGACACTTTGAAGATGATGAGAACGTTTGCGGGACGCAATGTGATGCAGCTCGCGACCAAATCGAATACGGTGATCGGCGTGATTGCGACGAATGCTGCGCTGACGAAGGTCGAAGCAACGAAGGTGGCGCAGATGGCTCACGATGGATTGGCGCGTTGCATTCGTCCCGCACACACGATGCTGGATGGCGATACGATCTTTGCGTTATCAACTGGAAAGAAAAAATCGGATGTTACGACAATTGGAACATTCGCAGCGGAAGCGATAACTCAGGCAATCCTGCATGCGGTGAAGATGGCTGCACCCGCGGGAGGACTGCCGGGGTTAAAAGTGTAGGGACACGATACATGGTGTCTCTACTATGAAGCGGGGAATTTTTATCTGCCTTTCAACTCATCCTTCAAGATTAAGCTCAACACAATGCTCACGATACTGATGACCAACGCGCCGAGAAAGATCGGCCAGAAACCATCGAAGGTGAGGGCGATACCAAAAGCCTGACCAATCTGTCCGGTCAGCCAAAACAGAAATGCGTTAATAAGCAGAGTGAATAAGCCAAGCGTTAAGACAATCAATGGGCAGGTCAACAGCTTAAGCAATGGACGCAGGAAGGCGTTTACCAACCCGAAGATCAATGCCAGCCAGATGATCGAGAACAAACTATTCAGATGAATACCCGGCACAAATTTGATGGCCAGGAAGATGGCGATGGCATTGATGATCCAACGCAAAATGAATTTGGTCATTGTCTTTTTCCTTTCTTTGATTCAATACGCAAAACGGCTCAGGATGTCGCGCGCATCCAGATCAAGGTGCGTTGCGGTTTGAAGCCTGCAGACTGAATTGCCTCGGTCATTTCGCCTGCGGGATATTCAATAGTCAATCGGCGCTGATTGGCAAGTTCGCGGCAAGCCGCTTCCAGCGCGGACCTTAGACCCGCCGCGTTACCATCGGGTGGAGTCGCCACCCAAAGCAATTCTGTCAGACGTGTTGTTCCGAGCCAACTTACCGTTGAAAGCAATTTTCCGTTTTTTATTGCTGCCCATTGCCGAACATTAAATTCTGCAAAGAAACGATGCAGCCACATCTGCAATCCAGGCCCCAGCCGATTCCAATCCCAATGCCAATACCAACTCAATTCATCAGGATGCGCCCGGTGTAACCAATCGCGTTGAAGCAGCCAAAAAAAAGGCTTCATTTTTGTTACGCTGATATCATTCGTGGTCGAGGTGCGAAACGAATTGGGATAGGTCTGATAAGTGGTTCGGCGCGCACGTTCGACAAAACCCAAATCTTTATAAATTTTGATGGCGGTCGGGTTATCGTCGCGGACTTGGAGCCATAATTCCTTTGCGTCCTTTTGTCGCGCCTGAAGCACGGCCCGTTCAGTCAACGCGCGGCCGATGCCGCGCCGGCGATAGTCAGGATGTGTAGCAACGTTGGCGATCAATGTGATTTTCCTGCCCTTATAATTATGGGCAACGAGACTAACGTTGCCAACGATTTTGCCGTTTTCTTCCCAAACAATGCCGGAGAGCGGTACGGAGGAAGCAGAGTTGGCCCACTGTAAAAAGCTAGTATCGCCTCCGGCACTGCGCATTTGCTGAAGATAGGATTGGCCGTCCTCATCCATTGTGGCTGAGAAACATAGTTCGATCAAATCTGCCACTTGCGGCAAATCGCGGAAAATATTGAGCGGACGCAGGGAATTAGTCTCTCCGCTCTGAATTTGAACGGTAGTTGAAGCCATTGCGTGTATTATAGCCCTGACTTAGAGAAAATTTAACACAACTCTAATGCAGTACGAACAATTTGTTGACCTCGGTTTTGTTATAATCCCGCTATAAATTTGTAGTAGGGATGGAGCAGCGCTCCTCTCTACAGGAGAGTTTTCTTATGATGCGATTTGACCGTTTTACCGAACGTGCCCAGGAGGCCGCCCAGCGTGCTGCGGAAATTATCCAGCGTTACGGCCATAACCAAATTGACACTGAACACATTCTGCTGGCTTTGATCGAACAGCCCGGCGGTGTGATTCCTCAAATCCTTGAAAAGATGAACGTCAGCCCCGATGCATTGGTCGAGCGGCTTGATGCGACCCTGCGTTCCAGCCCGAAGGCAAATATCTTTGGCGGAGGGGCAGGGCAGATTTTCATCACGCCGCGTGTCAAGCGGATTATTGACCTTGCTAACGAGGAAGCGAATCGTTTAAAGGATGAATACATTTCAACCGAACATATCTTTTTGGCGATCTTGACCGAGCGCAACACACCGGCCGCACGGATTCTCGAATCAGCAGGCTTGACTCGTGACCGGGTCTACGATGCGATTCAGGATTTGCGCGGCGGACAGCGCGTCACCGATCCGCAAGCCGAGACGCGTTATCGCACACTCGAAAAATATTCGCGTGACTTAACGCAACTTGCGCGTGAAGGCAAACTTGATCCTGTGATTGGACGCGATAACGAAATCCTGCGGTTGATTCAAATTCTTTCGCGCCGCACCAAAAACAATCCTGTGTTGATTGGTGAAGCTGGGGTAGGCAAGACTGCCATTGTTGAAGGACTGGCGCAGAAGATTGCCACGAATGATGTGCCGGAGATTCTTTCCGGCAAAAGAGTCGTCGCACTTGATCTTGGCTCGATGATCGCGGGTTCACGCTTCCGCGGCGAATTCGAGGAGAGACTCAAGGCTGTGATGGAAGAAGTCCAGCGCTCGCAAGGTGACGTGATCATGATGATTGATGAACTGCACACCGTTGTCGGCGCGGGCGCGGCACAAGGCGCCATGGATGCGTCCAATATGCTTAAGCCTGCCCTGTCACGCGGCGAGTTGCAGTGTATCGGCGCGACAACACTGGATGAGTTCCATAAATATATTGAGAAAGATGCCGCCCTCGAACGCCGCTTCGCGCCAATCTATGTCGAAGAGCCGAGCGTGGATGATACGATCAAAATGCTTCAGGGCTTGCGCGATCGTTATGAGGCGCATCATAAAGTCCGTTTTGCGGATGATGCACTAGTCGCCGCGGCTCGTCTCGCGGATCGCTATGTCACGGATCGGCGCTTGCCCGATAAAGCGATTGATTTGATGGACGAAGCCGCCGCGAAATTGCGCGTCGCCCTTTATTCGATGCCGCCTGAGCTGAAGGAAATGAAAGCGGAACTCGACCGTCTGCAAGCTGAGGAAGATGCGGCTTCGAACTCGCGTGATTATCAACGCGCAGCTGAGATCAAAGTGGAGCGCCTTCGCAAAGATGAGGAATATCATGCCAAGCGTGATAAATGGGAGTCGGAACATCAACTCGACGAAGTTGTGGATATCCACGATATTGCGGAAGTCGTTCATCAATGGACTGGCATTCCTGTCAGCCAGATGATGGAGACCGAAGCGACGAAACTTCTTCAGATGGAAGAACGTCTGCACGAGCGCATCATTGGCCAGGATGAAGCCATTCATGCCATCTCCGATGCAATTCGCCGCGCACGTTCCGGCTTGAAAGATCCGTCGCGGCCGATTGGTTCGTTTATCTTCATCGGGCCATCAGGTGTTGGCAAGACCGAGTTGGCGAAAGCACTAGCCTGGTTTATGTTCGACGATGAAGATGCCCTGGTGCGCGTCGACATGTCTGAGTATCGCGAACAACACACCGTAAGCCGTTTGTTTGGTGCGCCGCCCGGCTATGTTGGCTATGAGGAAGGCGGTCAGTTGACGGAAGCAGTCCGCCGCCGCCCGTATCGAGTGGTGCTGTTCGATGAAATCGAAAAGGCTCATCCAGAAGTTTGGAACGTGCTTCTCCAAATCTTGGATGATGGCCGCATGACCGATGGTCAGGGCAATGTAGTGGATTTTCGCAATACGATTCTGATCATGACCTCGAACCTCGGCACAGAATATGTGCGGAAGGGTGGCACGCTCGGTTTTCTCCAACATGCCGATAATGACGAGGAGCGTGAAGCTCACGATAAGGTCGAGAAGGCGTTGAAAGGCACATTCCGGCCCGAGTTTCTCAACCGCGTTGACGAGATCATCATGTTCTCACCGCTGTCGCTGGATGAAATGGAACAAATCGTTGATCTGCAACTGAAGGAAGTTCAGGACCGATTGAACGAGTATCACATCAATGTCGAATTGACGGAGGCGGCGCGCAAGTGGCTTGCCAAGGAAGGATACGATGCGGCATTCGGTGCCCGTCCACTGCGACGCGCCATCCAGAAATATGTCGAGAGCCCGTTGTCTGTCGAATTGCTCGGCGGGAAATATAAGGACGGTGCAACGGTTCTCGTGGATGTAGACGAGAAGGAGAACAAGATTTCGTTTCATAAAGCGGAACCGCTCAAGAAAGCTATACAGCAGATCACTGCTTAGTCGAAATTCCATAACGATAAATACCGCGCATGTAAAGATGCGCGGTATTTTTATTCGCAGTTCCTAAAGCAGGATTAAGCGAATTCAGGTGGCTACTCCCCACGGCTAAAGCCGGGAGCTTCTAAGGATTAGAACCTATGCGATATAGCCTTAGCGCAAATGATATTTCTATCACGTTCAATATTATAATAGAATCTACGCCTTATATCGCCACACTTAAAAGTGGGGCTTGACGGCGCTTTTCGGTAATATGGTAGGACTTTGAATTTGGAGACAACTCATGGATCACTCTGAACCCAAATCATCCACCCGAGGCTGGATCATTGCCATTGTTGTAGTGTTATGTTGCATTGGTTTAATGATCGTTTCGATCGGTGGGTATGCTTATTATTATTTGAGCAGTAATAATCTTTTCAAATCCGAATTGCCCAGTCTGGCATCCAATACCAACACATTGCCGCAGCCGACGGTCCCAGTAGCGCGTACACCGGTCGAATCCATTTCCGATGAGACGTTAAATACATTGGAGCAGGATGTTGTTCCGTATAACGATCTCTATGATCTCGGATGCCGTTTGAAGGATATTTGCAATGTGCCGCATACATTGCCCGCTCCCGCTACGCCGCTTCAAGTGGGCGCCCAGGGACAATTCTGGGTTGCCAACGTAGAGACGGCCCAGAATTTCCAGGTTAATGCGACTTTGTTTTATATTACGCCGCACACGTATTTCTGGGCGCAGAATAATGTGCAAGTTAATCAACCGGATATGAAGAAATTGATGGATACCTTTGAAAACAAAATCTATCCGACAGACCGCCAGTTCTTTGGTAGCGAATGGACGCCGGGCGTGGATAATGATCCGCACATTTACATTCTTTATGCGCGTGGCACCGGCACTTCCAACGCCGGTTATTTTTCTTCACCAGATGAATACAACCCTCTTGTTTTCAAATATTCGAACGGGCATGAGATGTTTGTTTTCAATGCTGATAACGGATCGCTTTCTGACCCGTATACATATAGCGTGCTGGCTCATGAATTCCAGCACATGATTCACTGGAATCAGGATCGCAACGAATCGACCTGGTTGAATGAAGGTTCATCCGTGCTGGCGGAATTTATCAACGGTTATCCGCCTTACTTTGATCAGATGTATGCGCTGAACCCGGATCTCAATCTGACTGATTGGCTTCCTGACCCCGCCGACAACGGTCCTCATTATGGAGAAGCGTTTCTCTTCATGGATTATTTCCTCGACCGCTTCGGCGGCAAAGCGACGCAGGCGTTGGTGAGGGATAAAGAACACAGCCTTCCCAGCGTGGATGATACGTTAAAGAATCTCGACATCACTGACCCGCAAACTGGAAAGCTGATCACTGCCGATGATGTGGTCATGGATTGGTTCGTTGCCATGTATCTGAAAGACAGCTCGGTCGGCGACGGGCGTTATTCCTATCATAACTATCCCGATGTGCCGCAGACTCACGACACGCAGATCATCACGACTTGTCCGCAGGCACCGACCAATCTATCCGTGAATCAATATGGTGCCGAATACATTGATATTTCTTGTGCGGGAAATTACACGCTTTCTTTCAAAGGCTCAACGGAGGTCAATCTTCTGCCAACTTCTCCGCATTCTGGCGCCTATATCTTTTGGTCGAATGAGGGCGATGAGTCCGATATGACCATGACGCACGATTTTGATTTCACCAACGTGACCGCGCCGATCCAGATGTCGTATTGGGCATGGTACGATCTTGAAAAAGGCTATGATTACGCTTACCTCGAAGCGTCCACCGATGGTCAGCATTGGGATATTATCCACACGCCGTCCTGTTTCGATCAAGATACCTCAGGCAACGCCTATGGTTGTGGTTATACCGGCAAAAGTGGCGGTGGAGATGCATCTCAATGGTTAAATGAGACAGCTGATCTTTCTCAATATGCTGGCAAGAAAATCGAACTGCGATTCGAATATGTGACCGATCCGGCAGTAAACCTGGAAGGCTTGGCATTGGATGATGTCTCTATACCGGCAATCCACTACTCGTCCGATTTTGAATCGGATGATGGCGGGTGGCGGGCGGACGGCTTTGCGCGTGTCGAGGACGATCTGCCGCAGAACTTCCGCCTCGCGCTGATTGTCAAAGGTGATAAGACCACCGTTCAAAATATCACGTTGACGCCGGATCAAACCGCAGACATCCCGTTCTCGTTGAAGGCCGGGCAAAACGCGGTGCTGGTGGTGACGGGCACCGAGCGTTTTACACGCCTGCGCGCTGGCTTTACGCTTGAAATCAAATAACGAAGGATAGCTTATGTCTGTAGCTCCAAAATCAAAAATACTAAAACTTGCTGACCTCGTTTCTTATCAGGAAGGTTCGGTGGTCAGCCGCCAGATCACTAAAGCCGACGCGGGCAATGTGACGCTGTTTGCATTCGATGCCGGGCAGGAATTGAGTGAACATACTGCGCCGTCTGACGCACTGGTTTATCTTATTGATGGGGAGGCGGAAATTCGCATTTCGGGCCAATCCTATGCTTTGAACGTGGGCGAGGCGATCATCATGCCTGCGAATGCGCCGCACGCGGTAAAAGCGAAAACAAAATTCAAGATGTTGCTGACGATGATCCGAGCCTAATCATTCAGTGTGGAAGATGCCGAGAAACTTGGAAACAAACAACAGCCCGCGACTTTCGCGAGGCTGCTGATTTTCCATTCTCTGTTCCCTAAAGAGATATCGACCTTCCTTCGTCTTCATGGTGAATGATTCGCAGATTTATGAAATATCCCCCAGGTATTGAAAAACAACGTTAAGTATCGTATACTAAATCCAAGGAGCGAACGTTTGAACCCAGATGGAGAATTCAGAAGACGCCCTGAGTCGAAAAATAGCTAGCGAGGATCTGGATCATTCGATTCCCGAAAATGCCTTTCTGGTCATCAGGGGTACGAAATCCGTGCCTCTCAACCAGAATATCATCAGGATTGGCCGCCACCACGATAATACCATTGTGATTGATGACCCGCGCATTTCGCGCCATCATGTGGAACTGCGCGCCATAAAAGGTCATTTTGACATCTTTGACCTAGACTCCACTGGTGGAACATACATCAATGGCCGGCGGACCTCCCAAGCCATACTTTATCATGGTGATCGCATTTCGCTGGCTGGCGTGGAAATTCTGTTCACGCAGAACGCGCTGCTTCCAAGCCGCAGCCTGCGCGATACATCCGTGCTGATGCCTGGAACGGGGGAACGCGGCACGGCTTTCTTCCGAACATCGTTTCTCAACTGGAAGAAAAAGTAGACTATCAATAAAAAGACTTCCGAAATCCCACTGGATTTCGGAAGTCTTTTTATGCTTATATATGTATCGGCGTTCCTTCGGCTCCGTGCGCTGCTTCCATCACTACTTCTGAAAGTGTGGGGTGCGCGTGGACATTGCGCGCGATCTCATGCGGCGTCAATTCCATCAGATGAGCCAGCGTGAGCTCCGGCAATAACTCGGTCACTTCGGGCCCGATCATGTGTGCGCCCAAAATCTCGCCATACTTTTCGTCCATCACGATCTTCACCCAACCCGCGTAATCGCCGAGTCCCAGCGCCTTGCCGTTCGCTTGAAATGGAAATCGTCCGATCTTGATATTATGTCCGCGCTCTTTTGCCTGCGCCTCTGTCAAACCGAATGAAGCAATTTGTGGCTGGCAATACGTGGCGCGCGGCATCATTTCGTAATCGAGCGTGACTGTCTCCGTACCAACAATATTTTCCGCGGCGACGATTCCCATCGCGGAGCCGACATGCGCCAGCATCAACTTGCCGGTCACATCGCCGATGGCGTAAATGTTTGCGATGCTCGTTTGCATCTTTTCATTGATCTCGATAAAGCCGCGCTCGCTGATCTTGACGCCGACTTCTTCGAGTCCGAGCCCCTTTGAATTGGGACGGAATCCGATCGCGACCAAAGCCTGCTCGGCCTCCAGCGGCGTCGTCTTCCCGTCAGCGGACACTGTTACCTTCACGCCGGTAGCTGTTGTTTCAACCGATTCGACTTTATTTCCAACCAAACATTTGATGCCGCGCTTCTTGAATTCCTTTTCCAACTCTTTCGAGACTTCTTCATCTTCGAGCGGAACCAAACGCGGTAACATTTCGACGATGGTGACATCCACGCCATAAGAACTCCAGACCGTGGCGAACTCTACGCCGATCGCGCCAGACCCGATGATAATCATTGACTTTGGAAGCTTCTCTTGAAGAATAGCTTCGAGATACGTGACGACTTTTTCGCCGTCCACTTTCCACGCGCCGGGGACAGCTGCCGTTGCGCCGGTGGCAACGATGATGTTCTTGGCGGATAACTCTGTCAGCTTGCCGTCTTTATCTTTAACAGAAACCGTTGTCGGCTTGGTCAGATGCGCCTCGCCTATGAAGACCGTGATGTTATTCTTCTTCATCAAGAAGCCGACGCCTTTGGTCAAGCGATCTGAATTTTGTCGCGAGCGCTTGACCGCCACGCCGTAATCTAATTTCAAATTGTCGAATGAAAAACCAAATTCTTTGCCGCGCTCGCGAAGTGTGTGTGCGACCTCGGCGTTCTTGAGCAATGACTTGGACGGAATGCAACCGACATTCAGACACACACCGCCGAGCCATTGCTTGTCAACGATTGCAACCTTTTGTTTGAGTTGCACGGCGCGGATCGCGGCTACATATCCCGCAGGCCCAGCACCGATAACGACCACATCAAAATTTTCTGCCATGATTTCTCCTTGCTGTCATTGCAAGTGGAGTGAAGCAATCTCCTTGAACATGAGATTGCCGCGTCTCGGCTCCTCGCAATGACGTTTGAATTATTGTTTTTAATTGTACCCTCTCTTTTTGATAGAGAGGCGCGATATGTTGATTACAAATTCATCTTTAGAAACTCAAATGTCCGCTTCCAAGCCAATTGTGCCGACTCGGGATCGTATTCGGGGCGATCCGATTCCATGAACCAGTGAGCAGTTCCTGGATAGAGGTGAATCGTCACGTCAACACCAGCGGCTTTCATTTTTTGTTCCATATCCTGCGCTCTGTCAAAAGAATACCACTCATCCATTTCAGCATAATGACCAAGCACTTTCGATTTCATTTTGCTGAAATCCACGCTCCAGCCGCCATAAAACAAAACCATCGCAGAAACATCCGGCTCTTGTGCCGCAGTCATCACCGCCCAGTCTGTGCCCATCGAAAAACCAATTATGCCAATGGGTTTACCTGCTCGAAGTGACGCAAGATAACCTTTCGCCGCTTTGATCATCGCGCTCATGACACTAGGATCACCCTCAACTTCCTGCTGCAACGTTTGTGTTTCCTCAATCGCATTGCCAACGCGACCATTATAGTAATCCAGTGCAAGCGCTGTGTATCCATGTTCTGCAAGTTGATCGCAGACCTGTTTGAAAAATGGTTTGAGTCCCCACCATGATGGCAATACTAAAATACCGGGCCCGCCATCTTTTGGAGAGGCGAGATAGGCGTTTGCATTTTTGTCGTTGACTTTCAATTGGACATTTAATTTGTTTATATCCATTGTCTCACCCGCGAACGATATTGCTTGTATTGTTCGCCGAACGTTTCCGCTAAATAAGTTTCCTCGGCGTGGATGACCGCTTGCGTGATCGTCCAAATTAGAAACGGCGAGGCGATCAGACCCCAGAGCGTTCCGGCCAAGAATGTAAATCCAAGATAGATCAAAAAGAATCCGAGATAGATTGGATTGCGCGTGAATCGATACGGGCCGGTGGTCACGAATGCCGCGACCGGTTCACGCGGATCAACTGGAGTGTTTGCTTTCCGCATCTGCGAGAAGGCTGAACCGACGAATAATATTCCGCCAATAACTGCAAGTCCGCCCACGAGGCGCAAGATAAATGTCAATGGAGTGGAAAAGGGAATAAGCCAATTAACAATCAACGCGCCGACTAAATAGCCGAGAAAGACTAACGGCGGTGGAACCATGACTTGCGCGTGATCCACATTTCGTTCTGTCATATCAACTCCAATTCTCCAAAGTTTCTTTTACTTTCATCAAGAACCAATCTGCGGATGCGCCGTCAAGGATGCGATGATCGAAGACGAACGACAAATAAATCATCGGACGGATGGCAATCGCATCGTTGATCACGATCACGCGCTTTTGCATCGATCCAACGCCGAGGATTCCACATTGAGGCTGATTGATGACTGGGAATGCAAACAACGATCTGCTCACGCCATGATTGGTCAGTGTGAACGTCCCGCCTCTGACTTCATCGGGCTGAAGTTTCTTACCACGGGCGCGGCTGGCAAGGTCGTTGACTGCGCGCGCCATGGCCAATAAAGAAAGATTGTCCGCGTTCTTGATGACCGGAACGATTAGCCCTTCTTCTCCAAGCGAAGTTGCCATACCGATATTGATTGCATTATGAATCAGCACGCCTTGTTCTGTCCAAGAAGAGTTTGTCATTGGGTAAGCTTTCAGTCCAGCGACGATTGCCATCATGAAGTACGCGGTGAACGTTAGATTGACTCCATCGCGAGCAAAGACGTCCATGTTTGCGTTTTGATGAGCGATGACTTTGCTCATGTCCGCTTCCATGACCGTTAGCACGTGCGGCGACGTATGCTTGGACATCACCATGTGTTCCGCAATCTGCTTACGCATGACGGTATGCTTGATAAGCTGGTCGCCATCAACCGGTATCGAGTTAGCTGACTTAGCAATCGACATTACGATGCCCGAATCATGATTCTCAATGAACGCCATCACATCGTTCTTTGTGATGCGGCCATTCAAGCCCGTGCCTTGCACTTGCGATAAATTCACTCCATGTTCTGTAGCAATCTTGGCAACAATAGGAGAGATGAATCCAATATTAATTGGAGCTTTAGTGTTCAGGGTCGAAAGTTGAACGCTTGCTGCCGCGTTTTGCGTTTTATGTTTTTCATCTTTCGTGGTTAGTGCGCTCGATACTTCCACGCTTTCTCCCGGCTTGCCGATGAACGCCAATATCGTGCCGACCTTTGCGGGCACACCTTCTTGTGCGAAGATCTTCAGCACCGTCCCTGAGGCGGGCGCAGGAATTTCTGTATCTACTTTGTCAGTGTTGACTTCAAGCAGAGGCTCCAATTCCTTGACGGTGTCGCCTTCCTGCCTGAGCCATTTAATAACAGTGACTTCTTCCACACCCTCGCCGAGCAATGGAACTAAAACTTTTGTCGCCATAAGTTCACTCCAGTTGATAGTTGGTGGTTGGTGGTATCAACGAAGCGGCGGATGCGCCGCTGGATCAACTTCATTCATCATTTTATACACTGCATCAAAGATCGTTTCCGCATTCGGCTTCGACCAATAATCACCATCGCTTCCGTACGCGGGACGGTGATCAGTTCCACTCAATGTACGTGGTTCAGAATCAAGATGATAATATCCACCTTGTTTCTCGATGACTTCTTGCATCATGTACGCGGATGTTCCGCCGGGTACATCTTCGTCTAAAAATAAAATGCGATTCGTTTTCTTCAGTGAATCAACGATCTTGCCATGAATATCAAATGGCAGAAGAGATTGCACGTCAATGATTTCAACCTCAACGCCAACCCTCGATAACTTTTGTGCCGCGTCCAACGCAATACGACAGCACGCACCATACGTCACAAGGGTGGCATCCCTGCCTTCACGTATCACTTCCGGCACGCCGAGTGGGACAATCATCTCGCCGATGTTATCGGGTAATTTTTCTTTGAGGCGATAACCGTTCAATACTTCAACAATCAGTGCGGGTTCATTGGTTTTCAATAGTGTATTGTAAAAACCAGCCGCGCGCCTCATGTCACGCGGCACTAGAATATTCATACCATGCGTCAAATTAATTATGCCCGACATCAATGAACCCGAATGCCAGATGCCTTCCAAGCGATGCCCGCGCGTCCGAATGATGACGGGCGCGGATTGTCCTCCCGCGGAACGCCAATGCAGGGTCGCCAGATCATCAGACATGATTTGCAATGCGTACAGCAAATAGTCGAGATATTGGATTTCGCAAATCGGCCTCAACCCGCGCATCGCCATGCCAATCGCCTGTCCCAAAATCGTCGCTTCGCGGATCCCCGTATCGGACACTCGCAGCGCGCCATATTTTTCCTGCATCCCTTTGAAGCCCTGATTCACATCGCCCAGCAGACCCAGGTCTTCGCCAAACGCGATCACGCGCGGGTCGCGCGCCAAAATCGAGTCAAAGGCGGCGTTGATGACCTCGAAGCCCATCATCGTCGGTGATGAATCAGAATAAAGGGGCTTGACTTCTTTCACCTTCAACGCTTCACCGCTGTAAAGATTCGAACCATATCGGTCGTCATTGATCTTGTCCTGCTCGTTCTTCCATTCGACCAAAACCTGTTTCGTGGGATTTGATTCGTCGCGCAGGAGGCGCAAAGCCTCATGCGCGACCGAATGAATATCACGCCTCAATTGCACCGGGGAAGCGGCTAGCCGTTGTTTGATGTCGTTCAACTCTGACGCGTGAATCGAACTACCTGCGATCTCATCGAGCATATCCATCACTTGAGCGCGCTCTTCAAGAATCGGATGGAGATAAGCCTCCCACGCGGTTTTACGGATTCCCTCCACGGTTTCATAGTCTTCTTTTTCAACGGTGGCCAGCTCCGGTTCTGAGATGACGCGGTTCTCGATCATCCATGCGCGCATCTTGCGGATGCAATCGAATTCCTCCTCCCATTTGAGTCGTTCCGGGGATTTGTATCGTTCCTGGCTTCCAGAAGTTGAATGGCCCTGCGGCTGAGTCATATCAACAATATGGATCAACTGCGGGATGTGATACTTGCGCGTGATCTCCGCCGCGTTCTGATAGGTTTCGATCAGCGCGGGATAATCCCAGCCGCACACCTGATACAGATCGTAACCGCGCTCGCACTCCTCTTCCATGCAAGGCTCGCGCTCGAAGCCTTTCAAGATCGCATAGATATTTTCCTTGACCATCTGAAATTGATTTGGGACGGAGATGCCATAGCCATCATCATAAACAGTAATGACTGCGGGCGCCTGCAAAACGCCGATGGCATTGATCGATTCCCAGAACATGCCCTCGGCGGTGGAGGCGTTGCCGATGCTTGCAAAGGTGACTTCATTGCCGTTGCGCGAGAATTGTTTGAACGGTTGAAGCTCTTTTAATTTGCGATACATCACTGATGCGTAGGCTAACCCGACTGCGCGCGGCATTTGCGTTCCGGTGGGAGAGACATCGGCCGCGGTGTTAAACATTTCGGTTTGATTTTTCCATGAGCCATCGGGATTGATATAACGCGAGGCAAAATGCGCGTCCATGCCGCGCCCACCGGTGTTCGATTCGGCGTTCACGTCGGCGTGCGCGTAAAGTTGGGCAAAAAATTCCTGGATGCTCATCACACCCAACATGAACATCCAGGTTTGATCGCGATAATAACCCGAGCGCCAATCGCCTTTTTGAAAAGCATGTGCAATTGCAAGGTTGGCAAGTTCCTTACCGTCGCCGAAGATGCCGAACTTGGCCTTGCCGCTCAATACTTCGCGCCGACCAATCAGACTCGCCTGCCGCGACTGGTAGGCGAGACGGTAATCTTTGATGATCTCTTCTGTTTCTAAAGGCAACGCAACAGAACCCTTCTTCTTGGGCATGGACTCTCTCCGTAAGTTGGTTGAGGGGAATTATAACGGAAAAGGAAAATGTTGCGAAAAACCAATGCGCTTTACCGCGTTCTCAACGGGTTTTTGTCATCTAATTTGTGCTCTGCACGCAGCGAAAGCCTCGCTCCTGTCCCGCCGAAGTCGGATCGTGATAGGCGCGATAGGTTGTGTCCACTTCTTGAAAGTTGTCATCAAAGGCGCCACCGCGCAAGGATTTATATTGGCCGCTATCAGGTCCCTGAGGATCTTTATATGGCGAGACGGTATAATACGTTCGTTCATACCAATCGAACATCCATTGGCGGACATTTCCGGACATTTGCAATAAGCCATAAGGGCTGAGTGCAATCAAGTAGTCATAGGCGGACACGATGTCTCCATGATCGCCGTTGTAATTTAATAGCGTGATGTCCGGCAAATTCGTTCCCCAAGGATAGGGGCGGTCATCCCAACCGCGCGCCGCTTTTTCCCATTGTGCTTCGGTGGGAAGCTTTCCGCCTTCCCACGTGCAAAAGGTCTGCGCCGCGTACCAGGTAACATAGACCACGGGATAATCCGCATATTTTGGATTATCGAAATAGTGGTCATAGCGTGCTGGATGCGAACAGATGCCTGCTTTTACGCACATCGCATACATCGCGTTGGTCACATCTGTTTGATCTATCCAATACGCGTCCAAATAAATCTTGTGCGCCAGAATCTCTTTGTCTTTTGCGCCTGATCCCATTGTGAATTCCCCCGCCGGAATATAAACCTGATTCATATGGTCGTTCAAATCGAATCGGATTCGGACAAGATGATCGCCATGCTTGATTAACAGCGCTTCCGTTTCTGCCTCAAGAGTAATCTGCCTCAAAAGCCCTGACATCCACGCATATAAAACTACCAGCACCACGATAAGAACGCTGGCTCTGATCAGCAGTATTTTTTTCAGTTTCACTACATCACCTGGTTGATATTAACTCGATTATTTCATTCGCTCCGCTACGATCTCCGCCACATCCTTGACCTGAAGCGTGTCGCCGTCAGCCTTCGAGGCGTCGTTCATCATCGTCAAACAGAACGGACAGCCGACCACTACCGCGTTAGCCCCAGTCAACTTTGCTTCCGCGAATCGGGCTGTGTTGACACGTTCACTGCCTTGCTCTTCTTCCTTCCACATCTGCGCGCCGCCCGCGCCGCAACAAAACGACTTGGACTCATTACGCGGCATCTCGATCACTTGCAAACCTGCCGATTTCAAATCCTCGCGCGGCGCATCAAAGATTTTGTTGTGCCGTCCGAGATAGCATGGATCATGGAAGGTGATCTTCATGGTATCGCCGTCCAGCTTCATTTGAATCTTTCCTGCGCCGACCAGTTCATTGATCAATTGCGTGTGATGGAGGACGGTGTAATTTCCGCCGAAAGCCGGATATTCATTCTTCAAAGTATGCAAACAATGCGGACAAGTCGTGACGATTCTTTTTGGCTTGACTTCATTTAGGATTTCAACATTGGCGGTTGCCAAGCCAAAGAAAATATCTTCGCGTCCTGCGCGGCGAGCGGAGTCGCCGGTGCATTGTTCGTTCTGTCCGAGCACCGCGTAATTGACTCCCGCCGCGTTCAAAATTTTTGCAAAGGCCTGTGCGGTCTTTTGAGCACGAGCATCCGTCGCGGCGGCGCATCCGACCCACCACAAAATTTCTGGCTCCGGATTCTTTTTGATGGTTGGGATATTCAGACCGTCGGCCCATTTCATTCGATCCGCTTGTGACACATTCCACGGATTGGCATTCCGCTCCATGCCTTTGAACGCCGTTTCCAATTGCTTCGGGAATTTGCTTTCCATCATGGCAAGATTGCGACGCACTTCGAGAATGTCGCGCATCGGTTCGTTACCAACCGGGCAGATGTCCACGCAGGCGCCGCAGGACGTGCAAGCCCATACGGCTTCTTCTGAAATCAAATCCAGCATCGGTTTATCCGTGCCGCCACCGTAATTAAAGTTATAACGTTTGTTGATTTCCAGCGCGGCGGGCGACAAAAGTTTTCCGGTGTTGTACGCTGGGCAAACTTCTTGACAGCGGAAGCACATGATGCACGCGTATGAATCCATCACTTGCTCCCAACCCAAATCCTTGATGGTCGCCGCGCCGAATTGTTCGATGGAAGGGTCATCGAGATTCAAATATTTCAATTCGCCCATCGAACGGCGTTGCGGTTTCATCCAAATATTCAACGGTGCGAAGAAAAGATGGATATGTTTTGAATAAGGGAAATATGGAAGGAAGGCGAGCACTACACCAAGCGACAACCAGAACATGACATGTTCGCCGATGACAAGAGTATTCGCGTCCACACCGGACCATAAGCGGGCTACCATTGAAATGGTTGGTTGCCATTTGTCAGCCGATCCGCTTAATGCCACGCTGAAAGATTCTCCCAAATAGCGAGAGGCGTTATGCACGATGATGAACGTCGCGACGATGGCTGAGTCGCGGCTGATACCGAAGCGTGCATTCGAGTTGAGTAAAGTCGTCTTACGCGTAGACAAGGCCGCGGGTCGAAGGATAAAGCGGCGAACGACCATCGCGATCATGCCAACGAGAATCGCCACGTTGGCAATATCCGCCAGCAGGCGATATAAATCGCCGAACAGGCCGGTTTGGTTGAGAATGCTGAAGCCGGTGTAGCCATAGATCAAATCCGATAGATTGACCACCACAAAAACGAGAAAACCCCAGCCGATGAGGGCGTGCAAAATGCTGGACCATAACCTGAAACGAAAAACAGGTTGAAACGAAATGACTTTTCCAAAGACTTCGGGAATGCGTTTGAAAGCGGTTTTCCAATCGGGCTTGCCTTGCCCGCTGGAGATCAGTTTGATGATGCGATCTGCCCCGCGGTAGGTGAAATAGAGTGAAGCAATGGTTGCAATTGCAAAGAGGATTTTTTCAGTGAGTGTCAGCATTGTGTCTCCAATATTGCCCCCTCCGACCTTCGATCGCCTCCACCATTTTCTCAGAAAATGGTGGAGGCTGGGTGGGGGTGTTTTTTTTCTAGTTTAGCACAGAATTAAAAAGTTGAAGACAATGCTTCTGCTTACTTGCTGATATTGTTCACACAATCTTTTGCCAAAGAACAGGGGTTTGGTTTCGTCTTCCCTGTATATGCATGGAGGACAAATGCTGCTATTTTCATTCTGCTTTGTTTTCAAGGAGGATTGGCAGATTTTCCTGAAAAATCACAGGATAATGCCATAATCTTCAGAGATTATTGTATAAGATGGCGATCTTATGCCGTAACATCGCGAGTGTATGGCATAAGACGGCAAGATGATCCTAGAAGATCAAAAGATTATTCGATAAGATCGAGATATTATCGAATAAGATGCTTATCTTCTAGAAGATGGACGTCTTAAGACATAACCTTGGCTGGTGGAAGCAGACACTCGCCAGACGATTGAATCGTAGGTATAGTTCGTTGTGGACGTTGGCCATTGCCCGTATTAGTGTGGAGTGAAGACCGGTACGCGCATAGGGGTTGTCAAGGAAGCTTTGACCACATCACAACATTAGGCAGATATCTTACCGAATATTGCGCCGTAAAGCCCCGAGCTTCAGCACTGGGGATATCAGGCGGCGGTGGGAAGCGCCGAAATTGGTTGACTACCCAGCGCAAATCTGTTTAAGTACGTGTTTACCGTTGTGCCTGCGGCACAACAGGTGTTTGAGGTTGATGAGCAAAGGCTAATGCAAGCGGTGGCGGTGCAGTGCCCACTCGCT